>ERZ1673961.24-NODE-24-length-82461-cov-7.741609_pt1 | contig 82461 bp, 76 predicted proteins | sample MGYA00580189_ERZ1673961 | MGnify/ENA primary metagenome ERZ1673961 (study PRJEB41334, sample SAMN05608105) | rock metagenome | biome: terrestrial subsurface; feature: shale formation; material: shale | place: USA: Pennsylvania ... | reverse complement strand
AACTTAATGAAAACAGGATGTTAAGTCTTCAGCAACAATTAAAGGGAACATAGCCTTCTGATAAGCCAATTTATCTCGATATTCCTCTTGCTCAAACGATAGAACTGCTGCCGCATTTTTTTGCCATACTCTCTCCAGCAGAATATCTGATGTGGAATAAAGTCGACAAAGTGTGGCTCGAGCTGGCACTTTCATTTGGGATTGCCGCGTTTTGTACCATTACATTGATCGTCCTGGTTTTATATCGAAATGTATTACGTCCTGTTTCTCGACTCGACAGGCAACTTAAGGAACTCGAAGCAAATAAGCGAGATAACATTGAGAAGTTAGAGACTAACGACGAGATAGGCAGGCTTTCATCACGCTTCTTCGATATGTATGAAGAGCTAAGCATCATCTACAAGAAAACGAAACGTCTCGCAGAAACAGACCAATTAACGCAACTTGCTAACCGTCATCGATTCAATCAACTGGTTACTCAAGAGCTCGCCTCTCCTTCTGATTATTTATGGGTCATTTATGTTGATCTGGATAACTTCAAATATGTAAATGACAAATATGGCCATGAGTTGGGGGATTCGTTATTAAAAGTGTTTTCAACCCATATCAAGAATGTGTGTCAAAAGTTCTCTCATCAATATAACAGCCCTTGTTTTGGTGCGCGCCTTTCCGGAGATGAGTTCGCCATTCTACTTAGCTCTAACGAATACGTAGAAAATCTCCCAGATTTACTCGCGACAGAACTGCTAAAACCTATCAATACGCTTAGCCACTCTTGGCCAAATACCTTCCCTGTCACCGCCAGTGTTGGCGTGGCGCGTTTCCCGGAGGACGGAGCAGACATTACAAAACTTCTGTCTAATGCCGATGCCGCAATGTACCAAGCTAAGCGCGCGGGTAAAAACCAATACGCCTATTACTCTGCCGACTTGAATATAGAGGCACAAAGACGAAGCCAAATTGAACGAGCGTTAAGAAAAACCGATGTAGAAAAAGAATTCCGATTAGTTTTTCAACCCTACTTAAGCCGTTACGACAATGAAATTGAAGGCTTAGAAGTATTGCTTCGTTGGGATGCGGAAGGTATCGGGCCAATACCTCCTGCTGAGTTTATCCCTATTGCTGAGCAAACGGGTCTATTCGATAAAGTTGACCGTTGGGTGTTCTCTACTGCAGCAGCCCAATACCATCAATTGAGAAAAATATTTGATAAAGACATTATTTTATCCATCAACCTATCCTCTGCAGAGCTCAACTCCTTAGAAATGGCGGAGTATATCCACACATATACAACTAAGTACGACGTTGATCCTAAGTTTATTGAACTCGAAATCACGGAGACTTTTGCCTCTGACCAACGAGGGACCGCCCTATTAGACGAGCTTTCTAACCTTGGCTATCGACTGGCAATTGATGACTTTGGGTCAGGGTATACATCCCTGACCCAGCTTGTTCAGTTCCCGGTACAAAAGATTAAGTTTGACCGCGAGTTTCTACTCACACTGATGAGAACCAATAATGGGCATGTAATCAAGCCGATTATAGACTTGTGCCACGCCCAGAATAAAACCGTCACCGCCGAGGGAATTGAGCATGACGTGATGCGCCAATGGCTATCTGAATACCAATGCGATTTTATGCAAGGCTATCTTTTTGGTAAGCCAATGAGTATCGAGGAATTGGAAATATGGTGGGAATCATCCAACCACATGATCTTCAATCGACAGAATCATACTCAGACCTTTGCTGGCGGGCTTTCCAAACTAGCCAAATAAGACACTGTAGAATTAGCTTTGTTTTGTATCTAGGGCTTTAGTAACGCGGTTTTTTGACGAAACCGTGGGCATAAAAAATTCACAGGCAAACCTTGTCGCTATAGTTGGCTGCCCCCAGGCACCGCATATATCTTTATTGTTTGCCTTTTCTCTCGTAAATTGCCGACACTGTCCACATTTATTAATCACTTTATCTTCCTACTAGCAAATATCAACGTATTGACGAATATTACTAATCCCCTAACTGAAGTTACCTTCCGACAGAAAAACTGCACAAGAGAATTAGCTCATAAAAGTCTAGATGGAAAGTAGCACAAGATAAAAAGCGACAGTTTGATATTTCACAACGTTTGTATTCAAAACTAAATTTTGAACACAAACATTTCTGATATAACTCTCTTCCCATGAGCTTATTTGAAAATAAACATTTAACTAAATCTAATATATTTAATTTTACATTGAACTTAATGTATCTTTTAGTCGTCTAAACTCTTTCAACGCAATAGTATCAACCTCTGTTCCTACAGGAGGATTATTCGGCGTATACCAATCAACAGATTCCGCTTCATAACATTCTAAATTACCCTCCCACTCACTAACGATATAGTAATGTATTAGTTGTAATTCAATTGTGGGATGATAAAGAGAACATAGATATACAAATGATTGAGGTGTCACATTCAGCTCTTCTTTGAGTTCTCTAAATAATGTTTGCTTCTGGTCCTCACCTGGGTCCATATGCCCGCCTGGAATAGCAATAGTTCCAGGATCAGTTTCTTTGTCTTTGGCTCGTGTTTCCAACAATACTTTAGAGTCTTTCACTAATATAAAGGAAACACATTCATGCACTCTCATTTGAACCTCATACTTGTCATCATTTATTCCAAACTATACTGTGCAAGTGTTTGCATTCAAGATTAAACTCATGTTTTGTTACGACTCGGATCACAGAGTGGGATTTTTATTAGCGTTAGATTATTAAAAATAAACGCATTGAAATTTCAGGGATTTTTTAAAATGCGCAATAATTATACATTGTTTTTAATCTGAAGAATTTCATAAACGTCACTACTCACCATTTTATTAGTTAGCAATTTAAGTTATTATTAAATCTGAAGTTTCTCTTGGTAAAAGAAAAACTTTTTAATATCAAAAAGTTAGCATTAAAAGCTAAACATTAATAACATCCCAATGAGTAAGTGCTTAATGTATAACGCTTAATATTGGGAAAGAATATAATTGATGTGCATGTAGTATTACTGAACGCATGAAGCATTCGGCAAATTTGTAACACCTAGAGTTTTATTTGATCAAAATGAAAAAATCATTTTTATTGTTGATATGGACGTTTTTCTCTGTTTCTCCTTTTGCTTTCGCCAAAGATTCGGACGGCAAAGCTCAAGTAGAGAATCAGATTTCTCAACAACAAGTTAGAAAAACATATAAAGACGCTAAACTAGAAGGCGTTATCGACTTTAAGCTATTTAACGACGCCTATTTAGCTTACAAGAAAACCAAAAAGCGAAAGAAGCCACTACTTACCATCATCGACTACAGCAAACCTTCTACGGATAAGCGATTTTATGTCGTTGATTTAAACAAGAAGCAGCTGATCTACAACACGTATGTTTCTCATGGTGTAAATAGTGGAAAGAAGACCGCGACGAAGTTTTCCAATATAGTGAATTCACGTAAAACTTCTTTGGGTACGTTTTTAACTGATACCACCTATTACGGATCCAATGGCTATTCCCTTCGCTTAGATGGCCTGACTTCTGGACTGAACGACAAGGCTCGTGAGCGCTACATCGTCGTACACGGTGCTAAATATGCAAATCCTTCTTTTATTAAAAAGAACGGGTATTTAGGACGCAGTTGGGGTTGTCCGGCTCTGCCAGAGAACCTGTCTCGAGAAATCATCGACACAATTAAAGGCGGCAGTGTCATCTACGCAAGCGCATAATATACGAAAGGGAGCAGTAGCTCCCTTTTATCTTTCTAGTCAGAACACTCTTCCTGTTTCAATACTGACGCCATTCCTTCAACGTCTTCCCTTAAGATTGTATCGATACTATTCCATTGTTCTGACTAGTCGTCGCTGTGATTGTATTTTGAAACAATTCAAGTTTAAAATTCCGCTTAGGCAGTGAGAAAAGCCTGTTCATCTATCTTTCCTATCGTTACTATACGAAATCATTCAGATACTGATTAAGCATCAAAGCCCCGAGACAAGATGCTCGCCGGTGATGAATAAGTATGTAAAATCGGCAACAAATCTTTGATGTATTAGGGTTAATTTTTGCGTTATCTAATTTGTACGTTTTGGCTAATAGCTCTGTCTCTGATCCCAGATTGTATGCTGTCTGCCTACGCGCATGAATATGACAATCACCAAACAAGCAATACATCCGATCATTTATCAAAGTGGGCTCAACAACCACTTTTAACGCCAGATTTTGCTTTACCCCAATGGTCTTTAGAAAATAATTCGCCTTCGGTTTCTCATAAGTACTCGCAGCATCATAAACGAGACATATTGGCTCTGGTTTCATGCCGTCGTACTTCTCTGCATGATGATGTACAGAGTTTACGCTTCGAACCCGATTATCAGTTGCTCATCGCTTTTTTATCGCCTCCGTTACTTTCTCTCGCTTGGGTGACAACCCCATTACCTAGAGATAGCTACGGTAAACTTAAAAACCAACGCTCGCTTTATCATCTCCTCGGAACAAGGGAAGCAAATTTACTTTATGTGTTTAAACATGGCCGTGAATACTTGACGAAAGAAAAACAGAGAAATCAAGAAAACGTGTCAACAAGTGACATGGGTACATTTATATTTACCTGAATCCATTCGAGGCCCAAATTATGACCAGATTCGCAATTCCAACTATCTTAACTTTATTACTCACTGCATTCTCCAATGTCGTTTACGCCAACGTAAATCTTGAACAAATGAGCAACGAAGCCCTTTTGGAATGCGCCAATGTTTCGAACGTACAGAATGCCGTACCAGAGCATAGAGCCTCTTTTAGAAACTATTTGATGTCCGTAAGACATTATAGTTTTAGCACGCTTTCTTCTGCAGAACTGGAGTTTAAAGCAGCAAACAAAAACACAACAGATGTGTTAGAAGTGTATCAGAGCAAGTGTCGAGACCTAGGCGAGCAGCTCTATAGCATCGGGTACTAATTGAAGTTATCGCCCCAAAACAAAAAGGCGCATTCTCTGCGCCTTTTTCGATATGAACATTTAAATCTCGCTACTTAGCGCCGTAAGGAAAGTGTTCAAACATCTTCGCAATTTCTTCTGCAATTAGCTCTTCCCTTTTCTCACTGTCCATTGACGTCGTTAATTTACGGCTAGATATCCCTTTCCAAACGATCTGGTTTGCCTTCATATCAACTAATTCGATAACCAAATTACCGTATTTACGCTCTCTATATCGCTCTGGACTGGAAGTAATCACGCCAAATCGATTCCATCCGTAGCCAAAACTGATGTTCGAACCAGAAGAAACAAACTCTGTGTTCTCAACAATGTCATGATGGACATAGATATCACCATCACTCGAAACTTGTGAAAGTCCATTAGCTCCTAATTGAGAGGCAATACTTTGTTCAATACGCCTCGCATCGATGCTTGCGGGCGCACCATTCTGATCTCCAAAATCGAACGTTCTATACGATGAAAAGTCAGCCTGTTTGTCGACATCCGTTGTTACCGTAGTGCATGCGACCATAAACAGCCCCAATGCGCCTAACAAGAACCCTTTCCACATAGATATTCTCCTCTGATTTATCGACAGTATCAGCGTCGCCTTCTTTGTTGTCATTTATACGGCTGAAAACAAAAATGAATCATTATGCTACGACAGGAAGTCCAACTCAGTACATTTCCAAATTCGTAAGCCATCTCTCTTTTACTGAATCACGCACTTTAAAATAATTAGATAGACATTATTGAGTCTTAACTAAGAACGCCAAGTGTTCAATATCTGAGGTCTTTTTTCACAAAGTCGTAGCCAATTGGTTGCTGATTTTCTTAAGAGAATTACCCACCAGCACTCGAATTGAGTACCTTCGCATCATCTTGAGTGATTTTTACGCAATCGACAAACAATTGAAGAGAAAAGACTTTTCTTTTCGAATTAATGTGGCATATTAGATGAGTCCTTTCGATGCGCGGGCATCGTATAATGGCTATTACCTCAGCCTTCCAAGCTGATGATGCGGGTTCGATTCCCGCTGCCCGCTCCAAGCTTTCTTACTTAAGTTTTAAATCCTTTTGTTCACCATTCCCAACAAAGCAATTGATTTACTGTCAGTAACGTCATCATGACAATCTAGCTTTAATCATATTATCCAAAACCGATACGCTCTATAGAACAAAATTGCATAAAAAAAGCCACTCTCACGACAAGAATGGCGTTGTGCCTATGACAGTTAAGTTCGGCAAAATAACAAAAACCCACAAGCTATCAGTTAATTACTGATATTGGGTTAATAGCTTTATTTTTATTCATAGCTCCATTTCAGCTTTAATCTGCTCAACCCAACCTGCAATACGCTGCTCAGTCAGACTTGATTGATTATCTTTGTCGATCACTAACCCGACAAAGTCATCGCCGTCAACCGCATTAGAGGCCGTAAACTCGTACCCTTCTGTGGGCCAAAACCCAACCATCTCTGCACCGCAGTTGGCGACATGATCGTATAGCTCACCAAGTGCGTCCACAAATTCGTTGCTGTAACCAACCTGATCGCCTAATCCATATAGCGCAACTTTTTTTCCCGATAGATCCATGTCCGAGAAGTTGGGTAGAAACTCTTCCCAGCTCTCTTCTTGACAATCTGCTGATAGTCCTGGAAGTTGTCCCTCTCCTAACGTTGGCGTACCGAGAATCATATAGTCATAACTGGCAAATTCATCGGCGTCGACGCGATTAATGTTTTTCGGTTTATCCGCAACCTCGTCACCAAGTTGTTTTTGGATCAATTTGGCCATTTTTCGAGTGCTGCCCATATCAGTACCAAAGAAAATTCCCACTTTGCTCATAATTAGCTCCTTGCTTAAATTTTTGTCATGGCAGGTATACGTTGCAAAATATCTACCACACATTTAGTTTAATTTTTTCAATAAGTTAAAAGTTTCCTTTTCAAACAATGTCTGACCTAATGTCGCAAAGGTGACAATTAATCGTCATCATCCTCATCTTCGTCGTCAGGCTGCCAAACTAACGGGCGGTAAATTTCCACGCGGTCACCTTCTTTTAGCTCACTATCCAACTTTGTGGATTTGCCGAAAATACCCACTTTTTGTTTGTCGAGATCGATAGCGGGAAACATATCTAGAATATTCGAAACCTGAATAGCGCTAAGTACGGTTGCGCTATGGTCAACATCGACCGACAACCATACCTGTTCATCCGGTAAGGCGTAGACAACACTTACTTTCATGGTTACCCCCTACTATGTGCTAACGCTGGCGTTGGGTTTGCCACCATGGATTCGTATTTCTGTTTTAACGCCAGAACCAAGCCCAAAACCAGAAAGCCTCCCGGCGGCAAAATAACCAACAACACCCCTTGGTAATCATCAATAATGACCATTTCCAGAAACGCAAAACGTTCGCCCAAAAGTAGATGCGCATTGCTAAACAGGGTTCCACTGCCAAGAATTTCTCTTATCGCGCCGAGCATAGTCAGTACCCAAGTAAAGCCTAACCCCATAAACAGACCATCCACGATAGAGGGCATGACAGCGCTTCTACTGGCAAACGATTCGACACGCCCGAGGATGGCGCAGTTTGTAACAATCAACGGTATAAATAGACCGAGAACTTTGTGCAGAGAATGGAGGTAGGCGTTCAGCAATGCATCGGTCAGCGTGACCAGTGTGGCGATGATGATGACATTCACCGGAATACGTACGGTTTTGCTGATGACACCTTTCGCCATCGAGTTAAGCGTATTTGCCGCAACCATCACGACCATAGTGGCCAGGCCAAGACCAAGGCCGTTCGTCGCACTGCTGGTTACGGCGAGTAAAGGACAAAGCGCAAGGGACTGCTTGAGTACAATGTTATTGCCCCATAAACCTTGTGACATAATGCTTTTGTACTGGTTCGATTCACTCATGGTTCGCTCCTTGGTAAGATTCAAGCGCTAACAACGCCTGATGCACGCCTTTTACTACGGCTCTGGGTGTAATTGTTGCGCCGCTAAATTGATCAAAATCACCCCCATCCTTTTTCACCGCCCACACACCTGTGTTCTCTAAAGTGCGCTTGGCAAAACTGAGTATCCAACTGCTTTTTTCCGCTTCGATCTTGTCACCCAGTCCCGGCGTTTCACTGTGACTAATGATTCGAACGCCGATAATCTCCCCACTGATTTTTAAGCCGATAAGAAAGCGGATCGTGCCACTGTATCCTTCCTGCTCACCCCGGATCACCCAGTTAATCAGTTGCTGATTTTCATCTTCCACTCGATACAGTTCGAATAGCTTACCTTCAAATTCGATTAGCTGGCGGTTCGAAAACACGTCATTCGAATAAGGTTGTCCCGCCAGCACCTCCCTCAATAGCGCGTTCTGATCTTCTAAGATACGCTGAGAGATGATTGGCTTTGTCGCCCAATTCGTAACAAACAAAAGTAATGCAGCGAGCGCACATGCACTGGAAAGCAATATGATTTGATACGAAATACGCTCTTTAAATGGCTGTAATCTGACTTCCATGATTATTTCTCCGTCACTCGGCTAGTACCAAACACATTTGGGCGCAGGTAGTAATCAATTAAAGGGCTAACCGCATTCATAATCAGTACCGCAAAAGCCACGCCTTCGGGGTAGCTACCAAAGGTTCGGATCAACCAAACAAGCAGCCCACATCCCAGCCCATAGATAAGCTGTCCGCGAATACTGGTTGGAGAGGTAACAAGATCTGTCGCGATATAAAATGCTCCCAACATGGCAGCCCCGCTGGTGAGGTGAATCCACGGCGCCAGGAAGGCTTCAGCGTTGATCAAATGACTGACTAAAGCAGGTAGTGCCAGACCAAGCATGAAGGTCACAGGTATCGCCCAGTGAATAATGCGTCGCCAAATCAGATAACCACCGCCACACAAGATAAGGAAAGCACTGGTCTCACCAAGGCTCCCAGAATGCTGCCCAAAAAACTGCTGAGTAAACTCAACCGGCAAGGTTCTTTCAATACTGAGAGCCGTCGCCGCCGTCACGCCGTCAAAACTCAGCCATCCATCCGGTACGGTGACTAAGTTGTTGCTAAAATCTATCGGCGTTGGAGCCGCCCATTGGGTCATTTGAACCGGAAAACAGATCAGTAGCATGACGCGCGCGAGCATGGCTGGATTGAATAAGTTCTGCCCCAGCCCGCCATAGATTTGCTTACCCAAAATAATGGCAAACATACTGCCCAAAACCGCTAAGCTGATTGGGAACGAAGGTGGTAAACTCATGGCGAGTAGCAGCCCGGTCAGAATCGCTGAACCATCAAAGCACGCACTAGGTTTCTTTTTCATTGCCAACAAACATAAACATTCGCTCATGATGCTGGTTAAACAACACACGACTATCAGTGCCAAACTGTTGCGACCAAACTGAAAGCCAGCAAATACACAAGCCGGTAATAACGTTAAGATAACGAGATACATGATTCGTGTAGATGAGCTCCCGTTGTGAGCAAATGGGCCAATTATTGAGTCATATTTGATCATAACTGTTGCTCCTTCTCAGCAGCTTTATCTTGACGAGATACTCTCGCTGGACGAGGTGGGCGAGCCGGTCTCTCTGGACGTGTCGGTTTTTCCGCTCGCTCAGGTCGAGCATTGCGGGTTGGTCGCGTGACTTTTTTCGCGGCTTTGGCTTTCTTCTCAGTGGCCTCAAGGGCGAGACGCTGTTTTCTGGATTCATTGAGCACTTTGGTCTGAGCCGCTCTTTGCTCCATAAAGGTATGCGATGCAATCACACCCTTTGCGTGCATAAAGTACTGAACTAAAGGAATCGAAGAGGGACAAACATATCCACATGCACCACAAGACAAGCAATGATTCACACCCAGTTCCTCGGCACGTTTGAAATCGGAAACGCGGGTGTACGCGGCCATTTGAAAAGGCATCAAACCCATTGGACAAGCACGAACACATTGACCACAGCGAATACACTCTTGATGTTTGGTTTCAATAAACACTTCGTCTTCGGTTAACGCCAGTATTCCGCCAACCGTTTTATCAACAGGCACCTGCATTGAGGGAATAACCTGACCCATCATAGGTCCGCCCAGAAGTAATCGTTCCGTCGAGTCACTCACCCCGCCGCAATAGTTGATTACTTCGTTCACCGGGGTTCCAATTGGTACCTCGACATTTTTAGGTTCCGCGATCCCCTTACCACTGACCGTGACAATCCGCGAAACCAAAGGACGACGGAATCGAACCGCGTGGTACACCGCCCTAACCGTGGAAATATTGTTAACTAAAATACCGACCTGAGTGGCACGCCCTCCTGGTGGAACATCTTTTCCAGTAAGCGTTTTTATTAAGTGCTTCTCCGATCCCATCGGATAAATACTCGGCACCTTACGCACGTCAATGGTGTCGACTTCACTCGCGGCAAAATGGAGCGCACTTAAGGCATCCGGTTTGTTATCTTCCACGCCGATAATGGCCCTTTGCGCACCGCTTGCAATCAGCATCATCTGTATCCCAGAAATAATTTCTTCCGGATAGGTTTGCATTGTTAAATCATCACTGGTCAGATACGGTTCGCATTCACCTCCATTAATGATGATGGTGTCTACGTTGGCGCTTCTTGAAAATCGCAACTTGACCGCGGCTGGGAAACCAGCGCCACCTAGCCCGACTATGCCCGCTTCCGCCACGCGATCAATAATGGTGTCGGCATCTAAGTTATGGATATCTTCACCCGGCGAAGATACCCCCCATTGCTTATCGTCATTCGCGCGAATCACTACCGTGTCACACTTCACTTTCGCCGGGTGAGTTGTGATATGCGGAACAATCGCCGTCACCACACCATTCACAGATGAATGCAAAGGTGCGACGAAGTCAGTAAGTCCAACAGCAACCAACTGCCCTCTGTACACTGACTCACCAGGACCAACCAATACTCTTAACTTTGCTCCGGAACGCGTCTGCAAAGGTAAGTAGATATTCCGAGGCCAGAAATGGCGATCAATGCGTTGATCTGACGTTAACTCTTTATAGGCTTTGGGATGAATACCGCCACTAAATGGTTTATTCCACAAACTAACACTGCTTAAACTGGACATGATTCACTCCTAAACCGACAATGAAGGCTTTGGCCAATACCATGTCAACACCGACGGCGTCACTTCGGACATGGTCAAACAACCTCGTGTACAGGCTTTTTCACATAACTGACAACCGGTACACACGTCTTTTAGTACCGTGTGTAACTGTTTCGGCGCACCGACAATTGCATCAAAAGGACAGGCTTTGTAGCAGCGGTTGCACCCGTTACACTGCGTTTCATCAACCCTTGCCACCAGCTCAGTGTCTTGATCACTTGTATCAATTGAAACACCGAGCAGTTGTGCAACGTTTTGAGCAAGTAGCGCTCCGCCAGGTGGACAACAAGCCGGGCTTAGTTCACCAGTGACCATTTTTTCGGCGGCCTGGCGACAACCAGCCTCTCCACACTGACCGCATTGGCCACCCGGCAGTAATGCTTCAACTTTATCTATCCTCGGATCGCCTTCCACATGGAACATTTTTGCAGCGTACCCAAGCGCAAGCCCAAGCAATGCTCCGAGCGTGACAAAAAATATAAGCGTCGTAAGTAACATGACTTAGTCTCCTCTATGCCATTCCCGAAAAGCCCATGAAGGCCATCGACAAAAATCCCGCCGTTATGAATGCTATCGGAGAGCCTTTAAATGCAGCTGGCACCTGACTCAACATAAGTTGGCTGCGTAAACCAGCAAAAATAGTGATGACGAAAAAGAAGCCCAGAGCAGAGCCAAAGCTGAACATCAGGGTGTTGAGAAATGACAAATTGTCTTGAACAGCCAGCAATGCGACCCCAAAAACGGCACAATTGGTGGTGATGAGAGGTAGAAATACGCCCAGAGACTGGTACAGCTCGGGAAATGATTTTTTAACGTATAACTCGGTAAACTGAACGACAGCAGCGATGACCAATATGAAGGATATGATCCTCATAAACTCCAGATGCAACGGCTTCAAAATCGCAAACTCAATAATCCAGCTTGATACCGTCGCTAAGGTAAGCACGAAAATCGTCGCGATCCCCATTCCCACCGCACTGGTAATTTTGCTCGACACTCCCATGAACGGACACAAGCCCAGAAATTTGGCTAAAACGACATTGTTTACGAATGTCGCACTCAGAAAAATGATCAATCCTTCGGACATAACAGCACTCCACTAGCTTCCTTTCTCGAAGGTGGTGCATAGCGTATGCCACGGAGCGTTTTTGCACTGGAATGAATCAAACATCCCCGTCAATACAGTGCTAGCGCGCAGGCTAAGCACTTTTCTTTACCAAAATAGCTGTGTCACAAACCCAACAAAGTTCGCTTGTTCGCATGAATAATTGTCCGAAATCAAACAAACCTTCATTTAAGCGAGCCCGTCACACCTGGCTTGAGTGTTTGGAATAGGAAATGCATCGACGGTCTTATATCGCCAAACGTATAAGGAAAGACGTATGGAACAACTTGATAGCCTTCTACCCGATAGCAATTCAACGGTGTTTGACATGCAAGCGTTCGAGCAGATCGTTGCGCATGCTCCTGTCGCCATCAGTATTACCGACAAAAAGGGCAACATACTTTTCGTCAATAAGACTTTTAATCAGATCACTGGCTATAGTTCACGCGAACTGATTGGTAAAAACTCGTCACTGCTTTCGTATAAGGCAACACCTCAACGCGTATATCAAAATATGTGGCTAGCCATTACCAACGGTGACCATTGGCAAGGTCAGTTGGTCAACAGAAAGAAAAATGGTGAGCCGTATATTGCCGAAATTTCTATTTCTCGGCTAAAAGAGAAAAGTGGCGAGACACGATATTATGCCATCCATCGCGATATTACAGAGCGACACCAACGTATCACTGAGCAAAAAAATCAGTTCACACTCTTTCAGGCGGTGTTGAATGGTTCTTCGACAGCCATTGCACTGATTGATGCCTCCAACAAGCTGCTAGTCAGCAACAAAAAGTATCAACGGATACAAAACAGCATTCACCACAGCCCTATCGACTTATTGCTGCAAAGCATTCAGAGAGACTATCAACAGACTAGTGTGGTTGAGTTCATCGGCGAACATAAAAACCGTACGCAAAATATCTCTGTTCGAAATGAAGACGGCACATGCGAACGATGGTTTGAATTTACATTGGCGAAAATCCCGGTTTCAACCATCAACATTGAACATTATTTTCTTCCAGACAGTGATGATGACTATAGCGTTATCTCTATCACTGAGCGTACCAAAGAGAAGCTCTTGGTCGAGGAACGACGCATTAATGCTACCAAGCTTATGGCGAGGGACAATAAATACGTCCACGCCATGCAAGAAGCATTAATGGGAACACTGCATCAATTACAGGGACCGTTCAATGTCATTGATTCTGCTGTAAATATTCTCAAACGTACTAATGCCTCCTGCCCCGGTTTAATCGCGATGGATGACGCAATGGCGAATGCAAATGCAGCCATGCAAGAAATCATGCTCGCCATCCCAGAACGAGAAAGAGAAGCGCGGCAACCAGTGAATCTCAATGAAGTGATTCGTGACTCATGCAGCATCAGTAATGATGAATTGATGAGGCTATCGATCAACTTAGAACTTGATTTATCGCCAAAGCTTTCCTCAATCAATGGCACGCCTCATCGACTTATTCTTGCCATAAAACAGCTCATCGATAACGCGTTAGATGCTATCAAATATGCTAAGCCATCAGATCGGACTCTGTTCATTCAATCTTATGAGAAAAACGGAGAGATAGTGGTTGATATCGAAGACAATGGCTTAGGGGTGAAAGAAGATCTTCGTCTGACCGTATTCCAACCATTTTATAGCACCAAACCAAAGCACCAGTCTGGCTGTCGAGGCATCGGGCTTTCTATCGTGCAACAGGTGCTCAATGAACATTCAGCCACCGTAACGATCTCAGACAGCCGCCGGCTAAACGGCGCCAAAGTCTGCTTAACATTTCCAATCAATAGCGGTAAGTCATTATGATAGAAGATCATTCTCTTTTAGATTTAGAGCGTCAGTTATTGGCGGCAATGTATCGAATATCTAGTGTTCTAAACGCTAGCTTAAATTACGTTGAGTCATGCGACAAAATACTTAAAATTCTGCACGATGAGTGTCGTTTACAGTGTGGCATGCTCACCATTCTTGACCACCAAAAGAACATTTTATTGGTTAAGTCTGTACATAGCCCACTTAGCGATAGTAGCCGAGACCAAAAGAACGTTTACTATAAGACCGGTGAAGGTATTGTTGGAGAGGTCCTCAGCCAAGGGAGCTCTATGGTAATTCGCAATCTCGGTAGCGATATGCGTTTTGCGGACAAATTGGCACTTTATGACTATGACAAGCCTTTCATCTGTGTCCCAATCAAAGACAGTAATAGTAAAGTTCTTGGCGCACTTTCAGCCCAACCACCTAATGTCAGCGACGAGCACCTTACGTTGTTGTCGAAATTCCTCGATATGATTGGCAACTTAATCGCCAAGAATATTCAACTGTCTCAGAACGTTGAGCGAACCGAAAAAGAACTTGTTGATGAGCGTGACGGATTACGCCGTAAAGTTCGCAACAACTACAGTTTTCACAACTTAGTGGGACACACCAAGACCATGAGACAAATTTTCGATCAAATTCGTCTGGTGTCTCGCTGGGATTCAACGGTGTTGGTTCGCGGTGAATCGGGGACGGGTAAAGAGCTTATAGCCAACGCGATTCACTATAACTCTCCTCGTGCTGATCGTCCGTTCATCAAACTCAACTGCGCAGCACTGCCTGATAACTTGCTCGAATCTGAACTGTTCGGCCACGAAAAAGGCGCATTTACAGGTGCGGTCAAGCAGCGTAAAGGGCGATTTGAAATGGCACACAATGGCACTATTTTCCTGGATGAAATTGGCGAAACCAGTGCAGCGTTTCAAGCAAAGTTGTTACGAGTATTGCAGGAGAAAGAGTTTGAACGAGTCGGGGGAACAACAACTATTTCGGTAAACGTGCGTATTATCGCCGCGACTAACCGTCACCTGGAAGAGGAAGTGACGCAAGGTAACTTCCGTGAAGACCTTTATTACCGCCTCAATGTTATGCCAATGCACTTACCTCCTCTTCGCGATCGCATTCAAGACATTCCAGAGTTGGCCGAGTTCATGCGCAAAAAGCTCAGTAAACAACAAGGCCGTAACCTCACCATCAGTGATGATGCGATACGTGTGATGATGAATCACAGTTGGCCGGGTAATGTGCGTGAACTAGAAAATACCTTAGAACGTGCTTCGGTATTGTGCGAGTCCGGTGTCATTGATGCCAGCTTAATCAAAATCAACCAGTCTGAACCGAGCTTTTCACCGCCGGTCCAATCCGCTTACACACCCCCACTTTCTGCCGCTGCACCACTTCGCGCTGCAGAAAATCAGCTTATACATCGGGAGAAAAGCAAACCGGCTGACGAGAGAGAACTGGTAATCGATGCGCTTGAACGATCTGGTTGGGTAAAAGCCAAAGCAGCAAGGCTGCTCAATATGACGCCGCGTCAAATTGCTTACCGAATTCAAATATTAAATATCGAGATGAAACAAATCTGACAATTTTTGAAAGCCAGATATTGTCGGCAAACGGACAATTGTCACTAATCAGAATCCTTAGCTTATGTAAAACAATACTTTAGTTAAGGAACAATGATTGCAATGAAGCTTATTAAAGGCATTTAATCATAAGGGGCAGACATGGAAAGTCCTTCATCAAGTGTAAAAAGTGACGATTGTGCACAAGATAATCTTCATCACTTTTTCAATAAACAAACGCAGGATAAAATTGCAAAACACCCGTGCTATTCAAAACAGGCTCATCAATACGCGCGTATGCATTTACCTGTAGCACCAGCATGCAACATACAGTGCAACTACTGTAACCGGAAATATGACTGCAGTAATGAGTCTCGCCCGGGAGTCGTGTCACACGTTATGGATAGTGCTGCGGCACTCAAACAGTTTTCAACCATTAAAAAGCGAGCGCCTAACCTGACGGTAGTTGGAATCGCAGGCCCTGGTGATGCGCTCGCAAACCCGCAAGCCACATTTAAAACGCTTCGCGATATTCATAAAGCCGACCCAAACGTACAGCTTTGTATCTCAACCAACGGACTTGCGCTTGCTGAACATGTTATGACGCTGGCGGTATTGGGCGTTAATCACCTCACCATTACGATTAATTGTATTGATGCTGATATCGGAGAAAAAATCTACCCTTGGATTTTTTACAACCGAAAAAGACTTAAGGGCAAAATCGCGGCACAAACACTTATCGAGCGTCAATTGCTCGGATTACAGTTAGCAGCGAAGGCTGGCATGCTGGTGAAAGTGAACACGGTACTTATCCCGGGCATCAACGACCATCACATTGCTCAAGTATCAGAGAAAGTGAAATCTCTGGGCGCGACGTTACATAACATCATGCCCCTGATTTCCGATCCAAGTCATGGTACCTATTTTGGGTTGAGTGGTCAGCGGGGGCCAACCGAAGATGAACTGCAACGCGTCCGAGAAGAATGCGGTGTGCACATGCCGCAAATGACCCATTGTAAACAGTGCCGAGCAGACGCCGTTGGAATGCTTAGTGATGACAAGGCCTCAACATGTGGCTCGTCTTCTAAACCATCGGTATATAAAGTCGCGGTTGCCAGCCATGGAGAGGCCCACATCGGATTGCATTTTGGCCATGCCAAACGCTTTGAGATCTACCAATATGACCAACAATCACAGCATTTCCTTTTTGAGGAATCACGTAACGTTGCTCAATACTGCACAGGCCAAAGTGAATGTGGTGAAGAGTCTGAAAAAGAAGCCTTGTTCGACACAATCGCAGATTGCCAAGTGGTTCTCAGCGCGAGAATCGGAATCTCACCGTGGCGTGAATTAGAGAAACGTGGAGTGATTCCCAACGTGGACTTTGCCTTCCAACCAGTAAGCAGCAGCTTAGAAGCAATCGCCAAACAATACTGTCGTGACACTCAGCAAGCGGAGACAAAACATGAGCTTTTCAATCAACAATAAATGTGTCGGCTGTCATGCCTGTATGACCGTGTGTCCTAATCAGGCGATATATAAAAGCGACAGAGCAGACAAACCATTTGCGATTCATACTAAGCGGTGTAATGAGTGCTCTTCTTTTTGGCACGAGCCACAATGCGCCAGTATTTGCCCTATCGAAGAGGCGATTGTTGACCACACCAGTCGCCCCCTAAACCCTTTAGGCAGCTTGAGCCCGCAACATGATAGGAGCTCAGTATAGTGAACGCTGAAAAATGCAAACAGTACTGGCGACCAATCGTCCACTCTTATCTGAGTGGGCGATCTTCGCTGCCACTTTACCTCGGATTGAAGAAAAGCCACTTTATTCAACTTATTGAATTTTTTGGCCTTGAGGTAAGTTTAGCCAATCTCGAAACCAAACAAGCCAGGTTACGTAGCGAGTTAATGGCATTACGAACCGAAGAATACGATCAGCTGCGTCAATTGTTATCTCAGAACTTGGATAACTCACACCCATTTGCAGAGGAAATGGCCATCGTTATATCAAGTGGCTGTATGGGAAGCCAACACCTCTGGCATGACTTAGGACTACCCGAACGGGCTCTACTGACACAATTATTTTCTGACTATTTCCCCAACTTATCTGCTAAAAATGTTAACAACATGCGCTGGAAACGGTTTTTATACCGTCAGTTATGTGAAAACGGTGGTGACTATGTATGTCGCTCGCCAAGTTGTGAAACCTGCTCAAGCTACAGTGAATGCTTCGATACTGTGTCGTAACCTCACTCAATATCGTTTAAATATTGAGCTGCCATTGCCGAACGTGTAAGTTTGCGGTTTTAACATTCAGAGACGTGTAGATCCCAAAAAAATAAATACAAATAATCCTTTACATGTGATCACTAAAAGACAATAATGGCGCCGCTCTGTTGTTCAGAGTTATTAAATGAGACATCACGTAGTAAAAGTAAAACCCTTAGAAAACCAAGTTGTTATCCTCAGTGTTTCCCTTAGCTTCAAAGATACATTAAATAATTCAAGCTACTAGCGCATTCAAATAATTAATTTTTTCAATTTATATAAGGGACATATCATGTCTAATAAAACAACTGGTTCTGTAAAATGGTTCAACGAAACTAAAGGTTTTGGTTTCCTAACTCAAGACAACGGCGGCGCAGACGTATTCGTTCACTTCCGTGCAATCGTTTCTGACGGTTTCAAAACTCTTGCTGAAGGTCAAAAAGTGACTTTCGAAGTAGAGCAAGGCCAAAAAGGTCTTCAAGCTGCTAACGTTGAAGTAGCATAAGATTTTAAGTAGGCGCAGGCTGTAGGAAACTACGGCTTGCGTCACTTATCTCTGATTATTATAAATACCTCCCCCTTTTAAACTCCTCAATTCTCTTTATCTGATTCCCTTTCTTCTATTGATTTTGCCTTATAGCGAGCATCTTTTAAGCTATTACATCTCATACCCATACAAAATCCCAATCTTGATGAGTAAATGGTCAGATTATGGTGGGAATTGGTATTATGCCTATATTTAAACACAAGCCCCTGAGGTACAGATCATGACTGATGAAGAAAGAATTGAACTTCAAAAAAACAACCCTCTCCATGGTCTTAAACTAGAGATAATGATCGCAGAACTAGCGGATTTTTATGGATGGGATATCTTAGATGCAGCAATGCGATTTAATTGTTTTCATACCAATCCCTCAGTCGCAAGTAGCGTTAAGTATTTAAAGAAAACAGATTGGGCAAGAGAGAAGTTAGAGAACTTTTATTTGTACCGATTTAAGCGCATGCCGAGAGCATCAAGTGAAGAGTTCGAACTGCCTCCACGCGCCCGTACGTTTCCAAACGGACTAAAACCTAAAGAGCCAATGGAACTTACGGTTGAGTCAATCTTGAAATCACAAGCTAAAGCCGCTTCAGCACATAAAGAGCGCTCTTCACGAGGCCGTTCTAAACGTTAATATCTGGGTAACTCATTACCGCATAGTGCTGACAAACATAAAACCAATTCGGTTGTTCGGGTTGTTGGAATAGCAAAAAAGTGGAGGAGTTGTAATCTCCCCCACTTCACTGTTATTGCAGCGACAAATACAAGCTATTCTCTACTCCCATACAAGGCCTTCAGGTAAATCAGGAAGCGCCCAATTATGGATATAGTTGATCACTCTTAACGAATCATCGGCCGCTTGTGTAAAGCCACGTGCATAATTCGTATTTACTTGGTCAACCGTAAAGACCTGAGGGTTTCCTGCTATATCAAGAAGAGGAACCACCTGATATGACAAAGTTGAAACCACCACTGGGGCATTAATATCCGGCTCTACGCCTGGAAGAACTAGCCCCACTTCAATTCCGGAATACATTACATCACGGTAATAGCTATACCCCATAAAATTGAAATACCCGTTGTCATTAATACCTAGAGTGGTGTTGATATTAATAACTAGATCGAGAGTGATAGATCCAAACTTATCTCCAGCCCCTGCTAAAAGCGCTGCGGCCGTATCCAAGTCTTCCGAACTCAATGCTTCAACACCGTTACCAGCCAAATGTCTAAGACCACCTAACTGCTCATCTGACAAAGTAAGATCAGGTAGATGACCATTTAGCATCAGTGCTTTATAGAGTGCCAAGTTTTCCAGTGGCGAATCGATGGTTTTGAATACATCCTCCGTAACCTCCACCTCAATTCGTCCAGCCGGGTCGATTCTCACACTAATCGCATTGTTAATATTAGACATCGCTTCATTGTAGGATGAGTCGATCACATCAACCGGTGATCTCGCAACACTCAAGCGACCAAAGTCCACTTCTTCAGCATAGCTTGCAAAAACGTAGTCCTCATATCCCACTAAGCTTTCGACAATTTCACAATCACTGTTAAGTGGAATCAGTGTTAATCCATCTTCTGTTTGAAACTCTTCAGGAAGTAAAGGTAGCGGCTCCCCGGTGACTACATCGGTAGCCTGTTCATTTGCGATTGGCTGGAAGCAACCATTATCATCTTGTTGCGGTATGTATAACGTTGCGTCCAATTCATCCCAGTCCCAGGTATATTTCACTGGCTCACCATTGTCATTGCGGACAATAATAAGCAAGTCACCGTAAAGGTCGCCTTTACTCACGCCCGGATCATTATTACCTCTGCCTGGCTTTCCATCTCTACCTTGATTCCCAGCCCAAGAAGGACGATCTGAGCTATCATCAGCGGACAGAGCGAAAGGAAGCGACAAGAATAATAGTAGCGCGAGCGCCATACTCACAAACATAAGTACATTCATGCTTATGCTTTTAATTGGTGTGTAGTCTTTCATCATCTGCTCCTTAGCGCATAGATACGCTCCCATCGCAATACATTGCTTAAGAGAAAAAAGACTGTCTGACTTAATTAAGTTTTTAACACCACCAAATTAACTGTAGAGTAGATTTAATAAGCAACCGCTAATATACGCAAGCATTTTGATACGGATCAATTGAATATCAATTAAGTTTCTTAGTAGACGCTACAATGCTGATACAGAAACGGTCTCAGAGGATAAAGGTTTCGCCTTCAGAAAACCTTGTACAAAGTCCACCAGCCTTGGACCGGTTTAACTTAAGCTTGCTAGCCTTGCTGCAAAGCCCATAAAGAACATGCCTAGTAACCCGTTGCCTAACTTTGCTAACACTTTATTATCTTTGAATAATTGAGTTAATGATGACCCCAGAAAGATCAGTGTACTCAAATAAATGATGCTAAAAACTTCTAAGATAAACGCCAGGATCAAGTATGAAATCCACGTGTGTTCGTACGTATAATCGATAAACTGGATAAAGAAAGAGACGTAAAACAGGATTGCTTTTGGATTGGTCAGACTTAACGTCAGCGACTTAGCAAACACATTTTCGCGTTTCTTAGGGCGAGCGACGTCTGATTCACCATCATCACTTTTGCTCATTAACTGATGAATGATTTTCACCCCTAAATACAGCAAGTACGCGGCACCCAAGTAGCGAATAATCGTGAACAGGACGGGAGAGGTTTGAATTAACGAAGCAACACCTAGGTAAGAGAGCAAAATTAAAACCGCGTCACCAATAAGCACACCAGAAGCTGCTTTATAACCCGCCTTAACACCCAGCGATGAGCTCGATTTCAACACATAGAGAGAGTTTGGACCCGGAGCAAGAATGATCATGGTCAGACCGACCAAATACGTCCATATATTAATTACGCCAAACATCTCCAACATGACGATCAACCCTTCTACCAAATGACATCGAACAGAATTACGAGATATAACTGAAACAAATAGTAAAGTCTATCTCAGCGCGAAGAATTCCATCAAAAAGATATAAACCCTCATTCATAAACAGACATCTCATTCATGTTAGAAACTAATTAAAGATGTTACGGAACGTGATCAAACTCGTAGATTTCAACCGATGTTACCGGTAACTTACGAAATGTTCCCGGTAACATTCGGGCGTAGTAGGAATACAAGTAGATCCGATAATAAATTAAAGGACGAATGAATGAACATCATACAAAAATCCCTAACCTCAGCTATCTCACTAGCGTTGCTATCCACTTCCGCTTTCGCTGCTGACTTTAACTTTAAGTTTCAATCCAGTGACCCATCTGGTGACAAGAACTTTCAGGTTCAAAAAGAGTGGACGGAACGCGTAGAGCAAATGTCTGGTGGTCGTATTGAAATCGACTTACTGCCTGTTGGTGCTGTGGTTAAACACACAGAAACCTTAGGCGCTATCAAAATGGGCGTTATCGATGGTCACATTACCGCAACAGGTTACTTTACTGGCCAAGATCCAGCGTTTGGCCTGATCGGTAATATGGTTGGTGCATGGTCAGACACTCGCCAACTACTTCAATACATCAACTACGGTGGTGGTTATGAGTTAATGACTGAGCTCTACGCACCGTACGGCGTGAAATACATTGGTGGTTCAACAACAGGCGTAGAGTCATTTGTATCTAAAGTGCCACTAAATGGCGTTGATGATCTAAAAGGTCTTAAGCTTCGTGCCCCGGAGGGTCTGGTTCAACAAGTATTTGCGGCTGCAGGTGCGACCCCAGTAAACCTACCAGGTTCAGAGGTCTTTACGGGTTTGAGTAAAGGCGTTATTGATGCTGCTGACTACACCGTTTTCTCTACTAACCATCAAGCGGGCATGAACGATATCGCAACTCACCCAGTTCAACCTGGCTTCCACTCACTGCCAACGATTGATATCTCAATGAGTCAGAAAAAGTGGGACAAACTACCAGCCGATCTTCAAGAGATCATGACGGTATCGGTTCGTGACTTTGCTGAAGATATTACGACTCAACTGCGTATCGCAGACCAGAAAGCCGTGAAAGAAGCGGAAGCGAACCCTAACATTACCATCCACGACTGGTCGGAAGAAGAGCGTAAGAAGTTCCGTCTGATAGCGATGGGCGAGTGGGAAAAATATGCTGAACTCTCTCCTAATGCGAAAAAAGTTTACGATTCTATTACGACTTACCTAAAAGACTCAGGCCTTCTATAAGTTGTTAAGGGAGGGTAACTCCTCCCTATTTCATTTGGAATTAGACATATGAAAGAATCAGACACAAATCTAGAGGCTGAAATGCCCCAGAATATTCTCGACAAAGCAATAACCAAAATCAGTGAGCTGTTTAGTTTATTGTTTGTTGCCACCGTCATCATTTCATTTTACGAAGTAGCAAGCCGCTATTTGTTTAACTCACCAACCATGTGGGTGCACGAAACCGCCTCCTTTATTGGTGGAGCACTGTTTGTGATTGGCGGGGCCTACGCTCTCGCAACCGACAAACATGTAAGAGTCGTTCTCGTTTACGATGCGGTATCACAAAAGACAAAGCGTTACCTGAATGTCTTTCACCATCTAGCAGGGTTACTGTTTAGCGGGTTATTGATTTATGCAGCGTGGCAAACTGTGGCTAACTCTTGGTTTGCTCCTTGGGGTGGATTGAGATTAGAAACCTCGGGCTCCGCTTGGAATCCACCATTCCCAGCCCTGCTTAAAGGCATCATTCTATTTACCGTTTGCCTAATGTTTATTCAATTCATTTTGCATTTGATTAAAGAAATTCAACAACTAAGGGACGAAGGCGATGAATAACTTATCTTCTACAAAACCTTCTGTTGGGAGCTACAAACCAGTGTTCCTTGTCATCGGCCTTCTGACCTTAGCCGCTGCTTTAGGATGGGTTGGTGTGCAAACCTTCACATCGAACTTGTCATCGATTGGCATCGAGTACGGCAGCTTGCTGATGCTTGTGTTGATGATTGGTCTATTGTTGACTGGTATGCAACTCGCTTTCGTAACAGGCCTTGTCGCACTGATCTTTACCTTAGGCTGGTTTGGCGTTGATGCGCTGCCGCTTATTACGAGCCGTATTTTCAGCTTCGTCAGTGGTTACGTGTTCCTCGCGGTGCCAATGTTTGTACTGATGGCTGCGTTACTCGACCGCTCAGGAATTGCCCGAGACTTGTTCGATGCAATGAAGAGCGTCGGCCGTAAAGTTCGCGGTGGGGTTGCGGTTCAAACCTTGCTTGTTGCGGTGATCCTTGCATCTATGTCGGGCGTTATCGGCGGTGAAACCGTACTGCTTGGTATTCTTGCTCTGCCACAAATGCTAAGACTGGGCTATGACCGTAAGTTAGCGATCGGCACCACATGTGCTGGCGGTGCACTAGGCACCATGCTGCCACCGAGTATCGTTCTGATTATCTATGGTTTGTCGGCTTCCGTATCAATTGGCGAACTATTCAAAGCGGCATTCTTACCAGCGTTTATTCTGGCAATGTTCTACATGGCTTACGTACTGATTCGCTGTAAGCTGAATCCCGACCTTGCTCCGTTACCTTCAGAAGAAGACCTGGCTAAAGATGCTGAAGCTCATCCAAGCTACTTCAAAGCGCTGTTCTTCCCTTTGCTATCCGTAGCGACGGTTCTAGGAAGTATTTACACCGGTATTGCATCAGTTACCGAAGCCTCTGCTCTCGGTGTGGTTGGTATTGCTATAAGCGCGGCTATCCGCAAAGAACTTAATTGGAATATGGTCAAAGAGTCTTCTATCGCAACCATGCGTACCTGCGGCATGATCATGTGGATTGGTATCGGCGCTTCAGCTTTGGTTGGCGTATACAACCTAATGGGCGGTATCGACTTTGTAGAGGAAACGATTCTCGCTCTAAGTGGCGGAAACGCGATGTCTACCTTGCTTATCATGATGGCGATTCTGTTCGTTCTGGGTATGTTCCTGGACTGGGTTGGCGTTGCACTACTGACTATGCCGATTTTCGTCCCGATCATCACAGGCCTTGGAATGGACCCAATCTGGTTTGGTGTGGTGTTCTGTCTAAACATGCAGGTCGCGTTCTTGTCGCCACCTTTTGGTCCAGCAGCATTTTATCTTAAGTCTGTTGCGCCTAAAGACATTAGCCTTGGTGAAATATTCACTGCACTACTTCCGTTTATAGCACTACAAGTTAGTGTTCTTGCTCTCGTGATTGTTTTCCCAGAGCTTGCATTATGGTGGCGATAAATCTGCCCATTAAGCCTAATTATGAGTTAATACTATGAATAAAAAATATGTCGTTATGGGTGTTTCTGGGTGCGGTAAATCTTCTATCGGTGACTCGCTGGCAAAATCTCTGAACATCCCTTTTTTCGATGGTGATGATTACCATCCAGCGGAGAACGTTGAAAAAATGAGGAATGGCATCCCTCTTACCGATGAAGACAGAAAAGAATGGCTGTTAACCTTAAATGCGTTAATACAGGAACAGGAAAACTTGGTACTGGCATGCTCTGCCTTAAAACCAGAATACAGAGAAACATTAAGAGCGGGCTGTAATGAACTCACGTTCTGCTATTTAAAAGGTGATTTTGACACGATATGGGCTCGTCTAAAGGCCAGAGAAGATCACTATTTCCAAGGTTCAGCGATGCTAGAAAGCCAGTTTAATACTCTGATCGAACCCACCGAGCAGGAGGCAATCTATATCGATATCAATCAGCCTCCGGAAAAAGTGGTTGGAGATATCCTCGCAAAAGTTTGATTAAAAAGGGCTGGTACTCCAGCCCTTTCTTTTGATCCTACCTGCTAGCTTGTTACAGATGATTATCCGTCATCACTCCACGTCTTATGCTGAACCGACTAAACATGGCGAACTCTGGTTTGCAACAAGTGTTTGAATAACTTGGAAGCAAAGCTATTCATCAACGCAGCAATAATGATGAGTGCAATTCCGACCACCTGATAGATAGAAAAGCTCTCTTCAAAAAACAGCACTTGCCATATCGCGGTGAACAACAAACTGGTGAAGATCAACGGTGCAACTTGAGAGTTATTTTCGGCCAGCTTATACGCTTTAGAGCGGAAAATTTGATTGCCTACGACGGATATCGAGAGCCCGAAAAGGCATATCCACACCAATAGATTTCCCTGCGGTGCTAACAATATCTGCATGTCTGGTTCTGGCAAACCAGATATGAAGGATAACGGTAGAACGCTCAGAGCAGCAATAAGAAATGTCCAGCTATTAAGAACAGAAGGCGTCACCTCCCTTTTGCTAGCGCGAAACAGACTCACCTGTGACCCTGCACTGAACAGTCCCGAAGCTAAACCAATTAGCAGCTCCGGTCTAAACTGAATTCCGGACACATCACCAGCCAGCATTAAAACGCCAATAAAAGTCGCGGCTAAACCGAATTTCGTTTCTGTTTTAATCTTTACTTTAAAAAACAGCTTTTCTAAAACGGCAATAAAAAGCGGCCCTGTTGCAAAAAGTACCGAGCTTTCGACCAGGGATAACGTATTCAATGAGGCAATGAAGCACAACTGGCATGCAGCGATGCATAGCCCACGAATAATAATAGGCTTTACTACTTTACGTGGCGGCATAGGTAACTTTGAAGCCACTACAATTGCAAAAAGCAACAAGGTTGGCATAAGAAAACGGAGAAACGTAAGCAGCTCAATACCCATCATTTCGGTAAGTTTTTTTAATAGAAGTCCAGTTAATGACAAACTGAACGTTGAAATTAGCATATAAGGTACAGCGTGGTTCTTCGACAAGATAGTATCCTCCCTATTGACGAACCCATACTAGTGCAATGACAACAGAGAAAAAAACGAATATATTTAAACAAACCTGTTAGATAAACTTACAAATGAATAAACGACCACCTCTGAAATCTCTTTACGCATTTGTTGCGGTCGCAGAAACCGGCAGCATGACAGAAGCCGCCGGTGTACTTAGCGTGAGCCACTCTGCAATCAGCCAAGCGATAAAAAGCCTTGAGTCCCTCATCGGGCAACCATTGTTTCAACGAGTCGGCAGGCAGGTTCAGCTCAATTCAGTTGGCCAGAAGTACTACAATGACATTGCTCCGGCATTAAAAACGATCGTTGATGCGACGGAAGCCGTTACTCACCAGCCACAATCAAATCGAATCACACTGAATATGATTAACTCTCTGGCAATCCATTGGTGGGTACCAAGAGTCGATAACTTCCAACAATACGCCCCGAACGCGGACATTCGCCTGTCTAATCTAATCGGTCCTTTTGATTTAAACCAAGAAGGTGTGGACGTAGCAATCATTCACGGTAAGTCCGATTAATGGGAAGACTACTATTGCGAAAAGCTCGGAGATGATGAGCTGTTACTGGTGTGCAGCCCTGACCTGTTGGATTCATCACAAGACATCCCGTCCGCTGCTGAATTATTGCAACGCTATCCTGCGATTTATGCTGAAAACCTGCGTAGAAAGCAGGACTGGAGTGTTTGGTGTCAGGGTAACTCTCTGCCCGTTCCTAAGAAGCAAAATAATTTGAGTTTTATCGCGTCAATACATGCCGTTCAGGCCGCAATCCGAAAGCTGGGTGTTTTCGTTACACACCGATTATTCGTCCGTGATGAAATTAAGCACGGCTTGTTGGTAGAAATAGGGTCGCCAGTTAAAAACCCGCATTTGGAGTTTTTCTTTGTTTGCAAACCAGAAAAGCTGCGTAACGAAAATGTTCTTAAGTTGAAATCTTGGTTGAGTAAGGAATTTAATAACACGTCGGATGAATGATGACTAAGAGATCGCCATTTGGCACCACACCACCATTCGGTTTAGTTTATCGGCAGTTATAAGAAAAGCCCGGCTATAGGAAACTGTTTACTTCCTGGCCGGGCTTAAGTGGCTGTTATTTAAGTGACATTACTTATCTGGAAGGTAAAACTATCCATACAAATAAAATCAACCTAAAAACCTTCACTTCAATAAACACTTATGTCTTAGTTACCACCTTGAAACCACGGTTTCTTGGGCTTGTTTTTGTTGTCGGACTGGTTGTGTTTATTTTTATGTTTGTTGTGCTTGTTAGGATGATTCGGGTGCTTTCCAGGCTTATGTTTATCATCATTGCCAAATGCAAGCACAACGATCGCTGGATCATGATCAGACGCTCGGTAAATATCAGAATATTTCGGCAAGTCACCTGAGTACTCTGTTGTGTAATCAACATAAGTGGATTCAGGCGAGTTGATATTCCAATCGATAGCTGCAACGACGTTGTTTTCTGCCGTTTCTGCATCTGCCAAAACATAATCCAGTGTTCCTAGAGTGTCGTCGTACGAATAGCTGTATGAATTCGGATGCCATTCTCTGATAACATTTCTATAGCCAAAGGATTGTGAGAGGCTTTCAGGTTGAGCACCATCCATTTTTTGATCACCAATAAACGTATCACGAGCTGGTGTCACCGAGTAACCTTCCGGAAGCTCTGTTAACAACAAAATCGGATCTTCGCTGGCGTAAGAGTTCAAGTCACCTAGGATCAACTTGTGTCCATCAATTTTAGCTAACTCAGTACCCAAGTGTTGTGCGGCAGAAACTCGGAAATTTTCACATGATCCCTGTCCATCAACATCTTGCTTATTCTGCAGGTTTACATCTTCCCAGCAGGTTGAGCCCTTTGACTTGAAGTGATTAACAGACACCGTGATGGTCTCGTCAGTGCCATTGATACGGAAAGTAGGAGTAATGGCATCTCTTTGATAGTTGTCAGTATCCTCACCTTCGGTCGCGTGTTGCTCCGGCATTTCAATCAGTCGGTATGTATCAAGTGTGACTTTAGCAGGTTTAAAAATCACCTGGTTAGTGATGGCATCGGTACCAACGTAGTCGTAATCTTCGCTGGACACGTACGAATACTGGTTAGACTCATCTTCAATCAAAAGATTAATTTTATTAACCAGATGCGCTACAGCAGACGCTTCGCCAAAACCGTTGTTTTCAATCTCCATCAGACCAACGATATCTGCATCCATCGCGACGATGGCTTTGGCAATTTTATCACCCTGACGTTCAAACTCATCGACTGTTTCCGCACCACGGTTGTCACCATATGGGTTTTCAGCCCCGCCAAATGGAGAGTTAAAGTAGTTAAGTACGTTGAAAGTCGCGACGCGCAGGTCCCCATCGACAAGATCCGGCGTCGAAGTACGGTCATTATTGTGAATAAACGTGTCTTGCGTTGCTTCATTGGTAACGTACAGACGGAAATCACTGTATGAGTACCCCAATACGCCCTGAAGTCCGTTAATAGTGTCGTCGATGCGGATATAGTCATCACTGGTTGTTGTACCGTCTTCCATTGGAACCGCACTTTCTGTCAGAAAATCACTGTACCAAGGCACAACACCGTTAGCCGCTTTTTGGAATGACTCAATATAGATTCGGCGATCTTTATTTTCATTGTCCTTAGCTGCGGCTTCGACGGACCCCGCTACATTTTGCTGGTTCATATGTAGGTTAACCCGTTCATACGATGCCATCATGTTGTAGCGGTATGCGTCGTAATCAAAGCTGAACGTTCGCGTGATATGCATATCTGCTGCTTCGTCCAGCTCAACAAGCATGCCTTCATGACGTTCCAGAGTGAAGTCGAAACTGTCATCCGTATCCCGAGTACGCAGTGGCGTTGGAGTTATCGTGATTTGGGTAGGCTCAACATTATTAACATGCGTATCAATCAGTTGAGTCCAGCCATAGCTTTCGTAAGCTTTACCCTGCACCGTAACGGTATTACCGACCTCAATACCACTAATATCACCTCTGATGAAAATTGCATCAGAGGTATTCTCGTTACCGTCCCCATATTGATCTTGCAGGAAGAATCCTACTGGCAGGTCATTGCCTAGTGCAGACGTTTGAATCGCTGTCACGATACCTGTAACTTCGTAATACCCTTCTGATTCATAACCAGATTCAATCAGAGGTGAACTCCAGGCATCCCCCTGCATTTCCATGATGGTGGTTGCTGTCGCGTCTGGAATGGTGTTATCTACACCTTCATCCGACAAGCTTCCCAAACCGTCAAAGGTATCTTTGGCGTAGCTGCTCCAGTCACTCTCATCGAACACTGTGCTCGCAGAACGTCCTATACGGCGCAGGGTGATGTCTTTTCCCCAACCACTTGTCGTTGGCACATCGCCAACAATATCAACTACATTGCCATCATTAAGAAGCGCAACCGCATCACCACCATTGTGTACCAGAGCAGAAGAAATGATAGTGGCAACATCAGCCGATAGTGACAGCTCTGCCAGACTGTTTTGTACGACCAACAGCTCTTGTGGCGCTAAAGTACCAGTCAAATTCAACATTTGTGTCGGGATTTCAGAGCCATCTTTATAGCGTGCTAACGTGTAATTAGAGAGCAGAACACTTTCCGAGCCATTGTTGTACAGCTCTATTGCTTTATTATAGCTGCCGCCTTCAACATATTCCGTAATCAAAACTTCGGCGTTGGCAACGTTAGAAAGTGCCAGACCCACCGATAATGTAATCAGTGTTTTTTTCATCTTGTATCTCATCCATGTTTTATAGATTGAATGTTTAATATCGCGGAGACTTACGTGTAGTGGTTAACCGTATATTTAATATTAAATTAGCATTTAAATATGACTTTTAAGTTAATAAAATTCATAGAGATAGCTAATTAAGTAAAAGGTAATATTATTGCATTTTAATTAGTTACATTCCGATCAGAGTGTCATTGTTAAGTTAAAATAATATGAACATTTAATTATTCTATCCACCTTAAATTCAAGACAATTAAATATAATAGAGTGTAATCGAATACATTTATTCTTCAGATTCAACGATGAATATTAATTAAAATTAAACGTAAATTTCGAGTTAGGGTCGATACAACGGAGCATCAACAAAGCACTGGTTGGGATAATATTTTAAGATTAACAGGAATAGACATAATAAATTAAAGGTTTCTGGCTCATCTATCTACGAGAAGCGTATGAGCAACCTCGAATCTTATTTTTTATGCACTCAAGCACACATTTGGTGCAAAGATGTTTCATTTCTGTTAGCTTACGCAACAGAACGCAACAATAATTTTGCAACACATTGAGCAATCAATAATCATGCGGTAAAACAACTTACTCATTCCTGAATAAGTCCGCTCGTAACTACGCTAACAAGCTCACGTGCTTTGAAATACCAATCACAGTAAGTAAGTGATCAGAGGTAGCGTAGGAAAAATGCTGGAGAACAAGGCAAAATTTTTCGATAAGTAGTTATCCTACAATCAAAAATTTTAACGCCGTTATCGAGCATTTTAACAAGCTAGAATGACCAGTTATTTACTACGATTGGTATAAGTACCATCATCAATTTGAATCGCACTCGAAAATAATTATGCACACTAGAACCAATACTCCTTTTGGCGTGACTCTCAATATCATCGGGTCGGCCCTCTTCGCAGCTATGTTCGCTTACACGTCTTTACTCGGTGAACTAGATGGAGAAGAAATTTATGGATGGCGTATTTTAATCACTTTCCCTCTTTTAACGGGTTTCATTTTGCTAAACGGCAATTGGCATCAAGTTGTGGGTATCTTTCAGCGATTATTGCAATTTAACTTAATGTTCATCTTAACTCGGTTCTTGACGTCTTTTTTAATTGGAATCCAGTTGTGGCTATTTTTGTGGGCACCCGTGAACGGCTATGGACTTGCGGTATCGCTTGGCTACTTTATTATGCCGATCACGTTAGTTTTGGTGGGACGTTTGGCATTTAACGATCAATTGTCGCGTTTTCAAAAATTAGCGTGCTTTTTTGCCATACTGGGCATTCTCAACCAAATGGTCATCTCGCAGACATTAGCCTGGCCTACACTGGTTGTCTGCTTAGGTTACCCAATCTATTTTTGGCTAAGACAAAAAACTGAGACTAACAATATTGGTGGTGTTTGGTTCGATATGATGCTGAGCCTGCCTGTCAGTCTCTACTTTATTTTTGAAAGCGGCTACATTCTTCAAGAGATCAATGTAAGTTCTGATCTCCTGTGGTTAATTCTGGGTTTGGGATTAATCAGTACGTTAGCCCTGGCATTTCAATCTTTGTCTGCGCCGCACCTTAACCTCAGTTTGTTTGGTCTGTTGGTCTATGTTGAACCCGTTCTTTTAGTTGTGGTGGCGATTTTGTTAGGTGAGAGCATCACAGCTAAAGAGTGGCCAACGTATATTGCAATTTGGCTCGCTGTTTTTGTGCTGATGGTAGAAGGTTACTTAAGTTTGAAGAAAGCCCGGTATTAAATGGTGGGCGTAATAGATCGTAAAAACGCGTCTTGCCCACTCAATGTAATTGATATGACCTAAGTGGGATTTCACGAGCATCTGTCTGTAAAAACATGATTCAGATAGCGCTGGTTATTTTGTTTCCATCGTCGCCGTTAGGATTGGATCATGCGACTCTTCTGACTTCAAATTAGCCTGCTCTTGCTTCTGCTTTGCATGCAGTGCTTCGATAAGCTGACGGTCTAACTTCGCAAAATAGAGGTCTTCTTCCGCCTTACCTTTTAGCCGAAGTTTTTCTGTAAAGTCCATGGCAGCCACCTCTCCATCATGACTATCTATTGAAAGTATAGATGAACGAATAAAAGTGGTGTCTCACCCAAAAGTGCGCTATTCGGGCATTTAATCTATTGCTCTTAGCTAATCTATCGCTCTTAACAAATCGCGACAGCTTTAATGAGCGCCCAGACACGCTGGTCTCGCTGTAAGTCGAGTTCATGAAGCGATTTAACCATTACTCTGGCGAGTAAACGTTGTTGATTAACGAGTTCCAATACAACTAAAGCTTCACCAGATTGAATGGACTTCGATTCAATCTCGATAATCTTTGCCGGTAACCGGTTAAGTACGGTGGTGGAAACTGGTTCATCCAATGCTATCCCCACATCGCTGGCCAGAATCCGACATCGCTGGCGCTCTCCAATGTTCGCCGTTTCTCCGGGGATATGAAACGTGACATTGTCACACACCACCTCCGTCATGCCATACTTTTCGCAATGGCTTTGTACTACGGTGTCAAACACGCTGCCCATCTCTTCACCAAATAGATGACTAAACTGAGCGTCAGACATTACCTGTTGAGCACCACCACTGGCGATAATGCTGCCTTGATTAAACAACACAATATGATCGGCTAACCTTGCTAGTTCCTGTACCGAGTGAGTGACATAGATGATAGGCAGATCCCACACCCTCTGAAGACGTTCAAGGTAAGGTAAGAACTCTTCTTTTCTGGCATGGTCCAGAGCCGATAACGGCTCGTCCATCAGCAACAATTGGGGTTGTGTCAGCAAAGCACGCGCAATCGCTACTCGCTGTTTCTCTCCTCCGGAAAGCTGCGACGGGTAGCGGTTTAACAACGTATTGATGCCTAATAATGGCAAAATGCTGTCACGTTTAAACAGCGTTGGTTGTGTCTTTACCCTCTTCTCTGCATAAGCGAGGTTTTGATCAACGTTTAAATGCGGAAATAGACTTGGCTCCTGAAAAACGTAACCGATTCGGCGTTCAAAGGTAGGAAGAAAAACTTTTCCATCCCAGCTTTGCCACTGTTCGCTGTTGACTCGTACTTCGCCTTGTTCTACTCGGACAAGCCCCGCAATAGCTCTCAAACAGGTGGTCTTCCCACAACCTGAATGCCCAAAAAGCACGGTCACACCTCGACTGGGCAGATCCAACTCTGCCTTGAGCTGAAAGTCTTCATAGTTGATGTTCAGCTTCGCTCTTATTGAAGCTTCATTTTCAGTAATTATCGCGCCTTCACTTTCAATAACTGTCGCGTTGATCATACGAGTCCTCCTACTCCATTCTGGCTTTATGCAGATTGTTGAGCCAATGAATCAACAACAACGCCAGAAAAGAAAAACCGACTAATCCGGCCGATAAAATATGGGCATTTAGGTAGTCGAGTGCTTCAACATGATTGTAAATTTCGACCGACATAACCCGAGTTTGTCCCGGTATATTTCCTCCAATCATAAGCACCACGCCGAACTCGCCTAGTGTGTGGCAAAACCCCATGACAGCAGAAGATAAAACACCCGGCCATGCCAGAGGTAATGTGACCGTAATGAACGTATCGAGTGGCGACGCACGTAATGTTGCCGCCACTTCCATTGGTCTTTTACCAATAGCGACGAACGCGTTCTTAAGCGGTTGGAGGACGAACGGCAGAGAGTGTATGGTGCAAGCGACCGCAATACCTGTGAAAGTGAACGGCAGTTGTTGCCAGCCCAACTGATATAAAATTTGTCCCACACTGCCCTGCGGCCCAAGTAGTACGAGCAGGTAAAAACCGAGAACGGTCGGCGGCAGAACCAAAGGTAACAGCAGAACAGACTCTATCACCGGCTTAAAACGCGATTTACCATGACATAACCACCAAGCTGTGGGTATGCCAATCACCAGTAGTGCGCACGTTACGACGAAAGCCAACTTCAGTGTTGTAACAATCACTAAACCATCCAATGGCATCTCCCTCACTCTTTCTTTTAGTCGGTCAAATAGCCATAACTGCGAATGATCGCTTTAGCGCGGTCGCTTTTCAGGTAAGCGATAAATTGCGTCGCACTGACTTTACCTTTCCCCAACGTCAGCGTCACCGCATCTTGCTTAATTGACTGGTAATCACTCGAAGGCACTTGCCAAACGCTCCCAGACTGAAATTCTCCTTGCTGATAAACCTGTGATTTCGCCAGCAGTCCGATTTGTGCATTACCAGTAAAAACAAATTGATAGGTCGCGTTCAACCCTTTACCAATTACCAGTTTGTTCTGCACACCTTGCCACTTTTGATGCTTCTCAAGCATCTGCTGTGCTGCCAACCCATAGGGAGCAAGCTTTGGGTCAGCGATCGCAAGGTATTGAAAATTTGCCGCAAATAACTCTGATTTAACGTCAAGATTCTCAACAGGCGACCATGCCACCAAAACGCCTTGTGCGTACGTAAACTGATCTTCGGCCAGTTGTTTTTCCACCAGCAGTTGAGGTCGGCGTTGATCGGCTGAAAAGAACAAGTCAAATGGTGCACCGTTAACAATCTGCGCATAAAGCTGGCCCGTTGAACCAGTGCTAATTTCTACATCATCGCTATGCAGTTGCGTGTAATCACTCGCAAGCGCTTTCATTGGACGATAGAAGTTATTTGCAACAGCAAGTGTCAGAGATTGGCTGTAGCTGTTGCTCGAGAACAGCATCGCAGCAGCCAAGCAACAACTGAGGTTAGATCTATTTATTGCCATAAACTATCCCTCTTCCGCTAACAACTGCGACACCCACTGCTTTTGTATGTGCGTTTTCGCTCTTTGTTGATGTTTTTGTTTGAGATAGGGATAGGCTTGCTCAAATGGTACTTGACCACTGGGTTTTACTGAGTGGACACGAATCAAATGAAAACCAATTTCCGTCTCAATAACTGAGCTAATCTCCATAAGATCAAGCAGTGGTAACTGCTGTGCGATTTGCGGAAAAAGTTTGGCCTCTTCACACCATCCCAGATAGCCATCATTGACTGCACTCGGGCATTCAGAATATTTCAGTGCGACTTGAGAAAAATCTCTCTCCTTTAACTCTTGCTTTGCTGTCTGAATACGAGCAAATGCAGGTTTACGGTGGTTTTCCTCAATATCGTTATTTACGGTGACCAGTATTTGACTGAGCTCCCACAGGCTTGGGCGTACAAACTTTTCCTGGTTGGCTTGATAATGTTTGAAAGCCGCTTGTTCACTAAGCTCGGGCACATCACTACTGACTTTTTCTAACACTTTATTGCAGCGAAGTTCATCCTTTAACGCCAGCCTGAGATCACTTTCTGACAACTGTTGCCCGTTAAGCGCACGATAAAATTCCTCTAAGCTTGGATACCCTTCCATTACGTCATTTATCGCCTGTTCAAGCTCATCGTCATGAACATAAGTTTGAATACCCAGACTTGAGCTTAGTACTGCCGACTGAATTCGAAAAAGCTGCTCAACCTGCGTGTTTACATCTTGCTTTTGCTGCTCACTCAGCCACTGAGGATTTAATTGATATCTTTCTGTCGCCACTTTCGCAGTCAGATAGTGACGTTTATATGCTTCCATGCTGTTACTCCTATGCCTCTATTGGGCTTAATCGCGTGGCATCTAAGGTAATCGTGTGCTCTCCAAACTTAACTTCGTAGTTAACGGTCCCATCATCTAAATTTCGATAAGCTCGGTGCACTTCTATTACGTCACCTTTGGACGCAAGTGGCTCGCCAAACATGACTAAACTGCAAGTCAATTTTGCTTTATCTAAAGACCGAAACAGGCAAGGAACCCAAGGCAATGTAGCGTCAATAACTTCACTGTCTCTCACGCCAACCACTTTGCTTTCTGCTGCGATAAAAATTTGATAAATGAGCTGTGTCTGCAAAAAATAACCGTAACTCCGAACAATACCGACGCTTCCGGCTTCAACGAGCAAGTCTCCTTTGTCTCTGTCCTGAAAACTGCCATCATTGCGAATATTTCTCACTACTCGTACTTCGTCACCCGATTCAAAACGGGGTATTTCTGCCTGCATAAGGTTACTCCGTTTGGTCGCAATCTGACTGACATGTCGCACAAGCGCTTTGATTTACCGTAGGAAGCCTTCCGCGCGTAATTTGTCCATAGGCTATCGATAATGCACTTCGGTAATCATCGTAGTTGTCTGTCACTTTCCTTGCGTCTAAGAGCTGACGACAAAGCCTTAACAGCGGAATGTGCTTGCTCTGTACAATCTGGCTATCGTATTCAATGGCGAAGTATTCTAAAAAATCCTCCACACCCTCCAGCTGTTCGAGATCTTCAATAATCCGATGTTGCTCTCTGGTATCCATACCATTCTCTCCCGAAAGTTTTGAGATTAAGCCGTGTGTAAAATCATTGAGGTGAAACTACGCAACTGCTGAGGATCCGGGACACATTTGTAAGTTTCAGCCCAATTGACGAGTTGTGCTTTTATCAATTCACACTGTGCTGTAGTCAGCCTGATCCCCATCGCTGTATAGATTGACTCAATGGCCTGCATACCTGAGTGCTTACCCAGAACCATTTGATGGTCTCGTCCTACCAGACTTGGCTCAACACCCTGATAGTTCTTAATATCCTTGAGTAAGCCATCGACGTGGATGCCCGATTCATGCGTAAAAGCACAGTCCCCAACAATGGCCTTTTGCGGCATCAGCGGACGGCCAGAGGCGACTTGAACATAGCGACACAGACCTTCAAGCTTTAGTAAATCGACACCAGTTTCAGCGTGATTAAGCACCTTCAGCGCAACCGCTATCTCTTCCAGCGCGGCATTACCTGCGCGCTCGCCCAAACCATTCACTGTCGTATTAATAGAGTTCGCCCCCGCACGTATTGCCGCTAAAGAGTTCGCGGTCGCCATTCCCAAATCGTTATGTGCATGCATCTCAATCTGAAGACCCGTTTGAGCTCGTAATTCAGATATGGTCTGGTATGTAGAAAACGGATCGAGAATACCGAGTGTGTCAGCGAAGCGAACCCGGCTCGCGCCAAAAGATTCCGCCACTTCGAGTACCCGGCATAACACATCATGATCGGCGCGGGATGCGTCCTCCATTCCCACACAGACTTGCATACCGTTATCTATGGCCTGTTGAATGACGGATTCGCAAGATCTTATCACCTGCTCCAGTGTCTTATTCAGCTTATGTTTGATTTGCTGGTGCGATACAGGTACCGAAAGATCAAGCCAATCCAGTCCAAGATCAACCGCACAATCCACATCTTCCGCTAACATCCGACACCACCCCATCGTCTTGGAATGTGTGAGACTATGGGTGATAGCCTTAATACCCTCACGCTCCCGCTCACCCATCGCCGGGATACCGACTTCAAGCTCACTGACGCCTGCAGACTCGAGCAATAGAGCAATGTTTACCTTTTCGTCGATGGTAAAGCCCACACCGGGGCTCTGTTCACCATCACGTAATGTTGTGTCATTAATAATGACATTTAACGGCTGCGCTTGCTTATCCATCGCGACACTCCTAGCCATAGACTGGAATAAATTCCGTCTCACTACCCTGTTGTGTTTCTGAGTTCCAATACGGCGACATTTCACGCAATCGTGCGACGATCGGCGGCAAATGTTCGAGCACATGATCGATATCTTCATCGGTCGTAAATCGAGACAGAGAAAATCGCAATGTACCGTGGGCCGCAGTAAACGGTATCTGCATCGCTTTCATCACATGAGACGGCTCTAGTGATCCTGAGGTACAAGCGGACCCCGACGATGCGGCAATACCAACCTGATTCATCATCAACAAAAGCGCCTCACCTTCGACATACTCCACAGCGATGTTGGTGGTATTTGGAACTCGACGTTTCGGAAAGCCCGTCACAAAGCAATTGGGAATTCGCGCAAGTAGCCCTTGTTCAAGCCGATCGCGAAGCATTTGAATTCGATGTGTTTCTGTCTCAAGTGCTACACATGCCAGTTCAGCCGCCTTACCCATTGCGATGACAGATGCTGCGTTTTCCGTGCCAGCACGTCTTCCACGCTCTTGGTGTCCACCACGTAATAACGGACGGAACTTAGTCCCACGTTTTACATATAAAGCCCCAATCCCTTTTGGCGCATGAAACTTGTGCCCCGAAATAGACAACATATCAATCGGGCAAGTTTGTACATTTACCGGGCATTTCCCTACCATTTGGACCGCGTCTACATGAACAGTCACACCAAATGATTTCGCCAGTTGAGCGACTTGTTCAATAGGAAATATCGTGCCGGTTTCATTGTTGGCCCACATGATAGAAAGTATCGCAACATTGCGACTTAAAGCCGCTTTGAGGGCAGTCATGTCTAGGCGACCTTTTTTATCCACGCCTATCCAGTGAACGGAGTAGCCTTTACGCTCCAACATCTGACAAAGTTGCAGCGTCGCCGGATGTTCAACTTGTGTGGTAATGATCTCTTTCTTATCTGGGTAGGCTTCAACCGCAGATAGAATGGCCGTAGACGTCGCTTCGGTCGCACAAGAAGTAAAAATGACTTCGCTTGCATGTTCCGCACCAATTAACTGCTGAACTTGTTCGCGTGCTGTCTCCATCGCATGACCGACGGCGGCTCCAAGACGATGAATCGAAGAAGGATTGCCATAAAAAGTATCTAGATACGGTAACATCACTTCGAGCGCTTTAGGGTCAATACGGGTTGTCGCATTGTTATCAAGGTAAACCAGCTTATCACTGCTTAATTTGGCGTTATACGTCATAAGAGCCTTCCTTTTTAATCGTGTTCGATGCGTTTTGTTGAACTGGGAATACCGTATAAGCGTCACCCAAGGCTTGAGTAATTTTTTGTTCCAAGTTCGCCATCGTCAGGCCAGATAAGCCACATCCAACACATGCGCCGCTCATTTCAACAAAAATGATATTGTCTTCAATATCGACCAGGCTAATGTCACCGCCATCGGATTGCACCGAAGGACGAACTTGTTCAATGATGGACTCAACAATGGCGACGATCTCAGTTTCCGGCTCATCGTGTTTTTTGGATACATCGGTAATCAAACCTTGTTCTGCCATTTCTTTAAGGCAATCTTCTAATACCCACTCAATTTTTTCATGGCAAGAGGTACATGCTCCGCCCGCCTTGGTGTAGTTGATCACTTCTTCAAGCGTGGTGAGTTTATTGGCTGCAACCACGCGTTTTATCATCAAGTCATCAATAGCAAAGCACTTGCAGATTAACTCACCTTCTTCATGGTCATCTTCTAACGTTTCACCACGATAGTTAGCGACTGCCGCATGTAATGCTTCCATCCCCATTACAGAACAATGCATTTTTTCTGGCGGTAGACCATCAAGATATTCCGCGATGTCGTTATTTGTAATGCTCATGGCCTCATCAAGTGATTTACCGATGATCATCTCTGTCAGTGCTGATGACGACGCAATCGCGCTTCCACACCCGAAGGTTTGAAAACCAGCGTCTAAGATCACTTCAGTGTCAGGTTCAACTTTAAGCGTTAAACTCAATGCGTCTCCGCAACTGATTGAACCAACATCCCCACGTGCATTAGCGTCACTAACTAATTTTGCGTTTTTTGGATGAAAGAAGTGTTCCTTCACCTTTTCCGAGTAATCCCACATAGCCACTCCTTGGTTGAATATCTTTCGGCTCTTTCGATATTGTTACCGTTGCAATAACCCGACCAAGATCACAAAAAGGCACAACCATATGATTTTTAAGAAGTAAAAAATGCTCTTGATGTGACATTGGAATAAGAACGACAAAATTGTCATACCGTTTGTAGGGTTTATAACAAAACAAATTGTCAGCTAAGAAACATTAAGGGGATAAAAAGGACTGACTAAAAAAGGATGAGAACTCATCCTTTTGTTATTTATGCAGAGGGTGCGGTGAACGTCTGACAGTTTTTAGGACAAACTTTGGCGCAGGACATACATCCGATACAGTCCATTTGGTCTTTCAGAGTCATCACCATCATGATTTCGTCTTCATCATAATAGTCATCATCGTCATCCGTGGCCTCCTTCTCAATTAAGTCGAAGACATTTCGGGAGCACACTTTAAAGCAGCGGCCACACCCTATACATTTTTGTTCATCAATCGCCTCGATAAATTGAGGTGCCCACGGTTCACCACCCCGGGTATAACTGAGTTGCGTCGTCATATTAACCATCCTTGTTTTACAATTACCATTCTTCATCCATTAGCTGAGTAAGCCTCTTTTCGGTGCCTGAGGTGTCGGGCTGCTTATTTTTCTTTAGCGCTCTGGAAAGCCATCCTGTGTGAGCACTGTCTAACTCAGACAGGACTTCATTCAATAAAAAGTGAATGTCGCATTTCTCATTAACTTTGACTGGCTGGATATCACACTCCAACAATTGTCGTATCGCCGAAGCACCACACGCATTACAGAATATTGCTGCGCACCCCGATAAATCTTCGATACGACTGGGTAACTTATCGTGTGCAGGGCCGCTAGTTCGGTACTCAATGGCTTCCATCAGGTGCCACTCGGTGTGGTAGATACCGTAAATCAATACACCTTTCGCAGAACCAAAGTGTTGGTCAACCGTTTGTCTATCTGACGTAGTAAAAGCAATTTTAACGCGCAGTTTTTCCTGAGTTGGCTCCGGTGGAAGATATAGCCTTCTTTTTGTCGACTTCATAACCCCTCCGTTGTTGGTAACACGTCATTTGCACCAAAACGATAGTAGCTGACGTGGGGTGTTACCTCGTCTTTGTGGTTACGAAGCAACAAGTTGGCAAGTGCGAACAGTCGTTGACGAGCACCTTCATAGCCTGTTTGTTTGAGCTCCATATTTCCGAACTGGTCAAAACATGGATAACCGACCCGCATAACAGGGACAACCGGCTCACATACGTTGGCACAATGGCTGTTACCAATCACTAAGGTTAACTCTGGGTTGGACAGATCGATGCACGATAAGTCACCAACAATTACTTCTTGTGCTTCCATGTCTTGCAAACCCGGAACATCTAACGTCGTGACGACCTGACTAACGTTACCACCTGCCATGGTGATTAGGTCAACGTAACCACTCGCCAAGTCGGGTTCAAGTGCAATGGTGTACTGCTCGCCACTGAGCAAAAAATGAACATCGAGTAATGTATCCTGCAGTCGTTGGCGCTCACGTGTTATCCAGCCGGGCACAGCGCGACCACTTATCTCCGATAACGTCATGATAAATTGGTCGATTACGTCCAGGTTCATTGCCATCCCAAATTGATGATAGCGAATACCGAACCTCACTTTAAGCCACCGTGCTACCTCATCGAGAGATTCGCCGAATACCAACGTGATCGCGCTGTCAGCCATCAACTCAACTTCAAGGACCGAGGTACCTCCTGTACTGGTCGCGCTAAAATCCTCTCGACCTAAATGACCATCTAACGAAAGCGATAAGTCGGGCACAATGACAGAGTCCAATTCGAATGCTTCCACGTAGCGTTTAATCGTTTCAATATCCGCAGAAGTCATTCCTATAGAACAAAGGATATTCACTTGTTTGCGCTGTTTGTCTCGACCTGTCGGCCCTTTAACCAATTGCTTCACCACACTACGAACCGTATGCGCGTATCCAGTTTGCATGGAACCGACAAAATCCGGCGTCAGAACAGGAACAATTCTCGTATCCGAATATTGCGGGTGCTTGAGAGTGAATTCGGTAATGCTGTGATACAGGTCAGCCCCCTGCATTTCAGTTAAACCCGTGCTCATAAGTACGATCAATTCTGGCGCGTGTTTTTCACATAATACTTGTAGTGCTTCACTTACATTACCCTCTCCGCCCATAACTGCAGAAACCTGGTCAATTGCCGTGTTCTGCAATGGAATCGGCTCCCTCAAGTGTTGGATAAGGTAAACTTTAGTGAACGCACTACAACCTTGAGAGCCGTGCATCAAAGGTATGGAGCCAGAAAAACCAAGGGTCGCCAACGTAGCTCCCGTCGCCGGGCTCGTTTTTAACGGCTTGGTAACCAGTGGTGAATTTTGTTTGATTGGAGTAACCATATCAGGCTCCTTTTTCAATGATGGCAGAAGTGAATGTTGCGTCTTCGACGATCCAGGGAGCCTGACTTTGAACGGTTTGCCAGATGGGCGCTTCTATTGTTCTACATAGCTCTTTTGCTAACGTAAGCATGCCCTCGTAACCAGCATAGGCATGTTCCCGCTCTTGGTTAATATCTAAAAAAGGCAGCTTCGCTTTTAATGCGGTGTACATATTTCGGCCACCGGCAATCATGACATCAGCGTGATGTTGATGATAAGTATCGAGCAACAACCTGGCGCCACCTTCATCCAGCATGAGCGCGTCTTTGCCCATTATCTCCAGAATTTTATTTTTATCGGATTGTGTGGATTTACGGGTACCGGTAGCGACACACTCAATACCAAGCTCTTGCAAGGCGCTCACTACTGACCAGGACTTAACGCCTCCGGTATAAAGCAGCGCTCGCTTACCACGCAACTTTTCTGCGTAAGGTACCAAAGCCGAGCGAATGCGACTTTCTTCTTCTGCAATCAACGCTTCTACTTCTTCGCTCAGTTTGGGATCACCAAGTAAACGGGCAAATTCTCGTAGTGAATTCGATGTATCTTCGATACCGTAAAAGCTTCCTTCAAACCAAGGTATACCCCATTTTTCTTCTAGTTTTCGTGCAACATTCACTTGTGCTCGGGCACAAACGACCATGGCAGCGTCTGCACGATGCATAGTTTGTATTTGATGGAACTGAGTATCACCCGCCATACAGCACAACACTCTTAACCCTAAACGCTCAAATAATGGCGATACATGCCAAAACTCTCCGGCAATGTTGTATTCACCAATAAGAACGATATCGTGTACTAGCCGAGTTGAGTCGTGAAGCATTTTTGGTTTCGCTGGAGGCTCGGCGCTGCCCACTACGCGCTCAACCATCACATTACCGGCGATTCGGTTACCCAGGTTTTTATTACCATAAAAGCCAGCCGCATCGACAGGAATCACAGGGGTGTTCCAACGCTCTGTGGCAAGAGAACAGATGGCTTCAATGTCATTACCTTCGAGAGCAGGTACGCAGGTCATATAAACAAAAACCGCAGGTGGTTGATGTTGTTTAATCAGCTGTTTTATCGCGTGTAGCAGACGTTTTTCCGCACGTCCCATAATGACATCCTGCTCATTAAGGTCAGTGGTAAATCCATAACGAAACAGATTGCTGCCCAAAGCACGAGTCCCGCGGTTATTCCAGCTGTTTCCTGCACAGCCAATCGGACCATGCACAATGTGCCCCACATCCGCTATGGGTAATAAACTTATCTGAGCGCCATCAAAACAACAGCCACCAGCCGTTGCTCCGGGCTTTGGTCGGCTACAACCACTTTTTTCTCCGCTGTTGTGCTCACAGGCGGGTTCATCTTGCAGTAACTTGATCTCCGATCGCTTCATGCGTCTCTCCTTGAGTTGCAACAGTTAAAGTTGAGATACCAAACACTTTGTTAGCTGCAAGCGCCATTCCACACATAACTAATTGATTAATAAAGACACCAACAAAGATAAAAGCTGACATTGTCGTAAAGCCGACAAAAACGCGCCGCTATTCGTGGAGAGCGACAACCAAACCGGAGCTCGCTTCCGGGTAATGTGTCAGCGTCAAACATCCCGACGCTTGTTGTGCGTACAAATAAAGATCGTAATGACCGTAACTCTGATAGGGTTCACGACATCCCATCTCATCTTCGCTACACAACGTAATTCTCACGTTAGGGTATCGTTCAGTGAGTCGCGTTTGCTCATTTACGCCTTGCGCAATCAGCTTATCTATTTCCATACCCAGTTGTTCCAGCAGATTAGCCGTGAGCGGGAATGGCTCGTGGAAAGCGTTTACGTTATTCATAAGCAGGTTCCCCGTGATGCTGAGGAACATAAGTACCAAGCAGTTTCTGAATCCAGGGAGGTGGCGTATTTGCCAGCATAACCTGCAACTCTTCCATCACGGTTTTTGCCTCAACAGCTTGCGGGCGTTTAATTGGGTGGACGTTAGCTCTGGTCACGCGTGCCGCTGCAGGGCCGCCAATCGACAAAGTAAACAGTATCTGGCATCCTTTAATCAGCTCTACTAAATGCAGAGCACGCTCCTCGCCTTGCCACTCTCGGTTCACTTCACTGACTTGAATAAGCTGAAATTCTGTCTCGTTTACTTCGTAAATAAGAATACGAAGGCACGATCCGTAATGCCCGTTTACCATTTCACCCTGATTAGAGGTTAATGCGACAGTCAGTTTGGGACCGTCCAAAGACACAGAAGGCGTCACCCGAGGTGGTTCAACGTCACCAATTTCTGTACTCGTCAGTATCGTATAAGCGTGACTGATGTCTTTACGCGTTTGTTCTCCATCCAGAGATAGAATTAAAAGACGGAACGCTTTGGGAGAAATTCGCATCAGTTCTGTTTCAGTTAATGGCGCACTCACATGCTGCACCAGTAACCCTAATAAACCACTAACGTCAATGTTAGGAAGTGATTTCGCCGCTAGCGCGATACGCAGTGCAACCGAAGGGGTAATTTCTTCGTTCATAACCTGTCCTCCTCTAAGCAGCCTGAAGTCGCTTAGCTCTTACGGTGATCGGTAACTTTGGCTTGTTCATGGGTTCGATGTAATACACCGCGCCACTCGATAAATGAACCTCTCCACCCCATTTATTTTCTTCGTCAAATTCAAAGTGAGTGATGTTTTCTTCAAGGTCTTTCTTAGCGAGGTAAAGGCTAAGTTCTCCAACCTCATTGTATTGAATCATTACGTTGGCCATGCTCTTCTCCTTTATTCAATGAGAAAGGGCTGAACTAAAGCGTGCTAACCTGTTGTGGTTTAATGCTGTCCACATGGAGCCCCCTAGTACCAGCCCTCTGTATCCAATCCTTTATGGCTTATGATTTAGCGAACCAAATCAAAACCAAGGTCGGTTTTACCAAGCGTCATGGTGTCACGGTCAAGTTTGGCTAGTACTTCATTAACCAGTGTCGTCAGGATGTACATCGCACCTTCATACCCAAGAGTTGTGCTGCGATGGAGGTGATGACGGTCGAAGATTGGGAATCCAATGCGAACCAAAGGAACTTGGAACTCTTCACCTTTCGCTTTGGTATCGCGCTCAATGAACTTACCGTAAGAGTTGCCAATTAGCAGATCCGGTTTATCGGTAAACATCAGTGAACGCAGATGCCAAAGGTCTTTGCCCACTAGAATTTCTGCTCCCTGACCGTAAGGGCTGTCTGCCAACATAGACTCCAGTGCTTTGCGCCAGCGTTTATTACCGTTGTGACACAGTACATGTTTGATTTCACAGCCAAGTTCCATCAAGAACTTACACATACCAGACAAGTAATCCGGATCACCATAAAGCGACACTTTGACACCATGTAACCAGGTATGAGAGTCGGTCATCATGTCTACCAAACGGCCTCGCTCTGTACTCAATGACTCAGGGATCGGTTGTCCAGTGAGCTCAGAAACTTTCATTAAGAAATTGTCTGTCCACTCTAAGCCCATCGGAATATCCAGCGCTGGCACATCTTGTTTCCAGGTTGTTTCGACAAATTTTTTCGTTTTTGGTAGCTGTGTTGGAGTGAGAAGCAACGTAGCTTTTGCGTTAGGCGCGCGCTTAACTTCATCGACTTTGGTACCACCCGCGTACATTCGATATTCACCATCTGCCGGGGTGTCTAAAACCTCTGAAGGATCAGAAAGCATCTGATAATCGACACCCATTTCACCCAACATACGGTGAATAACGCGGTAATTACCTAAATAGGTTTCAAAGCCAGGGACAATATTGAGAGCGTTGGTTGAACCTGGTGTATAGGTTTCGCCGCTGTTCACAGTAAAGTAACGTAATACCCCCTCCAACATCCCATCCCAACCATTGGTGTGGCTGCCGACGAAACTTGGTGTATGAGCAAATGGTGTCGGCACGGAAGCAGGTAGATAACCGCCCTCTTTCGCATTACCAATAAAGGCATTTAAGTCATCACCAATAACCTCAGCCATACATGTGGTCGATACCGCAATCATCTCTGGTTTATACAGAGCATAAGCATTTTGCAGACCATAAAACATGTTGTTTTGGCCACCAAATACGGCTGCATCTTCCGTCATCGAGTCAGACACACAGGCAACAGGTTCTTTAAAATGACGGTTAAAATACGTTCTAAAATACGCCACGCAACCTTGTGAACCGTGGACATAAGGCAACGTTTTTTCAAAGCCGAGTGCACACAATACAGAACCAAGGGGCTGACACGCTTTCGCTGGGTCGATGGTAATGTGTTTACGATTAAAGTTAAGCTCTTGGTATTCCTTCGTCGTGGTCCATTCAAACACTTCTTTCACTTTGTTTGCTTCAACAGCTTCCTCAAAGTGACTGCGTTTATTCGCGAGCAACTCTTGGTATTCTGGCTCTTGAAACAGTGAATAACCCGCTTTGATCTCTTCAATATTCTGAGTCATAGTTTCTCTCCTACCGTGCCACTAATCTGTGAACGCCGGTTCGGTTAATACAATTGGAAATCCCTTCCCACATTAGCGTTAAGTGCTTTAAGCTGTTTTCGCTAACTCAACAGCATCTTGGCTTTTCCAAGGAGCGGTTAGGTTGCTCCAACAAGGGTTATTGATTGTCATATCCATATCGCGAGCAAAGATCGCGAAACCATCCACGCCGTGGTAAGGACCTGAGTAGTCCCAGCTGTGCATCTGACGGAATGGGAAGCCCATTTTCTGGAATATGTACTTCTCTTTGATACCCGAGCCGATGAGATCAGGTTTCAGACGTTTCACATACTCTTCAAGCTCATAAGAACTCGCGTCATCGAACAATAAGGTGGCGTCTTTCATTTCCGGTGTGGTTTTGACGTAGTCATCGTTGTGCGCAAACTCATAACCTGCACCGACGATTTCCATGCCCAAATCTTCATAGGCTCCGATAATATGACGAGGTCGCAGACCACCGACGTAAAGCATCACTTGTTTGCCTTCAAGACGAGGGCGATACTTCTCAATTACTGCGTTCCATTGCTCTCGGTAACGGGCGATAACGTCTTCGGTTTGTTGCTGGATTTTTTCATCAAACAACGCTGCAATCTTGCGCATGGATTCTTCAATCTTGGTCGGGCCAAATAAGTTGTACTCAATCCAAGGAATGCCGTGTTTTTCTTCCATGTAACGAACGATATAGTTCATAGAACGGTAACAGTGCACTAAGTTGAGCTTTACTTTTGGCGTATTTTCTAGCTCTGGTAACGTACCGTCGCCAGACCACTGAGCAACAACTCGAAGCCCCATGTCTTCCAGGATGATGCGAGATGACCAGGCGTCCCCACCGATGTTGTAGTCACCAATAATCGCGACGTCGTAGTCGGTCGATTCAAACTCTTTATCAGCCGAACCGTCGAGAACATAATCACGCAACGTATCATTCGCGATATGGTGACCAAGTGACTGGGAAACACCTCGGAAACCTTCACAGCGAACCGGAACGATTGTCTTGCCTATCTCTTGCGATTTCGTTTTGGCTACCGCTTCGATATCGTCACCAATAAGACCAACCGGGCATTCAGATTGAATACTGATGCCTTTAACCAGCGGGAAAAGTGTCTCGATTTCATCAATCGCGGAAGCCAATTTTTTATCGCCGCCAAAGACAATATCGCGCTCTTGAAAGTCTGTGGTGAAGTTTAACGTGCCAAAACTATCGACACCTGTCGTACCCGAGTAATAGTTTCGGCGACCTGCTCGTGAATATTGACCACAACCAACAGGACCATGCGAGATATGAATCATATCTTTGATCGGTCCCCAAACCACACCCTTGGAGCCAGCATACGCACAACCACGTACTGTCATAACACCAGGTAAGGTCTTACGGTTAGAAGTAATGCATTTACTGCTGTCTGCTGAGCTGTCGTTAACCGCGACATGCTTTTTACGGTCAGCTCTGGCGACTTCCGGATACACCTCCAGCACTTCATCGATAAGCGCTTGAGTTTGCTCTTTATTCATCGTCATAATTTGTCCTTATCCATTAGGATTCAATGTAACGCTCGAGAGTTTTAACGCTTAATTAAGCAGCCTCTTCCTCATCAGCTGTCTTACCGATGATCGATTCATCTTCGACTTCCATGATGCCGAATTCCATAAGCAGATCTTCAAGCTCATCCATGGTACATGGCTCAGGGATAACGAATTTTTGGTTCTCGATAACTTTCTTAGCGAGAGTGCGGTATTCGTCCGCTTGGTTACATTTAGGATCGTATTCGATAACGGTCATACGACGAATCTCTGCACGTTGTACGATGTTGTCACGAGGAACGAAGTGAATCATTTGAGTACCGATCTTAGCTGCCAGAGCCATGATTAACTCATCTTCACGGTCAGTGTTACGAGAGTTACAGATTAAGCCCGCAAGACGAACATTACCTGACGTCGCATATTTACAGATACCTTTAGAAATGTTGTTCGCGGCGTACATCGCCATCATTTCGCCTGAAACAACGATGTAGATTTCTTCCGCTTTGTTTTCACGAATTGGCATCGCAAAACCACCACATACAACGTCACCCAGTACGTCGTAGAATACGAAGTCCAAGTCTTCCTCGTAGGCTCCTTCTTCTTCCAAAAAGTTGATGGCCGTGATAACACCGCGACCCGCACAGCCAACACCTGGCTCTGGACCGCCTGACTCAACACAGCGAACATCGCCGTAACCGATTTTAAGTACATCTTCTAGTTCGATGTCTTCAACCGTTCCCGCTTCAGCCGCCATCTCCATGATGGTATTCTGTGCTTTGGAGTGTAGAATCAATCGGGTTGAGTCGGCTTTAGGGTCACAGCCAATGATCATGACTTTCTTCCCTGCTTCAGCAAGCGCCGCTACTAAGTTTTGAGTTGTAGTGGATTTACCGATACCACCTTTACCGTAAATTGCACATTGACGAATTGCCATGGTCTATCTCCTTTTTAATTTAGACTCATGACCGTTGTTGCGAAATGCATACCAATCATCAAAAATAAAATATTTCAATAACTTACGTATAACTTCCTGTATGTAAGAAAAAACAAACAACTGACATTGTTTGTTTTAGTACAAGATTTGTTTGTCGTGATTGATTGAACAGGTTGGAAAAAGAAAAGGGTAACAGAAGACGACTGTTACCCTTTGTGTTCCTATGGGTGCGCTAATTCCCCAATAAAGCATGCAGAGAAGAACCCTCGTCAGCGCTGCTGTTGAACAACGCACTCAACGCCTGGACTTCCTGATCGCTTGGCTCATCTTTCGTCAGTTTATATAACGAGGTAACTTTGTTTTCGACGACTGCCGCCATTCCTTTTATGGATGAATCATCGCGGCAAATGAGCTTATCAGCAGATGACGAACTCGGTAATAGTCGTTCAATTTTCTTCTGCAGCTCGGTAATCTCCATCGGTGAACGAATACGATATAAATAGCCGCCATCTACTTTTTGTCTGGCGGCGTATCCAACATCACCTATTAAAATAGCGTCTTTGACCAATACGGTAGCACTAGTCTGATAGTCATAAGGCTTTATATCTACAGGGGTGTATTTAAACTCAGGTTGACCAGACAAAGTATCCGTTCGCGAATCAACCAGAGCGCAAGGCTTACTTAACGGGCCTGTAATTTCATTCCAGTGAATAGGAACAAACAGCTCGCCTTGCTTCATAGTGTCACTGGTAACAACCTTAACAACACACTCTCCGTTGTTATTGAACACAACCACCATTTCGTGATTATAAAGACCATACTGCATCGCTGTTTGGGGATGGATCAAAACATAAGGTTCACTTGCATGCTCAGCTAAACGACTTGATAGCCCCGTTCGCGTCATGGTGTGCCATTGATCCCGGCTCCGACCCGTATTCAAAACTAACGGGTACACTTTCGTTGTTGATGCTTGCGGCGGTGTATGTTTTACCGCGATAAAGTTAGCACGATGATTCTCGGTAAAAAATCGTTGATCGGCAAACATTCTCTGATTCACCACCTGATGTTGTTGATGTTCTACCGGCCACTGCTGGGGAGTGAGCGAGTTGTATTCGGAATCAGTAATCTCAACAAGGCCAGCTAAATTGAGGTCTCGTTGTCTAGCCTTTTTACTTCCGTAGTCTGCGTTACCTAAGGTCGTAAGTTGAGCATACTCGCGGAAGATTTCTCCCTCATGTAAGTAATCAAACGCTTCTTTAAAGCCAATTCGTTGTGCGACTTGAGAGATAATCCACCAGTCCGGTTTGGCCATTCCTGGACTGGCTAACAGTCGGCGTTGTCGCGAGATTCGACGTTCGGAGTTGGTCACAGTGCCCGATTTTTCACTCCAACCTTGCGCTGGTAGCAGGATATCAGCGTAAGGCGTCGTCGCCGTGTTCTCAACACAATCCGAAACCACCACCAAAGGACAGTTTTCCAAAGCTTGTTTAATTTTGTCGCTATCAGGAAGGCTCACAACCGGGTTTGTCGCCATGATCCACACCGCTTTAATTTCACCACGGTGAATGGCATCAAACATATCAATGGCTTTTAGGCCTGTTTTTTTCGCTAATGTGTCGGTTTGCCAAAAAGCTCCAACACGATCAATATCATCAGGATGAAATTCCATGTGCGCGGTCAGCGTATTCGCCAGAGCACCAACCTCGCGACCTCCCATCGCATTGGGTTGTCCGGTAACAGAGAAAGGGCCAGCGCCTTCTTTCCCAATCTTTCCCGTCGCTAAGTGGCAATTTATGATGCTGTTTACTTTGTCGGATCCCTGAGAGGACTGGTTCACCCCTTGCGAATAAATCGTGATGACTTTTTCTGTTTGGGAAAAGCATTCATAGAATTTCTGAAGCGAAGCCAAATCAATGCCCGTCACCTCGCTTACCTCGGAGCCGTTTAGTGCAGACTGGTATGCCTCACTAAAGCCGTTTGTCGCTGCGCTAATAAAAGCGTGATCAACTAGATTATGCTCACCAAGGTGCACCAATAAGCCATTAAACAGCGCGACGTCTGAGCCAGGATTAATCGCTAGATGTAGGTCTGCAATCTCGCAGGATTCATTACGGCGTGGGTCGATGACTATCACTTTTAGATTGGAGTTGGTCTGTTTAGCGGCTCTCAACCGTTGAAATAGTACCGGATGACACCAGACCAGGTTAGAACCAACCAAGATAACCAAGTCAGTTTTCTCAAGATCCTCATAGCAAACGGGAACGGTATCCATTCCAAAAGCACGCTTGTGTCCGACAACCGTAGACGCCATGCACAAGCGAGAATTACTGTCGATATTCGCGGTACCAAGAAAACCTTTTATGAGTTTATTCGCGACGTAATAGTCTTCTGTTAACAGTTGTCCAGAAACATAGAACGCCACAGAATCCGGACCAAATTGTTCTATCGTATCCGAGAAACCTTTTGCTACACGGGAAAGAGCCTCGTCCCACTCTGTATCACACCAATCACCCGCTTCTGTTTTCAGTTTGGGAGCCAGTAAGCGGCCGTCATGAATGACGGTGTCGCCCAAAGCAATACCTTTAGTACATAATTTTCCGTAATTAGAGGGGTGCTCCTTATCGCCACGGACTTCTAGCAGTCCATTAGACATAGGTCTGGCTTCAATACCGCACCCGACGCCACAATAAGCACACGTTGATTTAATCCATCCTTCGCTCATACCGACTAGTCTCCAAGTTTCCTTTTAATAACCTAGGAGCAAAATCCATTCCAAATACCATTAATTTATGATTTTCAATTTTTTATTGTTTTATTTCATAATCTTAATTTATCACCTAACCCTAAAGTGGTAGATGGCAATTCCCCTTAAAACTACCACCTTTTATGTATATTTACCTATTTTGATGCAACCTTGACCATTTACCACCTTCGTCTACCACTTTTGGTAATCACCTCTTTTTACTCTACGCCGACACCTAGCACAAACTAAAAACGAATAACCTATTGTATTTTAGTTACTTTTAATTAATTTCAACAAAAATAAATCATACTGGCATTCATATTGCTTTGTGGCTAACAACTAGCAAAATCACATTCGAGGCAATGATGATGAATACAGAACATTCAGTTATTGGAAATGTATCCTTAGTAGGCGCTGGGCCAGGTGATCCAGACTTACTTACCGTTAAGGCGATTAAGGCGATTGAGCATGCGGATGTCATCGTGTACGACAACCTAGTCAGTGAGGATATACGTGCTCTGTTCCCTTCCCATTGCAAGCTTGTTTATGTCGGAAAAGCAAAAGGCTGCCATAGCTATAAACAGGAAGAAATCAACCAGTTAATCGCTAATATTGCGCTCGATGCAAATAACGTATGCCGTGTAAAAGGCGGAGACTCGTTCGTGTTTGGGCGTGGCGGAGAAGAAATGCTATTTCTGACCAAACTGGGAATTAATGTCAACGTAGTTCCGGGCATTACCGCCGCATCAGGGTGTTCAACTTACTCCAACATCCCCCTAACCCACCGAGGCTTAGCGCAGGGTTGTACATTCATCACCGCTCACGCTGATAAGAAGCTTGAAATTAACTGGTCGGCGTTAGCCCAACTCAACCAAACGTTGGTCATTTATATGGGCCTGACCAAAGCGCCACTCATACAGCAGCAACTAACCAGCTCAGGTATGAACGCCGACAAACCAGTCGCGATTATTGAAAACGGCTGTACGCCACAACAAAGAACGATCATAGGCGAGTTATCCGAGCTATCCGAATTGATAACGCGTCATTCAATAAAGTCTCCGGCCTTAATTGTAATAGGTGACGTTGTCACCGTATCAAGCCAAATGCATTGGTTACAACAACTTAATAACAAGAATATGGAAGTTCTTTCCGAATCAAGTTTACGTAGAAGCGCCTAATTACACGGCCATGAAAAGTCAGAATCACTAAGGGAATGAGATTATGAGTAAGCAAAAAATCATTGTGGTCGGTAACGGAATGGTTGGCCATAAATTTATAGACACGTTGATCCAGTCTGAACAGAACAACATTGAAGTCGTGACATTTTCTGAAGAGCCACGTCTGGCTTATGACCGTGTTCAATTGACCTCATATTTTACAGGCAAAACAGTCGATGATCTGTCGTTAACCAGCGAAGGTTACTACCAGTCAAACGGCATTAAATACCTGCTGAATGAGAAAGTGAGTCAAGTAAATCCAGACGACAAACAGATTGTCACTTCTTCAGGCCGTGTAGAAAATTATGACAAATTGGTGCTTGCGACAGGTTCGTACCCGTTTGTGCCACCAATTCCTGGTAATGAAAAAGAGTTCTGCCATGTCTACAGAACCATCGAAGATCTGGACGAAATCGAACGCTCAAGTAAAGAAAGCAAAGTTGGTGTGGTGATTGGTGGTGGTCTTCTGGGTCTGGAAGCAGCGAATGCAATCAAAAACCTAGGGCTAGAAACGCATGTTGTTGAGTTTGCCCCACGTCTAATGGCTGTTCAGCTTGACCAAGATGGTGGTGATTTACTTCGTCGTAAAATTGAAGCACTGGGTGTTACCGTTCATACAGAAAAAGCGACTACAGAAATTATCGATGGTAACGAATGCCGTTACAGAATGAATTTTTCCGACGGCACTCATATTGATACCGACATGATCGTCTTTTCGGCAGGTATTCGCCCACAAGACGAGTTAGCTCGTAATAGCTCCATAGAGATCGGTGAGCGTGGCGGCATTGTGATTAACAACCACTGTCAAACAAACTACGACGATATCTATGCGATTGGTGAATGTGCATTGTGGGAGCAACGTATTTTTGGCCTGGTAGCGCCAGGCTACCAAATGGCGAAGGTTGCAGCTCAACATATCCTTAGCACTGATGAAGCAGCCCAATTTACGGGCGCAGATATGAGCACCAAATTGAAATTAATGGGTGTCGATGTGGCGAGTATTGGTGACGTCCATGGCCAGACTGCAGGTGCTTTGTCATACACATACAAAGATGAAATTGAACAAGTTTACAAACGCCTGATCGTCTCTGAAGATAAAAAGAAAATTGTTGGCGCCGTCTTAGTCGGTGATGCGACTGCCTACGGAAATCTGTTACAGATTCGCCAGAACGATCTTCCACTGCCAGAGAACCCATCCGTGTTAATTCTGCCTAACGTGGCTGAAGATGAATCTGCTGGTCTGGGTATTGACGCTCTGCCTGACAGTGCTGTTATCTGTTCATGTTTCGATGTGACCAAAGGCTCGATTAAACAAGCTGTAGCTGCTGGCTGCACAACGATGGCGGCGCTAAAAGAGACGACTAACGCGTCAACAGGTTGTGGCGGTTGTAGTGCACTGGCAAAACAAGTACTCGACAGCGAATTAGAAAAGCTAGGCGTGGAAGTGAACAATCATGTTTGTGAGCATTTTGCTTATTCACGTCAGGAACTCAGTGATCTTATTCGTGTAAACAAAATCAAAACGTTCGATGAGCTGTTAGAGCAATACGGTCAAGGGCTTGGCTGCGAAGTCTGTAAACCTACCGCAGGTTCTATCTTAGCTTCCTACTGGAACGACTATATCTTGCACGATGATCATATTGAGCTTCAGGATACCAACGATATTTATCTTGGTAACATGCAAAAAGATGGTACCTACTCTGTCGTCCCTAGGGTCGCCGGAGGTGAAATTACCCCTGAGAAACTCATCGTAATTGGCGAAGTCGCTCGTGATTTCGACCTTTATACCAAAGTCACTGGTGGCCAGCGAATCGACCTGTTTGGTGCACAGCTCAATGACTTGCCTTTAATATGGAAACGACTCGTTGATGCGGGCTTTGAGACTGGCCACGCCTACGGTAAATCCGTTCGTACCGTAAAATCCTGCGTAGGCAGCACTTGGTGTCGTTACGGCGTTGGCAATAGTGTCGGTTTCGCTATCGATTTGGAAAATCGTTACAAAGGCCTTCGCTCCCCTCACAAGCTCAAATTTGCTGTATCTGGCTGTACCCGTGAATGTGCTGAAGCCCAATCAAAAGATATCGGTGTGATAGCGACAGACAAAGGATGGAACCTCTATGTCTGTGGTAACGGCGGTATGCGCCCTCGCCACGCCGATTTACTGGCCACAGACCTAGATGACGAAACGTTAATTAAGTATGTCGATCGCGTTCTGATGTTCTACATCCGCACCGCAGACAGACTGCAACGCACTTCCGTCTGGCTTGAGAACCTCGAAGGCGGCATTGACTATCTCAAAGAAGTGGTGATTGACGACAAACTTGGGTTAGCAGATGAGCTGGAAAAATCGATGCAAGACAGCCTAGCAAATTACCAGTGCGAATGGAAAACCACCTTGGAGTCTCCAGAGAAACTGCGTCGATTCAGCCATTTTATTAACAGCCCTGATCGTGATGAATCACTTCAGTTCGTTACCATCAGAGAACAGAAATTTCCGAAAAACACAGCAGACGAGCTTGCTATCGAAGTAGTCGAAGTTAGCTGATACCAATCTGGATATTTAATTTTAGGAGAATCGATATGAGTAACTGGATATCAATCTGTGAATCAACTGCCATCGCACCCAACACCGGAGTTTGCGCCAAAGTAGATGATAAACAAATCGCGGTGTTTTTCAGCCAGCGCACTAACTCTTTGCACGCCATTTCTAACTTTGACCCTATTGGTAAAGCCAATATTTTATCGAGAGGGATTCTTGGCTGTGTGGGAGAGATATTGTGTGTTGCCTCGCCTTTATACAAACAACATTTTTGTCTGGAAACAGGCAAATGTATCGAAAACCCAGAATATAACGTGCCAATTTATGAAGTCCGAAATAACAACGGCATGATCGAACTGAGACAGTAACGAGAAGCAAACGCCAAAAACTGTGGCATTGCCTTAACAACACAATCAAGGCAATGCCTTCGAAATGAATCTTATAAGGATTATTGAACATGGAAAGCTCAAAATTCACCCTCTTTTCTTTTAGTGGAAAAATGAAGATCCTCCATTTAAGCTGGATGGCATTTTTTATTACCTTTGTTGTTTGGTTTAACTTTGCACCGTTGCTACAAATGGTCAAAGAATCACTTGGCCTTTCGAGCCAGGAAATTAAAACCTTGTTGATTCTAAACGTTGCACTGACTATCCCAGCGCGGGTACTTATCGGCATGTTTACCGATCGATTTGGTCCGCGAATTGTGTATTCAGCACTGCTGGCTATCTGCTCCATCCCATGTTTTATGTTCGCCTTTGCAGATTCGTTTATACAAGCAGCCATTGCACGATTCCTGCTTGGCTTTATCGGTGCAGGTTTCGTTATCGGTATTCGTCTTGTTTCGGAATGGTTTCCGCATAATCAACTCGGAACCGCAGAAGGCATCTATGGTGGTTGGGGGAACTTTGGCTCTGCAGCAGCCGCATTTACACTACCAACTCTAGCATTAGTCTTTGGTGGCGAAGACGGCTGGCGCTATGCGATCGCTTTGACGGGTGTAATGAGCCTTCTGTTCTCTGTTGTGTTTTACAAGAACGTATCTGACACACCAAAGGGTGCTACTTACTTCCGACCTAAACACTTGTCAGCAATGGAAGTGACATCAAAAGGCGATTTCTTCTTTCTTTTAGCGATGAAAGTACCAATGTACGCTGTACTCGCACTACTGGCATGGAAGTTGTCACCAAGCAATATCAATATGCTTGAACAAGGTGTGGTAAACGCGATTTACGCAGGTCTCGCGTTGCTTTACGTCATCGACGCTAATCAGGTTTGGAAGGTCAACAAATCGATTTTCAAAAAGCCCGTTGAACCTATTCATCAGTACAAGTTCAAGCAAGTAGCGGTTCTAAACGTCCTGTACTTTGCAACATTTGGCTCTGAACTCGCTGTAATTTCCATGTTGCCACTTTTCTTTTCTGAAACCTTTGAACTATCACCGGTCGTGGCAGGCATGGTGGCATCCGCTTACGCATTTATGAACCTGATGTCACGTCCGGGTGGTGGTCTAATCTCAGATAAGTTTGGTCGTAAACTGACACTACTCATTCTGACAGCCGGCCTTGCCGTGGGTTATTTCCTGATGGGGCAAGTCAATGAAAGCTGGCCAGTTTGGTTAGCTGTGGCTGCTGCAATGTCTTGTTCATTCTTTGTGCAGGCAGGTGAAGGCGCGGTATTTGCAACGGTTCCACTTATCAAGCGTCGAATGACAGGGCAAATCGCAGGTATGACAGGCGCGTACGGCAATGTTGGTGCGGTGACTTATCTGACCATCTTATCGTTTGTCTCATACCAAACCTTCTTCTTCGTGATTGCTGGTACTGCAGTGATCGGGTTTGCTGCTCTGATGTTTATGGAAGAGCCATCAGGAAAAATTGCAGAGGTTAACGAAGATGGTAGCGTCACTCTGATTGATGTGTCTCACTAAATTGCATCAGTATTAGAGGTTTATCGGGAGATATTGAGCTTTACTGATTTATATATGCAAAGAATCACCAAATTAAGTAATGCCTCAGTATCGTTCAAGAGCTCGACCAGTTTTGGTTGGGCTTTTGTTCTTGTTTCTTTTTATTGTGGGAAAGTGCGGCAAGGAAGGTATCAATGTTAGTTCAGGAAAAGTCAGCTCAAGAAATACAACATATTGAATTTTCCGGATGCTCTTTGGTGGGTAAACGAGACGAAAATCAAGACGCCTTTATCGTCAAGTATCCAACGACTCGTGATGAATTGATTCACAAAGGGGTTGTGGCTTGTATTGCTGATGGCGTGAGTTGCAGTAATCATGCTCAACAAGCCAGCCAGACCGCCACCACTCAATTTGTTACCGATTACTATGCAACCCCCTCAAGCTGGAGCATTAAGCGTTCTGCGATTGAATTACTCACCAGTTTAAATAGTTGGCTCTATAGTCAGGGCAAAGATCAACTTTACCATAATGGCATGGTGACGACTTTTAGTGCCATTGTGATTAAATCCAATACTGGATACATTTTTCACGTTGGTGATAGCAGAGTATATCTCTATCGCGATGACACTCTGACTCTCCTAACCCGAGATCATCAACGCACTAATTTCGGCCACCAAAGTTATCTGACTCGTGCCCTTGGTATGGATGAAAAAGTCGAAATCGACTTTCTCACATTAGCGCTCAAAGAAAACGACACCATAGTTTTAACCACAGATGGGGTGCATGAGACCTTAACTCATGAGGAAATCAAACAACAAATTAGCAGCGCAGACTCATGTGAAGTCCTTTCACAGGCTTTATGTAACAACGCTTTATTCAAAGGAAGCACTGACAATGTAAGCTGTACCGTATTGAAGGTAAAAGAATTACCTAGCTTCAACTTGACTGAATACCAAACAGCCTTACTCGCGAACAACATTCCACCAGCATTACACCAAGGTCAAAGCCTGGATCATTTTGAAATATTAGATACCCTCTACGAAGGCCCACGCAGCCACGTCTATCTCGCTTTTGATAGACAAAAAGGTGGCAATGTTATTATCAAAGCGCCCTCACTCAATTACAGTGACGACCCGGAGACATTGAAACGATTTGCCAACGAGCAATGGTTCTCGACTCAGTTGGACAGCCGCCGAGTAATGAAGATGTATCCAAGGCCCGTTCATTCAAAATTCATCTATCAGGTTTGCGAGTACATTGAGGGAATAACGCTGCGCCAATGGATGCATGACCACCCTAACCCACCTTTGGATTCAGTGCGTGAAATACTGGATGGCATCGTAAAAGCGGTTCGGGTTTTCCAACGTGCGGATATGGTGCATCGCGATTTGAAACCCGAAAACATCATGATCACACCAAATCGTGAGGTAAAGATCATCGACTTTGGTACGGTTGAAGCAAAGGGTCTGCGCGAGATACAACAAGAAGAAGCCACGTCGTTTCCGCTTGGTTCAGTCAACTATACGGCTCCCGAGTACATCAATACTGGGGAAGCGAGTACACTCTCTGATCTCTTTTCTATCGGCATTATCGGCTACGAAATGCTCACCGCTCATCTGCCATATAAGGAACATTCACAGCAAACACTGCAGCAGGCTCGGCACGTCAGGTGGGATTACCACTCGATAAAAGAGTATCGGGAAGATATTCCGCTATGGGTAGATCTCGCGTTTAAAAAGGCAACCGCTGAGACCCCAACCAATCGGTATCAGGCTCTTGGTGATTTTATTGCTGATCTTTTCACACCCAATACCCAATTATTAAACGGTGTCGACAACAAACCTTTATTAAAGCGCAACCCCATTTTATTTTGGAAGTCCCTTGCTTTGCTCGCTTGCACTGCTGCAGTGATTGAAGGGCTACTTTTACTGCGCTTTACCCCCAATTAACCGCAAGAAGTAAGAGAATTTTTCCGAAGCTAAAAATAATTGTAGATTTAGTGGCCCTAAATCATGATGATAAAGTAATAAACACAAGGAAGCGTTAAAGGAGTTAACGGTGAGCTCAGAAGAAGCAACGATAATGTTGGTCGACGATCACCCACTATTTCGCAGTGGGTTGCGACAACTGATTGCCTTGGAAGAAGGTTTGCAAGTGATTTGTGAATACAGCAACGGAACTGATGCAATTGAAGGTGCCGTAGAGCATGATCCGGACTTGATTATTCTCGATCTTAACATGCAAGGAATAGACGGCTTAGAAACTGTTCGCCAAATGAGAGAAAAAGGCGTCACCTCCCGTGTTGTGATGCTGACCGTTTCGGACAATGAAGATGATGTTCTTAACGCAATTTCCAGTGGTGCGGATGGTTATCTGCTGAAAGACATGGAACCAGAAGACATTGTGACTAACATAAAGCAAGCCGTACTAGGACAACTTGCCTTGTCGGATAGACTGACCAAAGTACTGCTTCAGTCATGCAATAAACCGAAAAAACCTGCGCAAGAAAGCCCTCTCAAAACGCTCACCAGTCGCGAACTTGAAATTCTATCACTCATCTCTAAAGGCATGAGTAATAAGCTCATCGCTCACGAATTGAGCATCACAGACTCGACAGTAAAAGTCCATGTCAAAAATCTTTTGAAAAAGCTTAACGTCAGTTCCCGCTTAGAGGCCGCAGTCTGGATGATAGATAACCAATAGCTCGATCTTTGAATGACGACTTGCAGGAATTGAAAACCTAATAACACCATTCTAAATTCAGCATGATCACATCGACCTCAACGGAAAGAGGCTCAAGGAACAATACCAATGTAACGACTAACACCGCATTCACTTACATTGGATATAAACAATTTTTAGACGACGAAAAGGCGATAAGTTTACCTTACTATGAGTCCCTGGAATCCGTTGGTGGTGAAAACAAACATTGCCAGCGTTGACGCCACGTTAGCGAGGGCTGGCAGACGTCTCGAAACATATCCTGCCACTCGGCAAAGGTCACTTTTATAGGGTTAAAGCTGTTCACTGGTTTAGATATCCCATAACGTACCGTTTCGACCTCTGGCTCAAAAGAACCAAACATACGATCCCAGATGATAAGTACGCCCGCATAGTTTTTATCTATGTATTGTCGATTGATACCGTGATGTACACGATGGTGAGACGGGGTATTAAATACCCATTCCAATGGACCAAGCGAGCGTATCGACTGAGTATGAACAAAAAACTGTAACCCCAGATTGAGCAATACCGCGAAGATCACCCATTTCGGTTCAAAGCCTATAACCACTAAAGGCAACCAAAAGATCCACATACCGGCAATTGGATACATTAAGCTTTGACGAAATGCAGTACTAAAATTCATTCTTTCAGAGCTATGATGGACAACATGAGCCGCCCACATCCAGCGAATACGATGGCTAGCGCGATGAAACCAATAATAGAAAAAATCTTGAAGAACCAAGAGCATTAAGAACGTAGAAATACTGATTTCAATGTCAAATAAGCGCCAGCCAAAAAGCCATAAATAAAGTTGAGAGATAAACAAACCTGCGAGAATATCTGTCGTTTGGTGAAGACTGGCCAATACAAAATTACATGTCACTTCAGGTAGGACATAAGTTGCGTTCTTCGGTAAACGACCTCGGCGCTGGCCGAACCAGTACTCTGAGAATATGCAGAGAAAAAATATTGGAGCCAGAATCAAAAGCAGCAGCTCAGGACGCTCCATCAATATTGACCAATCCATCTCTTTGCTACCATTTTGCGTAGTGATCTTCGGTTAAGCCGACGACTTCATTCAACTCATGCTTCTTGCCATTTCCATCAATGACAAAGCCATTAAAATGTCCCATATATTGACGAAAATTACTTTTGAGAAGCCAGAAATTCTTTCTTTCTGAACGACAGTTTAACGGCGTGAAATTGAGTTCAACTCGCCTATCCTGAGAGGTGATTTTCCATTCTTCATGTGGGTTATTGCGTGAAAAATGAAAGTGCACCGGCGCCAGCAAATGACGCTCACCATTCACCCAAAGCACATTTTCGCAATAGCCCGTTTCGTTGACACCCACGGCGAGATTAAGACCTAAACGATCGGAGTCTTTCATATTGTTGATACTCGCCCATCGCCAACTTGTTTCTCTTCGCATGTATCCTGCCGAAAAATCGTACCCTGCAGAAACTTTACTCAGATCTTGTTCTTGACCCAGAATAAACAGGTTACCAGCGACCGATAAGCCATTGTGCTTTTGCGTATACGTCCAGCCAGAGTAACCCGTTGGCGTGCATAACATCAACGGGCTGCTTTGGGGTTCAGGATGTAAGCTGATTACCGCATTTACTGAGCCAGACACAAAATGGACGTGCCACGTACCTTCCTGGATGGAAAACTGGATCGCGTCATCCGCCAGAGTCGCGGAGCTTGACCAACTTGATGGCTCAGTTTGATAACCAAGATTGAAAGGTTTCAGCCACTGCTGTTCAACGAGTTCGTTGTTTTTAATGTCATAAAGATAACAAAAACCAGAGGCCAAATAACGAATATCAGCGATCGCAATGCCTATGAGATACTCAGGAGTAACCAGAGAGACAAACTGGAATTGCTTGTAGCCGAAATACTTACGCAATTTCGATGCAGGTCGGTCCATCTCATTCCGGTATTCGAAGCGATCAAGCTGTAACGATTTAGGCATGGCTTCAAGATGACCAAACGTCGGGGTGCCGTCCGTTTGAATAAACGACTCCAGAGGGGTGCGGCTCGTCATGTCTTAATCTTGTCGGGTTAACATATGCAAACAATAACATTAATTTAACAAATGACATTTGCGCTGACGCACAACAATGTCATTTCGTCTCATCGACATAAGCTGACATTGTCGCGTGCGTCTCAGTGAATTTAGCCGATGTTATCTAGGCAATACCCAAAGTGGACGGTGAATTTCGGTTACGTAAGAATATTTGTTACTACTTCAGTTTTTACAGAGTTAGCAATAAAACAGTTTTCATGCGCCATATGATGCATTTTTTCTAACTGTTCGTGCGTGGGCTGTTTGTCGCCCGAAAACACGATGCTGGGATTCAACTCCACACGAGAAACCCACTCTTTACCATTGTCCCCTTTTGTGAGTTCACCTTCAGCAGCGTCAACATAAGAGTCGATGACATACCGACGTTTGGCGGCTATCGATAAAAACACCAACATATGGCAGCTCGAAAGCGCCGCAACAAACGCTTCTTCTGGGTCGACGTTTTCCGCCACGGATAGAGGAAGAGGTACGACATGAGGGGACGGAGAAGCAGGCACCTGCAAGCCGCCGTCAAACGTCCACGTATGCGCGCGACTGTATTGATTATCGCTGAAAATCTCGCTTGCTTGGCGCTGCCACTGAACCATGGCGGTGTGCTTACTCATACGAACTTCCTATCTATTTGAATATCTGCGTATTGCTCTAATGTGTGGCAGGTGTTTGAGCGACCTGCCATAAGGTTCAAATTAGTTGAAATATGACAAGAGTCGATGGAACCAAGTGATCTCTCCATAGGCAATCAAATCATAAATGGTAAAGAAGATCATACAGATAATGGCTAATTTGGCTAAACGGTAAACAATAAACATGACAAATTCCTTTGTTTTTTGACAGTTTACTATCACCCATATGATTTAGAAACACAGATAAGCGCCCGCTCATTTTTAATTTAAAGCGTTTCAAAACAGGGGGGTGTCCAACCAAGACCGCCAGGCGATGTGGTGTTGAAATAGCTAGTCATTGTCAATTCTAAGATTCATGCAGAAACACTGTATAAATATTTCGCCAATCCAAATTTAACAATTTGAACTTACATCAAAAAAATATAGTATTAGATGCCATACACTTTCACAAAACTTATACCTATAACCATTTTTTAATGCAAACATTTCGCTTATCTAACTTAAACCTTCGATATAAGACGGCTTTATACTTCTCACTTGGTTTGCTTGGAATGGTACTAAGTTGTTTATTTATAAGTCGCTATTTTTTCCTGTATAGCATCAATCAATTAGAAGACATGGAAATTAACCATGCAAACCAGCAAGCACTCGCTGTGGTTGACTTGATGGTCTCCCAACAGACAACTAACTCTTATGACTGGGCATATTGGGATGAAACTTACGATCTGTTTCTCGATGATCCCGACATTACAGGTTACACCGAGCGAAACCTCTACTTAGAAACTCTCAATTCGTTGAGTTTGGATATGATGTCGTTTGTCACGGTTACAGGACAAGAATTGCTATCGCTAACCCGACAAAATCCCTCTGAAATATCGTCTGCTTTATCGGCTAAAGTGATACGACACCCGCTCATTCAACAGCATATTGCGTCGATGAAACAAGAGCCAGATGCTGAGCGGACTCACCTCTCTGGTTTATTGAAAATCGACCAAACCATCTGGGGGCTTAGCTTAACCCCGGTAAAAAACAGTGAGAGTAATAGTGCATCAAATGGCTGGTTATTGTGGGGAAGAAACTTAACGTCGCGCTTTCCCGGTGACTTTGATTCTATTCTATTCGCTCAAAACTCATTAATCCCCCTACTATCGTCGGGGGCAGATAATAACCTTATACGAGACATTGAAAAATCTTCGAACTCTATAACCAAAGCTTCGCTACTGAATGACATTGAAGGTTCCCCTATTGCATGGGTAGAAACGGAGATGAAACGTGATTACTACTCTAAAGGTAACGCGCTGTTTCTCTACTTATTCGCGACTGTCGGTGTTGTGGCATCAATTATAGCAATGGCGACGTTTTTCATTTTCAGAAAAAAAGTGTCAGCTCGATTCAATCACTTCGCTGACAATATGTACAAAATCGCGTCGGAATATAAGCTTGAAGGGGTTCAGTCAATTAGCGCTGACGAACTGGAACTAGCGTCTAAACTGGTGCAGAAGCTTTCTGACAATACATCGATGACACAATCGAAGTTAAAGGATTCAATGCATAACTTCAGCGCGTTGTATAATAGTTCTTCGCTGGGTATGCTTTTCGTGATTGAGCGTGAAATTGTCGATGCCAACCCCCGAGCGTTAGAAATACTCAATCATCAAAAGCCGGATTTGATTAAACGCCCACTAAATACCCTTTGCTCCGTTCATACTAGTGAATCCCAACTTGAAGAGATGCTGATCGAGTTAGAAAACGGCAGAACATTGTTTGAAGCGCAACTTCTCGACGGTCATGGCGATACTATTGACTGCCTAATTGAAGCGGCACTGATTCAGCACGATGGTCAGAGTGCGATCATGTTGTTAATTCAGGATATCCGGGAAACAAAGCAACAAGCGGAAAAAATTCAACAGTTGACCGACTTAGACCCTGTATCGGGTTTCTGTAATCGCCCAGTGATAGCTGAAGCGCTTGATAAACTGGTACAAACACAACCCAACCAGTTTTCGTTCATTTTCCTCAAAAGTAAACAGCTAAAACAAATTGCAGAAGTATACGGGCACTTTGTCTTTGATGAAGCAATCCAATACATTGCAAAGATACTGAGAGAGCACTTAGGAGCTTTTCAAATTGGCCGAATCAGCGAGAACGAGTTTATAGTACTCATCCCACGAGAGGCCAATCATAGTGAAGTCATAGAGGCGACCAACCGCCTACTACACCAACTTTCTTATAAGGTGGTATTTTCTGGTATTACCCTATCACTCGATACTAAAGCAGTGATGATGGATCCAAAGATCACCCACCAGCCTCTTGAACATCTACTTTTGGCTGCGCGTCACTCCGCACAATCAATTCGTGGGCGTCAGGCTCGCGAAGTTTTCGTTACTGATGAAGCGCTATCTGTCCAAGCAGAAACCTTGAACATCATCAACCGTGATTTAGAAGAAGCAATACAACAGAACGACATCATTCCGTATTTCCAGCCAATTGTTGATGCAAAAACCGAAGAGGTGATTGGCTTTGAGTCACTTGCTCGCTGGCAACACCCAGATCTCGGCATGGTGTCACCGACCGTTTTTATTCCTATGGCTGAGCAAGGAAAATTGATTATTGAGCTTGGGGAATCCATCCTCAAGCAATCTTGTGCGTTTATTGGACAACTTAACCAAGTTCGCCATGCTAAAGGACTACCGCAGCTTTCGGTTCACATTAACTTGAGTGCCCGTCATTTTTATCACACAAGGCTTATTTCATACCTTACGACGCTGATTGATGAGTACCAAATCTCTCCAGGAAGTATTGTGCTTGAAATTACCGAAAGCATGTTAATGGGGACTGAAGCCGACTCAATTCACTGCATTAATGAGATAAAGCGCCTCGGCGTTCTACTTGCGCTGGACGATTTCGGTACTGGCTTTTCCTCTTTCAGCAGTATCTGCAACTTCCCACTGGATATTGTTAAATTAGACAAGTCCTACGTTGATGAAATTGAATTCAATGACCGAGCCAAAACACTGGTACGTAACATCGTCAATATGTCTCAGGAATTAGGATTAACGATCGTTGCTGAAGGCGTAGAAACAGCAAGTCAGGTGCGTAAGCTCAAAGTCTGGAACATCAATAACCTACAAGGTTTCTATTTTTACAGACCGATGCCAATGGATGCTGTACTTAAAACGTTCTCTGGTCATCAGGTCAGCGAGTTGCTCTGATAGAGGGGGAAAATGGCTCCAACTCTTTCCCCGAACCTTGTTATCCTTTGTTCAACCGTATCAGGTTGTTCAAACTGCCATCCCATTAAATAAATCTATAGCGCTGTGCTCATACTGTCCCTGTTACTTGCGTATATACTTTAAATAAGCTTTTCAATAAGTCCCTGTCACTGCACTAGGAGGACTGTATGAAATGGATACGAATATGGCTATTACCGCTTATCCTGTTTGCTAGTCAGGCATTGGCTAACACGGTATGGATCGTCCCGGTTAACGGTGCTATTGGTCCCGCTATTAGCGATTACCTTTCCAGAGAAATAGAACAAGCCCAGCAGGAAAACGTCAGTTTAGTCATTTTAAGGATGGACACACCGGGCGGACTGGATAGCTCGATGAGAGACATTATTCATGCCATCACCACTTCCTCCATTCCTGTCGCAACATGGGTTGGACCATCTGGTTCGCGTGCGGCCAGTGCCGGGACTTATATCCTTCTTGCCAGCCACGTCGCAGCAATGGCAGAGGCTACAAATCTTGGCGCTGCTACCCCTGTCGCATTGGGTGGTGGGGCACCAGGAGCCCCTTCCCCTGGCGACGATCAAAACGAAAAAGCCAAAGACCAACAAGAAACTGAAGATGGCACCTCTGAAAAAGTCCCATCTAAAACAGCGATGGAAAAGAAAGTCATCAATGACGCCAGAGCATATATAAAAGGGTTGGCTAAGCTTCACGATCGCAATGCTGAATGGGCGGAAAAAGCCGTGAGTGAAGCGGCAAGTCTCGACGCTCAGGAAGCGCTAAAGCTGAATGTCATTGACTATATAGCAAATTCACCCGAAGAGCTGGTTCAGGCTATTAACGGAACAACCGTTAAAATAAACAATCAGCCCGTGACATTATCATTGGAAAACCCTGTCTGGGTAGAAAGAGTCCCTGATTGGCGTGCGGAAATGCTTGCCGTCATCACCAATCCCAACGTTGCTTACATTCTGATCCTTATTGGTATCTATGGTCTACTTTTAGAGTTCTACAATCCCGGAATTGGCTTACCCGGCGTATTAGGTGGCATCTGCTTGCTACTTGCGATGTACGCACTTCAGATGATGCCCGTTAACTACGCTGGTCTGGGGCTACTACTACTCGGCATTGCGCTAATGATTGCCGAAGCATTTAGCCCGAGTTTCGGAGTTTTGGGCTTGGGCGGTGTGGTTGCCTTTATTCTCGGTTCGATATTCCTGATGGACAGTGACTTACCGGGTTTTCAAGTCGCATTGCCTTTAATCTTTGGCCTTGCCATTTTTTCAGTTGCGCTGATCATTCTGACTGTCGGTATGCTAGTAAGAATACGCCACCGAAGGGTCACGACTGGTCTTGAAACCTACCCTGGCAAACAAGCAGTGGTAAGCGATGATTTCATTGACGGTGAAGGTCGCGTGCAAATGGATGGCGCACTTTGGACCGCCAAAGCTGAACTAAACCAAGGACTCAAACAAGGTGACCAAGTTACCGTTGTCAATGTGAAAGGGCTAACCTTAACGGTAAAGCCAAATGACCGCCCTAATGAATAGGAGGCGAATATGTTGCTCTACACTGTTTCTGTAATCCTGGTTCTGTTGATCGCACTAGCGACACAAATTTTCAAAGTTCTGCGCGAGTACGAACGTGGCGTAATTTTCTTCTTGGGTCGATTTCAAGAGGTAAAAGGCCCTGGCCTGATCATCTTGATTCCCTTTATCCAACAAATGGTGCGCGTAGACCTGCGAACTGTCGTTCTCGACGTACCGACACAAGACCTTATCACGAAAGATAACGTTTCTGTTCGCGTAAACGCTGTAGTCTATTTTCGCGTCGTCGACCCGCAAATGGCTATCAACAATATTGAGAGCTACAGCGAGGCGACCAGTCAGTTAGCGCAAACAACGCTTCGTTCAGTATTAGGTCAGCATGAGCTAGATGAGCTCCTTTCCGAGCGAGAGCGACTCAATAAAGATTTGCAGTCCATCCTTGATCAACAAACGGATGACTGGGGTATTAAAATAGCCACCGTTGAAGTTAAACATGTCGATTTGAATGAAAGTATGGTTCGAGCGCTTGCTCGTCAAGCCGAGGCGGAGCGTAATCGTCGTGCAAAAATCATCCATGCGACTGGTGAATTAGAAGCGTCTAACAAGTTAAAAGAAGCGGCACAAATGCTAAATGAAGCACCAAATGCCTTGCAATTGCGCTATATGCAAACGCTAACTGAAATTACCACAGATAAAACTTCGACAATTATTTTCCCGATGCCAATTAATTTAGTTGAAGCGGTACAAGATATTGCGAAAGCAGTGAATAAGGACAAAGAAAAGAAAGAGCAATGAGCACAGTAAATTGAAACTAATTTCGACTCGATAGACAAAAGCCGCAGCGTACCAAAGCTGCGGCTCTTTTTATTCTCCGAACTTTATGTTCTGGAGTTATCAAGCCACTTTATCTGACCTGAAGTTACCCAGTAGTGCATTGTACAACTCATTGTCGCTCAATATGCCGACCAACTGGTTATCTTCAACCATCAATAAAGGCTGGTTACTGCGCTGCTTAAGCTCTATCGCTTCACGCATACTGATATCCGGGCTAACCTGAACCAACGTATTTTCTTTCACATCATCAAGGTTCGATGATTCGCTATCCCAAAGGATCAACAGCTTATCAGTATCAATTAACCTCAATCCTTTCGGATCTTGCGACACCCAAATGTCTTTATCAGCACAGATGAGAACACGTTCTTCTTGACGTACCAGAGCATCACACGACTGCATTAAAGAACGGCCTTTAAGCACGTTTAACGGGTTAGTATGTGCCACGAAGTCCGCCACATAATCGTTTTCTGGTGTCAGAATGATCTGTTCTGGCTTGCCATGCTGAATCAGTTTGCCCGATTCCATAATGGCAATGTTGTTACCAATTTTAAGTGCTTCATCCAAGTCATGACTTACAAATAATATCGTTTTATTCAGCTTCTCTTGGAGCAAAATCAGTTCATCCTGAAGCTGCGCACGAATTAATGGGTCAAGTGCTGAAAACGGTTCGTCCATCAATAAGATGTCAGTGTCCATCGAAAAGGCTCGAGCCAAGCCAACACGCTGCTGCATACCGCCAGAAAGCTCATGAGGAAACTTGTTTTCCCACTCTGACAATCCCACCATTTCTAACTGTGCACGTGCTTTTTCACGACGCTCAGCTTTGCCAATGCCTTGCATTTCCAGTCCAAACGCCACGTTATCTAAGACCGATAACCAAGGCATCAAAGCAAACTTCTGAAATACCATAGAAACACGATGAGTACGTAAATGGCGAAGCGTCTGTTCATCACAGTTCGCGAGTTCCACCATGTCGTCACCATCTTTGATTTTCAGTGAACCACGAGAGATGTTATTTAATCCGTTCACGGTACGAAGCAAACTGGATTTACCCGAACCCGACAAGCCCATCAGTACACAAATTTCACCCTGTTTAACGCTTAATGATACGTTATCTACCCCGACGACCTGACCAGTTTCATCGATAATTTCTTGTCGCGATTTACCTTGGTCTAGCAGGTTCAGCGCTTGCGTTTGCTGTTGACCAAAAACCACATCAAGATTTTCAATAGTAATTGCGTCCATGATTACGCCTCCTTCTGGTTTGGTGCTTTACACAAGCGATCGAGGATGATTGCCACAAGAACAATCGCTAATCCTGCTTCAAAACCTTGTGAGATGTTTACGGTGTTTAGCGCACGTACAACCGGTTTACCTAAACCGTCAGCACCCACTAGCGCCGCAATAACCACCATTGAAAGAGACAGCATGATACATTGCGTCACGCCTGCCATGATACTTGGTAATGCCGCAGGTAACTCCACCTTAAACAGCAGTTTCATTCGGCTTGCACCAAACGCTTTACCTGCTTCCAACAACTCTTCCGGCACTTTAATGATGCCTAGATAAGTCAATCGAATTGGAGCCGCAATGGCGAAGATAATGGTTGAGATAAGCCCCGGTACGATACCTAAACCAAACAGAACCAGTGTCGGAATCAGGTATACAAACGTTGGTACGGTTTGCATCAAGTCCAGAATCGGTCTGAGTAACGTATATAACCAAGGACGATGCGCAGCCATAATTCCTAAAGGCACACCAATCAATACGGAAATCGTTGTCGCAGCAAATACAAGGACAAAGGTTTCCAGCATCTCTTGCCAATAACCAAGGTTGAGAATCGCGAGTAACGCAAGCACGATAAATACAACGAGAGGAATACTACGATGTAGGAACCACGCGATTGCCGCTGTCATAATGATTGGAGCCGCAGGTGGCATCCATTTGAAAATATCCACCACAAACATAATGATGGTTTCAAGTGTAATTGAGATAGTATCAAAGAACCCAGACGCATTGATGGTTAACCAATCAACACCCGTTTCCATCCACTGCCCTAATGGTAGTTTGTTGTCCGTAATAATATTCACAATAAACCCTTTGTGTTAATGAAGTGGGCATCACCGCCCACTACTATCCCCAAATCGTTACTCAAGTTGAGTTTCTTGGGGTATAAATCGAATTAAGCGTTTGTTTTTAGGTACGCTGTGATCGCTGCCTGTGCATCCTGGCCATCGACCGTTTTCACATCCTTAAGCCACGCTTCGATTTGATCTTGATTCGCGTTTAACCACGCTTGTGCCGCTTTCGATGGCTTTTGCTTCTGGTTAAGAATCGCTTCCATTAACTCGTTTTCCATTTCTAGGCTGAACTCCAGGTTTTTCACTAGTTGACCTACATTTGGACACTCAGAAAGGTAGTTTTTACGTACGTTTGTGTAGACATTCGCCCCACCGTAATTTGGGCCGAAGAAGTCATCACCGCCTGAAAGGTATTCCATTTCAACGTTGTTGTTCATCGGGTGCGGAGCCCAACCCAGGTAAACAATCCACTGGTTGCGACGCACTGCGCGTGAAACTTGTGACACCATGCCTGCTTCACTCGATTCGATAAGGCTGAAACCTTTTAAACCAAATGCATCGCTGTCGATCATAGATTGAATTAAGCGGTTACCATCGTTACCTGGTTCGATGCCATAAATGCGGTCTTTAAACTTGTCAGCATGTTTTACCAGGTCAGCAAAGCTCGTTACGCCCGAGTCATAAACGTATTTTGGTACCGCAAGCGTGTACTTAGCTCCGACAAGGTTCGCTTTGACGGTTTCGACGGTGCCAGCATCGCGGTATTTGGCGATATCGCCTTCCATTGTTGGCATCCAGTTGCCCAGGAAAATATCAATGTCACCATTGGCCATTGATGAGTAAGTTACAGGTACAGAAAGCAGATCTGTCTTGGTCTTGTACCCTAACCCTTTTAGTATTTCTGAAGTAACGGCGGTTGTTGCTGTAATGTCTGTCCAACCTACATCAGCAAATCGAACGGTTTCACACTGATTTGCGTAAGCACCGGTTGCTAAGGTACTTAACGCGATAGTTGATACAATTTTCGTCATCTTAGACATGTTTAGTTCCTTGTAATGATTACTGACTATTTGTTGATTATTTGAATTATGAGATTGAATCTAAATTTCTTTTTGGTGGATGCATTCGTTGCATCTCTTGCCAGTTCGGTGCAATCCAAACTGGAGTATTGTTTGATTTTTGTAATGCGTTTCCGAGGATCATATCCGCAGCGCGTTCGGCAACCATGATGGTTGGCGCATTCAAGTTACCGTTTGGAATGGTTGGGAAAATAGATGAATCCACAACACGTAATCCTTGGATGCCACGTACCTGACACTGCTCATTCAGAACGGCTAACGGGTCATCGTCCGCCCCCATTTTGCAGCTACACGATGGATGGTAAGCACTCTCTACGTTCTGCTTCACCCATTCATCAATTTGCTCGTCAGTCGTGATGTTTAAACCCGGTTGGATTTCATCGCCACGAAACTCATCCATCGCTGGCTGATTCAAGATTTCACGCGTTAGGCGAATACAATCACGCCAGTCCTGCTTATCTTGCTCGGTGGAGATGTAGTTGAATTCGATCTTCGGCTTGTCGTTCGGATTCGATGAAACTACTTCTACTGAGCCTCGGCTTTCTGGCTTATTAGGGCCAACGTGCACCTGGAATCCATGACCATCAAAGGCAGCCTGACCGTCATAACGCATCGCAGCTGGTAAGAAATGGTATTGAATATTCGGCCACTTCAAGCCTTCACGAGAACGAATAAACGCGCACGATTCAAAATGGTTGGTCGCACCGAGGCCTTTACGGGTGAGAATCCACTCGGTACCGATTAACCCTTTACTCACCAAACCTAACTTACTGTTAAGCGTGATCGGCTGTTTACAGTGATATTGAAAGTAAACCTCCAGATGGTCTTGCAGGTTTTTACCCACGCCTTCCAACTGGTGATTCACCTCGATACCTGCTTTTTCCAGCACATCTTTAGGACCAATACCGGAAAGTTGCAGCAGCTGCACCGAACCAATTGAACCCGCACTAGAAATCACTTCACTGTTTGCAAAACACTGCTTAACAGAACCTGATTGCTCGAATTCAACGCCGACCGCTTTCTTGCCTTCAAGTAAAACGCGGTGGACGGTGACTCGCTTCATTAACGTGAAGTTCTTACGCTTTTTAGCACGGCTTAAGTACGCATTAGACGTCGAAGCACGCACGCCTTTATCAACAGTCATATGCATCGGACCAAAGCCCTCTTGCTGGTAACCGTTGTAATCATCCGTTTCTGGGTAACCCGCATCTTTACCAGCTTCGATAAACGCTTCGTATAGCGGGTTAAGCTTCATGTCATTACCGTTGCAGGTACCAACAGGGCCATTATCGCCACGGTATTCGTCCGCGCCACCAACCCAAGATTCCGCTTTACGGAAGTAAGGTAAACACGCCTGATAGTTCCAGCCTTTCGCACCCTCTTCTTCCCACTGGTCGAAGTCGCAAGCATGACCACGTACGTAAACCATGCCGTTAATAGATGAGCTACCGCCAAGAACTTTACCGCGAGGACAGTGCAGTTGGCGTCCATCAAGGCCGTCTTCATTCACGGTCTCGAATTGCCAAGCGTATTTTTCGGTGTTCATCGGATAAGAAAGTGCTGTTGGCATTTGGATAAAAATACTCTTATCTGTGCCGCCCGCTTCTAGCAATAAAACAGAGTGCTGACCACTTTCACTCAAGCGATCCGCTAAAACACAGCCGGCCGAACCCGCACCGACGATAATATAATCGTAGCGTTGTTGCATTTTGATTCTCCTTTGAGGTTTAAGCGTAAGGGCTTTCGAAATCGCTTAACTGAACCAGTACACTCTTAGTTTGCGTATAGTGCTTCAGTGTTTCGACGCCGTTTTCGCGGCCAATACCGGATTGCTTGTAACCGCCTACTGGCATTTCTGCCGGAGAATCACCCCAGGCATTAACCCAGCAGATACCCGCCTGAATTTTATGAATAACGCGATGGGCACGAGAGAGATTCTGCGTGAAGACACCCGCAGCCAGACCATACTCCGTGTCGTTCGCACGCTCGATAACCTCAGCCTCATCACTGAACTTAAGCACAGACATAACAGGACCAAAGATCTCTTGCTGTACGTGACTCATGCTATCGTCACAGTCGATAAATACCGTTGGAGCAACGAAGTTACCGTTAGCAAGGCCATTTTCCGTAACTTTGTAACCACCAGTCAGCAGAGTCGCGCCGCTTGCTTTCGCTTCTTCAATTGCAGACAACACTTTGCCTTCGTGCTCTTTTGAAATTAGAGCGCCAATTTGCGTGTTTTCATCAAGGGGATCACCGACAACCAGCAGTTCAGTACGAGCTTTAAGCTGCGCCACGAATTCGTTATAAATGGATTCATGAACAAAAACACGAGTACCGTTGGTGCACACTTCACCTTGAGTGTAAAAGTTTGCAACCATGGCAGCCGATACTGCATCGTTCAGTTTTGCATCTTCGAATACGATCAGTGGTGACTTACCACCCAGTTCCATGGTGACTTGCTTAAGTGTTTTCGCGCTGTCACCCATAACGACTTTGCCTGTACCGCACTCTCCCGTGAACGAGACTTTCGCAATATCCGGATGCGCCGTTAGCATTTGGCCAACACGGTAATCACCCTGCACAACATTAAATACACCGTCAGGCATGCCCGCTTCTGAGTAAATTTCAGCCAGTTTAAGTGCTGTCAGCGGCGTTTCTTCCGATGGTTTGAAAATCATTGCGTTACCGGCAGCAAGCGCCGGTGCGGATTTCCACATCGCGATTTGAATTGGGTAGTTCCAAGCACCTATACCCGCACAAATGCCTAAAGGTTCACGGCGTGTGTAGAAAAACTGGTTTTCATTAAGCGGTTGTTGTTCGCCCTGTAAGCTAGGCGCTAAGCCCGCATAGTATTCCAGTACATCAGCACCTGTCGTAATATCAACAGCGTTTGCTTCTTGGATTGGCTTACCTGTATCCGCTACTTCTAAAGCGGCTAATTCGTCATTACGTTCGCGTAGAATCGCAACGGCTTTGTTAAGAATACGGCTACGTTCGATTGCCGTCATTGCAGACCATACTTCAAAGCCGCGTTTTGCAGACTCAACTGCCGCTTCCATATCATGCTGATTTGCTTGTTTAACATTGGCTAACGGCTCACCATTAGCCGGATTGTATGTGGTGAAATGCTCTTCAGAGCTTCCGGTGTACATTGCACCGTCGATGTAATGTGTTTTCATTTCCATTTTGAAGACCTGTGACTTTTAAATTTTTTGTGAGTAGTACGTTAGCTGCTTTTCGAGATAGTCGTTGATGATGACTCTTGCTTTTTCTGCATCGATGCCTTGCGGGTTGAGCGTTCCGCGTAGCCATATTCCATCAATGAGTGACGCAATCCCGTGAGCAACCAATTCCGCTTGCTCTGCACTTAATAGTGCTTTTAATTCTCTTCTTAGATGGGACAAAAGACGTCGTTCGTTTACACGTTGCAGACGCTTTAGCTGTTCGTCATGCATCGAATAAGACCAGAAGGCTAGCCATGTCTTGGCCACTTTATTTTCAGCCTGAAAGCCGACAAAGTTACCGTCAATAATGGCATTGATACGGTGATGATGAGCATCAGCCGGCAGCTCACGAAGCTTTTTCGTGATCGTGAATGAAAGCTGGCGAAGGATCTCGCGCATCGTTTCTTCCAATAACCCGTGCTTACCACCAAAGTAATGATTGATGATACCCGTTGATACGCCAGCTTCTTTGCTGATCAACGAGATACTCGCTGCATGTAAGCCCACCCTATCAATCACTGACATTGTCGCTTTCACCAGCTGTGGCTTCCTGATTTCAGGCATTCCCACCTTCGGCATTTCATCCCCTTTCATTTTTAATTGAACGGTTAGTTAAATATAAAATGCCTGAAATTTAGTTCGATCTCAAACTATTTTTTGCAAATTCATCCGAAGAATGTTGGAAATTTGTGCTTTGAGACACAGAGATGATGTGTTGAAAGTGAGTCATTAAAAGGCGATACACAGCTTAACTTAAGAAAATTAATCTTTATTTTTCAATATATTATAGACATAAAATTATAATCTTTGTGTTTTTTAATTTTCGGGTAGATTAATTTTCAAATTTATCAACACAAAAAATTTACATCGTACACTAATGATTGCACCGATACTGTTCTGTTTGCACAAACATTGCCCACGCCATGTGGTAACAGTCTCATAACATTATAAATTTCATTTGCACAATTATTGGTCGCTATGAAGTAGGATTTTTCATGCCCGATAACGGCGATTCAAAAGTGTGATCCGTAAACGGTTTTAGAAAAAGCACTTAAAGAGATGTAAAGAGAAACAGGAAAGATAAATTGGCATGAAACGTAAAACGGATAGAGAAGCTCAATCCGGGCTTATGCAACTGCCATCAATGAGGAAATTTTGATGTTGGCTAACAATACAACGAACATTGTTAGCCTTGTGAGTGAGGTTACATTCGCATACCACCATCTACTTCTAATACTCTTCCGGTCACGAACTCGTTAGTTAATACATATTTCACGGTCGCGGAGATTTCATCAGCAAGCCCCAAACGACCGACAGGAATCATCTTGATTAGCCTGTCCATGGCTTCTGGTTTAATCTGGTCCGTCATCGCCGTTTTGATTACGCCCGGCGCGATCGCAACAGAGCGAATACCAAATCGGCCTAATTCCTTCGCCCACACCGTCGCCATTGTCGCCACTGCTGCTTTGGAGGCAGAGTAGTTGGTTTGACCAATATTCCCAGCTCGAGCCACACTGGATATATTGATAAGTACACCTTTACTGTCGGTGTTGAGCATCACTTTGCTCGCTTCACGACCGCATAAGAAAGTACCCGTGACATTTACGTCCATAACCGACTGGAACTGCTCCAGAGACATTGGCGTGATCTGACCGTCTTTCACTTTTATGAACATACCATCACGCATGATGCCAGCGTTGTTAATCACGCCATTGAGCTGCTTAAAGTCCGCTTCAATTTGCTCAAAGGCAGCACAAACCTGTTGTTCGTTTGTCACGTTCGTCACATAAAGTCGGGCATTAACGCCCAGAGATTCACACTCTGCCTGTGTATCCCTCAATTGTTCCAAATTGAGATCGATTAACGCGAGATTCACTCCGCTTTCTGCCAGCGATAATGCCATCTGTTTGCCAAGCCCCTGCCCAGCACCTGTAATCGCAACAACCTTATTTGCTAACTCCATAAGCGCTCCTTAGGCTTGGTTTTGCTTTTGGTAGAACTCAAACAAGCTAGAGAAATCTTTTTGTCCGTTGCCCTGACCGTTATGAAAATTAAATAGATTGCGTGCCACGCTACCCATTGGCGTTGAAGTTTGACTGGCAACTGCCGCTTCCATAGCAAGACCGAGGTCTTTCGCCATAAGCTGACTCATAAAACCACCTTGATAGCCATTACTCGCCGGCGCATTCTCCATCACGCCAGGACACGGGTTGTAAAGCTCTAACGCCCAGTTTCGACCTGAGCTTTGCAGCATAATGTCAGACAGCACTTTAGGATCGAGACCGTTCCCGATACCGAGGTTAAGTGCCTCACAAGTGCCGCTCATCAGAATACCCAGCATCATGTTATTGCAGATTTTTGCCACCTGACCAGCGCCAGCGTCACCCGCATGGAAGATGTTTTTTCCCATATGGCAAAGCAACGCTTTAGCCTGAACAAAGTTCTCTTGTGAGCCACCAACAATAAATGTCAGTGTCCCTGCTGCTGCGCCAGCCACACCTCCCGAAACCGGTGCATCGACAAAGCTGATGCCTGACTGTTGTGCCTTTTCGCCAACCATACGTGCGGTCGCGGGATCAATGGTGGATGAATCAATCAGCAATGTTCCAGACTCAACGCTTTCTAAAATGCCATCCTGACCAAGATAGACACTTTTTACATGCTGACTAGCAGGTAACATAGTGACGACAATGCCAGCACCTTGAACGACTTGCTGAACAGAATCAGCACTCGAAGCACCAAGTGCGGTTAGTTCCGCCACAGCGTTCGGATTCAAATCAAATACTTCAACCTTCAAACCGGCTTTAACCAGGTTCTTAGCCATAGGTGCGCCCATATTGCCAAGACCAATAAATGCTATTTTATCCATGTTCTGTCTCTTCCTTGTCGCTAATCCGTTTAACTATTCCGTTCAACTAAAGTTCAGCTGTCGCCAATTGCGTGTCTTTGAGTGGGTAATCCACTGAATCAATGGGTGCAAAAAAGCGTTGCAGCTCTTGTGGTGTCACTTCGACAACACTCTTGTGCGTCCACGTTGGCTGATTGGTTTTATCGATGATGAGCGCACGAACCCCTTCTCTAAAGTCACCTTCTAAGCCACAACGCAATGTGAGATTAAACTCCATATCAAAACAAGCATCCAAAGACAGACCCTGATACTGAGTCAATTGTTGGTAAGTAAGATTGAGTGAAAGAGGACTGCCATAACTGAGTGCTTTCTGCGCGTTCACGAACCATTTATCATGCACATCAGCGTTGGCTATCGCGTCAGCTATCGTTGGTAAATCGCCCCGACAAAGCTGCTCTATCAAGTTAGCATGAGGTAACATCAATCCCTCGCCCGGCTCTTCGACTTCTAGAGTACGAAGTAGTGTCGCAATCTTCTCGTTAATGTCTGCCTCACTTTTCCAATTGATATCAGATAGTTGAGAGAAGAAATCCCCTTTGCTATCAGGCTGGGTAATCCATTGGCTCAACCCTAATGCTTTCATATCGGTCGCATTAATCTGACAGGCAGTTAAACCAAGAAACAGCGCGTAGTGTTTTGGTAACTGATTCAAAAAGTAGGTCGCACCCACATCCGGATAAAGACCAATCTTGATTTCTGGCATCGCAAAGCGAGTGTTGGTCTCCGCCACGCGATGACTTGCGCCCATAAACAGACCGACCCCACCACCCATCAGGTAGCCATGCCCCCAAGCGATAATCGGCTTTGAATAGGTATGAATCAGGTGATCGCAGCGGTATTCAAGATCGAAGAACGTCTTCATCGCGGAAAGTGCAGAGTTAAAATCTTGCTCTTTGTTTTCTAACGCGCGGTAAATGGCTTGAATATCACCACCTGCACAGAATGCTTTTTCACCCTTCGCATGCAGACACACCGCAACGATGTTGTCATCGACTTGCCACTCGAGCAGCTGATTGTATAGCTGCTCGATCATTACATAGCTCAGTGCGTTGAGCGCTGCCGGATTATCTAACTCCAGCACACCAATGACAGAACCATCGGCACACTCTAGCTTTGACACGTTTACTTTGCTGGTCATCTCTACGTTGCTCGCCATGGTGACTCCTTAGCTATTGGTCCAGTTTGGCTTACGCTTTTGCAAGAAAGCGTTCACACCCTCTGTCTGATCTTGCGTATTGAAAAGCTGTAAGAACAGTTCACGTTCCAAAACCAGCCCTGCAGCATGTGTCTGGCTGCGTCGATTTTGGATGAGTGTTTTGCAAGCAGATACAGACTTAGGCGATTGACCCGCGACACGCTGTGCCAGTTCCATTGCGGTTTCCAACGCTTGTCCTTTTTCAACGACTTCTTCGACCAAACCAATTTTCTCTGCTCGCTCGGCTGTCACACGTTCACCACATAGGATCATGCGCTTCGCCCAACCTTCACCGACTAACGCAGTGAGATTTTGCGTTCCTCCGGCACAAGGCAATAAGCCAACCGACGCTTCTGGTAACGCCATTTGTACTTGCTCTTCAGCGATACGAATGTCGCAAGCCATCGCTACTTCTAGGCCACCGCCCATTGCATAGCCATTGATCGCCGCGATAGACACCCCATCAAACGTTGATAAGGCTTCAAACGCTTCACCAAATGCGAACGCCATATCCGCGGCTTGCGATTTGTCACCCGAGGCGAAATTATTAAGGTCTGCACCAGCAGAGAAGAACTTCTCCCCTTCACCCGTTAGTACCAAAGCGTAGATAGAGCGATCGTTGCTGAGTTCAATTGCCAACTCTTTAAGCTGATTCAAAGACTCAAGCGTCCACGTATTCGCAGGTGGATTGCTGATGGTTAGCTTGGCAATGTGATTTTCGCGCTCTAATTTGATTTGTGCTGTCATAATCTTTCAATCCATTTTGTTCTTTAAGGTAAGGCTCTACCGCGCAGGCTAAACCAGCTCAACGCCTTCCGTGAGTAGACGTCTTGAGATGATAAGACGCATGATTTCGTTGGTACCTTCAAGAATTTGGTGAACACGAACGTCTCTGAAGTGACGCTCAACTGGATATTCTTTGATGTAGCCATAACCGCCGTGAATTTGCAGTGCCTCGTCACAAACCTTGAAGCCCACATCCGTTGCAAAGCGTTTCGCCATTGCGCAGTACGCACTTTTTTCTGCGTGTTGAGCATCGAGTTTTGCAGCCGCAAGTCTCACCATTTGACGGGCAGCGACCAACTCTGTTGCCATGTCCGCCAGCTTGAATTGCAGCGCCTGGAATTGCGCTAGTGAACGTCCAAACTGTTTACGCTCCGTCATGTACTGTTTTGCTTCGTTCAGCGCTTGTTGTGCCGTACCAACAGAACAGGTAGCGATATTGATTCGGCCACCATCAAGACCGAGCATAGCGAATTTAAAGCCTTCACCCTCTTCACCCAACAAGTAGTCTGCCGGAATTCGGACGTTTTCGAAGGTGATCATGCGCGTTGGTTGGCAGTTCCAGCCCATTTTGGCTTCTTTCTTACCGTAACTGATGCCTTCGCTGTCAGCAGGTACAACAAAAGCAGATACACCGCCAGCACCTTCTCCACAAGAGCGAGCCATAACAACGAGTACGTCCGTATCACCCGCGCCAGAGATAAACACTTTGGCACCATTCAAAATAAACTCATCGCCATCACGCACTGCACTCGTCGTCAGAGATGCCGCATCAGAACCTGCATTTGGCTCAGTGAGGCAGTAAGAAGCGAGCTTTTCACCCGTGATCAATTCACCACTAAATTGTTGAGCAACTTCCGGTTTGGCAAAGCTGGTGATCATCCAGGTTGCCATATTATGGATAGTCATAAACGCTGTAGTTGCCGTACAACCCATCGCCAATTGTTCAAAAATAATCGCAGCATCCAAACGGGAAAGCCCCAGTCCACCGTGCTCAGGTGGCGTATAGATACTCAAAAAACCCAGTTCACCCGCCTGACGAAGTACATCTTTAGGGAAGTGTTGTTTTTCATCCCACTCTGCGGCGTGCGGTGCAAGCATCTGTTCTGCGAACTGTTTAGCTGCGTCTGCGAATGCGATTTGATCTTCGTTTAATTCAAAATCCATCTTGAAGTCCTAAGGTCTAATTCATTGCATTTGAATCTAGGCCAAGCAGGAATAAGCTTGGCCATATACTGTTAACGTGGGTAATTAGCTAAGCTGAATGGTCATGTTTGGACCGCTTGGAATGTCATCTTCAAACCAGCGTGCGGTGACCGTTTTCGTTTCGGTGTAGAAGCGAACCGCTTGTTTACCGTAGGCATGCAAATCGCCGTAGAAACTGCCTTTCCAACCCGTAAATGAGAAGAATGGCAATGGAACTGGGATTGGCACGTTAATACCCACATTACCCACTTCAATATTGTGCTGATACTTTCTCGCGGCAGCGCCATTCGCTGTGAAAATAGACGTACCGTTACCAAAACGGTTCGCGTTGATAAGCTCAATCGCCTCGTCCAGATTGTCCACTTCCATGGTCAGCAGCACTGGGCCAAAAATCTCTTCCTGATAAATCGACATGTCTGTCGTCACGTTGGTAAACAGTGTTGGACCCACCCAGTTGCCGTCAGGGAAACCAGCCACTTGGCAGTCGGTACCGTCCAGAACACAGTTCGCGCCAGATTCTTTGCCTTCATTAATTAAGTTCACCACACGTTGTTTCGCTTGCGGGCTAATAAGCGGTCCATAACCCGCTGATTCATCATCCCACGCGCCTGGCTGAACTTGAGCTAACGCCTCTTTAAGCTCAGGAATCCATTCTTTGGTTTCGCCTACAAACACCGCCACCGAAATCGCCATACAGCGCTGACCTGCGGCACCAACTGACGCGCCAACAAGGTTATTAATCACTTGCTGTTTATTTGCATCAGGCATAATAACCATGTGATTCTTTGCACCAGCAAATGACTGAACGCGTTTTAGGTTGTCAGTGCCCGTTTTGTAGATGTACTCACCAACCGGCACAGAGCCAACAAAAGAAATAGCGCGGACGACTGGATCAGTAAGAATGCGGTCAACCTGCTCTTTACTGCCGTGGACGATTTGCAATACACCTTTTGGTGCACCGGCCTGTTCAAACAGTTCAGCCAGTTTCATCGCGGTTAGCGGCACTTGCTCCGACGGTTTCAAAATAAAGGTGTTGCCGCACGCAATCGCCATAGGGAACATCCACAATGGGATCATCGCAGGGAAGTTAAACGGAGTGATACCTGCACAAACACCAAGTGGTTGAATGTAAGAGTAACCATCAATATTCGTTGCGACATTCTCAACCGTTTCGCCCATCATTGAGCTACAAATGTTTGCAGCTTGTTCAACGACTTCAATCCCGCGCCAAACATCACCTTTAGCATCCGCTAGGGTTTTACCTGTCTCGCTTGAAAGCAATATTGCCAACTCGTCGTGCTGCTCTTTTAGTAGATGTTGGTAACGCAGCATCAATCTTGCACGCTCCGGTGCAGCCACTTCTTTCCAACGCTTAAACGTCTCTGTTGCGCTGGCGATCGCCGCATTCATTTCTGATTCCGTGGCACAAGGTACTTGTGCAATCACTTCATTGGTTGCCGGGTTGGTTACATCTAGCCATTGTTTTGAGTCGGAGATGGCAAATTCACCACCGATATAC
>ERZ1673961.23-NODE-23-length-83640-cov-5.877035_pt1 | contig 83640 bp, 88 predicted proteins | sample MGYA00580189_ERZ1673961 | MGnify/ENA primary metagenome ERZ1673961 (study PRJEB41334, sample SAMN05608105) | rock metagenome | biome: terrestrial subsurface; feature: shale formation; material: shale | place: USA: Pennsylvania ... | reverse complement strand
CTTACACAATTCATGATGCCATGGCAACGAAAAACGCTAAATGCGTCATCAAGATTTGATAAGCGCTCATCTGTTGCGGTATCGCGGCTATCAATTAGCCAACGGTAAGCCGCAAGCAGACCTGCAGGACCGATAAATTTGTCTGGGTTCCACCAGAACGATGGACAAGACGTTGTACAACATGCACACATGATACATTCGTACAAGCCATCCAGATGCGCTCGTTCTTCAGGAGACTGCAGATTCTCGCGTGATGGTGGCAACGCATCATCGGCGATCAGGAACGGTTTTACTTTGGCGTAGTTGTCGTAGAACTGAGTCATGTCGACGATCAGGTCACGAACTACAGGCAGACCAGGCAGAGGACGAATCACAATTTTGCCGCCTTTCAGAGCAGACAATGGAGTGATACACGCCAGGCCGTTTTTACCGTTCATGTTCAAGCCATCCGAACCACACACACCTTCACGGCATGAGCGGCGGAACGCGATGGTAGGATCCTGCTCTTTCAGAAGAATCAGAGCGTCAAGGACCATCATATCTGAGCCTTCTTCCACTTCAAGCACATAGTCTTTCATGTAAGGCTTTTTATCTACATCCGGATTGTAGCGGTACAGAGAGAAATTCAATTTCATCGTTCAGTCCTCCCTTAGTACGTACGTACTTTTGGTGGGAATGCTTCGCGGTGAACCGGTGACATGTTAACGTCACGCTTGCTCATCTGCTCAGTTTCCGGGTTGTAGATTGAGTGGCACAGCCAGTTTGCATCGTCACGTTCAGGGAAGTCGAAACGAGCATGCGCGCCACGGCTTTCTGTACGGTAGTTCGCCGCCACAGCAGTAGAGAATGCAGTTTCCATCAGGTTGTCCAGTTCCAGACATTCCACACGTTGCGTGTTGAATTCCTGAGACTTGTCAGCCAGATGTGCATCTTTCAGACGCTCACGAATCACTCGCAGTTCTTCCAGACCAGTTGCCATTGCGTCACCTTCACGGAATACCGAGAAGCTGTTTTGCATACAGCGTTGTAGGTCTTTACGGATTTGAACCGGATCTTCGCCGCCTTTACTGTTTTCCCAGCGCATGGTACGTGCCAGAGACGCTTCGATGTCAGATGCCGTTGCAGGACGAGCCTCTGCTTGTGCAGCCAGAGTTTCACCCAGATGCAGGCCTGTTGCACGACCAAATACCACCAAGTCTAGCAGTGAGTTACCGCCCAGACGGTTAGCACCGTGTACAGATACTGATGCAATTTCACCACAAGCGAACAGACCTTGAACGTCTGCTTCACTACCGTCAGCCAGTTGCTTAATTGCCTGACCAGAAACCTGAGTCGGAACACCACCCATCATGTAGTGGCAGGTTGGAATTACAGGGATAGGTTCTTTCACTGGGTCAACGTGTGCGAACGTACGAGACAGTTCACAGATACCAGGCAGACGTGATTCAAGAACGTCTTTGCCCAGGTGATCCAGTTTCAGTTTGATGTGTGGACCCCATGGGCCATCACAGCCACGGCCTTCACGAATTTCAATCATCATTGAACGCGCAACCACGTCACGACCCGCCAGGTCTTTCGCGTTTGGCGCGTAACGTTCCATGAAACGCTCGCCGTCTTTATTTAGTAGGTAACCACCTTCGCCACGACAACCTTCTGTTACCAGAACACCTGCACCTGCGATACCCGTTGGGTGGAACTGCCACATTTCCATATCTTGCATCGGAACGCCGGCACGCAGCGCCATACCGACACCGTCACCGGTATTGATGTGCGCGTTAGTGGTTGAGGCATAGATACGACCTGCACCACCTGTTGCCAGTACGGTTGCTTTTGCTTTGAAGTAGCAGATTTCGCCAGTTTCCATGCAAAGCGCGGTACAACCCAGAATCGCGCCGTCTTGGTTTTTCACCAAATCCAGTGCGTACCATTCAGAGAAGATCGTGGTTTTGTGTTTTACGTTCTGTTGGTAAAGCGTATGCAGCAGAGCGTGACCGGTACGGTCAGCGGCTGCCGCAGTACGTGCAGCCTGCTCACCACCAAACTCTTTAGACTGACCACCAAATGGGCGTTGGTAAATAGTACCGTTATCGAAGCGAGAGAATGGCAGACCCATTTTCTCCAGTTCGATAACAGACTCAGGGCCATTCTTACACATGTACTCAATCGCGTTTTGGTCACCGATGTAGTCTGAACCTTTTACGGTATCGTACATGTGCCATTGCCAGTCATCTTTATGAGAGTTACCCAGAGCAACGGTGATGCCGCCCTGCGCTGACACGGTGTGCGAACGAGTAGGAAAAACTTTAGAAAGCAGAGCACAAGACAGGCCTTGCTCAGAGATTTGCAGTGCAGCACGCATGCCTGCACCACCAGCACCGATTACTACGGCGTCAAATTCACGAACTGGAATAGTCACTTACGCACCCCACAATACAAATAGGCCAGAGAAGAAGTATCCGAACAGCACTGCAACCACGACAAGCTGCAGCCCGCCACGCAGTTTTGAACACTTAACGTAGTCAGTCAGTACTTGCCACAGGCCGATCCAGCCGTGGATCAGTACGCACACTAACGCCAGCATTGTGAAGACTTTGGTAAACGTGCCACCAAAGAATTGAGTCCATGAAACGTAAGAGATATCAGTGAATGCACAGAAACTTACAATATAGATGGTGTAAAGAGTCATGATGATCGCACTGGCGCGAATTAATAGGAAATCATGAACCCCATTACGACCAAATGAGGAAACGTTCTTTACCATACCAAAACCCCCGCCAATAGAGATAGAACCGCTGTTGCACCGAAAGCAACTTTTGCACTCATTGCACCCGTGTCCAGCTCCTCAAAGTGGCCAAGGTCCATAAGTAAATGACGAATACCACCAGCAATGTGGTATGACAGCGCGGTCAGAATGCCCCACAGGATAAATTTCACGAAGAAGCCATTGACGATGTCACTCGCTTCCATGAAACCTACTGGAGAGGATAATGAGATGGATAGTAACCAAAGCAAAATACCGACCGCTACAAACGTAATAACCCCCGCCACGCGGTGAAGGATAGAAGCGATTGCTGTGATCGGAAAGCTAATGGTCTGCAGATCTAAATTAACAGGTCTTGACTTTCTTTCTTTCACGGGCTTGCTCACTCAGCTCCATTGAGCATTTATAGTTATGGATGAAATTTGGCCGCAAACCTACAAAAGTTAACATTTATTCAACAAATTCCCTGCGATTACTGGAACAAAATTGTAAAATAATTGTTAACAACAAGAATGGAAACATCACCTCACTTTTATTTCCAGCCTTGAATTTATAAGGTTTTCACCAAAATTTGCTACGCCAATATACGGCTGGCAACATTCTACAACAATTGATGTAACAATTTTTGCTACACAGAACAGATTTTTAACTTTATATGTATAAAAAATCAAAGTAAGTGCACACATCAGAGGAGAAAAATTGACTTTGATTAAGATCGGACGTACAAGAATGGCACACAAACATCCTGGACGGATTAAATAATAAACAAAGGAGATTGTTATGGCAGATAAGAAAGCGACCCTTCATATCGAAGGCAAAGCGCCAATCGAACTGCCGATTATGGACGGGACTATTGGTCCTCAAGTAATCGACGTTCGTAAATTAGGCTCAAACGGATACTTTACTTTTGACCCTGGTTTTCTTGCCACTGCATCTTGTGAATCTCAAATCACTTACATCGACGGCGCCAAAGGTGTTCTGCTACACCGCGGTTTCCCCATCGATCAATTAGCCAATAACGCCGATTACTTGGAAGTGTGTTACATCCTACTTTACGGTGAAGCCCCTAATCGCAAACAGTATGAAGAGTTTAAAAAGACTGTAACTCGTCACACTATGGTTCATGAGCAAATCGCGAGCTTCTTCCACGGTTTCCGTCGTGATGCTCACCCAATGGCTGTAATGTGTGGTGTAGTAGGTGCTCTTGCGGCCTTCTACCACGATTCACTCGACATTAATAACGACACTCACCGCGAAATCGCGGCGTATCGTCTGCTATCAAAAATGCCAACACTGGCAGCAATGTGTTACAAATACTCGGTTGGTCAACCGTTTATTTACCCTCGCAACGATCTGAGCTACGCAGAAAACTTCCTGCATATGATGTTTGCAACACCATGTGAAGAGTACGAAGTAAACCCTGTGGTTGCTCGTGCGATGGATAAGATTTTCACTCTGCACGCAGATCACGAGCAGAATGCGTCAACGTCAACAGTACGTCTGGCAGGTTCGTCTGGTGCTAACCCGTTCGCATGTATCGCTGCTGGTATCGCTTCTCTGTGGGGCCCGGCGCACGGTGGTGCAAACGAAGCATGTCTACGCATGCTGGAAGAAATCGGCAGTGTCGATAAGATTCCAGAGTTCGTTGAGCGTGCTAAAGATAAAGATGATCCATTCCGCCTGATGGGCTTTGGTCACCGCGTTTACAAAAACTACGACCCACGTGCAACTGTGATGCGTGAAGCGTGTCATGAAGTATTGAAAGAACTGAGCATTCAGGATCCACTGCTGGACGTTGCAATGGAACTGGAACGCATCGCTCTGTCTGACGACTACTTCATCGAGAAGAAACTGTACCCGAACGTAGACTTCTACTCAGGCATCATCCTGAAAGCGATCGGTATTCCGGTCTCTATGTTCACCGTTATCTTCGCGATGTCTCGTACTATCGGTTGGATTGCTCACTGGAATGAAATGCACAGTGACCCAAGCAACCGTATCGGTCGTCCTCGTCAGCTTTACACTGGTGAGAAGATGCGTGATTTCGTGCCACTTTACGAGCGCGAATAACAGCCCAGATGTTTTGTGTATAACGAAAAAGAGCGAGGGAAAACCTCGCTCTTTTTTTATTCTGTTTTTATCTGGATTACACCGGGTTATCGATATCGATAAACTCGACGTCAAACCCGTGCTCTGTGGCCAACCACTCCCCCAGCGCTTTCACACCATAACGTTCTGTCGCATGGTGACCTGCCGAGAAGTAATGAATGTTCAGCTCACGGGCAGAATACGTCGTACGTTCCGAAATTTCACCCGAGATAAAGGCATCCATCCCCTGCGCGGCAGCAAGTTCAATGTAATCCTGACCACCACCTGTACACCAGCCAACTGTCTTAATCAGCTTGTCCTTAAGTTCAGGCGCAATATGCAAAGGTTGACGCTGCAGAGTATTTGCGATTCGCTGTGCTAAAGCTTCGCCTGTGATGGCTTGTTCAAAACAACCAAACATCGCAACCGATTGAGGATGACCCTCTAAGCCACCTTCCACCTGAATACCCAGCAATTTAGCCAGTTGAGCGTTGTTTCCGAGTTCAGGATGAATATCGAGCGGAAGATGGTAGGCCAGCAAATTGATGTCATGTTTAATCAACTGGCGAATGCGGTCGCCTTTCATTCCACGAATGGCTTCATGTTCACCTTTCCAGAAGTAACCGTGATGGACTAACAATGCGTCAGCCTTGAGTTCGATTGCTTTGTTAATCAGTGCTTTAGAAGCCGTCACACCCGTGACAATTTTTTTAATCTCTCGTCGGCCTTCCACCTGAAGGCCATTCGGACAGTAGTCTTTAATCTGTTGCGGAGACAATGTTTCATTGAGCAATGCTTCAAGCTGCAAATTATTCATCTTCTGTTCCATTGCATAATAGTAATGGCGAGGTTATAACAATTTCAGACCAAAATGTCGAAAACGATGCAGGCGGAATGATAAAAATATGGACTTAAAACAGCTGACGGAATGGGTTGCCACGACACCACCACTTTTCGAACCGTCTCCTCCCATTGTTGGGAAAACACCCTTTATTCGAAATCTCCACGCTGAATGGCCCGCTTATCAGGGCAATCAACGTCTCGGCTTCCTCTACCAGTATTTATGCCAACAACTGTTTACTGCTACTCCACGCTACAATGCCGTATCGGAAGAGATTCAGCTCAACGATGAAGGACGAACTCTGGGGTCGATTGATTTTATTGTCAAAAATCGCAAGACCGAGCAGTACGAACACTGGGAAGTCGCCGTTAAGTTCTATCTGCTCCATCAGGGATTGTGGTATGGGCCCAACGCGCAAGACCGTTTAGATCTGAAACTGGCGCACATGCTTGAGCACCAACTGCCTCTTTCTGCCAGTGATGCCTTTATTGATGCCTACCCTTTGTGGGCGCATGCCGAACAAAACCTGCTCATGCAGGGACGTCTCTACATCAACCCCTTTGAACCGGAAACGGTACCATCGGATTGCCTTGGATTTGCACTCAATTCTTCGCAAATCAACGGTAACTGGTGCTATCAGGATCAACAAGACCAGATTGAAGAACCACTCTATGCACTCACTAAAGCGCAGTGGCTGACTGGCTGCAGCGATGACTCAGAGGCATACCTTGGTGGTAACGAAGGATTTGTGCACTGCCAAACGCCATCCGGACGTTTCTGGTTTATTGTGCCAAGAAGCTGGCCGCTTGCAGAGCATGAGTTGATAGAATCCGCGTAAAGAAAAAGGCGACCACAAGGTCGCCTTTGTTATTTGCATTAACAATACTTACAGGCCGGCGTCTTTAAACACCTGATTGACGATTTCCTGCGCTTCCGCTTCGATCTGCTTCAGATGTTGCTCGCCTTTGAAGCTTTCGCAGTAAATCTTGTAGATATCTTCAGTACCAGACGGACGAGCTGCAAACCAGCCGTAATCCGTGGTCACTTTCAGGCCACCGATTGCAGCGCCGTTACCCGGAGCATGCGTCAAACGCGCGGTAATCGGGTCACCTGCCAGAGTCTGAGCAGAAACCATCTCAGCTGAGAGCTTTTTCAGCACCTCTTTTTGCGGGCCATTCGCGACAGCCTGAATACGGTTGTACTGCGATTCGCCGTGCTTTGCGGCCAGTTCATCGTAGTATTGTTGTGGGTTCTTACCCGTCACAGCGGTGATTTCCGCCGCAAGCAGACACAAGATGATGCCGTCTTTGTCCGTTGACCAAGGCGTACCATCTTTGCGCAGGAACGATGCTCCGGCGCTCTCCTCACCACCAAAACCGAATTTGCCACTGTACAGGCCATCAACAAACCATTTAAAGCCCACTGGCACTTCGCACAGTTCACGGCCAAGATCGGCCACCACTTTATCAATCATCGCGCTTGATACCAGCGTCTTACCAACCGCGACATCTTTACCCCATCCGTCACGGTGACGGTAGAGATAATCGATACACACCGCCAGAAAGTGGTTTGGGTTCATCAGACCTTTTGGTGTCACGATGCCATGACGGTCATAGTCCGGGTCGTTACCAAATGCCAGATCGTATTCATCTTTCAGCGCCAGTAGGCCCGCCATCGCGTAAGGCGACGAGCAGTCCATACGCACCACGCCGTCTTTATCCAGTGACATAAACTGGAAGGTTGGGTCAATCGCTTCACTCACTAAAGTGAGATTCAGGTTGTACGCCTGACCGATTTGACGCCAGTAATCAATACCACTGCCGCCGAGCGGATCCACGCCCAGCTTCAGATTGGCTTTTTGAATCGCAGCCATATCAACCACATTGACCAGATCGTCAATGTAAGGCTTCACCAAATCAACTTGTTTAAACAGCGGTGAGGCTTTAGCGTCGGTGATCGACACACGTTTTACGCCGCTCAACCCTTCGGCAATCAGTTGGTTGGCGCGGTTTTCAATCGCCTGAGTCAGTTCACCTTCCGCCGGACCACCGTGCGTCGGGTTATATTTGATGCCACCGTCTTGCGGTGGGTTATGTGATGGCGTGATCACGATGCCGTCGGCTTTTTCAGCATGTTTCAGGTTGTGGGTCAGAATCGCATGTGAAATACCCGGCGTTGGCGTGTAACCATTATCTTGCTGCACAATCACTTCGATGCCATTGGCGACCAACACTTCAATCACGCTGCTGAATGCCGGTTCAGACAGGGCATGAGTATCTTTGCCGACATAGATTGGGCCGGCAGTACCTTGAGCGGCACGCACTTCAACCACCGCCTGCGCGATGGCCAGAATATGATTTTCGTTAAAGGTGGTTTTGTCTGCGCTGCCACGATGGCCAGAAGTACCGAACTCTACTTTATGTTTCGGATTGCTTGGGTCTGGCTGAAGAAGGTAGTAGTTTGCAACAAGTGCAGGAATATTATGCAGGTCTTGCTGTTGGGCTTTTTGTCCTGCACGCGGGTGCATTGCCATAAAGACATCCTTTCAAAATATAACGACAAATAAAAAACCTCATAATACGCAGTTTGGTTTGCATATTATGAGGTTTCAATCAGACTTTTCGTGCTCGATTGGTACAAATCAAATCGATTGGGTCACTTTCTCAATAATGTCTGCCGGGAAGTTCATGCGAATCATGACTTGCTCAATCATCTGCTGTTTGCGGCTGGTGTTATTGTTGGTGATGACCCAAAACGGTGTGTTTGGAATCGCTTTAGGTTTAGTCGTTTGACCACTTGCCAGCAGGGTTTGCTCGTTATCAGCAAAGTAAACGCGCTTACGGCCTTTCACCAGCGTCGCTTCAGAAAAAGCAGCAGCATCGATGCGATGAAGAGTAGAAAGAACCAGCATAAAACGATCAACCGCTTTTTTCAGACCGGCAAATTCGTCTGAAATCAAAAGAGAGCGCATTTCTTTTACGCCATCCAGTTTCGTTTCCTGACCAGCATCTTTACTCACCACTATACCTTTAGGCACCGCTGATGCCTTAGGAGCAACAGATGCGCTTTGGCCATCCACGTTCAACAGGCGGCGCAGAATATCCGATGCGCTCTCACCAATGTGAAGGGTTTGACCTGCAATGTAACGGTATAGATCCTCATCAACCTCAATTGTTTTCATTCGCTTTTCACAATCTCAATGTTTAAACTCTGGGGGATTATAGCGAGATCTTTGCCGAGACTCTACGTTAAACCCATTACTAATAAGATAAAATGTCAGCACTTCTGAATTACAAACTTGAAGGTGAGGGTCACACCGTTGTTTTGATCCACGGTCTGTTTGGCAGTCTGGACAACCTCGGGCTACTGGCTCGCGACCTGAAAAACGATCACCAGGTCCTGAGTATCGACCTGCGTAATCACGGTCAGTCATTTCATTCGGATGAACATAATTACGCACTGATGGCCGCCGACGTGGATCAATTGTTGACCGATCTGAACGTTCAACAAGCGACCATCATCGGCCATTCCATGGGTGGCAAAGTCGCAATGAAACTGGCTGACATCGCCGACGACAAAGTCGCCCAATTAGTCATTCTGGATATGGCGCCAGTCGCCTACACCGAACGACGCCACGAAAATGTGATTGCCGGGCTCGAAGCCGTGTTGGAACAAAAGCCTTCATCACGCAGCGAAGCCATGGCGATTTTAGCCAGGCATGTTGAAATCGATGGTGTGCGCCAGTTTTTGGGTAAATCGATGATGAATCAGGACAGTGTGATGGTGTGGCGTTTTAACGTCGCCGCGCTTAAAGCCAATTACGCCTATATTATGGGCTGGGAGCCTATCGCACGCTGTGACACCCCAACCTTATTTATTAAAGGCGGCGACTCCAACTATCTGACCGCCGAACATCAGCCACAAGTGCAGGCACAGTTCAGCCAAGCCAAAGCGCATGTCATTGCCAATACGGGTCACTGGTTACATGCTGAAAAGCCGACTGAAGTGCTGCGCGCGATTCGCAAGTTTATCCTGTGAGGCAGCCCGCCTCACAGAGCAACCAGAGCGATTTTCTCTTCAAACAAGTGTGAAATCGGTTCTCATCCGCGCATTAACTTTGCCGTTTAACAATGGTATAGTGCGCGCAAGCAAATTGGCATAAAGGATAACCATGCTGTACGACTACATGAACATGCTCGAGTCCATCGGACTTGATCTGCTTTTTGCGTCTATTTTCTTCCTTATCGGGATGGCAATTAAAGACGTGTTAAAACAAGGTAATGTTCCGGCGTTCGGCCGTCGTATTGTATGGCTTGTTCTGTTTTTAGGTTGTGCTGGCTTTATTGCCAAAGGCATTATCCAACTTAGTTGGGAAGGGACTGGCTTGGGCTGATGCCTGAGCGTTCAACCACCCGCCAACCCATTACAATTTAAAGGTAAAGACTCTATGGCAAGTGTAGGTATCTTTTTTGGTAGCGATACAGGTAACACCGAAGCTATTGCAAAGATGATTCAAAAACAACTCGGTAAAAAACTTGTTCACGTTCAAGATATCGCAAAAAGCAGCAAAGAAGACATCGACAACTTCGATCTGCTGCTGCTTGGTATCCCGACTTGGTATTATGGTGAAGCGCAATGTGACTGGGATGACTTTTTCCCAGAACTAGAAGCGATTGACTTCTCAACCAAGCTGGTTGCTATCTTTGGTTGTGGTGACCAAGAAGATTATGCGGAGTACTTCTGTGACGCGATGGGCACCGTACGTGACATCGTAGAAGCGAAAGGTGCAACGGTGGTTGGTCACTGGTCAACAGAAGGCTACGAGTTTGAAGCATCAAAAGCGCTGGTTGATGAGAACCACTTTGTGGGTCTGTGTATCGATGAAGACCGCCAGCCAGAACTGACTGAAGAGCGCGTAACCAAATGGGTTAAACAAGTTTACGAAGAGATGTGTCTGGCTGAACTTGAAGACTGATTAACGAAAAACCCCCGACTATGGCTGGGGGTTTTGCTTTCTGGACTACCAGAGAATCCTGCCAATCAGTGGCGCAATCAGTACGGTCACCATACCGGCAATCATCATCACCACACTCGATACCACCCCTTCCGAATTACCAATCTGATACGCTTTGGCGGTTCCCGCACCGTGAGCAGAAGCCCCCAAACTGGCGCCTTTGCCAAGGCGGGAGCGAATCGACAGCACGGTGAGAACGACTTCGCCCACCGCCATACCAATCACCCCAGTCAGCACCACAAACAGCGCCGTCAGATCGCTCTGACCACCAATCGATTTGGTCGCTTCAACGGCAAAAGGCGTGGTAATCGAACGCATGGCCAAGCTCCGCTGCAACAGTTCCGGTAACTCCAGCCAACGAGCGAGTAATACGGTCGAGCCGACCGCCACGACCACAGAAACCATCACCCCAACAGAAAGTGACAACCAATGGCGTTGAATCAAATGGCGGTTGTCGTACACCGGAATTGCAAACGCCACCGTTGCCGGGCCAAGCATCCACAACAGCCAATGAGATTCCGCCATATAATCCTGATACGGAATGTGAAATCCCATCACCACCACCACCAGCAGCAACGGCGCCAACAGCAACGGCATCAGAAAAATCGTGCGTTTGCGACGATAGAGCAACTTGCTGCCATAATAGAACAGTAATGTCAGCAGCAGACACAGCACACTTAACAGCGAGGAATTCATACTCATCAACTACATACTCCGCAAATGGTTGCTTTTACGACGCGCCATTTTCAGCTCGAAGCGATAGAGTTTATCGACCACCCAGGCCGTTGAACCAATCACCGCGATCGTGCTTAAAATCAGCACCACCATGATTCTCAACCCTTCTTGCTTCATCAGATCCTGATAGTTCACCACAGCGACCACCGCTGGCACGAAAAACAACAGCATCTCAGCCAGCAACCAGGTTGCTCCTTTACGTAACCAATCCACATTCACGACGTGGGTGAATACTAACGCCAGCAGCAACAACATCCCCGTCAGATTAGCCGGGATCGGCAAATGAAACTCCTTAACCAGAAAATCTGCGATAAACCAAATCAACGCCAGCACCGCAATCTGGCTCAGCGTCATCAGGCTGTTTCCTACCCGTTTCATTTTTGCCCTTCGCTTGTTTTGTGAAATTAGTCACAGTATAAGCAAGCTTAAAACCGTCATAAAATGACTTTTTATTATCAAATTCATGCCAAAATGGAATGAACCTACTTACGGATATCGACGATGGACATCAAAGCACTGCGTTATTTTGTGGAACTGGTCAATGAACAAAGCTTTACTCGCGCATCAGAAAAGCTGTTTGTCACTCAACCGACCATCAGCAAGATGATTCGCAGCCTGGAACAGGAAGTAGGCCAACCGCTGCTGCACCGTGAAGGTCGCCGCTTCTGGCTGACCGATGCCGGAGACATCGTCTTTCAACGTGCGCAAGAAATTCTGGCACATATGTCGCAGCTCGAAGCGGAGCTGGTTGATCTGAATGAATTGCAGCGCGGACATCTACGCCTCGGGATCCCGCCCATGGTGGGACATTTGTATGCAGGACTGATCCGTCAGTACCGTCAGACCTATCCAGATGTCGAAATGACGATCGTCGAATATGGCGGACGCAAAATAGAACAAGCTGTTTCAGAGGGTGACCTCGATGTGGCCGTGACTATGTTGTCTCTCAATGCAGCGCAAAACCTCAACACATTGGAGCTCGACAGCTACCCAATTTGCGCCGTGCTTCCCGACTCAGCACCTTGGCGGGATATCGAAACCGTACATTGGCAGGATCTGAAAGAAGAACCGTTTTACATCTATACCCATGAATTTACTCTGAGCGAATACATCGACAAGTTATGTCAGGAGCAAGGATTCGTTCCACAGGTGGCGGCGCGCAGCAGTCAGTGGGATTTTCTGGTTGCGTTGGTGAAGAGTGGCGTCGGCGTCGCGTTTCTTCCCGAGCCTCTGTGTCATCGAATTCAGGGGGAAGGTGTGGTTGTCAAAAGAATGACGCCTTCCATTGACTGGCAACTTGGCGTCATCTGGCACTCTGATCGTTACGTATCGCGTACCGCAGATGCCTGGATCAGCTTGTGCCGCGGCTATCGCGATCGCAAATCACCAACGGCATAAATTCCAGCAATTCAGGACATCGACTGAGAGTCAACCAGTTCACTGCCCTCTGCGCTGTCGTCAGCTTCACGAAACTTCGGTTTCTTGCGCACATACAGCTTGCGATGTACTTCAGACACCACTTCACCATGGGCATTTTTCACATGGATGATGAACTCTGGGAAACATTTATCCCCGCAAGCGGTGGCGCTCAGAATCGCGTCCAACTGCTGCTGAGGAATCAGAAACTCAGCATATAAATCGGTGTGGCCGGGTTTGATAAAGTTAATGCTGGCCTCTTTGTCCCACACATAGTATTGCTCGCCTAAAATGCCCATGAGCATCAACGAGTAAACCGGGTCAGTCAGAGAGAAAATGCTGCCGCCATATTGCGAGCGGTTCGCATTTTTATTCCACCAGCGCAACTTGAGGCGCATGCGCGCTTCACGAAAATCTTCACTGATGGATTCAATCTTAATCCCCGCCCCCCAGAACGGCGGCCAGCTATTCAGCGCCCACTTCACAATATTTGGTTTATATAGCTTTGCCAGAGTTTTATTCATGCTTTCCGTGCCTTAGACTCTATCTCATTACGCTACGCCTCGACTCAAATGGATTGGGTCAATCAGCAAGGACGTAGACTTAACATCCGGTTAATGTTAAACAATTGTAACTGGTCAGAGCTCGTATCGCAGTGATATCGCGCGGCTTTACGAAAAATAATAGTAACCCCTTGAACTTCGTGGTTTATTGTTCGCTGTGACTAACCTATAATGTTGGACAACATTGACTTCTGTTAACTACCGCAGATCATCAACGGGAAAGTATATGTCAGACAATAACCAAGCGCTAAAGGATGCTGGTCTTAAAGTTACCCTTCCACGGCTAAAGATTTTAGAAGTATTACAGCAGCCTGAGTGCCAACATATTAGTGCTGAAGAGCTGTACAAAAAGCTGATTGATCTCGGTGAAGAGATTGGCCTTGCGACAGTTTATCGAGTCCTAAACCAATTTGATGATGCCGGTATCGTGACACGCCATCACTTTGAAGGCGGCAAATCAGTATTCGAACTGTCGACTCAGCATCACCATGATCACCTGGTGTGCCTCGACTGTGGTGAAGTGATTGAATTCTCAGATGACCTGATCGAACAGCGTCAAAAAGAGATTGCTTCACAATACAACGTACAACTGACCAACCACAGTTTGTACCTGTACGGCAAATGCGCGGACGGCAGTTGTAAAGACAACCCAGACGCTCATAAGTCGAAGAAATAACTATAAAAAAACCACCGCTAGCGGTGGTTTTTTTCATTCTGGCTGAAGGCCATTAGAAGTAATCACGAATCAACACTTCGGCAATCTGCACCGCGTTAGTCGCAGCGCCTTTGCGAACGTTATCCGCCACAACCCACATGTTGATACCGCTATGGTGGCTGATGTCGTTACGGATACGGCCAACCATTACATGATCTTTACCACCAGCATCGCGAACCTGAGTCGGGAAATCTTCACCTTGGAACACTTCTACACCTTCCGTTTGTGACAGCAGTTCAATCACCTGCTCGGCATCAATCGGAGAGCTGGTTTCAACATGCAGCGCTTCCGCGTGACCAAAGAACACTGGCACACGCACACACGTTGGGTTGACCATAATTGAAGGATCGTTGAAGATTTTTTGAGTTTCCCAAACCATCTTCATCTCTTCTTTGGTGTAACCGTTATCCATAAACACATCGATTTGTGGAATACAGTTAAACGCAATTTGCTGACTGAAGGCTTTGTTCTCAGCTGGGATACCGTTAAGTAGCTTCGCCGTCTGGCCAGCCAGCTCATCAATACCCGCTTTACCTGCGCCCGATACCGACTGGTAAGTCGTCACGTTGATACGCTCAATGCCTACCGCATCGTAAATCGGTTTCAATGCGACCAACATCTGAATGGTCGAACAATTCGGGTTAGCAATAATATTGCGGTTACGGAACTCAGCAATGGCTTCAGGGTTCACTTCAGGCACAACCAGAGGAATATCGTAGTCGTAACGGAAGTGCGACGTGTTGTCGATCACCACTACACCCGCATCAGCGGCAATTGGCGCCCACTGTGCTGACAAGTCACCACCAGCTGAAAACAGCGCGATGTGTGCCTGTGACCAATCAAACTCTTCCACGTTTTGCACACGGACCGTTTTACCATTGAAACGGTAAGTTTTACCTTCGCTGCGCTCACTCGCCAGCAGGTATAATTCACCGACAGGAAACTTACGCTCCTGCAGCACTTCCAACATCGTTTCACCGACGGCACCTGTTGCACCGAAGATTGCAACATTAAATACTTGGCTCATTCGTTACCTCAATTTTAAAACCTAATTTCGCCAGCGGCTCCAGATTACAGGTCGCATCGCCAACGAGTGTGATCGCGCTATACTCACGTCTGTCCCAATATTGTTTACGCATTTGGTCAAACGCGCCAGGTTTGTGTATTTCGCGACGGAACAGAGCGTCATCACGACGCACATCATAAATCAGTTGCGTTAAACTCAGCAGCGTTGCTTCATCCCAGGCTCTGTCCAGGGTCACTTCCGGCACAGGAGCCACCGGCAACAATGCTGACGGATTTGCCCACAGTGAATTTCCTAAGAATTCGCAATAGCTGTTAAAAATCATGGTGGTTCCGCGCGCTTTGCCTTCCAGGCCATAACCCGCAACATGCGGAGTGGCAAACGCCAACAGCGGCAGCAGTTCCATATCCACCTGCGGTTCAAACTCAAACACATCCAAAGCGGCTGTGAAGCCATCAGCTTTCTGCAGACGGGCTTTCAGCGCATCGTTGTCGACAATCGGGCCACGAGCGGCGTTGATCAGAATTTGGTCGCTACGCAAATTGTTCAGCACAGTACTGTCAATCAGATGATGAGTTGGCCACTCACCTTCGCGAGTGATTGGCGTGTGCAGCGTGATCACATCGGACTCACTCAACAGGACATCCAACGGCGTAAATTCACGGCTGTCGCCTTGCGCTTGCTTCGGTGGATCGTTGAGCAACACATTGATGCCCATCCCGGTCAGGCACTCTGACAAGTAAGTCCCCACCTGCCCGGCGCCAATGATACCAACGGTTTTATCAAATACCGAGAAGCCCTGTTGCTGAGAAAGCACCATCAGCACGCTGAACACGTACTCCGCCACGCCGACTTTGTTGCAGCCCGGAGCAGCAGTAAAGAAAATACCACGCTCTTCCAGCAGCGCCTGGTCAACATGATCCATACCTGCAGTGGCAGTGCCGACGAATTTCAGTTTGTTGGCTTTACTAATCAGCGCCTCGTTCACTTTGGTTACAGAACGAATCATCAGCGCATCCACATCCACCAAGTCGTCTGCCGTTAAGGTTCGGCCCGGTTTCAGTACCACCTCACCCAGTTGGCTGAACAGCTCAACGGCATAAGGCATGTTTTCGTCGATCACAATTTTCATAACGGAGTTCACACTATTTGTATTGACAAGTTGTTGTGTTAGCGAGTTTGCAAGGCATTGTGCAGAAAAGCACTCCCGGTGTCGAGAGCTAAACGAGAGGAAATAAAAATGCCCGATGGCAATCTCGCCACCGGGCAATATCCAGAACAAAAGGATCCTATCCCGCTCTCCATGGGACAGAGTCTGCGTCTGTTCGACCAGCTAAGCTGATCAGTTCTGGAAACCTTTTACCTAAGGGTATGAGGTTATTAACCTTGGTACTTTTTGATCACTAGCGTTGCGTTAGTGCCACCAAAACCAAAGCTATTCGACATGACTGTCGTTAACTCTTGCTCACGCATTTCTGTCACGATATCCAGACCTTGCGCTGCGTCATCCAGGTTTTCAACGTTGATGCTTGGTGCAATAAAGCCGTGATGCAGCATCAGAGTTGAGTAAATGGCTTCGTGTACACCCGCCGCCCCCAGAGCGTGACCTGTCATCGCCTTAGTTGCAGAGATTGCAGGGCTGTTGCCGCCGAATACTTGTTGAATCGCGCCAAGCTCTTTCACGTCACCTACTGGAGTAGAAGTACCGTGCGTATTCACGTAATCCACACCGTCAACGTGTTGCATTGCCATCTGCATACAACGCACTGCACCTTCACCAGAAGGAGCAACCATGTCGTAGCCGTCAGATGTCGCGCCGTAACCTACGATTTCACCGTAGATTTTCGCACCACGAGCCAGAGCGTGTTCCAGTTCCTCAACCACGACCATACCGCCGCCGCCAGAGATAACGAAACCATCGCGGTCTGCATCGTAAGTACGAGACGCTTTTTGTGGCATGTCGTTGTATTTCGTTGACAGAGCGCCCATCGCGTCGAACATCATGGTCAGTGACCAATCCAGCTCTTCACCGCCGCCTGCAAAAACGATGTCTTGTTTACCCAGTTGGATCAGCTCCATCGCGTTACCGATACAGTGCGCAGAAGTGGCACATGCAGAGCTGATTGAGTAGTTCACACCACGGATTTTAAATGGAGTCGCCAGACATGCTGAAACGGTCGAAGACATAGTACGAGGTACCATGTAAGGACCAACACGCTTCACGCCTTTCTCACGCAGAGTATCCACAGCGACCACCTGGTTCATAGAAGACGCACCGCCTGAGCCGGCGATGATACCAGTACGATCGTTTGATACTTGCTCTGGAGTCAGGCCCGCATCCGCGATAGCTTGTTCCATAGATAGGTATGCGTACGCCGCAGCATCACCCATAAAACGCATCTGTTTACGGTCAATGTGCTCAGCAGGATTGATCTTCAGGTCGCCCCACACTTGAGAACGTAGGCCTTGCTCTTTGAACTGCTCAGAAGCATTGATACCTGATTTACCCGCTTTTAGAGACGCTAAAACTTCTTCGACGTTGTTACCGATACTTGAAACAATACCCATACCGGTGATTACGACTCGTTTCATGTGACATTCCTATAATTCAAAATTTCGCTAAATGATAACGAAGAAGAACAACAAAAGTGGTCAGCTTTCCCATAAATCCGTACAATCTCGGCCCATATTTCCGCCAGATATCATGGAATTCATCGATTATGACATCCATTACACACGCGCAGCTCGGCTGGAACGAAGTCGGCACCCCGGTTTCAGACCAGTTTGACGATGTTTATTTCTCCAACGTCAATGGGTTGGAAGAGACCCGCTATGTGTTTCTGACTCAGAATCATCTCCCGCAAAGATGGCATGAATATGACCAGCGCCGTTTTGTTGTCGCAGAGACAGGTTTTGGAACCGGCCTCAACTTCCTCGCCTTATGGCAATGGTTCGACAAGTTTAGACAGCAAAACCCGCAAGCGACACTGAAATCGTTACATTTCATCAGTTTTGAGAAATACCCGCTCAGCAAAAGCGATCTCATCAAAGCTCATGAGTCCTGGCCGGAACTGGCTGACTATGCCAAACAACTGCACGAGCACTACCCGATTGCCGTCCCTGAGTGTCACCGCATTGTGCTGGCAGACGGCGCTGTCACTCTCGATCTCTGGTTTGGTGATATCAAAGACTGCATGCCGAAAGTGCCAGTGCCTGACCACGGTATCGTTGATGCCTGGTTCCTGGATGGGTTTGCGCCGAGCAAAAACCCGGAAATGTGGAATCAGAACCTGTTCAACGGCATGGCTAAAATGGCCAAACAGGATTGTACCTGCGCCACCTTTACCTCGGCAGGTTTCGTCCGCCGCGGCTTAATCGAAGCTGGCTTTGCGATGAAAAAAGTCAAAGGTTTCGGCACCAAACGGGAAATGATTGCTGGCGCTCTGACCGAGAAACGGCCCGACAGTAACATTAAACCCTGGTATAAGCTCAATAGCTTAACTGACGTTAATGATGTCGCGATTATTGGTGGTGGCATTGCCAGTGCTGCGTTGGCCAAAGCACTCAGCGAACGCGGCATTCACGTCACCTTGTATTGCGAAGACAGTGAACCGGCGCAAGGCGCGTCAGGCAATCGTCAGGGCGCAGTGTACCCGCTGCTGAACGGAGAGCACCAAGGCGTCTCGCGCGTCTTCGCTCCAGCGTTTCTTTACTCCCGTCAATTCGCGGAGAAAGCGGCGCAGCACATTCAATTTGATCATGACTGGTGCGGCGTCACCCAATTGATGTGGGATGACAAATCAGCAGTCAAACTCAACAAAATGCTCAACGGTGAATTTTCGGCAGAGTTAGTGACCAAACTCGACGCGAAGCAAACTTCAGCGATGATGGGGCTGCCTGTCTCGGTTGAGAGCGTTCATTATCCGTTAGGTGGCTGGTTGTGCCCAGCTCAGTTAACACAAGGTTTGTTAGCCAAGCTGAGTGAGGAAGGAAAATTAACCGCCCATTTCAATCACCGCGTGACTGCGCTGAATTGGGATGCGAAGCAACGCTTGTGGCAGTTACAATTTGCCGAACATCAGGTCGCGCATCAGTGTGTGATTTTGGCCAATGGCCATCAGTTTGATGGCTTTGCACAAACCCAATCCCTGCCGCTGGGTAAAGTCAAAGGTCAGGTCAGCCACATTCCGACCAACGATACGCTTAAGCAACTCAAAACCGTATTGTGCTACGACGGCTATATGACGCCGTACAACCCGGCTTCCGGGACACATTGCATCGGTGCCAGCTACGATCGTGATCACCTCGATTGCGAATTTGACGCCGCTGCGCAAATCGAAAATGGCGCACGTTTAAGCCACTGTGTCACCGACCAGGCTTGGCCGACGCGGGTCGACACATCAGGTAACGAATCCCGTCAGGGCATTCGTTGTGTCAGCCGCGATCATCTGCCATTTGTCGGCAGCATTGGTGATATGGAAGCGATCCTCAACCAGTATCAGGATCTGGTAAAACAAAGCGAACAGGATGCCGAACCAGTTGCGAACTATCCGCAACTGTACGGCTTGCTGGGACTCGGCTCTCGCGGCCTGAGCTCCGCACCGTTGCTGGCCGAAGTTCTGGCCTCCATCATTTGCGGTGACCCATTACCACTGCCTGTCGATGTGATGGAGACACTACACCCAAGCCGCATGTGGGTACGACGTCTGCGCAAAGGCAAAGCCATCAGCGAAAAATAACCGCCGTCAGACAGCAAAAAGCCTCGCTACCGCGAGGCTTTTTCATATTCAATTCGAAGGGCTCACTTATGCCAGCTTCGCGACCGCTTGTTTCAGTTCGGCATTCACGGCTTCATCCGTTATTTTACCTGCTTCTAGATCAAAGACGTTATAGAAGTTGGGTACTGACACTGACGCTTTCACGTTGCCCGCAAAGAAAGGGGCTGAACCTACTGCTGCGGCCAAGACAGATTGCGCACCACCTGGGCCTGGTGACGTTGCCAGATAAACGGCAGGTTTGTTCTTGAACACTTCGCGATCGATACGGGTTGCCCAGTCAAACAGGTTTTTGTACGCCGCAGGGTAGTGGCCATTGTGCTCGGCGAAAGAAATCACAAACGCATCAGCCTGAGACAAATCGCGCAGGAAGCCCTGTGCGCCTTCGGCATGACCGATCTCTTTTTCCAGATCTTCACTGAACATCGGAACGTTGTAATTGTTGATATCCAGAACCTGAACTTCAGCTCCGTCGATGAGATTGGCTGCATATGTTGCCAAAGCTTTGTTGATTGATGTTGAGCTAGTGCTAGCTCCAAATGCGATAACTTTCATGCTGATAACCCTCAGTGCTCGTTTGATGTTGTTAGATTAAACATTCGCCACCAAGGTAACAATCGCAAAAATTATAAGGAGTCATTCAAATAAATTGAATGACTCCTTATAGGCAACCTTTAAGACTCGAATCAGGCCTGAGCGGCCAGTTCACGCCACAGATCAGAAACAATGACACGATCAGCCGGATTCAGTTCAGAGCGCGCCGCTTCCAGGCTCTGCTCAATGCGGTTTTTCAACTCTTCCACGTCCTGCACGCCGTCGTCTTCACACGCCGCTGCCGATAACGAGATATGACCACGCAGATAGCCACCAGCAAACAGTTCATCGTCTGATGCTGTTGCAATTCGGGTATCAATCAGCTCAAGGAGTTTTTCTTCAAATTCAATAATCATGCTTATCTCGTTACTTCACAATAAATTGGTCTGGAGCCAGTGGGGCAATGTGGTAGAAAGCACGCAGTGCGTTCGACAGCATGCTCACCCGCTGTGGTAGTCCTGCGTCCAAAATACTCAGTACTTCTTGATGTACCTTGCGCATAAACGCCAGTCGGTCAGGCTCAAAATCGCCGTTAAGGTTGTCACAACTGACCGTAAAAGGAAAGCCTGCACTCAGCGACAAAATCCACTCATACGCCTGCGGGCGAACTTCCACTTTCTCAAACTGCGCCTGAACCGCTTCGGTGCGACCATCCGGCTCATACCAGTAGCCAAAATCTTCCAGCAGGCGCCGCTGTGGTCCGGCGACACACCAGTGAGCAATCTCATGCAACGCCGAAGCGTAAAACCCGCGTGCGAAAACGATACGGTGATGCGGCACTGTCTCATCGGCAGGCAGGTAAATAGGCTCATCGCCCCCCAGTTCTAACTTAGTGTTGAACAGGGCAAAGAAAGTATCGTTAAAAATGGTGATTAAATCTGTGTAGTGGTGAGTCATAACATTACGGCTAAAGGTCGTCGACGCGGTGCATTCTCGCGATTTTTTCGTCCCGGGTAAAGGATTGCAACTAGGTTCATTAGTTTTAGTAATCCAGCAAACGGTTTCTTTGCACAAAATCTCATTCGTCAATTGCCCCCTTTCCCTCTACACTTGCGCCTTTTGCGGCGCACACGATTCATAGGGTCTTTTTCGATGCTTTTGAGTGTTTTATATATTATCGGGATTACCGCGGAAGCCATGACAGGCGCATTAAGCGCAGGCCGACGCAAAATGGATTGGTTTGGAGTCATGCTGGTTGCCAGCGCTACCGCGATTGGCGGTGGCACCGTTAGGGATATTTTGCTGGGTCACTATCCGCTCGGTTGGGTTAAGAATCCGGAGTTTCTGGCGATCACGTGTATCGCTGGTGTCCTGACCACCGGGATCTACAAATGGGTCATTAAACTCAAAGGATTGTTTATTCGTTTGGATGCGCTGGGGCTGATCGTGTTTAGTATCATCGGCACCAAAATCGCCATGGGGATGGGGCATCACGCGATGATCTGTATGGTCTCCGCGCTGGTGACGGGTGTGTTTGGTGGCCTGCTGCGCGATTTAATCTGTCGTCAACAACCGCTGGTGCTGCACGATGAGTTGTACGCCTCGGTGACACTGGTTGCCTCTGGCCTGTATCTGGCGATGTTGGAACTGGGCGTCAATGATGTTACCAGCACCATCGTGACCTTGGTGGTCGGCTATACGCTGCGCATGGCTGCCGTGCGCTTCAAATGGCGTTTGCCATCGTTCCATCTGGAAACGGAAAACTCACTGCACTGAGCTTATGCTGAACGATAAAAACGCCCTCATTTGAGGGCGTTTTATTTACAGATTCATTCCGGCATCAATCAGCAGTTTAGCATGGCGCATACCCAGTGAACCGTCACTGAGTAAAAAGCGAATCGACGGCACGATATCTTCCGGCATCAAGATACGCCCTAGCGGCGTCGATGCCATCCACTGATGCAATTCGGCAATTTGTGTATCGTCCATCCCCGATTTACCTTGAATTTCGGTGGCTGTCACTCCTGGTTGTACCGAGTTGATGCGAATCCCTCTGTCTGCCAGATCGAGGCTCATTCCGGCCATCAAGCCTTCGAGTGCCGATTTGCTGGCCATATAAAAACTGGAGTGCGCAAACGCTTTTTCCACCACCAGACTTGAGATCACCACCAGGCTCGCGCCACGGCTTAATACAGGCAGCAGCGCCTGTATCGTAAAGAAAGTCCCTTTGACGTTGATATCAAAGGTGTGATCAAACGCTTCTTCGCTGGATTCGCCGATGATGTTGGGCTGATACACGCCAGCATTTAATACCGCGCCATCCAGTTGCCAGCTTTCTCGTTGCAACATGTCACCCAGAGCCTGAATATCAGACAGTTTACCGTTGTCTGCGACCACCCAGTGCAAATCTCCGAAGAGTGACTGGGCTACCTCAGCCAACTTTTCTGCGCTTCTTCCCGTGATAATGACGCGATCTCCCTGCTCCAGGAGCGCTCGGGTTGTCGCTAAGCCAATTCCGGCGCTACCACCGGTAACCAAATACGTTTTCTGTTTCATAAGCTCTCCTTAGTGGACAGCGACTAGAATATGCGCTTTTATACATTCCAATAAGGCACCAATAATTCAACTCAAAGTTTCCAAAAGAGAACTTATGAACATCAACCAACGTATTCTGAATCTGCTTCCTTTGCTACATCAGGTGATTGAGCAAGGCAGCTTTCAACGAGCGGCTCAGCAATTGCGCCTTCCGCGTTCGTCAGTCAGCAAGAAAATCGTCCAACTCGAAGAGCTGTTAGGCCAACCGGTGCTGCATCGGACGACGCGGCAATTGCGTCTCACCGAACTCGGCCAAGAATTGCTGACGATCAGCCATGGGTTACCCTCCTTGCTTGGAGACATTGACGCTCTGATTGACAGTGCCAGCTCTGACCCATCGGGCACGGTAAAAATCAGTTGTGCGACCCTGTTTGGCCAGCAAGTGGTCATTCCTGAGATTCATGCGCTGCGCCAGTTGTATCCCAACATTACGCTTGAACTGAGTTTCGACGACAACTTTACCGATCTGATTGACCAACAAATCGATATCGCCATTCGCGTCGGACATCTGCCGGATTCACAGCAAGTCGCCAAGAAAATTGGACACAAGCGACGTTGTTTCGCCGCCAGCCCCGGTTATCTCAACCGCTTTGGTGTACCAACTCATCCTGAACAACTGACGAAGCATCAATGTCTTGTTTTTAAACCACGTAGTGGTGCTCACGACCACTGGTCGTTTCAGGAAAAAGGTGAGGATACGGTGGTTTCTGTTGCCGTACCTGCAAGTCTGGCGACGGATGACGTACGAAGTTTGATCGATCTCGCCATGCTGGATAACGGGGTTATCTATGCCGATCTGACGTTGTTACAGCCGTGGCTGGCAAAGGGAGATTTGGTTGAAGTGCTTAAGGAGTTTGTGCCTGCGGAACAAGAGCCGATTCAACTGCTCTGCATTGGGCGCTCCAGTCGTAGCCGGGCGGCAACGACAATCTGGGAGGAGCTGGCTAAGCGGCTACCTCCCAAATTAAACAGTAATGATTAAATCACTGGTGTTTCGGTGTGTACGCCGTGGTTCTGGCCACGGTGACGCAGCAGATGATCCAGCAGTACGATCGCCAGCATCGCTTCAGCGATGGGCACCGCACGAATACCCACACAAGGATCATGACGACCTTTGGTGATCAACTGAGTCGCTTCACCGGTGCGAGTAATTGTATCACCGGGAACCGTGATGCTTGATGTTGGTTTAAGGGCAATGTTTGCCACAACATCCTGACCCGTTGAAATACCGCCAAGAATGCCGCCGGCATGATTGCTGGCAAAGCCTTCCGGGGTCAGAGGGTCACGATGTTGGCTACCTTTCTGATTCACCACATCAAAACCATCACCGATTTCTACGCCTTTTACCGCGTTGATGCTCATCAGTGCGTGAGCGATATCGGCATCCAGGCGATCAAACACTGGCTCACCGAGACCCACAGGCACATTGGTTGCCACAACCTGAATCTTGGCACCAATCGAATCACCTTCTTTTTTCAGGTCACGGATCAGTTGGTCAAACGCGTCAACTTTATCTACATCCGGACAAAAGAACGCGTTGTTGTCGATTTCATTCCAGTCCACTTTGTCGATCGACACATCGCCCATCTGTGACAGATAAGCGCGAATCTCAACGCCGAATTCCTGCTTGAGGTATTTCTTGGCAATGCCGCCAGCCGCCACGCGCATCGCAGTTTCACGCGCCGACGAACGGCCGCCGCCACGGTAATCACGAATGCCGTATTTCTGATGGTAGGTGTAGTCCGCATGACCCGGACGGAACTTGTCTTTAATGTCGGAATAATCTTTGGAGCGTTGATCGGTGTTTTCAATCAGCAGACCAATTGACGTGCCTGTGGTTTTGCCTTCAAACACACCCGATAGGATTTTCACTTCATCCGGCTCACGACGCTGTGTGGTATAGCGTGACGTGCCAGGGCGGCGGCGATCCAAATCCACCTGCAAATCTGCTTCACTGATCTCTAAGCCCGGAGGGCAACCGTCAACGATACATCCCAGTGCGATACCGTGACTTTCTCCGAATGTCGTCACTCGGAAATGTTGTCCGATACTGTTTCCTGCCATTACTTCCTCAAATTAGGTTTCCGCAAGCCTGAACGTTTGGCTCACGGTACACATTACAATTCTTCGTGGATTCATAGTCGCTTTATTACGAAATGATGTAAAGCCCCAAAATCGAACAATTTCGCGAGGTACAAAAAAGCCGGCGCAGTGGCCGGCTTTACCGTCTGTTTGCTTAGTCGCGGTAGAGCGAGAAATCGCTCGCACACTCAACCAGCTGTTCGCGGGTCAGCAGGAACACGCCGTGACCGCCGTTCTCGAACTCCAGCCAGGTAAATGGAATATGCGGGTATTGATCCATCAGGTGAATCATTGAGTTACCCACTTCACACACCAGAATACCTTTTTCAGTCAGATAGTGTGGCGCGTTCGCCAGAATGCGTCGCACCAGTTTCAGGCCGTCAGTACCCGCAGCCAGACCCAGTTCAGGCTCATGCTTGAACTCATCCGGCAGGCTGTTCATGTCTTCCTGATCCACATACGGCGGGTTCGTCACGATGATGTCGTACTGCTCTTTAGGCAAATCACGGAACAGATCCGAACGAATCGGGAAGACTTGCTGCTCCAGACCATGGTCCTGAATGTTCTGCTCTGCGACCTGCAGCGCGTCGGCGGAAATATCAATCGCGTCGACTTCCGCATCCGGGAAAGCGTGCGCACACGCAATCGCGATACAGCCACTTCCGGTACACAGGTCCATGATGCGGCTAGGTTCATTCACCAACCAAGGTTCAAACTGAGCTTGAATCAGTTCGCCAATCGGTGAACGAGGCACCAGCACACGCTCATCAACGAAGAATTCCAGGCCACAGAACCAAGCTTTGTTCGTCAGGTAAGCCACTGGTGTGCGGTCTTTGATTCGCTTAATGACACGTTCAACCACGCGCAGGCGTTCGCTGCTGGTCAAACGAGAGTTCAACACATGAGGAGGCACGTCAATCGGCAAATACAGAGTTGGCAGGATCAGTTGAACCGCTTCATCCCATGCGTTATCGGTGCCGTGACCGTAAAATAAATTCGCAGCATTAAAGCGGCTAACCGTCCAACGAATCATATCTTGAAGCGTATGCAGCTCAGAAACCGCTTCATCTACAAAAATCTTATCCAAAATTGCCTCCGAAAAGCGCTACAATACTGCCAATTCCGATTAACAACAGAATATCTATTCCCTAATGAGCAAAAAAGACACCGATTTCAACGACGATCATGAATTCGATGCTGATGACGATTTCGCTTTATTTCAGGATGCAGTAAAGGGCGTTAAAAAGTTTTCGCAGGATACCATAATCCAGCAGCCAAACAGAAACCCCAAACAAAAAGAAATCCGCCGTAGCGCACGTGAAGCGAGCGACAACGACTTCTATTTTTCAGATGAGTTTGTTCCGGTATTGAGCGATGAAGGGCCGACACGCTATGCGCGCGGAGATGTATCGAAGTATGAAGTAAAAAGATTACGTCGTGGCGTGTACGTGCCGGACGTATTCCTTGATATGCACGGCATGACGCAACAGGAAGCCAAACGTGAACTGGGCGCGATGATCGCCTACTGCATTAAAGAAGGCGTGCATTGTGCCTGCGTGCAGCACGGCATCGGCAAGCACATTCTTAAACAGAAAGTGCCGCTTTGGCTGGCGCAGCATCCGGATGTGCTGGCATTCCACCAAGCTCCACTCGAGTTTGGCGGTGATGGTGCCCTGCTGGTGCTGCTGTCGATCCCGGAGAAATAACACAACGCCCCAAGTTTGGGGCGTTGTCGTTGATGGCGTTAGTAGCGCATATCCGGCGGAATCGGCATATTCTCTTCTTTGAGATGCGGACGCTGACCACCTTTACGGCGGTATTGTTTCAACTGGAACACGTACGCCAGCACCTGAGCCACCGCGACAAACAATCCGTCCGGAATTTCCTGCTCCAGTTCGGTGGTGTGATACAGCGCGCGAGCGAGCGGCGGTGCGGGGACAATCATGATTTCGTGCTCGCGGGCCACTTCGCGAATCTTCAGTGCCAGATGGTCTATACCTTTGGCCACAACGACCGGCGCTCTGTCGCTATTTTGTTTGTAGCGCAAGGCGACCGAGAAATGATCCGGGTTGGTAATGATGACATCGGCCTGCGGCACATCCGCCATCATACGACGCTGCGCCGCTTCTCGTTGCAGCATACGAATCCGGCCTTTGACTTCCGGCTTACCTTCGGTGTCTTTGTATTCGTCTTTCACTTCCTGCTTGGTCATTTTCAGTTGGTTGGCGTGTTGCCAGATCTGAAACGGCACGTCGATCGCCACCACCACCAACAGTGAGCAGCTAATCAGCAAGACGAAGTTAAGCAGGATATCCAGCGCGTGAAAGATGTTTTGCGGGAAGATATCCAGACTGAGCTGAAACAGATCTTCCTTTGACGCTTCAATCAAATAAAACGCCACGCCCGCCACCAGCAGTACTTTGAGAATGGATTTCAGCAGTTCCACCCAGCTTTGTAGGCCGAACATTCGCTTAAGGCCGCTGAGCGGGTTCATTTTCGACAGCTTGGGCATCGCCGCTTCCGCAGAGAAACTGACGCCGCCGACCCCTGCCGCACCAATCAGCGCCGCAATAAACAGGGTAATCAGAATCAGCAGCAGCGGCAGCAGTAAATTCACCATCGCACCGGAGACGATATCGAACAGCTTGTTGACGTCGAAGATCTCTTCGCGACTCAGGTTGAACAGGCGGCCCATGGCCGAATACAGCCCGCGCGCCAGTGCGTCACCGAACCACATCAGTGACAATGCGCCCACCACCAATACTGAGACCGACGCCAACTCCTTCGAACGCGCAACCTGACCCTTTTCCCGAGCCTGTTGCAACCTTCGGGGCGTGGCCTCTTCGGTCCTTTCTTGTCCGTCTGATTCTGCCAATTCAGCCTCCTAAACGCGTCAACAATCGAGACGTATCAGGCGGCACACTTGCTGCTCGCCCTCTGTCCAGAATAGCTCATAGTGCGTATAGAGTCCGCTGATGATGTACCAACACAGCAGCAGGCCAACCAGCAGCGCAAACGCAAAACCCAGTGAGAAGATATTCAATTGCGGCGCAGCACGCGTCATCACACCAAACGACAAGTTCACGGTGAGCAGCGCGACAATGCCCGACAGCGACATACTCAGCGCGACCTTAAACATGATACCGAGCCACAAGGAGAGCTCGCGAAAATCGACTGCCGTCAGCGTTCCGGTACCAATCGGCAAACTCTTAAAGCTCAGCACCAGCAGATGAATCATCTTAAGGTGACCATCACTGGCAAGGAAAAACAACGTGGCCAGAAACATAAACAACTGGCCCAGCAGCGGCGTGTTTTGTCCGTTGGCCGGGTCAACCATGGACGCAAAACCCAGGCTCGACTGCATACCCAGAATCTGACCAAGCATAACGAAGGTTTGAATCATAAACTGCGTCACCATGCCCATCGCTACTCCGATGATGAGCTGATTGAGCGTGGTCAGGAAACCGTTAAACGACAGCAGTTCAAGATCTTCAGGCACTTGCGGAATCGCAGGCATCACAGCCAGCGTGATCGCCAACCCCAGATAGAGGCGGATTCGGGTAGAAACAAAGCGTGCACCGGTGACCGACATCACCATCAACATGGCGGAGATGCGGGCATAAGGCCAGAAGTAGTTGGCGATGAAGTCGAGGACGACGCTGGTTGGGTACTCCATAAGCCGCCCTAATACAGCACCTGAGGTATACGCTCGACCATGGAGAAGAAGAATTCCATCATCATCTGCGTCATCCAGTGGGCAAACAGCATGAGCGCCAACAGTGTGACAATCAGACGTGGCAGAAAGCTCAGCGTCTGTTCGTTGATTGAAGTTGCCGCCTGAAACACCGCCACCACCAAACCAATCAACAAGCTTGGAACGATAATGGCACACACCATGATCAGCACCATCCACAGTGCATTACGGAACAGTTCAACAAAGACTTCAGGGGTCATGTGCTTCTCCCGCTACATGGCAAAACTGCCGGCCAGGGTCGAAAGGATGAGGTTCCATCCATCCACCAGCACAAACAGCATCAGCTTAAATGGCAATGAGACAATCATCGGCGAGAGCATCATCATACCCATCGCCATCAACACCGAGGCAACCACCAGGTCGATAATCAAAAACGGCAGGAACAACATAAAACCAATCTGGAACGCCGTTTTCAGCTCCGACGTAATGAAGGCCGGAATCAGGACCGCCATCGAAACATCTTCCGGGTTCTTCACATCAGAACCGGAAATGTTAACGAACGTCTCGAGATCTTTCACTCGCGTCTGCTTAAGCATGAACGCTTTCATTGGTTCCTGAGCGAGGTCAAAGGCCTGACGAGCAGAGATCTGCTCATTGAGATACGGCTGAATCGCCTGATCATTAATCTTATTCAGCACTGGCGACATAATGAAAAAGGTCAGGAATATCGCTATACCGATAATGACCTGGTTGGATGGCGTCTGCTGCAAACCCATCGCCTGACGCAGAATCGACATCACCACCACAATGCGGGTAAACGACGTCATCAGAATGACCATAGCAGGTAGGAAGCCCAGCATGGTCATCAACGCGAGAATTTGCAGGTTTACCGAATAGTCTTGGCCGCCATTTGGGTTGGTGGTCATGGTAAAGGCCGGAATACCGCCTCCGCCACTGCTGCTCCCCAATGCCATGGTGCGTGAATTACCCTGCTCTTTTTCCATCGCAGAGACCGTCATGTTTTCTGCACTGGCGGCGGTAGCCGGGATCGGCGTTTCCAGTTCCTGCTGCGCACTGGCCAGCGGCGCAAACAGCAGCGCGCTCAGCCACATCACTATCGCCAAGCGGTGCGTCAACACCGACAGCGCATTACTCAGACGTTTTTTTATCATGCTTTTTCAGTAGCTGAGCCAATTGATTTGAGAAAGGCGTTGACTCCAGCTCCTCCTGCTTGAGTGGCGTATCCAGTTTTGAGATCAGTTGAATGGACTGCGAGGTCACACCAATCAGAAATTGTTCTTCTCCGGCCTGAACGATCATAACGCGTTCTTTGGTGCCGACTGGTAACTGACGAACCACGTTCAATCCCTTTTGATGACCAAAGGCCGGAACTCGCATCCGCTTGAGTAACCAGGCCATGAAAAGGATGAGCGCAATAACGAACAAAAGCGACCCGAATGTGGTCGCTAAGTCCAACTGTGAATTTTCCACCGCCAACGCTGGCGTGGAAACCAGTGCTAAGCCTATGAACTTATTCATAAGCTATCTCAGTTTCTTAATGCGTTCAGTCTGGCTGATAACGTCAGTGAGACGAATACCAAATTTATCGTTGACCACCACCACTTCGCCGTGAGCAATCAAGGTACCGTTAACCATCACGTCCAGCGATTCGCCCGCAATGCGATCCAACTCCACCACCGAACCCTGGTTCAATTGCAGCAGGTTACGGATACTGATTTTCGAGCGCCCCACTTCCATGGAAATGGTAACCGGAATATCCATAATGGTATCGAGTTTACGGCGCTCATCATCTGAGATGGGTTTCGTGGTGTCTTTCAGTTCATCCAGTGGTGCGGCCAGAACTTCATCGACATCGATGTCCGGCGCATTGGGGTCTTCACCCAGCGCCGCTGCCCACTCGTCTGCAAGCCTTTGATCATCTGATTTTGACATCTTTGCTACCTATAGTTTTTTATTCTACCGTTTCTTCGTCTTCATCCTCGTCGTTGTCCAGTTCGGCAATTATGTCTTTGCCAAGGAACGCGAGGTCGGTTTTCACCACATCAGGGCGTCTGATTTTTTCGGAGACCTGAACCGCCAGTTTTTCTCCGGAACGTCCCATTTTTACGCGGAACGTCGGTAATTCTTCAACGAACATGGTGGCATGTTCGGGCATTTTAATTGGAATGATGTCGCCGACTTGCAGCTCCATCAGGTCACGCAACGCGAGATCCTGTTCCAACAGGTTAACGCGGAAGTTGACCGGCACATCCATGATCTCTTCACGCAGCGCCGAGCTCCAGCGCACGTCGGTTTCCATCTTGTCCGACTGAACACCCGCATCGAGCAGTTCACGGATCGGTTCAACCATGGAATACGGCATGACGATGTGGAAATCACCACCGCCACCGTCCACTTCAATGTGGAACGAACTGACCACGATCACTTCGGTCGGACTGACGATGTTCGCCATGCTCGGGTTCACTTCCGAATCGAGGTACTCAAATTCGACCCCCATCACCGGCGCCCAAGCGTCTTTGTAGTCGCCAAACACAATCTTCAGCAGCAATTGAATCACGCGGCGTTCGGTTGGCGTGAATTCACGCCCTTCAATCCGAGCATGGTAACGACCATCGCCACCAAAAAAGTTTTCCACCAAAATGAAAACCAGACGCGCTTCCATCGTCACCAGAGCGGTGCCTTTCAGTGGACGGAAACGCACCATGTTCAAGCTGGTTGGGACGTACAGCGTGTTCTGATATTCACCGAACTTCATCATCTGTACGCCATTGATCGACACTTCTGCGGTTTTACGCAGCATGTTGAACAGGCTGATACGCATGTGCCGGGCAAAACGTTCGTTGATCAGCTCCAGGGTCGGCATTCGACCACGGACGATCCGATCCTGCGACGAGAAGTCAAACGAGACGGCACTGGTGTCTGAAGTATCTAACTCTTCTTCGGCTTCATCGACGCTGTCTACCCCGTGGAGCAGCGCGTCGATTTCGTCTTGGCTTAATAAATCAGTCACGTTTCACCTATTGCATTACAAAATCGGTAAACAACACTCGTTCAATCACTGGCTGCCCCACGACTTTGGTCATCGCCGCTTTAATGTCGTCAGTGGCTTTATCGCGCAGTTCAATACGGCCTGTGGTGCTGCGCAGCTGCTCAACCGTTGCTGAGGCAAACGTCGCCAGCAGGGTACTTTCAACCAATGGCGAGTGGTAACGAGCCAAATCTTCATTCTTGCTACCACGTACCATAAGTTGCACTTTAATCTGCACCATCCGGTCGCGAGTATCACCACTGACATTAAAGACAAACGGCTGAGCAATGTTGACGTAAGACACCGGTTCAACCGGCACTGCCACTCCCTGAGCCGCTTCCGCCGGAGCATTTTCACTGCTGTCTGAGCCCATCAGAAAGAATGCAGCGCCGCCTCCTCCAAGCAATAACACCACGGCTGCGATGATAATAACCAACAGCTTCTTTTTGCTCTTCGGGGCTTCTTGTGGGAGTTCTTCAACAGCCATAACTTACTCTATGTCGTTATTTTCTATTTAGTTTAAGCGTAATAACTGATTCCATCACGCTTTGATGCCACATTCAAATCAAGTTTGACGTCTGTATCAAGATTTTCTTCACCGCCAAAGTGTTCATTGCCTGCGGTTTGACCACTCTGACCTCCGCCACCTGCGGCGTAGCGCTGCTGCTGACCCGAGTTCTGCTGTTGAACAGAGGTATCCGCCAGCTGTACGCCTTGTTGGGCGAGCATCTCTCTCAGCCTTGGCATCGAGTGTTCAAGCGCATCACGCGCCTGCTGGTTGGATACGGTAAACTGCACGCTGGCACCATCACCATGCATGTTCATGCGAATGTGCAAACGACCGAGCTCAGGCGGATCCAGGCGAATATCCACATGCTTAAGGTTTTTCGACATCATGACCTGAACACGCTCTGCCATATCATCGGCGCTCATCTCCTTGCTGAGATGCAAAGGAGCCGATTGCTGAGGCTGCATCTGGTCGGCACGCAAGGTTTGAGTCGCGCTCAAGCCTTGCTGACCTGCAGCCGCTGCCACCTGATGCGCCAATTGGCCGTCACTGCCGTGTGCTCCACGCAGCTCTTCGACGCCACCCAAACCTTTGGCACCCAACGCGGCTTTCAATGCTGCCGGATTGAAGGCTTCGGTTTTGGCCATCATCTCCGGCGTCAACATCGGGTTAAATTGTGCCGCCGCCGGATTAAGCGGGGAAGCATTCTGCGCCTGATTTAAAGGTTGCCCCGCAACATCGGCGCTGACTGCTGATTGCGCTTGAGTGACCGCTTGTTGAGCTGGCTGCAGTTGATGCAGAGGCTGCTGCGCAGTCGCCCCATGTTGAGCGGCCATGGCGATCTGCGCCTGTAATGCCGGTTTTGCTTTGGCAGCGAGATCGGTATCAGTGAAATCGGCCGACAGCGGCCCACCCGGCATGCTTGCCTGAGCTTGATCTACGTTGGCTTTAGCCCATGGCACCGCTGCCGCTTCCATCGGTGATAACGGCATCGCATCAGTGTCCATCAAGGGTGCGGTTTGCGAAGCTGGCGTGCTGGCAGGCTGCGCAGCCATCATTGCAGCAAGTTCGCTGTCACTGATGGCGTGCACGTTTTTATCGGCTTTCGCCTGTTGATCCACAGAAGGAGCCAAGGTGTCATCATCTAGGGCAGTGCCAGATAAAGGTTTCTCAGCCGGAGGCAATTGTGCCTCAACGTCCATATCTTTGGCGACGTCTGCCTCTTGAGCAGATTTTGCTGCCACAAACTGAGGGTTGGATAACTGAGCAGAGACAGGCAGATCCGAGGTCTCGCTTGAATCGACAGGCGCCGCTTTAGCTGCAGCAGAGTGCTTTGTTTGCGTCGTCAACTCAACACTTTGTTCCTCGGTAGCCGTCGCCTCATGAGGCAAAGTCTTGCCGTTATGTTTGGCCAGTGCCTGATTCGCTTTCTGCAAGCGTCCGAGCAGTTCATCACCATCACTTATCGCCTGAGCCGTTTTTGTCTGAACATCCTGCTCAGTGGCGTTAGCATCTTTGGCAATAAAAGGTTTTAAATTCTCTGGAATTTCAGCAACTTCGGCCGCCGACTGTTCACCATCAGCGGTGGCAGAGCTTGCTTTGGTGTCGGATTCGCTGTTACCTTGTTGCAGGACGGCATCGGCGCTTTTAGCTGCATTTGCAGCCTCAACCGCCTTGCCAGCTTTGCCTGATTTGCTGTTCGCTGCCACAGATTCGCCGTCACTCCCCTCTTCACTCGATTTTGAGCCGAACAGTAAAGCAGACAGTTTACTCAGGAACCCGCTGTTATCTCCGGCTTCGCCCTCTGTAACACTTTGTCCTGCAGCACCTTTAGCCACACTGGTGACTTTGGTGTTATCGACTGAAGAGGTTGAATTGACATTCATATTCACTAGCTCGCATTTCGTACTGCACAGAACGCTACCGCAACACAGACTGCCAGTAGCACAGAGTTTTCAAACTTACTGCTTGTACTTTTGCAAAAAGCACGCCAATACAAATTAATCCCAACGGGAATCAGCGAAAGTTGGAACCAGTGCGACGTCGGTTGAAACTGAGCGTCGAAAATTCATCCATTAATTTCTGCTCACGTTTTTCCTGCAGGCGGGCTTTCTCTGTCTGCTTTTTCTCGATGAGCCACTCGTAGGAGCGGCGCTGCTTACGTACGGCCATCCAGTGCTGCTCACAATTCTCAACCTGAGTCTTGAAGTGCTGCTCCGCATTGCGCTGCTTCGCCAGTGTTTCATCGAGCTGAGTCAGAAATCGGTTGAGGTGACCATACTGGCTGGCCGTGAGCCCCGCCTGACCACGTTCAACCAGTTGCTGGCAGTACTCAAGGCGATACTGCTCAATCTGTTTAAGCTGGTGATAGTAGCCGTCGAGCTCGCTGCGCGCTTTGCTCAGAGCCATCACCGCTTTATCTTCATTATCCCGAGCCTGGTCGAGCAGAAATTCCAACGCGTTGTCCATTCAGTTACCCCACACTGAGCACATTTTTCAGCATGCTGATACACATCTCGTATGGCACCGAATCTTTCATACCTTGCTGCAGGTAGTTGTCCAGTTTAGGTTTAAGAGTAAACGCGCTGTCAATCGCCTTATCAGTGCCCGGTTTATAGGCACCGATCGAGACCAAATCCTGATTTTTACGGCAGATAGACAGAATTTGTCGTACCGCCTTTGACATCAGAACGTGTTCATCGGTGGTGATTTGCGGCATCACCCGGCTGACGGATTTCTCCACGTCAATGGCTGGATAGTGGCCGGCATCGGCCATTTCACGCGACAACACGATGTGACCATCGAGGATCGCCCGCGAGGCATCGGCAATCGGATCCTGCAAATCATCACCTTCGGTCAGTACGGTAAAGAATGCCGTAATCGAGCCTTGATGCGGACCGCCGTTACCAGCGCGCTCCACCAGCGCTGGCAGTTTCGCAAACACCGATGGCGGGTAACCTTTGGTCGCTGGCGGTTCCCCCACCGAGAGCGCGATTTCACGCTGTGCCTGAGCAAAACGAGTCAACGAGTCCATCAGCAACAGCACATCCAAGCCCTGGTCACGAAAATACTCGGCAATCGTCAGTGCCGTCTGACACCCTTTCAGGCGCATCAGCGGCGAAGCATCGGCAGGTGCTGCGACCACAACGGAGCGTTGGCGGCCATCGACACCCAGAATTTCTTCAATAAATTCTTTAACTTCTCGGCCCCGTTCACCAATCAGCCCGACCACCACCACCTGTGCGGTGGTGCCGCGGGTCATCATGCCGAGCGTGACCGATTTACCCACACCAGAGCCGGCAAACAAGCCGATACGCTGGCCTTTGCCCACCGTGAGCAAACCGTTAATGGCTTTAATCCCTACATCGAGCGGTTCACTGATCGGCTTACGTGCCAGCGGGTTAATCGGTTGAGCATTGAACGATGCGCGTTGGTCGGTATAAATCGGCCCCAATCCATCGAGGGGGTTGCCCACCCCGTCAATCACGCGGCCAAGCAGTTCCATCCCGACGGGCAGTCCCGCCTCTTCCGTCAACGGCGTTACTTTGGCCCCCGGCAGCACACCGGTGATTTGCTCGCTCGGCATCAGAAACAGGCTATCTCCGGAAAAACCCACCACTTCGGCTTCCATTTCACCGGACATAGTCTGCACCCGGCACAACGAGCCAATTGGCGCGCGGCAGCCAGTCGCTTCCAGTGTCAGGCCAACGACGCGAATCAGTTTGCCCGAGGCAATCGGACGACTGGTCAGCCCTTCGGTTTTGTACTGTGCTAAACGGTCAGCCAATGACAGCATTATTCGTTACCCTGTTGATGACGATTGGTGCCACAGAAACTGTGCAGAACATTGCGAATGCGATCTTCCATTCGGTAATTAACACTCGACTCACCCGCTTCAATCTGAACATCGCCACGATTGAGCGCCGGCTCACTGACCAGCGTCCAGTTGCGCAGATCGAGTTCCTGTTCGCCGTAAGCCTGTCGAATGATGGTGCAATCTTCCGGATTGAGTTTGAGCGTAATGGCGTGGCCGGAAATAGGCAGCGCCTCGACCGATGCTTTGACCGTATCGAGGATCACCTGGGGATTGGTTTGCACCTCGACATGCACCACTTCTTTGACCAGCGTGAGCACCATGTCGACCAACTGCTTTTCAACCTGAGCATTCATCAGCTCCAGTGGCTGGGCAAACTGGTTCGCCAGGCCGATAAAGGTTTGCACGTGTTCTTCAATCACCGACTGACCCGCTTGCAGACCTTCTTCTTTGCCCGCCGCCAAGCCTTCTTCGTGACCCGCCTGAAAACCGGCGTCTTTGCCTTGCTCAAAACCTTGCTGATAACCTTCAGCCTGACCTTGTTCGATACCTTCCTGATAAGCAACCTGCTTGATCAGTTCGATGTCTTGTTCTGTTAGCTGAACTGGCTCTTCGTTTTCCGGTTCATCGAAACTCGGCATCCAGCTCGGGTCGTAGTTCATTGCCGTTTCACGGGCTTGCTTGTGCGTTTCCGCGCCATAGTCCGGCAGGCCCCACTTTTTCGGAGGCTCCACTGTGTTATCCGAACCGAGACGAATAAAACCGCGTTTTCTTTCACCTGACATGGTACATCCTACCCAAAGATAAAAAGGGCCTGCTGATTAAGCGGGCCCTTGGTATTACAAGAATTCGTCTGCCCCGCCAGACAACATGATTTCTCCGTTGTCGGCCATACGGCGGGCAATCGCCAAAATTTCTTTCTGTGCGGCTTCCACATCCGAGACCTTGATTGGCGGCATCGCCTCCAGGTCGTCTTTCATCAGTTCAGCAGCACGTTTCGACATGTTCTTAAAGATCTTGTCACGCAGCGCATCGTCGGCACCTTTGAGTGCTTTTTGCAGCACATCTTGCGGAACGTCGCGCAGCAGTTTCTGAATACCCTGATCGTCGACTTCCACCAAGTTTTCGAACACAAACATCAGATCCTGAATCTGCGTTGCCAGGTCTTCGTCCTGATCGCGCATCTGGTCCATCAACACGCCTTCGATATTGTTGTCCAGATAGTTCATGATGTCGGCTGCCGCTTTCAGACCACCAATCTTCGCCGCTTGCGCGCCCGCTTGACCGGCAAACTGTTTCTCCATGATTTCGTTCAACTCGGCCAGTGCCGATGGTTGAACTTCTTCCAGGTTGGCAATACGCATCATCAGATCGAGGCGGTCACGCTCGGAGAACTGCGCCAGAATTTCCGCAGACTGGTCCGGGTCAAGATACGACAGCACGATGGTTTGAATTTGCGGGTGTTCGTTAACAATAATGCTGGCCACCTGACGTGGGTCCATCCATTTCAGCGAATCCAGACCTTTCGATCCCGTACCCAACAGAATTTGATCCACTAGGTTATTCGCTTTGTCTTCACCCAAAGCAGCAATTAGCGCGTTACGCATAAAGTCTTCGCTGCCCATACCAATATTGGTGTATTTCTGAATATCTTCCAGGAAGGCACGGTGCACCGCACTCACTTTGTCCTGGCTCAGATCTTTCGCTCGCGCCATGGCACTACCCACGCGCTGAACCTGCTTCGGTTCTAAATGGCGAATAATCCCGGCGGCGTCTTCTTCATTGAGACTGAGCAGCAGAATCGCCGCTCGCTCTTCACCGGGAATACTCGAGATGTCTACAGATGATTCGACCACTTCTCCACCATCTTTCTTTACAATTTCGTTAGGCATTTTGCATCCAGTTCTTCACAACTTGAGCCGCCAGTTCAGGCTCGTTGGCCACCAGAGCACGTACTGCTTTGAGTACATCCTCGTCCTTGTGCAGATTTGGCAGGTCAATACCTGAACCAAACTCGAACAGTTCTCCACCTTCAATATCACTGCCGATTAAGCTGGTTTCACCACCCATCCCCATAGGCAAGCCATCCGGACCGTACAGCTGCTCGTCGTCTTCTGCTGCTGGGTTGAGCAATTTCTTCATCGCCGGGCGAACCAGTACCAGAACCACCACGATGATCACAAGTGCACTTGCCAGCCAACGAATCCAGTCGCTGAAGTTCGGGTTATCCCAAATCGGCACATCGGCCACTTGTTCGACTTCCGGCTCAGCAAACTGCATGCTCAATACGTTCAGCAAGTCACCACGGTTTTCGTTGTAACCCACGGTACCAATCAGTACCTGACGGATGGAACTGAGTTCGCTTTCGCTCAGCGGCGTATACGTAATTTCACCCGTGTCCGGATTCACGTTGGCGCGGTTTTTCACTGCGACTGCAACGGTTTGACGGTTAATCACGCCCGTTTGCTTACGCTCGTGACTGATGGTGGTATCGAGCTCAAAGTTGCGCGTCGCTTCTTTATGCACCGAACCCTGGCCCATGACTGAACCGTCTTTCATCTGTGCCACGTCTTGTGGGATCGAGGCATCGGCCGGAGGCTGGTTGCTCAGTGCGCCTGGCACACCTGCCACTACGTTGCCGTTGTTGTAATCTTCCAGCGTGTATTCGCTGCGGGTCGATGGAGTGTTGGGATCAAAACGTTTACGAGTCTGTTCAATGGCGCTGAAGTCGAGCTCAATATCAACCTGCGCGGTATAGTTTCCAAGGCCCAGAATCGGAATCAACACGGAGTCGATTTTGTCACGCAGGTTTTGCTCCTGCTTGCGCTCCATCTCCTGCTCTTTACGACGTGCAGAAGAGACCGGATCCTGAGAACCCGAGCTGAGTAGTCGACCATGTTGATCGGTCACGGTCACGCGGGTTGGGGTCATGCCCGGAACCGCACTGGCGACCATATCGACAATTGAGTCCACTTCTTCTTGTTTGAGGTTGGTGCCAGTACGCAATGTCAGAAAGACCGATGCCGACGCTTCCTGATTGTGACGGACAAATACGCTTTGTTTTGGCAGCGCCAAAAGTACGCGAGCTTTGTTGACCTGACGCATCTCTTCAATGGCTTTACCGAGCTGACGTTCACGACTCAGCTTAAGGCGTTCCTGTTCAAGACGTTGAGAAACACCAAAGCCCATGTCTTGCAGCAGAATGTCATCACCGGCTTGGCGGGACTGATTGAGTCCGGCACGCACCATGTTCAGTTTGAGGCTGTTGTAGTCGCTGTTCGGCACCAGAATGGTGTTGCCGTCCAACTTGTATTCTTGTTTCTGCTGATCCAGGTAATCCAGTACCGGAATCAGTTCTTCCGTCTCATAAGCACCGAGTGGACGCATTTCCGGCTCTTTGACCCAGAAAAACAGCATCACAATCAAAGCAACACAGATAGAGATCGACAGCACCAGCACAATCTGACGCAACAGGTCGAGATCGCCCATTGCGAAATCAAGTTTGGAGGAGCTCTTTTCGTCCATATCCGGGTTTTGTACGCCGCCGTCCAGATCAGTGCTGGACAGCAGTGAATGGTCACCACCGTTGGACAATGCCAGATCCGTTGTTTGCTTATCTTCAGCCACAGTTCACACCCTACACTTACACTGGCATGTTCATCAGTTCTTTATACGCATCAACAAGTTTGTTGCGTACCTGAATCGTGGCTTCAAAGGCCACACTCGACTTATTACGCGCAATCATAACGTCCGACAGCGACACACCTTCGTCACCACGGTCAAATCGCATCTGTAAATCGCTGGAGGTTTTCTGCAATCCATTCACATTATTGATGGCCTGAGTGAGCATATCGCCAAAGTCAGCGCCAACTTTTTGTCCTGTTGCTGCCGGACGGCTGTTGGCAGCTTCTACCATCATCGCCTGCATTTCGCTTTGTAAGCCGTCTAGTCTCATCATTACCTCTGATGCCAATTCTTTGACTCAAACCAATCTCTGGTTACTATTGCAGCAATTAATGTGCCACTCTCCGTACGGGACTCCGTTAACCGGGAATATCAATGCCTGCATCGCGCATTTTAGCCAGTTTATAGCGTAATGTGCGAGGACTAATCCCAAGCTTTTCAGCCATTTCTTTGCGCCGACCGTGACATTCCACCAGAGTTTCCATGATGATGGCGTATTCCTGATCGCGCAGCTCACCGCCCAGACCTTCGCCGCTGCTGATTGCTTTGGCAAAATCCACTTCAGCGACCGGTTTGATTTCCGGTGTGGCCACTTCGCCGCTCTCGACGACCTGCTGCAAGCTCGACGCATCCTGCCAATCAAGGCCTTCCAGCAGAATGTGCTCCTGATCGATGTTGTCTTGCTCGCTCAAAATCAGCGCGCGCTGAATGACGTTGTCGAGTTCCCGTACGTTACCCGGCCAGTTGTAGGCAAGCAGCTTGCCAATCGCCGCGGACGAGACTTTCGGGACCGCCAGACCAAGCTTTTTGCAGTGACGCTCAACCAGATGATTGGCCAGCGGCTCAATGTCACCTTTACGCTCACACAGCGCTGGCCAGGCGATTGGGAACACGTTCAGGCGGTAGTACAGGTCTTCACGGAATTTTTTCTCTTGAACATACGACTTAAGATCACGGTTACTGGTCGCCAGCACGCGCACATCAAGTTTGATGCTCTTGCGGCTGCCAAGACGCTCCACCTCACGCTCTTGCAGCACACGCAGCAGTTTCGCTTGCAGGTTGAGATCCATTTCGCTGATTTCATCCAGCAAAATCGTTCCGCCCTGAGCCTGTTCAAACTTACCCGGACAGGCCTGAACTGCGCCAGTAAACGCACCTTTTTCGTAGCCAAACAGGGTGGCTTCCAACATGTTGTCCGGAATCGCCGCACAGTTGATCGCGACAAACGGGCCATCTTTGCGCGGTGACGCATTGTGAATGTAACGCGACATCACTTCTTTACCCGAACCACTAGGGCCCAGAACCATCACGTTGGCATCCGTTTTAGCCACTTTCTCTGCTAAGGCCAGTAGTTTCAGGCTCTTTTCATCCGCGACCACCGCATCACCGTTATCGTCAGATTTAACGGGGGCGTATCGGCTCACCATGTTCAGCAGCACTTCCGGCGCAAAAGGTTTCGCCATGTAGTCTATCGCGCCCTCTTTCATCGCCGAGACCGCATCTTCGATGTTGGCGTATGCTGTCATCAGCAGCACAGGCAAGTTCGGCCAATGCTGTTTAATGTTACGCAGCAGCGCCAGACCACCCATGCCTGCCATCTGCACATCAGACACCACGATATCCACCGGATAGGTTTTCAGTTTGACCAAAGCGTCCTCGGCGCAATCGGCCTCCAGCCACTCGTAGCCAGCCAGAGCCAGGGTGTCTACCAGGGCTTCGCGTAGACCTTCGTCATCTTCAACGATTAAGACTTTGCTTTGAGCCATCATCATTCTCCAGTGTCTGATTGAGAAATTGGTGGTTGACGGTCCAGAGGCAGGCACATGGTAAAACACGCACCATCCCCCGGTTCAGAAATCAACTCGAGTCGGCCGTCGTGAGCACGACAGACCATTTGTACAACCGCAAGACCCAGGCCCGTGCCCTGAGAGCGGGTAGTAAAGAAAGGCTCCATGATTTTTTGCTGCAGCTCTTTCGCAACTCCCGGACCATTGTCCTGCACAGAAATTTTTAGCTCGCCGTTTACCGGACGGAAAAAGACATCGATTTGCGCGCCTTTGCCAACAATCTGAATCGCGTTCATGACCAGATTACTCAGCGCTGATGCAATCGCATTGACGTTGCCCAGCAAGATCGTCTCTTCCTGCTCGACTTCCTGACCGTAATCGATGCCATTATTTTTGACCGCCGTTTCGATCATCGGCATAAATTCGGTCACCAGTTCCGCCAGCGAGAACGGCTTAATCACTTTGTTGTCGCCACCTTTGGCGAACAGCAACATGTCGTTGACCTGCTTTTCCAGGTCGTGCAGACGATCGAGCAGTTTCGTCTGAAAACGCTCGCGGGTCGGCTGCGGTAAATTCGGTGCTGACAGATTGGCAGCATAAAGCATGGCACTCGACAAAGGCGTGCGAACCTGATGCGCCAGCGAGGCCACCATACGCCCGAGCGATGACAGACGCTGCAGATCACTGATACGCGACTGCAACAAACGCGTTTCGGTCAGATCGGTAATCAGGATCAACTGGCCCGTTGCCGATGCGGAAATCGCCAGACGTACTTTGCGTCCGTTCCGCAGTGAAATCTCATGGCCGTCATCTTCACGCGGCGCAAACGCAGTATGAATCACGGTATACCAGCGCTCGCCCACCAGCGGGACTTCTAACAAGCGGCGCGCTTCCGGATTGGCTTCACGAACAATACCCTGGGTATCAAGCAAAATAACGCCGGCTGGCATCACATCCAGCACCTGTTGGTAACGCTCGACCTGATGTTCCAGAGAGTCTAAATGTGAATGCTGTTCTTGCGCTGCGTCGTCCATCGTCGAAAATCTGCCTTTAAATACAACAATAGCCTGACACGCAAGATACATGCCAGGCTATTTACATTTATTTTCAATAACTTACTGCAATGACAATAAATTGACTCACCAATTATGAGGTTTAAGATCAACGTTGCATATTGTACTTGCGCATCTTTTCAACCAGCGTAGTACGGCGCATACCCAGCATATCCGCGGCGCGAGCGACGACTCCACCCTGCGCTTCCAGCGCCTGGTTGATCAGGTTCACCTCAAGGTCGGCCAGCAACTCTTTAAGATTGACCCCTTCCGGTGGCAACGATTGCGGCGCATCCATCCGGCCATTGAGTTCTTCTTCCGGCTCGAAACTGAAATCTTCTGAGAAAATCTCTGCCAGCACATCACGCTCCTGCTCTTCCACCGAGCTGAAACGGCTCGGCTCAGGCTGGAATTCGGGAATATCACTGTAACGATACTTTGTCGGCAAATGGTTTACATCCACCAGACTATTCGGATAAAGGATAACCATTCGTTCCACGAGGTTAGCCAGCTCGCGCACATTGCCTGGCCAGTCGTGTTCCATCAATGAGTTGATTGAACGCGGCGTAAAGCAAATCGGCATGCCCCCTTCCGCTTCAAGACGAGTCATCAATTCCTGCAGTAAAAGCGGGATATCTTCTTTCCGCTCTTTTAATGCCGGCATCTCGATTGGGAACACATTGAGGCGATAGTAGAGATCTTCGCGGAAACGCTGGTCTTCAATCATCGACTCCAAGTCACGATGCGTCGCCGCAATCACACGAACATTGGCTTTAATCGTGGAGTTGCCTCCTACGCGCTCGAAACAGCGTTCCTGCAATACGCGCAGCAGTTTGACCTGCATGCTCATCGGCATGTCGCCAATTTCGTCCAGGAACAGCGTGCCACCTTCAGCCAGTTCAAAACGGCCTTTACGAGCGGTTATTGCTCCGGTAAACGCGCCTTTTTCGTGACCAAACAGTTCGCTTTCCAGCAGTTCAGCGGGAATCGCGCCACAGTTGATTGGCACGAATGGACCACCGCGACGGGAAGAATGATAGTGAATATTGCGGGCAACCACTTCTTTACCCGTGCCCGATTCACCGAGGATAAGCACATTGGCTTCGGTACCGGACACCTGTTCAATCAGATGGCGCACTTCCTGAATGCCATGGCTCTGGCCAACCAAGCTGCGGAACAGGGTATTTTTACGCGCTGTCGCCAGCACCTGAATACCTTTGCGTCCAAGGAACTCTTTGCAGTGTCTGAGCGCTTCGCTCAACTGAGGATAATTTAACGGAAATTCTAGCTCACCCACGAATTGCGGGAACTCTTCCAGAGAGTATGGCTGCTTATTAGCTACCAATAGAGGGATATGATTGGCTTTTGAAAGCGTTTCGGACAGAGACTCAGATAACGTTTGAACACTGATCGAACCAAGAATGCAACCAGCCCAAACAGCTGACCAGTCGATCTGATCCAACTGTGAAGACTCAATCACCTCACATTGTTCCCCTACAAATTCTAATATGGTACTGAGACTCAGACGAATAGACGGATCGTCCTCGATCACAAGTAGTTTTGCTAAACCTTGCATAGGTGAGAATATTTGCCTTAATTCTGGGATGTTGTGGTTGTACCGTTGAAAATCATCGGCAGGCTTTTTAAATTTTAGTATTTGCCTGACTAAACGATAGACAATTTATGGAATTCAGCAACAAAAAAAAGCCACTTGGCTAGTTAGTGGCTTCTATTCTATTTAATTAAAAAAATAAGGCAACCAAGCAATTAGCTGGTGTGATGTCAGTTGAAAGTTTCAGAAATAACTCACAGTCCCACTTCTGAAGCAGTCAAATTGTGATATTCCGCAGGGATTTGGTCCCACGCTGACTTGATCTCACGAATAATGTCGATTACGTCATCCAGTGGCTGAGGATCGTTTTGATGGTTCGCCGCCGTGATTTGGGTGATCATGAACTCGTACAGCTGATCCAGATTCTGTGCGATATCGCCGCCGTCATCCATTGAAAGACAGCTGCGCAGGCTGATGATGATGTCTAACGCCTTACCAAGACGTTCGCCTTTCACCGGAATGTTGCCCTGAGCCATTGCTGCTTTGCCCTGAATCAGGCGTTCGATGGCACCGGCCATCAGCATTTGTACGATTTTATGCGGTGAGGCCGCACTTAGCTGGCTATCCACTGATACTTTTTTGTACGCCTGTAAAGAACCACGCATAGTCTTCCTCTTTATAAAAACTTTTTGTATTGCTGAACCGATTTATTACCGTGGCGATATTTATGGAGCGTTTTGCCTATCGCGGCGGTTTTTGACTGCATCAATTCAACAAGGAGTTGTGTATCTCGTACGGCACTGCGCCATTCATCTGAACGAGCGAAGTCCGGGTTGTCTGACACGTAGGTCAGTAATTCATGCAATAACTGTTCTCTGTTATCGACCAGCGCTGTGATTTCTTCAGTATTAATGTCGTCGACTGCAAGCTTATCTTTTAATTGGTGATTTACATCACACAACGCTTGAAGTGTACCTCTCATATTACTGTCCTAACGCATTCATCATGCTGGCAAGCTGTGACTGCATTTTGCCGGTGGCATCCTGCATGGCCGAAAACTTAGAATGAGTCCGTTTCTCTAAACTGTCCATGCGGCGATCCAGTGCAGACTGATCGTCAGACAAACGACGCGTCTGCTCACCGAGGCTCTTCTCGCGGGTACGAATTGACCCCGTCACACCGGTCATGCTTTGAATGGCATCTTCTACCCGTTTTGCAAAACCGCGGTTGCCACCAAAGAAATCCCCCAGCTTAGTGAAATTGTTATTCAGCTGGCGGTTGAGCATATCATAGTTGATTTCCAGCGTCCCTTGACGCGTGGTGGTGATACCAAATTCCGTCAGGCTTTTGAGCTCGTCCGGTGCCTGGTCAATTGATGACGAGAACACCGACTTGAGACGTGAGTCCGCACTGCGCACAATACTGTCGCCCGCCAGTGGGCCAGCTTGTCCGGTGCGAGGGTCAACACTGCTCAGTTCCTTACTCACCTGAAAGAACTGGTTATAGGCCGCAACGAATTGTTCGATATCACCGCGCACACTGTCGCGGTCATACTCAATGCCGATTTCCGCGGGCTGTTCAACGCTGCTGGTTTTGCCTTTTAAGGTCAGATCCACACCGTCAATGGCATCTTCAATCACGTTGTTGTGGCTGGACAACTTAGCCACGCCATCCAGCAGCACCAGTGAATCCTGCCCCGCTTGTACCTGACTCATCCCTTTGTAGGCATCGAATGCTTCTTGCGCCGCTTTAAGTTCAGACTGCACTTGCTCGGCTTTTTCGAGCGCTTCACGCTCTTCTGGTGCCATCTTCGCGCGCTCAGCCTGTTTGGCCTGCTCCGGCGTCATTTTGCCGCTTTTGACCGCTGCATCAATCGCCGCCTGCTCTTTAGCCAGTTTAGCATCCAGTCTTGCTTGCGCTTCTTTCGGAGTCACATAAGAGTCGGTCAGTGTCCCTGAAGCGGTGTTGCTCCACCCCGGCACATCCGGTGCTTTCTCTAGCGCTTTGTCATCGAGTTCCGGCTCCGGCTCAGAATAAGAGTCCAACAACGTGCCGGACGCCGTTTCTGTCCAGCCCGGAATGCGATCTTCTGGCTTGAGATATTTATTAACTTGACTGCCTGCGGCCGCGGCCGCTTTTAACGCCGAATCCGGCAACTCGCCCGGGCTGCCATCCGGTTTTGGCTGACCATTAGCGGCGGTTTGCGCCACGTTATCGATCTGCTCGGCGACGGATTTATCCACTTCACGTGCGGCATCACCAATTTTTTCTGCCACTTTAGCGGCAATTTTTTGCTGCTCTGGTGTCAAAGGGGCAAGGAGTTGCTGCGCTTGAGCACGGGCTTTTTCCAGATCTTTGACCCGGTCTTCTAACGTTTTGTATTCGAGATGTTTGAGTGCATCGCCAGCTTGCGCGTCTGCGCGGATACTGATGCGATGATCTTTACCTGAGACATTGGAAGCCACGATCAGGCGTGGGCCGTCGACGTCATTGATGACGGAAGCGCGAACACCTGGGTTGGCTTTTTCGCCGTTGATACCACGAACGATATCAATCAGCTTAGAATCGGAGCGTACATCGACGCTGAAAGATTTGTCGCCAAGCGAAATATGCAGCTTACCCGGACCAAACTTTGCGTCTTCCGGTAATACGTCGGACGCCAGTTTATGGCTTTGAGCAAGCTGCAACACATCGACTGCGTATTTGCCTGCGATTGCATCTGTGGTTGCGGTCGCTGAGACGACCTTATCGTCAGAAGTGTCGACTTTACGCACCGCGAAAGCCTTCTCCTGACGAAAGTTCGTCATTAGATTCTTCATCGTATCCAGCGACTCTCTGAGTCTGCCGTAGGCACTGATGCTCGAATCAATTTCGGTTCGCTTATTGTCAATGCTTTGCTGCTTAGGCACGCGCTCCGCATTCACAATTTTGCTGACCATTGAATTGATATCAAAGCCAGTGTTCATCCCCATTGGGCCTAAACTCATCCAATCACCTCAAAAAATACGATTACGCCTTCACCACTAACAGGCCCGATTTATGGTTCTGTTCCTTGGCTAGACGCCGCAATACTTCAAGCATTTCCTCTTCTGGGATTTGACGAATAATGTCGCCGGTTTTAGCTTCATAAATCGTCACCACTTCCCGTCCGGATTCTTCATCCACTCTGAACGCCAGTCCCTTGTTGATTGAAGTCACGAAGTCATTCATTCGTTCAACCATTTTTGCCCGTTGCTCTTCGTTAAGACGCTCCCGTTCCCGGGATTGTTCAACGGCGGCTTCCAGCGTCTGGTCCTGGCTGCGTTTCAGCTGTTCAGTTATGTGCTCCGAGACTTTTTCAGTCCGTCGCACTGAACGGTAGTCTTCCTTCGAATCGGAAGCGCTTTTCACGCTCTCATTTTCTGAAGCAAGTTTAATGCCACTTTGCGAGCCGTAAGGCTGGATGTTCGACGTGTATGATGATACTTCCATAACAATCTCCCCTCCACCTTATAGGTAGCACTTATACCACTACCCATTAAGCTCTTTTAACCGTATGGAATTAACCTAACAGGCTAAGAGCTGCAGATGGTGACTGCTTCGCTTGTGCCAGTACAGAAGTACTCGCTTGTTGCAGAATCTGCGACTTAGTCATCGCTGTGGTTTCACGTGCGTAGTCGGTATCTTTGATACGGCTGCGAGACGCGTTCACGTTTTCGTTGATGTTATCTAAGTTGCTGATTGCGTGGCCAAAACGGTTCTGAAACGCACCCAGAGATGCACGTTGACTGTCCACAGACTTCAGAGCGCCATCCAATACGGCTACTGCTTCCTGAGAACCGGCAACGCTGGTCACGTCGATATCTTTAACGGTCACGTCCTGCGCAGCACCAAAGCCGATTTCAGAACCCAGATCGCCGCCGATAGTCACATCGCCAGTCACTTTTTGTGAAGATGCGAACAGTTGCAGTTTGCCGTCTTCACCGACCGATGCTTTTACGTCATCGCTCTGACCGTTGATGTACGTTGCCACTTCTTCCAGATCATCACCTTTTTTCGCAGTGATGGTCAGTTCGCGGGCTTCGCCTTGTTTGTCAGTATAATTCAGAGTCAGGTCTTTCGCGTCGCCGACTGTCCAGTCTGCCGCTTTGCCTTCCTGAGCACGGTAAGATTTACCGCCCATCGCCGCGTTGTCTGAACGCAGGTTACCCATAGTCAGGTTCACTGCTTCGCCAGAGTCTGCGCCGATTTGGAATGATTTGCTGCCGAATGTGCCGTTCAGCAGTTTGTTACCACCGAAAGAGGTTGTTTCTGCAATACGGTTCAGCTCATCGTTCAGGGCTGAAACTTCTTCCTGAATCGCTTTACGTTCAGAACCTGAGTTCGAGCCGTTAGACGATTGCAGCGCCAGGTCACGCATACGTTGCAGAATGTTGGTGCTCTCATTCATTGCACCCTCAGCGGTTTGTGCAATAGAGATACCATCATTGGCGTTACGTACAGCCATGTCCAAACCACGACTTTGAGAAGACAAGCGGTTTGAAATCTGTAAGCCTGCAGCGTCGTCTTTCGCGCTGTTAATGCGGTAGCCCGAAGACAGACGTTCCATAGACTTCTGTACGCCGTCAGCTGCACCGTTTAGGTAACGCTGGGCGGTCATCGCCGAAACGTTAGTATTTACGTTGATTGCCATATTGTTGATCTCCTTAGGCGGATAGTTAGCGTGCCTTCGAGTCTCTCACCTCTCGTCGGCACACCTCATTTCTCTCGTATCCTTTAACGGCGAGAGATTCATGTCCTTTAGGAAAAAAATTGGCTTTTTTTTAATTAATTTCGATTTGAACGAAAAACGTGATGGCAGGCACAAAATTTCAGGCATAAAAAAATCCAGCCGAAGCTGGATTTTTCTGTTCAGTATGGGGGATTAACCCAGCAGGCTCAGTGCTGCTTGTGGCGCTTGTTTTGCTTGAGCAAGAACAGAGCTTGATGCCTGAGAAAGAATCTGAGACTTAGTCAGTGCCGTTGTTTCTTTCGCGAAGTCAGTATCTTTGATACGGCTCTTAGACGCATTCACGTTTTCGTTAATGTTGTCCAAGTTGCTGATTGCGTGGTTGAAACGGTTCTGGAACGCACCCAGTTCTGCACGGTGGCTGTCTACGTATTTCAGCGCGGCATCCACAATCGCAACTGACTCTTGAGCACCACCAACGCTGGTCACGTCAATGTTGTCGACAGTCACTTGCTTGCCTTCTTTCATGCCCAGCTCACCAGCCAGACCGCCGCTGAACGATACGTCGCCAGACACTTTGTTGTTACCTGCGAAGACTTGTAGTTGGCCTTTTTCGTTCACAGACGCTTTTACCATGTCTGTCTGACCGTTGATGTAAGTCGCCAGCTCTTCGATGTCATCGCCCGCTTTCGCGTTGATGTTGATTGACTGCTCGTTACCTTTGTCATCGTTCAGAGTGATGGTCAGGTCGTTTTTACCTTGCTCAACGCTCCAGTTTTTATCTTTCGCGTTTTCAGCCTGGTAGCTTGTACCACCCATCATACGGTTGTCGCTGCGCATGTCTTTCAGAGACAGCATCACGGCTTCACCGTTGTCCGCACCAATCTGGAAAGATTTGGTTTGGAATGTGCCGTTCAGCAGCTTGTTACCACCGAAAGAAGTGGTTTCTGCGATACGGTTCAGTTCGTCGTTCAGTGCAGTTACTTCTTCCTGAATCGCTACGCGCTCTGATTTAGAGTTTGAGCCGTTAGATGATTGCAGAGACAGGTCACGCATACGTTGCAGGATGTTGGTGGTTTCGTTCATCGCACCTTCTGCAGTTTGCGCAATTGAAATACCGTCATTCGCGTTACGTACTGCTACATCCAGACCGCGGCTTTGTACGTTCAAGCGGTTAGAAATTTGCAGACCTGCAGCGTCATCTTTTGCGCTGTTGATTTTAAAGCCAGAAGACAGACGTTCCATTGACGTTTGCTGAGCGCTGCTTGCGCTGTTCAGGTAACGTTGTGCTGTCATTGCTGATACGTTGGTATTTACATTCACTGCCATGGTGATTTCTCCAATTGATTTTCCGATGTTTCCGGTTTCCGACGTCTCGGAAAACCAAGTAGTTCTCTCAAAGTTACTTTCTTTAACGGCTCGGCCTGAAAAACCTTTAGGAAATTTTTAAGATTTTTTTGAAAAAACTTCCGTTGGCAGAGCAAACGTGATGAAAGAAAGAAAATAGGTAAAAAAGTCATTTTTATTGCTAAAGCTTTTACAAAGCGCGTCGATACAACTCAGTTTCACTTAGCCGCTAAGCAGCGTCAGCGCTACGTTTGGTTGATTTTTCGCCTGCGCCAATATTGATGTCCCCACTTGTTGCAGAATCTGTTGCTTGATCATTTGCGTGGTTTCTTTGGCGTAATCGGCATCTTTGATTCGGCTGTTCGATGCAGCGAGGTTTTCATGCACGTTGTCCAGGTTGCTGACCGCATGTCCAAAGCGGTTTTGCAGCGCTCCCAGCTCCGCACGATGGCTGTCGACATACTTCATTGCCGTATCCAGCACTGAGACTGCGCGCTGGGCACCGCCAACAGAGGTAATGTCGAGGTTATCGACGGCTTCATAGCCTTTAAGGTTCATCTGCAATTCGTCCGCTAGACTGCCGCTGAAAGACAAGGTGCCTGCGGTTTCTTTGCCTGCCATATAGATTTGCAGCTGGCCTTTCTCATTGACCGATGCAGACACTTTATCCGTCTGCCCGTTGATGTAAGTGGCTAACTGTTCAATATCGTCTCCCTGCTTGGCGTGAATGTGAATTTGCTCATCCTCACCCTGCGCATTGACATACGATATCGTTAATTGGTTACGCCCTTGCCCCACCTGCCATTGACTGTCGGCCTTACCGGCAGCCACATAACTGAATCCACCCATATTGAGGTCATCAGAGCGCATGTTCTTGAGCGACACCTGCACCGCTTCTCCGGATGATGCGCCAATTTGGAATGAGGTTTGACCAAACGAACCGTTGAGCAATTTTCGACCACCAAAAGAGGTTGTTTCGGCGATTCGGTTCATTTCATCGTTCAAAGCCCCCATTTCTTCCTGTAATGCTACGCGCTCCGCGTTACTGTTCGAGCCATTGGCCGACTGTAATGAGAGATCTCGCATGCGTTGCAGTAAGTTGGTGGTTTCTTGCATCGCGCCTTCAGCGGTTTGCATGATGGAAATGCCATCGTTGGCATTGCGTACAGCCACATCAAGGCCGCGCATCTGGGATTCAAGGCGATTGGAAATTTGCAGCCCTGCCGCATCGTCTTTGGCGCTGTTGATCCGTTTACCGGAAGACAACCGCTCCAACGACTGATTGAGCAAATCGGTCGCGGTGTTTAAATGCCGCTGCGCGACCAGCGCTGAGACATTAGTGTTTACCGTGATAGCCATGTGCGTGACAGAGTCCTTGGGGTTATTTCTCTTCTAACAGGACTATCGGCCGGGAATGGGGAATCTTTAGAACAAAAAAGCCAGGCTGTGAGCCTGGCTTTGGGAGTCTGAACGCCAACTACGCTTTGAGGCTGAGTGCTTGCAGCATCTCTTGTGATGGCGCAAAGAAGTAGGCCCCCGTCACCGCCTGCGTAAAACGCAGCAGTTGGTCAGTTTTACCATCGGTCACACCGTACATACTTTCCATCATGGTTTTGATGTTGTGCAGTGTGTGGCAGTAGGCAATAAACAGCAGGCCATGGTCGCCACTGGCGCTGCCATACGGCAGGCTGTGGCGCAGAATTTTCAGCCCTTTACCCTCTTCTTTAATATCGACGCGGCCAACGTGTGACGCAGCAGGAACATTGTCCAGTTCCACCGAATCCGGTTTAGTACGACCAATCACTTTTTCCTGCGCAGAGACGTTGAGGCGGTTCCACGCTGGCAGATTGTGCACAAAGCGCTGCACCATCACATAGCTGCCGCCAGCGAACTCACCGTCTGCCACAATCGCGACTTCACGACGTTTTTCCTCTTTCGGGTTTTCAGTGCCATCGATAAAGCCCGTCATGTCACGGGCGTCCAGATAGCGGAAACCGTAGGTTTCATCAACGACATCAACATCTTCTGCGATTTCGGTCAGGCATTTACGCATGACATAAAACAGCAGGTCGTGGCGCTTTGAGTGGCAATGGATCAGTACGTCGACATCGGTACTCGGTGCCATAGTGCTGCCTTCGCCCAACACCGGGAAATCGATCAGCTCTTCTGGCATCGGGGCTTCAAAGCGTTGCCAGAAAGCTTTGGTGAAGGCGACAGAGAGCGTCAGTTCTGCGCCCGGTTGATTGGCATTCACTTCATCCACCAGAGCAGGCAGTGCTTGCAACTGAGCAAGAACCTGTGCGTGGTTGCGTTTAATTTTTAATATGCTGTACAGAGCAAATGGCTCCGCTTCTGGCAAAATAGCCGACTGTGGCGTTGACATGTTAAGTCCTCACTTTTTCTTTTTTGCTCAGTGTGTACCCAATACGACAAAGGGTATGCTTCAAATTCATTCTACGTCTTGATACCGATCATGGCTTAGCCATCAGCGGCGACAAAAAACAGTCACGCACGCTGCGGCTGCGATAAACGTATAAAATTAACCATAATAGAATCAACAAGGTAAGCGCATTCGCCCAATGAAAAGCTCCGTGTTGCAGGTAGACATGGTAGCCCGTCTGAATAAACTGCACGCTCGCTGTCAGCAGCGTCAGCCAGCGCCCGGTTCGAAACAACGCATTAATCCAACGCCGCTCCGGATGACGCAGACTGATCAGCCACATTAGTGCAATCCCCGGCACGCCCGCCACCAGCCCGATGTAAAGCGCCGCATTGCCGGGATAAACGAAACTCAGAATCTGCGAACCACTGTCGCGGCTCACGCCTGCAACCACGAACACAATCCAGGCTCGCGCCAGAAACAGCCATCCCAGCCACAACCAGGTTGGAGCCTTGAGATATCCGTGGGTATCATATTGTTCGATGGCGTAACGCACGTTGTTCTTTCACTGTTGGTTATTGCCTTCCACTTTAGCGCAATGATTTCAAATAGCTATACGTGAGTATGAGATTTTGGTGACAAACTGCGACCGTGATACTCTAGGCAAAACTTAAGGGACACCAAGCATGACCAATAAAATTGTTCCATCGCCACAAACCCAACAAGAAGCGATGAAAGTGGCCAAGGCGACTCAAAAGCCGGGCCAGACCAAAGAGCAGACCAAGCTGATTGCACAAGGCATTGAAAAAGGCATTGCGCTGTATAAAAAACAGCAAAAAGAAAAACATCGCCAGGCCGATCGCGCTCGTAAAAAAGCACTGAGAACCAAACAATCTGCCATACACGAAGACATTGATTCCGAGATTGGTTACGAAGACGAAGTAACGCCATCCAAAACCCTGCAATGGCTGCCGTGGGGGCTGCTTATCGCCAGTTGGGTCGGTTTCATTCTGTTCTGGATGCAAAACAGCGCGCAATAGTGCTCCGGCAAAGCAAGCACACTCTCCCTCCGTTTCCAGAGTTGTTACCTGACGCACGTGACACGTCACTGGAAACGATTACAATAAGACCAACTCTAGCGATAACGTGCTTTGCATGAAGGCGTTCTGCGTTGAAAACTCGCAGTGAATCTCATTTATCGCCCAGAAACCATTCATTGTTTGCGGTCCGCCAGAAGAACAGTGTTTAATTTACCTAATGCATTGATAAAGGTTGAATTTCCATGGCTACCATTAAGGATGTCGCGAAAGCGGCTGGTGTATCCGTTGCTACCGTTTCCCGTGTCATCAATAAATCGCCGAAAGCCAGTCAGGCGTCGATTGATTCCGTGACCAAGGCGATGCAAGAACTGGGTTATCGCCCCAATGCTGCTGCGCGAGCACTGGTTAGCCAAAGCACCAATACGATGGGCGTGCTGGTTTCTGATGTGTCAGACCCATTTTTCGGCACCTTAGTCAAAGCCGTCGATACTGTCGCTCGTCAGAATGGTAAACATCTGTTGGTGGGTAACGGTTATCACAAGGAAGAAGATGAACGCCGCTCGATTGAGCTGCTGATCAATAACCGTTGTGATGCACTGGTGATTCATTCCAAAGCCTTGTCGGATGAAGAGCTGATTGCGTTCGCCAAAGAGGCCAAAGGGATGGTAGTGATCAACCGTCACATTCCGGGCATGGAAGATCGCTGTATTTCCCTCGACAACCATAAAGGGGCGTTTCTCGCGACCGAGTTTCTGATTCGTCAGGGCCACAAGAAAATTGCCTGCATCGCGTCCAGTCACTCGATTGCCGATGCCAATGAACGGGTTACTGGTTACCTGGATGCGCTCAAAGCCAATCATCTCGATTTACCTGAAACCTACATCGAGTACGGTGAACCGAGCAGTGAAGGCGGAGAACAAGCCATGCTGTACCTGTTGACCAAAGGTATCGATATCACAGCGATCGTCGCTTACAACGACAACATGGCCGCTGGCGCCCTATCGGTCATGGAAGAAAACGGCATCGAATCACCAGGGCAGATTTCGATTGTCGGTTTCGATGATGGCTTGATTGCCCGCTACGTAAAACCGCGCCTGACCACCGTGCGTTACCCGATTCAGATGATGGCGGAAAATGCCGCTCAATTAGCGCTGCAACTGGCCAAAGATGAAAGCCTGGTCGATGACAGCCCGAAACGCTATTCGCCAACCATGGTAAAACGCGACTCGGTTAAATCACTCAACGACTAAGCGGAAATCGAAGAAAAACAAAAGGCTTACCCAAAAGGTAAGCCTTTTACTCTCCCATCGCATTATCCCTGAATTGCAGGGAAAAGATCCCCATAGGCAAAACGTAAGCTGTGCCGATTTACCACTCCCCCAAGCGTAAATCCGCCTGAGCACGCTGATGGAGTCCTGACCAGCGGCTCACCTCTGAAGCTCCCGTTTGCCATGGGAAAATGACTTCGTGAACACAGGCATCAACCGACACCCGCTCGAACGCCACGATAGCCATTCAAGTGACGATCACTCGAATTCTTTTACCAGGCCAGCACCTTCTTTGGCCTGACACACGTAAATGGTTTCTTTCAGGCCGGTCGCTGCCTGATATTGCTGCTCGATAGCGACTTTGACATCGTTGACCAACGCAGGTGGCACCAGCGCTACCACGCACCCACCGAAGCCGCCTCCAGTCATACGTACGCCGCCTTGCTCACCGATCACGGCTTTGACAATCTCAACCAGGGTATCGACCTCTTTGACGGTAATTTCAAAATCATCACGCATGGACGCATGTGATGCAGCCATCAGTTGGCCCATGGTTGCCATGTCATTGGCACGCAGTGCATCCGCCGCGGCTAACGTGCGATCATTTTCCGTAATGATGTGACGCGCGCGCTTAGCCACCACTTCGCTCAACTCACCCTGACGACGCGTAAACTCTTCAATCGTTACGTCACGCAATGCTTTCACGCCAAAAATACGCGCCGCTTCTTCGCACTGCTGGCGACGGGTGTTGTATTCACTGTCGACCAGGCCACGCTGCTTATTGGAGTTGATAATCACAATCGCCATATCTTCCGGCATCGATACCGCTTGCGTCTCCAAACTGCGGCAGTCGAGCAGCAGCGCATGATTCTCCCGCCCTTCGGCAGAAATCAGCTGATCCATGATGCCGCAATTGCAGCCGACGAACTGATTCTCGGCCTGCTGGCCATTGAGTGCCACCTCGGCTTGCGAGATATCCAGCGCAAACAGCTCTTTAAACGTCTGACCGATGACCACTTCCAGCGCCGCCGAGGAGCTCAACCCCGCGCCTTGCGGCACGTTACCGCTCACTGCGATGTCGGCGCCGCCGAGGGCATAACCACGTTCAAGCAGAAATTTCACCACGCCGCGAATGTAGTTGGCCCACATTTTATCCGCTTGAAATACAATTGGTGCGTCGAGCGCAAACTCATCCTGCGCATTGGCATAATCGACCGCAATGATGCGTACGCAGTTATCATCACGCTTGGATGCCGCCACCACGGTTTGGTAGTTAATCGCACATGGCAACACAAAACCGTCGTTGTAATCGGTGTGCTCACCAATCAGGTTAACCCGGCCCGGCGCCTGAATAACATGGCTCGGCGCAAAACCCAGGACGTGTTCGAAAGAGCGAATCACGTTTTGAATCAGTTCAGACATAGGACTTTCCACAATTCTCTTCACGAGTACCACCACGGGGTACTCTGGTGTTTATTCGTTATTAAGGCTGTTCTTTGTAGTGAACATCGCTCAGTTCACGCAGGCGCTGCGCGGCCTGTTCCGGAGTTAAATCTCGCTGAGTTTCTGCCAGCATTTCATAGCCCACCATAAACTTACGCACGCTCGCGCTGCGCAGCAGCGGCGGATAGAACAGTGCGTGTAACTGCCAGTGTTCTATATCACTGCCGTCGTCAAAAAACGGCGCATAATGCCAGCCCATTGAGTACGGGAATGAGCACTGGAACAGGTTGTCATAGCGACTGGTCAGTTTTTTTATCGCCAGGGCTAAATCGTCGCGCTGATCATCGCTCAGTTCACTCATGCGGCGAACGTGGGTTTTCGGCAGCAGCATGGTTTCAAATGGCCACGCAGCCCAATATGGGACCACTGCCAGCCAGTGCTCGGTTTCCACCACAGTACGTGAACCATCGGCCAATTCCGCTTGCACATAATCCACCAGCAGATTGCTGCCCTGCTGATCGAAGTAGGCTTTCAGGTGTTGGTTTTTACGCTCAATTTCATTGGGCAGAAAGCTGTTGGCCCAGATCTGGCCATGCGGGTGCGGCTGAGAACATCCCATCGTCTCGCCTTTGTTTTCGAATGCTTGTACCCAGACATACTCTTTTCCGAGCGCTTCAATCTGCTCGTTCCAGGTATCAATCACGCCGCGAATCTGCGCCAGTGGCAGCTCAGGTAGCGTTTTGCTGTGATCCGGTGAAAAACAGATCACGCGGCTCAGCCCACGCACCCCTTGAATTTTAAACAACGGACTGCGGGATGGCGGTGCGTCCGGCGAATCCGTCATCAGCGCGGCAAAATCATTGTTGAAGACGTACGTACCGGTGTAAGCCGGGTTCACGTCGCCCGACACACGCGTATTTCCCGGGCACAAGAAACAGTGATGATCGTAGCTTGGAAGCTCTGCAGTTGACGGTTTTTCATCCTGACCGCTCCAAGGGCGTTTCGCGCGATGCGGAGAAACCAACACCCATTGCCCGCTCAACGGGTTATAACGGCGGTGTGGGTGATCCACCGGATTGAATTCTATCGTCGACATTTGTGTCATGACCTCTGTTTAAACGTCGTATCCCTGAGGATTATTTGATTGCCAGCGCCAAGTATCCGCCGTCATGTCTGCCAAGCTCAGTTTCGCCTGCCAGCCCAGTTCACGCTGCGCCTTTTCAGTACTGGCCCAACACTCGGCAATATCGCCCGGACGACGCGGACAAATTTCATAAGGCACCGCCTTGCCACACGCCTGGCTGAAGGCATTGACCATATCCAGTACGCTGGAGCCTTTACCCGTACCCAGGTTATAAATATGCAGACCGGCTTGTGTGCCGACCACCTGCAACGCGGCGATGTGACCATCGGCCAGATCCATCACATGAATATAGTCACGGACGCCAGTGCCATCCGGTGTCGCGTAATCATTGCCAAACACCGCCAGTTTTTCACGGCGCCCCACGGCAACCTGAGCAATAAACGGCATCAGGTTATTCGGAATGCCTTGGGGGTCTTCCCCCATGGTGCCTGACGGATGCGCGCCAACCGGGTTAAAGTAACGCAGCAGAGTGATGCTCCATTCGGGTTCAGCAACCACTAAATCTGCCAAGCACTGCTCCACCATGTACTTGCTGCAGCCATACGGGTTGGTGGTCGCGCCTGTTGGAGAAGTTTCGGTAATCGGTACAGTTTGTGGGTCACCATAAACGGTCGCCGACGAGCTGAACACCAGACTTTTCACTCCCGCTTTACGCATGCTGCGCACCAGCACTAACGTGCCGTTGACGTTGTTGTCGTAGTACTCAATCGGCTTGCTGACTGACTCCCCCACCGCTTTGAGGCCGGCAAAGTGAATCACGGCTTGTACGTCGTGCTTGGCAAAGACGGAATCCAGGAACGCTTCATCACGAATATCGCCCTGATAAAATGCCGGGCGCACCCCCGTTAAGGCTTCAATTCGATTCAATACTTCTGCTTTTGCATTGCACAAGTTATCGACCATGATTGGGGTCATCCCCGCCGCAATCATCTGCACACATGTGTGGCTGCCGATGTAGCCCATACCGCCAGTGATTAGAACGTCCACCTGTCACCTCTCCGCTGATTTGAATTGCATTGAGTCTATCAGCAGCCCAGCGCCGACTTCTGTGATTACACTCTCAAAGTGAAAACGTTTCCACAAACATTCACACCGAGGTGACTCTGCTATTATTGGAATTAGATACTACTGAAAAATAAGAGGAAGGCCATTAGGGCAAACGTTTCCAGAAAACAACATGCCTGCATTGAGCGGTAACCAAACCACACAATACAGACTGAACACGGTGAATGAACGACTTTACGGAAGGGAAGAAAGAAGAAAGCCAGCACAGGCTGGCTTGTTATGCACTAAATCCTAAACTCGCGGCGATATCACATCTGCGATCCAGAACCCATTGACTGTCAAAGGGCCCCCAATCTGACAACTGATAATAGCCGTCATTGTGGCGCCGACCGTCCTGAACGAACATCAGTTCAATGCCGATCCCCGGCAGGGCTTTAAGTACGTCCTGAATAGTACGACGAGGCCACCCCGTTTTCTCGATTAACTTCGGAACATTAGGCCGTTCCAGACTTTCAACAAGCAAGGCTAAATAAAGGCGCCTTGCAAAAACAGGACTCAATTCCATTGATTACCTCCTAATCTGTGCAAGGCACATTATTTCTGTTTTGCCAGTAAGTTTGTTGAGTTCGATCAATAACTCTCCAATCCTAGTCAATAGCCGTGGATTTTTTTTATTCAGTAAAATATCTGCATCACACTTTTGTCAGATGACAGGCTTCCTGTTAGGATTTGGCAAACACCAAAATAAGCAGCATTCAAAGGATTTTTATGACCATCACGATGTACGGTATCCCCAACTGCGACACGATAAAAAAAGCGCGCAAATGGCTGGAAGCACAAGGCGTTAATTACCAGTTTCACGACTACCGCAAAGACGGTATCGATGCAGCGCTGGTGAGCGAGTTTTGTCAGGCTCTGGGCTGGGAAAATGTGCTCAACAAACGTGGCACCACTTTTCGCCAACTGAGCCAAGAGCAGAAAGACACCCTCAACGCTGACACCGCTATCAACCTGCTGGTTGAACAACCTGCGATGATCAAACGCCCGCTGCTGCGCGTTGATGGTGATCTTCATCTAGGCTTCAAAGCCGAGCAATACGCTTCTCTTTTCTCTTAATACAAGGATTTCAAGGATGACAGACAGCCCTGTACTGGCTCTCGCAAAAGATTTAATCAGCCGCCAATCAGTGACGCCGGTCGACGCCGGTTGCCAGGACTTGATGATTGAGCGTCTCAAAGCGCTCGGATTTGAAATCGAAATGATGGTGTTTGAAGACACCACCAACTTCTGGGCCCGCCGTGGCACGCAAGCACCGCTGTTTGCGTTTGCTGGTCACACAGACGTGGTTCCGGCTGGCCCTCTGGCTCAGTGGCACACTCCACCGTTTGAGCCAACCGTGATTGATGGCCATCTGCATGGCCGCGGCGCCGCGGACATGAAAGGCTCACTGGCATGCATGGTGGTGGCCGTGGAACGTTTTATCGCTGAGCATCCGGATCATACTGGCTCGATTGCGTTTCTGATTACCTCGGATGAAGAAGGCCCGTTCATCAACGGTACCACGCGTGTGGTGGATACCCTGATGGCCCGCGATGAGAAAATCGATATGTGTGTGGTGGGGGAACCTTCAAGCACACATGCCGTTGGCGATGTGGTCAAGAACGGCCGCCGTGGCTCCATCACGGGCGATCTGACCGTAAAAGGCGTGCAAGGTCACGTGGCTTACCCGCATCTGGCCAACAACCCGGTTCATCAAGCACTACCTGCATTGGCAGAGCTGGCTGCAACCACCTGGGATGAAGGCAACGAATACTTCCCGCCAACCAGTTTCCAGATCCCGAATCTGCAGGCCGGCACTGGCGCGTCAAACGTGATTCCGGGCGAGTTTCATGTGCAGTTTAACTTCCGTTTCAGTACCGAGCTGACCGATGACGAAATCAAACGTCGCGTACACTCAACGCTGGATGCGCACGGCCTGGAATACGACCTCAAATGGACGCTGAGCGGTCACCCGTTCCTGACCGACACTGGCGCGCTGCTCGATGCGGTGGTAAAAGCGGTGGGTGAAGTGAATCATCAGGAACCACAACTGCTAACGACAGGCGGAACGTCTGACGGCCGCTTTATCGCGCAAATGGGAGCGCAGGTGGTTGAACTGGGTCCGGTAAACGCCACCATTCACAAAGTGAACGAGTGCGTCAACATTGCCGATCTGGAAAAACTGACCGACATGTATCAAAAAACTCTGGAGAATCTACTCGCCAAATGATGACGCCCGAGCAGCTGACCGGACAAACCGCGTCGCACCTTGTTGAAGTGATGGTGGGCCAGAAGGCATTTCTGGTTCATCCGCAAGTCAGCGCGGATCTGCTGTCTCTGAAACAGGCGGCGGATGAGGCGGGTTTTGTGTTCAACATTGCCAGTGGTTTTCGTCCGTTTGAACGCCAACTGGCGATTTGGAACCGAAAAATGTCGGGGGATACCGCCATTTTGGACGTCAACAGTCAGCCGCTCGACACTAGCCACTGGTCTGAAGCCGACAAAGTGCACGCCATTTTGCGCTGGTCTGCCCTGCCCGGTGGCAGCCGTCATCATTGGGGGACTGATTTTGATGTGTTCGATCGCAGTGCTCTGCCCCCGGGCGAAACATTGCAGCTCGAACCCTGGGAATATCTCGAGGCGCATCAGCGTCCGTTTTATCAATGGTTGAAGACTAACCTCGCCCGCTTCGGCTTCTTCTTTCCGTATCGGGAGAAAGGCTCAGGGGTGGCATTTGAACCATGGCACATCAGTCATCGCATCGTCAGTGAACAGTGTCTCCAAGCGCTGACACTGCCGGTGTTGGCACAGCAATTGGCGTCAGCCCCCATTTTAGGCAAGCAGTGCGTGCAGCAAGACCTTGGTCAGATCTACACTCAGTACATCACTCAGATCAGCAGAGGTGAAAGTGTATGATGGATTTTCTGTTTAATCCGTGGGTGATCACCATCGTTATCGTGTGTGTGTTTGTCGGCAATATTGCTGCACTTAAGTACACCGCGACGATGAAACTGGGTCAGATGAGTAAGAAGAGCGATCTCGACAAACTCAATGAGCTCGACAAGCAAAATCAGTCATCCGCTTCTGATAAAGAAACAAAAAAGGGACGCTAGCGTCCCTTTTCTATTTGGCTTTCCTGCCCGCTTACTGCTGAGCTGTTTTTTTCTCATCAACGATGGCGGCCAACACTGGCACCATTTCTTTCAGCAATTCTTCCTCAACCGGTTTACCCGCTGAGTTGGTCACGTTGATGGAAGTACGGTTACCCAAATCACCAAACAGGAAGGTGTAAGTGCCTGACCCTAGGTTCATTGGTTTCACGCCGATATCATTCCAGAATTCGTCATCTGGCGACGCGTATTTTGCTTTCATCGTACCTTGAGACTGGTTACGTTCCTCAATCTTGAAGCCCATCTTAGGCAGCAGATCAGGCAGACGTTGCCACAGCACATCATAAGGAGTACGGGCGATGATCACCGGGAAGCCACTGCGGTCTGAACCCATGGTAACCGGAATCTGTTTCACCAGCTCTTGTGCTTTACGCGCCGCTTCAGCTCGCACATCCTGATCGTAACGAGACGTCACCAGGTTAGTCATAAAGGCGTTGTAGCGCTCTTTGTTGGTCGCAGTCACCGGCTTCTGTTTGCCGCCCTCACGCCAGTCAATCAGAGAGATCTTAAATCCGTAGCGGTTGTTGGCTTCAACACGGCTCAACTCGTAGCGGCTACCCATTTCCGTATCTTCGTCTTCGGAGACCCAAGTCACCCAATCAGTTTCGATATGGTTAGCGCTTTCCTGTAGCGCTTTGATGTTGTGCTCTTGCATCATGGTCTTCGCCACCTGCCACACTTTGTCCGCTTCATCTTTACGGATCATCCACAAAGTGACTTCGCCATTCTGGCGTTCAGCACGAGCGCCGGGAATCAGTTCCAGCACTTGCTGCGGTGGGCGAATATCAACCACTGGGCCGATGCCACCTTTAAAATCACCTTGGGGAATATCGTAATCGGGATAAAACTGCGGCGTTGCGTCTTGCGGCAAAACCCACTGTTTGAAATCTTTCGTATCCAGGTAGGCAAAATCATTTTTGGCTTGGCGGCGTTGCGTCGGAGTGCTCGAACAGGCACTCAAAACCAAAACAGCCAGTGATCCAACCACCAGCTGGCGCGATAACTTCATTGAAACTCCTAAAATTTGCCGAGGCATGAAAACCTCGGCATTGTAATGGATAGCGCCTTATAAAATACAGGCTTCTGTCATTGCTTGGGCAACAAGTGGGCGCGCTTGTTCAGAGAGTTCCGTTAAAGGTAGACGCAGATCACCTTCTGCAATCAGACCCAGCTTGTGTGCTGCCCATTTCACTGGAATTGGGCTCGACTCGACAAACAGGCCTTTGTGCAGTGGCATCAGGCGTTGGTTGATGACTTCTGCTTCATCAAACTTACCTTCCAGTGCCAGGTGCATCATTTTTGCCATATCGGCAGCAGCGACGTTATTCGTTACTGAAATCACACCCTGGCCACCCAGTTTCACAAACTCCAGACCGGTTGCATCGTCACCGCTGAGCAGTACGAAATCGTTACCACACAGTTCGCGGTGCAACGCCACGCGGCTTAAATCACCTGTTGCATCTTTGAGTGCGACAATGTTTTTTAGTTCCGACAAACGTGCAACAGTTTCTGGACGCAGGTCAACTGCGGTACGGCCTGGTACGTTGTAAAGGATGATTGGAATATCGGTTTCTTGTGAAATCGCTTTGTAGTGCTGGAACAAACCTTCTTGAGTCGGTTTGTTGTAGTAAGGCGTTACGCTCAGGTAGCCGGCAATGCCAGTGTTGTTCAGCAAACGGCTGAACGTCACGGATTCGTGAGTAGCATTAGCTCCGGTACCGGCGATCACCGGAATACGGCCGTCCGAGAACTCGACGGTCTTTTCAACAACTTTGACATGCTCTTCGATAGTGAGTGTGGATGACTCACCGGTTGTTCCTACAGAAACAATGGCGTCAGTACCGGCTTCGATGTGGTAGTCTACCAGCTTCTTCAGGCTAAGATAGTCAACCTCACCGTCGTGGTTGAAAGGTGTAATTAACGCGACGATACTTCCTGAAAACATGTCTATCTCCCTAGATTGATAACTTCTGCATGGTACTGCATGGGGCTTGAAAAACACAAGGGGGGAAATTCGCTTAAACAGCCCTTATGAGTGAATATTTATCAGATGTTAGACTTTAGGCCAACTCTGCCTTTTGCTACCGGGTTATACACCCCTTGAAAATCCCCTTGTCAGACACACGTGATTTTGTGAAAACGCATACAGAAAAACACGTTTTGTTCCGCTCTTTCTATACTTTAACTGTGTTAACATGCCGAAAAACACTAAGCGAAGCGACTCTATGACTCAACATTTAGTGATCACCGCCGTGGGTACTGACCGGCCAGGGATTTGCAACCAAGTAGTCAAACTGGTAACTCAGGCTGGCTGTAATATTATCGACAGCCGAATTGCCCTGTTCGGAAATGAATTCACCCTCATCATGCTGGTTTCCGGCAATGCCAACAGCATCACCCGCGTGGAAACTCTGCTGCCCCTGTTAGGTCAGGAGCAGGATCTGATCACCATGATGAAGCGCACGTCGCCGCATGCTCAGCAGGCCAACGCGTACACGGTGGAAGTCTATGTCGAATCGGATGACAAACCCGGTCTGACAGAAAAGTTCACCCAGTTCTTTGCTGATCGCAACATTGGTATGGCGTCACTCAGCGCGCAGACGATCGATAAACTCAAGCTGGAACGGGAAACCAACCAGTTCCAAATCGCGATTACAGCGCACGTTGATAGTGACTACAATCTGATGCAGTTGCAGGAAGAATTTGATGCTTTGTGTCAGACGTTTGATGTACACGGGTCGCTTAATTTCATTAAAAACAGCTTATAAAAACGAAAGGAAGAACCATGAATACACTCAAGGCAGGTTCGCCAGCTCCGGCTTTCTCTCTTCTCGATCAGGACGGCAACACCGTTTCGCTGTCTGATTTCGCCGGCAAAAAAGTCCTGTTCTACTTCTACCCGAAGGCCATGACTCCGGGTTGTACTGTGCAAGCGCAAGGCATGCGTGATGTGAAAAGTGAATTGGATGCCCATAACGTTGTGGTCTTAGGTGTGAGCATCGACCCGGTAAAACGTTTGGGTAAGTTCATCGAACGTGACAACCTGAACTTCACTCTGCTATCTGACGAAGATCACGCTGTCGCTGAGCAATTCGGCGTGTGGGGCGAGAAAAAGTTTATGGGCAAGGTTTATGATGGCCTGCACCGCATCAGTTTCCTGATTAACGAAAACGGCGTCATCGAACACGTTTTCGACAAGTTTAAAACCAAAGACCACCACGAAGTGGTTCTGGATTATCTGAACAACAAATAATCACCACACCACTATTTCGTGCGATTGCTTAAATGATTAAATTGCATAAATAATCAAAAAGGCCAGTCTTAGAGACTGGCCTTTTTCGTTACGGATTGCGGAAACTACACGATGAATTTATTCAGGATTGCATCCTGCTCACGCACGTTTTCGGTCTGCACTTGCATTGCGATGTTGGCCTCTTCCGCTGACTCAGAAACCTGAGTCGACAGATCTTTGATCTTCACTGTGTTGTTGTTGATCTCTTCCGCCACCAGGCTCTGCTCTTCAGCCGCCGAGGCAATCTGGATATTCATATCGCTGATTTGTTGAATCGCATTCCGGATACGTTGCAGTGCCGCATCCGCCAGTTGCGATTTCGCCACCGCATCTTCCGCCGTCGATTTACTCTCGTTCATCGCCACCGAAACCGAGCTCGCGCCCGCTTGCAGTTGCTCAATCATGCTGCGAATTTCAGTCGTGGATTGCTGTGTACGCTGCGCCAGCGTGCGCACTTCGTCGGCAACTACGGCAAAACCACGACCTGATTCACCAGCACGCGCAGCTTCGATGGCCGCGTTCAACGCCAGCAAGTTAGTCTGGTCAGCAATGTCGTTGATCACTTTCAAAATGGTTTCGATGTTCGCCGTCGCCGATTCGAGGCCGCGTACTTCTTCCACCGCCATTTCGATGTGCGCCGATAAGCGGTCAATCGACTTAGTGGTGTCGCTGACCACGCGTGAACCTTCAACCGTTGCATCATCCGCTTCTTTCGCTGCTGACGCGGCACCCTGGGCATTATTGGCCACTTCCGTTGCCGTCACTGCCATCTCGTGCATCGCCGTGGCCAGTTGTTCCAGCTCTTGCAACTGAGCACGCATCGCTTCAGCAGAGCCGTGCACGGTGCCCATCGTTTGCTCCGCTCCGCGCATGATCTCTTCACCGATCGCTTTCGACTGCTTAATCTGATGTTGCAGCGTTTCGGTAAAGATATTGAACCCCTTCGCCAGTTCAGCAAACTCTTTGTCGGTATCGGTGCTCAAACGTTTCGTCAGATCGCCCTGACCCGACGCCACATCCTGAATCGCATCATTGAGTACGCCCAAGGGACGCATCAGCACTTTGATCAGCAGGCTCAGACCAATCACGCTCAGTACCAGACCAATAACAGTGTAGATGATGGAGCTGTTACGCAGATCGGAGACCGCAGCAAACGCAATCGACTCATCGATAATCGCACCGATGTACCAGTTCTCGCTTGGTACCAGAGTAAAGTTGACCATAAACGGATGACCATCAATCTCAATGCGCTGCGTTCCTTCTTTCAGTTGCACCTGAGGGAGATAGGTATTGAGCTTCTGACCGTTGTTTTTGGTGTCAGGGTGCGCAATGGTAGTGCCGTCAGCGGTCACGATAAACAGGTAACCAGCGTCAAACAGGTTGATCGAGTTAACCAGATCCGCCAACTTGGTTAGCTCCAGATCGTAGAACATTGCCGCTTTGAACTGTCCGTTCTCATAAACTGGGGTACCAATCGAAATGATGGTTTTCTTGGTCGAGACGTCGACATAAGGATCGGTAACGGTCAGTTTGCCGACTCTCTTCGCATCGACGAACCAAGGACGTTTACGCGGGTCGTAATCGGCGCCCGGTTCCCAACCGTCGTCATTTTCGACCACGGTGCCGTCGGCATCATAGCCCAAACCCACCGCTAGGAAGCTGCTCTTGAGTTTTGGCTTTTCGAGTACGTTTTTCACGTAAGCACGATCTTCGGGGTTAAGCTCCAGCACTTCCGTCATCGACTGAGCCAGCGCTTTTTTGCTGGTCATTTCTGATGTGATGGTGTTTTTCACCCCAGCCACATTTCTTTCAGGCTGCTGTTGACCAGAGACTCAACTTCCGAGCGAACGGTGCTGAGCTGTTGAATAGATAAAAGTAAAATAACGATTAATAGTAGCGCGGATGATGCAGCCACAATTTTTTGGCTAAATCTCATAGTTTCCCTCAACTCACAAGCTCTAAGTGGATTTCCATTTTTTATAGTTATTAGTTGTTATATCGACTAGCCAAATCGGAACTTGAGGAACAGTAACATCCCTTAACCTATATTTTACTCAATAATTTTGATCTCGCTTCACGAATGCTAAAAAACAAACGCCCCATCAAAAAATGATGAGGCGTTCATGTAACAAGCAGATAAGGCTATGCGTTAGGCTGCGGTGGCTCTTCTTCAATACTTGGCAGGGCGTTCCACACTGCTTTCACCAAAGTTGCCAATGGAATGGCAAAGAATACGCCCCAAAATCCCCAGAGTCCGCCAAAAACCAGCACTGCGACGATAATCGCCACCGGATGCAGGTTCACCGCTTCAGAAAACAGCACTGGCACCAGCACGTTACCATCCAGAGCCTGAATGATGCCGTAGGCGATCAACAGATAATAGAAAGGTGGTGTCATTCCCCACTGGAACAAGCCGACAATCGCCACCGGAACGGTGACCGCTGCCGCCCCAATGTATGGAATCAACACGGAGAACCCCACAGCGACCGCCAGCAACACTGAATAGCGCAGATCCAAAATGGCAAACGTCACATAGCTGACCCCACCGACAATCAGGATCTCCAGCACTTTGCCGCGAATATAGTTTGAGATTTGCTGGTTCATTTCGTCCCAGACTTTGGTCGCCAGCTTACGGTTGCGCGGTAACACACCACGCACCATGCTCAGCATTTCCTGTTTATCTTTGAGCAAGAAGAACACCAGCAGCGGCACCAGAATCAGATACACCGCTAATGTGGCGATGCTGACCAGTGAAGCCAACGAACCTTTCACGACCGACTCGCCCATTCCCAACGCTTTATTTTTCGCGTTGATCATGATGGATTCAACAATTTGCAGGTTGGCCAGTTCAGGATAACGTTCCGGCAACGTAGCAATAAACTTCTGAAGGCCGTTATACATGTTCGGAATGTCGTTCACCAGATTGACGATCTGCTGCCAAATGGTGGGCACGAGACCAAACACCGCCAGCAACATCAGCCCGGTAAAGATCAGAATCACCAGAATCACCGACAGCGTGCGCGGGATTTTCATACGGCACAATTGCACCACCGGCCATTCGAGCAGATACGCCAGCACAATCGCCACCAGCAAAGGAGCAATCAGATGACCAAAGAAGTAAATTGTGATGAAGCCAAAAAACAGAATAGCGACAAGGCTGACTGCATGGGGATCGGAGAAACGTCGTTTATACCAACGACTCACCATTTCAAACATTGGAGGCTGTCTCCTTTATGACATGAAGCGAGAAATGCTCAGTGAACGTCTGGCTCTGACAGACAAATTGCTGTCTTAGCAAGTAGGATTCGATATCGCGCTTGGAACTTGGGTCGCTAAGCAGAATGGTCACCGATTCACCATCTTGCAGCTTTGCGGTGTGACGTTTCGCAAGTAATAACGCCATTGGGCAACGCTGCTGACGCAAATCGAGAATATTCGGTTCCATTCTGTCGCTCAATCCTTAATATAGGTGAGACATTGTATAGCCTTTTACGCTGGGTGCCAGTTTTTCTCTCCCGCTAAAAATCGTTACAATTCATTGCTTACTTATTCCTATCCATCGGTGAGGTGATAGGGAAACCAATCCATTCTGACAATGTCTTATATCCAAACGACCTGAAGTTGCAGATAGGCGATTGAACAGAGCCGCCCCGCTGTAACTTCGTGAAGAACTGGGGATAGTGGAAGATGATTTTGGAGTATCACCTATAACTATGATAGTAAAACGTACTCGCTCATTCGTGTGCCTTTGCCTTGCTGCCGCTCTGGCGACGCCTTCGCTGACCTATGCCGACACCATTGAGCTGCCGGATATCGGCACGGTGGCCGGTTCGACCCTGACCATCGATCAGGAGCGCATTTACGGCGATGCTTACATGCGTATGCTGCGCAACAGCCGCCCGGTCATCAATGACCCGGTGCTAAACGAATACATCGACTCTTTGGGTCATCGTCTGGTTGCCAACGCCGACGATGTGAAAACCCCGTTTACCTTTTTTATGATTCGCGACCGCGACATCAACGCCTTTGCCTTCTTCGGCGGTTATGTCGCGCTGCACTCCGGGCTGTTTTTGCATGCGCAATCGGAAAGTGAACTCGCCTCCGTCATGGCGCACGAAATTGCGCACGTGACCCAGCGCCATCTGGCGCGCAGTATGGAAGATCAGGCGCGCCGCTCTCCGGCAACCATTGCCGCTTTGGCAGGCTCTCTGCTGTTGGCGATTGCGGCTCCGGAAGCGGGGATCGCCGCGATCACCGCCACAACGGCGGGCAACATGCAAAGTCAGATCAACTACACACGCGCCAACGAAAAAGAAGCGGATCGCTTCGGTATTGCCACACTGGCCAAAGCCGGATTTGACGTCAATGCCATGCCACGCTTCTTTGGCCGTCTGGCGGATGAATACCGATACGCCAGCAAACCGCCACCGATGCTGCTGACTCACCCGCTGCCGGAAGATCGGATCACCGACAGCCGCGCCCGCGCCCAGCAATACACACCGGTGCGTCTGCAACCCTCACTCAACTATCATCTGGCGCGCTCGCGAATTGTGGCCCGCTATGCAGGTATCGACAGCGATGCCGCTCTCGACTGGTTTAACCGCACGCAGAAAAAGGCCGAGCCTTCACTGCACCCGGCTTTTGAATACGGCAAAGCGCTGGTTTATGTCGATACCAAACAGTACGCCAAAGCAGAACCCCTGCTGGATGCCCTGCTGAAAAGCGACCCTTACAACGGATTCTATCTTGATGCGGTGTCCGACCTTTATCTCGCCACCGATCGTCCGGAAAAAGCACAAGCGTTATTGAGCGCGGCTCTGAAACAGAAGCCGAATAACGCCGTGCTGACCATCAATTACGCCAATGCGATGATGAAGGAAGAAAAATACGCCGACGCGATTCGCACTCTCCAGCGTTACACGCACGATAACCCGAACGATACCAATGGCTGGCAACTGTTGTCTGAAGCCAATATTCGTTTGGGTAACAGCGCGGAAGATTTGGCCGCCCGCGCCGAAATTTTTGCCCTCAAGGCCAACTGGAACAAAGCCATTCAGTTTTATACTCAGGCCAGCCAGTTAGCCAAGCTGGGCAGCTTAGAACAAGCGCGTTACGACGCACGCATCGACCAATTGATGGTGCAGCGTGACCGATTCTTGTCACTCCAATAACAAAAAAGCGATGAAGGAAAAATTATGTCAGTCGTGATTTATCACAACCCTCGATGTTCAAAAAGCCGTGAAACACTGGCATTGCTGGAAGAGAAAAACATTCAGCCACAGGTCGTCAAATACCTTGAAGAGCCACTGAGTGTGGCGCTGCTGAAAGAACTCTATGCTCAACTGGGTCTGACTCAGGTTCGCGACATGATGCGCACCAAAGAAGATCTGTACAAAGAACTGAATCTGGCGGATGTCAGCCTGTCTGATGACGCTTTGTTTGCCGCTATGGTTGAAAACCCGAAACTGATTGAACGCCCAATCGTCGTAGCCAACGGCAAAGCGCGTCACGGTCGCCCACCGGAGCAGGTACTGGACATTCTATGAGTTGTCGTCTGGTTGTGCTGTATTACAGCCGACATGGTGGTACACAGGCGCTGGCGCGCCAGATTGCCCGAGGCATTGAATCGGTAGCGGGCTGTGAAGCTGTGCTGCGTACCGTACCTGAGCTGACGGAACGAGACGGCCTGACTGACGATCCTTGTCTGACGTTGGATGAGCTTCGTCACTGCGATGGTCTGGCGATGGGCAGTCCGGTGTGGTTTGGCAATATGGCCGCTCCGCTCAAGCATTTCTGGGATCAAACGACGCCGTTGTGGCTCAGTGGCGATCTGATTGATAAACCCGCGTGTGTGTTTACCACCTCATCGACACTGCACGGAGGTCAGGAAACCACTCAGCAAACCATGATGATGCCGCTGCTGCATCACGGCATGCTGGTGCTGGGGATCCCCTACTCAGAACCCGCGCTGCACACCACAACGGCTGGCGGCACGCCTTATGGCGCGAGCCATGTTTCAGGGCACAACGACCGTATTACCAGCGATGAAAGCACGCTGGCTCAAAGTTTAGGAAAACGCCTTGCAGTGATTGCAAGCCAATTAAAGGAAAAACCATGAGCGTCGAAATGTCGCCACGCACCACGCTGTTTCGCTGGCTTGCGCTTGGCGGGAACCTGTCTCTCTTAGGCTGGATTGCCTTGTGGCAACTGGAGTTATCTCCTCATCCACACATCAACCCAGTGACGCTGACTGTTGCCTGGCAGATTCCCCTGCTGCTGCCGTTACCCGGCATTCTGGCAGGAAAGCCATACACCCATGCGTGGGCCAACTTCATTCTGATGTTCTACTTTCTCCACGCCTTTACCATTTTGTACGTTGATGGCGGCGAACGGTTGCTGGCAGCGGTTGAACTGTTGCTGACTCTGGCCGCCTTCATGGGTAACATTCTCTATGCCCGTCATCGCGGCAAAGAACTGGGACTCAAACTGACCAAGCTGTCGGAAGTAGAAAAACAAGAACGGGCCCGTTTTGATAACAAGCAGTAGCCTCCTGTTTTTGAACAACTTGTGATAAAAAAAAGCGCCTCTTCAGGCGCTTTTTTTATGTTCGACTTGTTAACCCAGCCATTGAAAATAGAGCGTATGGATGGTCGGTTCGGATGGCGCGGTTTCTGGCTGCACTTCTGTCGCGGCTTCAACCGGAGTTAATACAGGTTCCACATTTTGAACAGGCGGCTCAATAGTCTCTCCGGCAGGCACTGCCGCATCATCAACCACCGGAACTGCATCAGATGGCGCCACTTCAGGTTCCGGCATCGGTTCGATCGGCGCTTCGCCTTTCTCCACTCGTCCCATACGCAGTACTTCCTGCTCAAATTCACTTTCGCTGGTCAGCAGATGCACTTTAAACGTCACATTATTACCCTGAATTTTCAGAATATCGAGTGACGCTACTGAGCTCAGACGTTTCAGATTCTCTTCCAGCGTGAAGAAAGAGATAGCACCGTTCACTGGCTTAAATGATGCCAGCACAGCTTCTGAGGATTCGCTGCTGACCAACACGGCATTTTTCTTCGCGTAGTAATCACTCAGCTCATCCACCATGTCTGCGGCCGCGCTGTCGCCAGAGGCCTGGCCGCTGATTGGGCTTTTTGGTGCCGTAATCATGTTGGCCGCATTTTGGTCGTAGAGTGTCCAGCGCAGATTCGAGCCTTGTGCACGCACCACCAACACCGCGTCGGTCGGATAGCGTTGACTTGCCAAACTGATTGGCTGGGCAAATCCGCCCCAGAGATCAGACACCTGCACCCCGGTGATATCATCAAAATCACCGACAGGAACTGTGATTGGCAGACCACGCAACTGCGCGCTGGCTTTCAGTTGATTGAGCAACGATGTATTCGCATGCTCCCAGCTGATGCTGCGATCGTAATTGGACTCTTCCACCAGCCACACCAGCAGATTGGCACGATTTTCCGGCCAGAATGGCAACTGTGCCTGAGTCAGCAAAGTACGAATATGCGGACCACTAAAGCCCATACGAATCGTTTTGGCGTCGCCTTGCTGGCCATAGCTGATTTGATTCAGATACTGAGAATTCTGGCGCAGCGCTTTTTGAATGACATCGTTGGTGACCGACTCTTTATCGCCCGTGGCGCGGACGATAACTTGCTGCATGCCGTTGATTCGTGCAGCCGCATCCGCATTGTCTTGCTGCTCATCAATCACGACTTCTGTTTGATATAAATTGACTTTCGTCAGCGCAAACGCGGGCAGACTCATCAGCCCGACCATCAACAAAGCTAAGTAGCGCATAGTGTTCCTAGGTCCTCAATTGTGAAGGTTGATGATAAGCAACTATCCCCCTTCGGGCAAGGAAACGCCGCCAGTATCGCGTCAAAAATTCCCCAATTTACACAATGGTATTTCGCCAGAGTAAACTAAAAATAATCAAAATTTTGATCCAGTTTAAATGGCAATCGATTGCAAAAGTGATAGAATCCCGCGAATTTTGTTCAGTATCAGGGAAAATACAATGAAAAATGCCATTCAAGGCGCACAGATGCTATTTGTCGCATTTGGTGCTCTGGTTCTTGTACCGTTGTTAACCGGTCTTGATCCTAACGTTGCACTTTTCGGTGCTGGTATCGGCACCCTCCTCTTCCAAATCATTACTCGCCGCTCCGTTCCAATCTTTCTTGCTTCTTCTTTCGCTTTCATCGCTCCTATTATGTACGGTATCCAAGCTTGGGGTATTGCTGCAACCATGGGCGGCCTGATGGCAGCTGGTGCGGTCTACATCATTCTGGGTGTGGTGATTAAAGTGCGTGGTGTGGAGATCATCCACAAGTTGCTGCCACCTGTGGTTGTGGGTCCGGTGATCATGGTGATCGGTCTGGGTCTGGCTCCTGCTGCGGTCAACATGGCACTGGGTAAAACCGGCGACGGCTCGGTACAACTGGTCAACGGTGATGCGGCATTGTGGATCTCATGCGTATCGCTGCTGGTGACGATTGTCATCAGCGTGTTTGCAAAAGGTTTCTTCAAACTGCTGCCAATTTGTGGTGGTATCGCGGCGGGTTACGCACTGTCTCTGTACTTCGGTGTGGTCAGCTTTGCGCCGGTTCAACAAGCCGCGTGGTTTGCACTGCCAAACTTTACTTTCCCTGAATTTAACATTAACGCCATTCTGTTCATGATCCCGGTTGCGATTGCACCGGCGGTTGAACACGTAGGCGATATGCTGGCTATCTCTAACGTCACCGGCAAAGACTACATCAAGAAACCTGGCCTGCACCGCACTATCGCGGGTGACGGGGTGGCAACGATGGCAGCCACTTTCCTTGGCGCGCCACCAAACACGACCTACAGTGAAGTCACTGGCGCTGTGATGCTGACCAAAGCCTTCAACCCAGTCATCATGACCTGGGCAGCCGTGACAGCCATTGTTCTGGCGCTGGTGGGTAAACTGGGCGCGCTGCTGCAAACCATTCCGGTTCCGGTGATGGGCGGCATCATGATTCTGCTGTTCGGTTCTATTGCCACAGTGGGCCTGAACACGCTGATCAAAAACCACGTGGATCTGCACAAATCACGTAACCTGGTGATTGTTGCGGTGACGCTGGTGTTTGGTATCGGCGGTATGGCTTTCGGTATCGGTGAGTTCAGTCTGCAAGGCGTGAGCTTGTGCGGTATTATCGCGATTATCCTGAACCTGGTTCTGCCACATGACTTGGGCGAAAACCACATTGTTGATAATGCACAAATGGAAGAAGGTCAGAACTGATCGCTTCCTGAATATAAGAACGGCCTCATCTGAGGCCGTTTTTTTATGTCACACGCTTAAGCGTCCTGACACAGGTCGACAAACTGTGCGCGGGTCAATGAGGCCAAATCCTTAGGCGCTAGCTCAATTTCCAGCCCACGTTTACCGGCGCTGACACACATGGTTGGCAGGGCCTCTGCGCTGATGTGAATGAAGGTCGGCAACGCTTTCTTTTGTCCGAGAGGGCTGATGCCTCCCACCACATAACCCGTTGTCTTCTGAGCAATGTCCGGATTCGCCATATCGGCCTTTTTCGCTTTTGCCGCTTTGGCCGCGAGTTTTAAATTCAGTTTCTGCTCCACCGGAATCACCGCGACAGCCAGATTCTTCTCCTCACCATTGAGACAAAACAGCAGTGTTTTGAATACTGTTTTCGGATCCTGTCCCAATGCCTGTGCGGCTTCTAAACCGTAACTGCTGTGGTTGGGATCGTGCTCGTACTGGTGAATGGTGTGAGAAACTTTCTTTTTCTTCGCAAGATTAATCGCTGGAGTCATGGTGAATCGGTCCTTTATACCAATCAGGATAAGCCCATCCGGGCCTATAGTGATTCGTACCAATGAGATAAAAAAACAGGCGATGCGCCAAAGCACATCGCCTGATAGTTAAAGGGATTCAACGAGTTGAGTCAACGCTTTCCTGATAGCAAAACGTTTTCGTTACTTATAAACAATCTCGCCTGCTGGTGCGAAGCGGTTAACATCTACCGGGCTGTTCGCTTCCAGGTAATCTTTCAGCACTTCCGCGTCCACGAAACCTGTGTTCACAAAACCCGGGTGATCCGTGATTTTCGGATAACCGTCACCGCCCGCAGCGTTGAAGCTTGGCACAGTGAAGCGGTAGTTCTCATCCAGACGCAGCTGTTTGCCACCGATGAACACATTCGACACTTTGCCTTCTGCCACCGTCATTGTGATGCCAGCAAATTGTGCGTAGGCACCAGAGTCCACTGGCTTGGTTGCCACCACGTTAAGGTAGTCCATCACTTCCTGGCCCGTCATGTCCACATAGCTCACGATGTTGCCAAATGGCTGTACTTTCAACACGTCTTTGTAGGTCACATCACCAGCAGGAATGGAATCACGCACGCCGCCTGAGTTCATGATGGCAAAATCCGCTTTAGCGCGTTGCATGTGCGCCATCGCGATCATTCGGCCCAGGTTGGTTTGTTGGAAACGCACCACATCGCGGTCGCCTTCCAGCTTACCGTTGGTTTCTGCAATCTTGACATTCAGCTGAGCCGAACCTTTTTCCTGATATGGGCGCAGGAACTCGAGCATCGCTTGGTCTTCTTTGATTTCAGACGTTGCAAATACGCGCTTGCTTTCACCATTGACCTTCACTTTTTTCTTCAGGTTAACCGGGATCAGGTTGTAACTCACCATATTCAGTTCACCGTTACGGAATTCGTAATCGGCACGGCCCACGTATTTACCCCACTCGTATGCCTGAACGATGTAAGTCCCGTTTTGAATGTCCGGTTTACACTCGTCACCCGGAACGAAGTTTTTCTTCACCAGGTTCGGGCCTTCCATACAGACCGGCTCTTGCGAGTGACCGCCAACGATCATATCCAGTTCACCCGCAGGTAGGAAGCGCGCCAGTGCTACGTCGCCCGGCGCATTGATGCCGTGTTCGCCATTTTGGTAGTGACCCATGTGCGTTACGGCGATGATCAGATCCGGATGCTCGTTATCTTTAAGCTCTTCGATCACTTTTTTCGCTTCCGCTTTTGGATCGCGGAAATCGATGCCACCGATGTATTCCGGGTTGCCAATCTTAGCGGTGTCTTCCGTCGTCAGACCGATAACCGCAATCTTGATGCCCTGCTTGTCGAAAATGTGATAAGGCTGGAACAGGCGTTTGCCCGTCGCCTTGTCGTAAATGTTAGCCGACAGCATAGGGAAGTTTGCCCACTCTTCCTGCTTAAACAGGACTTCAAGCGGGTTATCGAATTCATGGTTACCGATCGCCATCGCGTCGTAGCCAATCTGGCTCATACCTTTAAAATCAGGCTCTGCATCCTGCAGGTCAGATTCTGGTACACCAGTGTTGATGTCACCGCCCGACAGCAGCAGCACACTGCCGCCTTGCGCTTCAACATCGGCACGAATCTGGTCAATCAGGGTCTTACGCGCAGCCATGCCGTATTCACCGTAGTTATTTTGCCAGAAGCGTCCATGATGGTCATTGGTATGCAGAATGGTCAATTTGTACGTTTTGTCTTGTTGCCATTCATGCGCTGGCTGCGAAGCACAACCAGCCAGCGACGCAATAATCGCTGCACTTAACACGGATTTCAGGAGTAAGCCTTGTTTCATTGTCATACCTTTCAACTGATGGGGGTCCACTGCTTTTCTATTCAAATTGTAGTCAGCTGGCGTGCACTTGGAGCGTACACCCAGCGCCAACCGACTGATAAAACATGAACTAATTTAAAGTAAGCTTGATGATGTGACAGCTTGGTTTCATAACTATGTGAAACTCATCACTATAAACAGCCACACTTAATGCGTTAGATTATCGACAAAAAGTGGCTGGCAATGTGAAGATGAAGGAATTTTCGCCAATTGTCTGCGCACAAGCGGCAAAAACGAGCACGCAAGCGTTTACTCAACAAGCCGAATAACAGGCACAAAAAAACCGCCCGAAGGCGGTTTTTCTTATTCCGTTAGCGAATGTCGATTGGCGCGAAGCTTTTCACCAGATCGTCCAGCGCTTTCATCTGTGCCAGGAATGGCTCCAGTTTATCGAGTGGCAGCGCTGACGGACCGTCACATTTCGCCTGATCCGGATTTGGGTGCGCTTCAATAAACAGACCCGCAATACCCGTTGCCAGGCCCGCTTTCGCCAGTTCAACAGTTTGCTCACGGCGACCGCCTGAAGCTGCGCCCGATGGGTCACGCATTTGCAGTGAGTGCGTCACGTCAAAAATAATTGGGCTGCCGTTGGACGCTTTTTTCATCACGCCAAAACCCAGCATATCGACAACCAGGTTGTCATAGCCGTGGCAAGAACCGCGTTCACACAGAATCACTTTCTCGTTGCCACACTCTGCGAATTTTTCCACGATGTTGCCAACCTGACCCGGGCTCATAAACTGAGGTTTCTTCACATTGATCACCGCGCCGGTTTTCGCCATCGCTTCCACCAGATCCGTTTGACGCGCCAGAAAAGCTGGCAGCTGAATCACGTCCACCACGTCCGCAACCGGTTGGGCCTGTGCTTCGGTGTGTACGTCAGTGATGATTTTTACGCCGAAGGTATCTTTCAGTTCCTGAAAGATTTTCATGCCTTCTTCCAGACCTGGACCACGGTAAGAGTGCACCGAACTGCGGTTCGCTTTATCAAACGAAGCTTTGAATACATAAGGAATGCCCAATTTGTCCGTCACCTGAACGTAGTGCTCACAAATACGCATCGCCATATCGCGGGATTCCAGCACGTTCATGCCTGCAAACAGGGTAAACGGCTTGTCGTTGGCTACCGGAATATCACCGACGTGAACAATTTTCTGTTCCATTCTCTTTTCTCTTCGTTGTGATTAATGCAAGGTCACATGATTGTGACTGAGTGCATTGAGTTGAGTTTTCAATAATTTTGCTGCAGGATCGTCCGGACACTGATCAATAAAATACTGATAATCCGTCAGCGCGATCTGGTGGCACTCCAGTTGCTGGTAGATAAAGCCACGGTCGCGAATTTCGTACGGGTCATCCGGAACAAACGTCAGTGCCAGATCGGTACATCTCAGTGCCAGAGTATAGCGCTCTTCGCGCAGCAGGGCACTTTTCACCAGCGCAAGCCAACGACCAATAATGGTCGGGTGATCGGCGGGCTTCAAATGCTCCGCTTTGAGTTTAGTCAGCGGCCCTTTGTGGCCAATCAACCACGCCTGCAAAGTATGGCGGGAAACGTACTCCCCGGAAAACGGGTTAATGTAAAGCGGCGTTTCGCCCGGCCAGCTTAGCTCCAGCAGGAACTGAGTCGGAAAGGTAATACCTTGCAGCGGAAAGCCCAGTTGGCGACCGAAATAGAGCAGCAGCGCGCCCAGGCTGACCGGAATGCCTTTTCGACGCTCCAGCACTTTATCAATAAACGCATTGTGGGATTCGTAGTACGCTTCGCGGTCACCACTAAAACTCCACTCAAAATAGAACAGGCGCAGAAACGATTCAAAACGCAGCTTCTCGTCACGTTCGTTAACCAGAGTCAGCTCCGCTTCATCCAGTAATCGTTTCAGCTCGATGCGTGCCCAGTCGACCCGGGTATCAGGATTGATGGCCTTATTCAGCGCAAGAGCACCATCCACCAGCTCCATCGCATCAAAATCTTCATCAAACAAATCCAGCATCACACAACTCTATCTGTGAATTTCATTAAAACAGGCTATCCGCTCAGCCAAAAAACATCGGTACTTTCGTTACGGCAATCTTGCCGGCAATCGCCAGCCAGCCCAGCGCACCAAAGAAGGCAAACGTGCGCAGCAGTTTGTTGCGACCCAGTTTCAGCGCAAAGAAGCCCAGTGCGATGTAAGCCAGTACGCTGGTCAATTTGTCCGTCATCCATGGCGCAGCAGCGGTAAACGGCACAAAACCCGTCACAAAGATCAGGCCGATACCGGATAGCAGCAGGAAGGTGTCCACAATATGAGGAAACACTTTCAGGAATTTATGTTGGCGTAACTCTGAGTCCATCATCATCAGAACGTAACGTACCGACAGCAGCAGAGCGCTCAGGCCGATCGTCAGCAAATGAAAATGTTTTAATCCTTCGTACATTGTCTTCCTCGTTAGTAGTTATATTGGCCCAGCGTAACGCGATCGTTACCGGCATAATCCTGCTCGGTGACCACCTGCTGATAGCCCAGTGCCTGCATGATGGTTCTCACACTGGCACCTTGATCGTAGCCATGCTCAAACGCCAGCCAGCCGCCGTTTTGTAAGTAATCTCGGCCAGCTTCGCTGATGTGTTTGATGTCTGCTAAACCGTTGTCAGCCGCAACCAGCGCACTTTTCGGCTCAAAACGAACATCGCCCTGCACCAGGTGCGGATCGTTTTCTTCGATATAAGGCGGGTTGGAGACTATCAAAGCAAACTTTGTACCGCGTGATAAGGGTTCAAACCAACTGCCCTGCAAAAACGTGACGTTGGTTATGTGCAAACGGTTAGCATTGTCAGTAGCCAGTTTCTGCGCTTCGTCACGCAGGTCGATGCCCACCACGCGGCGGCGAGGCAATTCTGACGCCAGTGCCAATGCAATCGCGCCCGTGCCGGTGCCCAAATCGAGAACATCGCCTTCAAGTGTCTGCGCTTTCTCAAGCGCCACTTCCACCAAACGTTCAGTGTCAGGACGAGGGATCAGGGTAGACGGCGAAACTTTCAGTGGCAGCGACCAGAACTCACGTTCACCGATAATGTAGGCGACCGGTTCACCGGTGATCCGGCGCTGCAGCAAAGCATCAAACATTGCCTGAATTGGCGCGTCGAGTACTTTGTCTGGCCAGGTGAGCAAATAGGAGCGCGGTTTATCCAGTGCGTGGCAAAGCAGCACCGCGGCATCCAATGACGGTGAGTCGCTGCCGCTTTGCGTCAATTGCAAAGTCGCCGCCTTAAGGGCGGCTTCTATGGTCAAAGACATCGATCAGTTTTGCTCAGCCAGAGCGGCCAACAGGTCAGCCTGGTGCTCTTGAATGACAGGATCCACCAAAGATTGCAGATCGCCTTCCATCACTTCGCTCAAACGGTAAACCGTCAGGTTGATGCGGTGATCAGACACGCGGCCTTGCGGGTAGTTGTAAGTACGAATGCGGTCACTGCGATCGCCCGAACCCAACAGGTTACGACGAGTATCAGAGATTTCCGCCGCACGCTTCGCCTCTTCCGCCTGAGCAATACGCGCTGCCAGTACCGACATCGCCTTGGCTTTGTTTTTGTGCTGTGAACGTTCATCCTGACACTCAACAACAATACCCGTTGGTAAGTGGGTAATACGAATCGCAGAATCGGTGGTGTTAACGTGCTGACCACCCGCACCTGAAGAGCGGAATGTATCAATTTTCAGATCCGCCGTACGAATTTCTGGAATTTCTGCTTCTGGCACTTCTGCCATCACTGCAACAGTACACGCCGAAGTGTGTACGCGGCCTTGAGATTCCGTTGCCGGAACACGTTGCACACGGTGACCACCGGATTCAAATTTCAAAATACCGTACGCGCCATCGCCGTTCACTTTTGCGATCATCTCTTTATAGCCGCCGTGTTCCGCTTCGTTCGACGACATCACTTCGATGCGCCAACCGCGTTTTTCTGCAAAACGGCTGTACATACGAAACAGGTCACCAGCGAAGATGCCCGCTTCATCGCCGCCCGCACCAGCGCGGATTTCGAGGAAACAGTTGCGGTCATCGTTCGGATCTTTGGGCAGCAGCAGAATTTGCAGCTCATCGCTCAAGCGCTCAATCGCGGCTTTAGCCAGTTTGATTTCTTCTTGCGCCATTTCGCGCATTTCTGCGTCGTCTTCTTTGGCCATCTCTTCAGCTGCAATCAGATCTTCCTGCGCTTGCTGGTAAGCCTGAAAACAGTGAGTGATCTCCTCAAGCTGTGAGTACTCTTTTGACAGAGCACGGAACTTGTCCTGATCACCGATAACCGCTGGATCGCCCAGCAGATGTTGAACCTCTTCATAACGCTCAACCAGGGATTCAAGCTTTACTAAAATCGACGCTTTCATAGTTTCTTCTTTAAACGAATAAGGAGTAGATGTTTATTGTGGATCATCAAGACCCAGACTTTGTCTGATAATGGCCAGTTTAGCTGGCTCGCCCTGCTCGGCGGCGGTTTGCAGCGCGCGCGTCGGGGTGTGGATCAGTTTGTTGGTCAGTTTGTTGCTCAGTTCAATCAGCAGCTTTTCCGGATCGCCGCCTGCCGCTAACGCTTGTAAGCTCTTACTCAGCAAATCTTCACGGATTTCATTGGCCGCTTTACGGTAGTCACGAATACTGTCGACCGCTTGCAGCGAACGCATCCAGGTCATGAATGCCGCGCTCTCTTCACTGACAATCGCTTCGGCCTGAATCGCTTCGACCTTACGCTGCTCAATATTACTATCGACGATAGACTGCAAATCATCCACCGAATAGAGATAAGCATCGTTCAAATCACCGACCTGGGATTCGATATCACGCGGTACGGCAATATCGACCAGCAACATAGGCTGGTAACGACGCGCTTTAAGGGCGGTTTCCACCATACCTTTGCCGATGATCGGCAGCGGACTGGCGGTTGAACTGATCACAATATCGGCGTATGCCAGATAGTCGGGAATTTCGTTGAGGGCAATCACTTCCGCATCAAACTGCTGCGCGAGATTCATGGCCCGCTCACGAGTGCGGTTAGCCACAATCATGCGTTTGCAGTTGTGCCCTGCCAGATGTTTGGCCACCAACTCGATGGTTTCTCCGGCACCAACCAGCATGACAGTGGCATCGGAAAGTGATTCGAAAATGTGTTTTGCCAGTGTACAAGCGGCATAGGCCACCGACACTGCGCTGCCACCAATCTCCGTTTCGGTACGGACACGTTTGGCAACAGAAAACGCTTTTTGGAATAACTTTTCCATTGAGGAGTCAACGGCACGGCTTTCCCGCGAGTCGGCATACGCCTGTTTGACCTGGCCCAGAATTTGCGGTTCGCCCAACACCAGAGAATCCAAGCCGCACGACACACGCATCAGGTGGCGAATGGCCGCCTGCTCTTCATGTACATAGAGGCTGGGTTTAAGATCTTCGGCACTGACCTGATGAAACTGAGACAACCATTCGATCACTTTGTTCTTGCACGAAGATTTCACATCACAGTAGATCTCGGTCCGGTTACACGTCGACAGGATCACGCTCCCGTTGACGAATGAACTGTCAGACAGCTGCCCCAGAGCTTCAGACAACTTGTCTGGGCCAAAAGCAACTTTTTCTCGCAATTCAACCGAAGCCGTATTGTGATTGATTCCAATAGCAAGCAAGGACATCTATCGAGGGTTCTCTGGTAAGAAATGGACTAGGCGCAGAATTTTACTTGATGACCCTGTTTATTGAAAGGGTCAACGGGATTTGTTTTCCCGAGTTCGTGATATCAATGATATAGTGAAGGCCGTTTCACGTTTTGACTGGATAAATAACGAGCATTTTATGACGCTTAAGCCACGTATTTACCTGATCGTTGCGCTGCTGATGACCCTATTTGGCTGTAGCAGCGTGCCGGAACCCATCGCCGATGTGAAGTGGCAATCCCACCAGGCGCGCCTGACCAGCATTGCGCAGTTTAAATTGGTTGGCAAACTCGGTTATATCTCCCCGGAGCAGCGCCAGTCCCTCAATTTCCAGTGGCAAAAATCAGCCGAAAACAGCCAGCTGCGCCTGACCAATTTCCTTGGCCAGACAGTACTCAATCTGACCATTTCACCGCAGGGTGCGCGAGTGGAAACCTATGATGAGCAAGTGTTCACCGCTCCGAGTGCCCAGCTTCTGGTACGCCAGCTGACCGGGCTTGATATTCCGGTTGATCTGCTGCAGGACTGGATCCTCGGCCTGCCGTCTCAGGCTGACAACTACGCCTTGAATGCCAACAATACGCTGGCAACGTTAGACAAACACGCTGGCAGCTACAGTTGGCATGTTGATTACGCCCGCTATCGTGAATACCCGTGGCAGCAATCTAACCTGCCATTGCCGGACAAGCTCAAACTGACTCAAAACCAGACTTCAATTAACCTCGTGATCTCAAAATGGACACTGACGCCATGATTTCAGGCCCGATACTTAATACGCCGACAAGCTGGCCTTCGCCAGCCAAGCTCAATCTTTTCCTCTACATCACTGGCCGCCGCACCGATGGGTACCACGAGCTGCAAACCCTGTTTCAGTTCCTCAATCATGGCGATACGTTGACGATCACAGCTAACACCAGTGGTGAAATCGTACTGACGCAGGAACTGCCGGGCGTAAAAACCGAAGAGAATTTAATCTGGAAAGCCGCCACCGCGCTGCAACGCGCCAGCGGTTGTTCGTTCGGTGCAAAGATTGAACTCAATAAAGTGCTGCCGATGGGCGGGGGTATTGGCGGCGGCTCATCCAATGCCGCTACGGTGCTGGTTGCGCTCAACTTCTTGTGGCAAACCCACCTGAATGATGATGAACTG
>ERZ1673961.22-NODE-22-length-84258-cov-7.421220_pt1 | contig 84258 bp, 80 predicted proteins | sample MGYA00580189_ERZ1673961 | MGnify/ENA primary metagenome ERZ1673961 (study PRJEB41334, sample SAMN05608105) | rock metagenome | biome: terrestrial subsurface; feature: shale formation; material: shale | place: USA: Pennsylvania ... | reverse complement strand
TTAGTGATGGTATTTAGTAAAGATAAGTCATCTGATAAACAAGGTGACGTTTCTAGCTTTGCAGCATTATGTACTGCACTTTCAGCCACTATCGGTACTGGTAATATTGTTGGTGTTGCTACCGCAATTAAACTTGGTGGTCCGGGTGCTTTGTTCTGGATGTGGCTTGCTGCCCTATTCGGAATGGCAACCAAATACGCTGAGTGTCTACTTGCAGTAAAATACCGCCAAGTTGATGATAAAGGCCAAATGATCGGTGGCCCGATGTACTACCTACAATATGGTGTAGGATCTAAAGCACTGGCGATCATGTTCGCTGTATTTGCTTTAGGTGTGGCTTGTTTTGGTATCGGTACTTTTCCTCAAGTGAACGCGATTTTGGATGCGACAGAGATTTCTTTCGGTGCTAACCGTGAACTATCTGCTTTCATCCTGACTTTATTAGTCGCTTTTGTCACTTTGGGTGGTATCAAATCTATTGCTAAGGTCGCTGGTAAAGTTGTACCAACCATGGCTGTATTCTATGTATTGGCGTGTCTAAGCGTGATCATCATGAATGCAGACCAACTACTGAATGCTATTGAATTAGTGTTGGTATCAGCCTTCACTTCTACTGCAGCAACCGGTGGTTTCCTGGGCGCGAGCATCATGCTGGCTATCCAATCGGGTATCGCTCGAGGTGTATTCTCAAACGAATCTGGCTTGGGTAGTGCACCAATGGCGGCGGCAGCAGCGAAAACAGATTCTTGTGTCAAACAAGGTCTGATTTCCATGACAGGTACCTTCTTCGATACCATCATCATTTGTACTATGACCGGTCTTGCTCTTATCCTGACTGGCGCATGGCAAAGTGACTTCTCTGGCGCAGCAATGACGACCCACGCTTTTGCGGTTGGTTTAAATGCTGACACCTTTGGTCCAATGCTGGTATCAATTGGTCTGATGTTTTTCGCCTTTACAACCATTCTTGGTTGGAACTACTACGGTGAGCGTTGTGTCGTGTTCTTGTTCGGCACTAAAGCGGTACTGCCATACAAACTGATTTTTGTTGGTTTAGTCGCTTCAGGCGCGTTCCTGCATCTGGACATGATTTGGATTCTGGCTGACATCGTAAATGGACTGATGGCCATTCCGAACTTGATCGGTTTGATTGCACTCCGCCAAGTCGTTGTAGAAGAAACCAAAAGATACTTTGCGCACGTTACATCGGCTATGGGCGATAAAGTGACGGCATAGTTCTTTACCAATTTAGAAACGTTAGTAACATGATGCGAAGCCTACCAGCTTCGCATTTTTTATTCCCGGTTACTCAGACTGAAACAAATACTTCACCAAACCAACATTCAACCCGTTCTACACTTATGCCAGTCTGGACAAATAGATGATTTCGTTTTCGTCAGGGAAAATCGATTAGTGCAGCGGATCGTTATTCGAACATCAAGTGCATTAAGCAGAGTGCGACGTTGTCAACTGGCGATAATGATCAAGTCTTTATTTTGAATGGTATCACTTCAAACCCTATCTGAGCATCGAGATGACTGGACACATTCCTCGTGAAATACAGCACATAGAGCAACTCGCGGAGCAATACCCTCAGCATATACGCCTAGACCTTCTAGATGACGTCTATTATAAAGATAAATCGCTACCGATTTATGCGCTTGAATTAGGCTCAACCAACAACGATGCACCTTGTCTGTTTTTTACCGGCGCGATCCACGGTGTGGAACGAATTGGTAGCCAGATAATTCTCGCCTTTCTGAAGAGTTTGCTAAGAAGATTGGAATGGGATGGGCAACTTAAACAATCACTCAATAATTTGCGAATTATCGCGATTCCCGTTGTTAACCCTTGGGGTGTTGCACTGAAAAAGCGTGCAAATCAAAATGGCGTGGATTTAATGCGTAATTCACCGATCAATAGTGATAACCCTGCTTACCACCTTTATGCCGGACAAAATTTTAGCTCATGCTTGCCTTGGTATCGAGGAAACCCAAACGAGATGGAACAAGAGCTACAGGTGTTGTCGCGTTACGTTTTAAATGTCACAAAGCAGTCGCGTACCAGCATTCTTTTGGATCTTCATAGCGGATTTGGTACTCGCGATCGACTGTGGTTTCCTTATGCCCATCACAGAAATCCTCCGAGCAACCTAGCTCAGTATTATTTACTTTACCGGCTATTCCGCAAAAGCTATCCGCACTATGAACTCTATCAGTTTGAACCTCAGTGGCATCAATACACCACTCACGGTGATTTCTGGGACTGGATGCTGATCCAACATCAAGCGCAATCCGAACATCATTTTTTGCCGCTAACCCTCGAGTTAGGATCATGGTTGTGGGTGAAGAAAAACCCAATTCAAATGCTGCGATTTAGTCAGCTTTTTCATCCGACTAAATCCCACCGTATTAAACGAGTTCAGCGCCGTCACAGCACTTTTTTAAGCTATTTAATTCAGGTACTTAATAATGATTTGATAGCAAACATGGATGCGAATGTAGAAAAGAAATATACGGAAAAGGCAACAAAGCTATGGTACCGATAGTATTAGTGAGAGGGTTGCTAAGAGAGAGTGGTCATTGGCAAAGTATGTTCAATGCACTGACAAAACTCTCGCCAAAGCTGATTCTCATCACACCTAACGTACCTGGGAATGGTGAAAAATATCGTGAACTCAGCCCGCTGAAGATTGAACAGATGCTCCCATCCATGCTCGAGCAACTCCCTGGCCAGTGTGAACGTTATCATCTGGTCGCCATTTCAATGGGATCAATGCTGGCCAGCCACTGGGCACATGCCCTACCCGATCAAGTTGCCAGCTTAACCCTGATCAATCCGAGCTTTTCTCGTTACAGTCCGTTTTGGCGCAGAATCAACATCAATGCGCTGTTCAGCATTGCAGTTTCTAGGTTAAAAGGAAGCGATGCTTTCCAACAATCGATTCTAAAATGGACCAGCCCAGTCAGTGTCAATCAGCCAGACGTTCTCGCACACCATATCAAGCTCGCTCAACAACATCCCGTCAGCGTCCGTAATGCTATTCGCCAACTGTATGCGGCAGCGCAATTTAAAGGCCAAAGTTCGCCACCTGCTTGTCCGAGTCAAGTTATCGTCAGCACAGCAGATAAACTGGTTGATAGCCGATGTGGGGAAGCCATTGCTAAAGCCTGGCAAATCGAAATAGTACGTTTTGATTGTGATGCGCACGACTTACCATTAGCACAGCCCCAAGCACTTACCAATTACCTGCTCCATTGGCTAGAGAGTGTTGAACTGTTGAAACAGGATTCCTAGTCGGATTGTATTGATTACCAAGCGGTTTTCTTCTAACCATATTCCTTAGTGATAACCTGATTGCGTTTCATTGACGAATTAGGGGTTTATTTCGTGCAACAGAGGCTCCACTTTATATGAACGAAGAAAGAAACTCTGAGGTCATATGTCATTCCCACGAATCTCCATCTTAGATCTAGCGCCCGTTGCAGAAGGCTCCAACTATACGGAAACCTACAAAAAGTCGGTATCCCTAGCCCAACATGCAGAAAAACTGGGCTACCACCGTTTTTGGCTGGCAGAGCATCACAACATGCCAGACATAGCCAGTGCAGCGACTTCAGTGCTGATGAGTCATATTGGCGCTCAAACTGAAAGCATTCGTCTTGGTTCTGGTGGCGTCATGCTTCCAAATCACGCGCCTTTAGTCATTGCAGAGCAGTTTGGCACATTAGAAGCTCTGTATCCGGGGCGTATTGACCTCGGACTAGGACGAGCGCCAGGAACCGACTACCCGACCATGCATGCCCTGCGCCGAGACCCAGAAAGAATGGACCCAGACTTCGCTGAATTGCTCGAAGAGTTACAGTTCTTTATGGGCCCAGTCTCCAAAGCCCAACCTGTAAAAGCCTGCCCTGGCGCAAATTCATCGGTTCCAATTTGGTTACTGGGTTCAAGTACGTATAGCGCGCACCTTGCCGCCGTTAAAGGACTTCCCTTTGCATTTGCTGCACACTTCGCACCAGATGCAATGCTACGCGCGTTGGACATTTATCGAACGAATTTCCAACCGTCAGAACAACTTGATAAACCTTACGTGATGATTGGCGTTAATGTGGTCGTTGCCGAGACCACTGAAGAGGCCAATTATTTAGCGACGACGGAATATCAGAAATTCTTGCAGTTGATCCGCGGTGGCCAAGGTAAAATTCCTGCCCCTGTTACCGACATGGATCAGCTCTGGCAGCCACATGAAAAGCATCAGGTCACTCATCAGCTCAGAGAGTCGATTCACGGTGACAAAGCCCTTGTATTGGAGAAACTCAACTCGCTGTTAGAACGTACTCAAGCGGACGAAATCATTGCCCACTCGATTATCTTTGATCATGAGAAAAAACTGCGTTCTTATGAACTGCTCGCTGAGCTAAAAAGCGAACAAATGCAGTAACCAGAATAAAAAAGAGCGACTATCCAGTCGCTCTTTCACTTATCTGTATGAAGACTACTTGTCTTCTAACATCAACTTAATGCCAAGCCCCACCAGCACAAAACCGGTCGTACCTTCCATCCAATTCATGAAACGTGCACTCTTAAGTAAGTTTTTCGCCGACGTTAACGCCCCTGCCAAACCACATTGCCAAACCATGGCGATAACAAAATGGATTGCCGCCATAAAGGTCGACTGTAAAAATGCCGAGCCTTCTGGGTTGATAAACTGTGGTAAGAATGCGAGATAGAACACCGCAGTTTTCGGGTTTAAAACATTAGACAAAAATCCCTCTCTCAATGAACGAGAGAAGCTGAATTCGTGACGGGTAATTCCCCTAGAAGCATCTTGCGGTGCTGCCGTGTTGTTCCATAACCCTTTCAGCGTCGTAAAGCCTAAATAGATAAGATAAGCCGCACCGACCATTTTAACGATATGGAACAATTCTGCAGACTGGGCAAGAATCGCAGAAATACCGATCGCGGAAAATGTCGCGTGAACAAATAACCCAAGGCAAATACCAAGGCTAGTGACCGCTCCATCAGTAAATCCACCACGTGACGAATTACGAATAACTAACGCGGTATCCAATCCCGGAGTGAGCGTCAGTATGGTTATAGCGATTAAAAACGCTTCAAAATTTTGTATCAAGCTTACATCCACCAAGCAAAGAGAGAAACTTCTCCTTTATTGTCATATTTACGCTGTCATTTCAATGAATTTTGATTGCTTACCCATAAAATCCTTTCGTAGATGTTGATAAAACAAATTGGAATAAATCCAACTTTCTGCGTGAATCACTTGGTAAGCCTTTGTAGGGTTGGTAAACTTTTGTTTTCTATAGTCATGGAAGGCGGCACATGAGCGCATTCGAAAAACTCAAAAAACACTCATTAAAACTCTCAAACTTTCAACACCTCGCGGCAATCTGCGGCTGGGACCAAGCGGCGGTTATGCCAAACGGTGGCAGTCAGGCTCGCTCAGAAGCCATGGCAGAGTTGTATGTTCATATGCATAACTTACAAACGCAACCTCAACTCGCAGACTGGTTTGCGCAGGCAGAGCAAGAGACGCTAAACGCTCAAGATAGCGCGACGCTTCGCGAGCTAAAACGTAACTGGCAGCAAGCGAATGTTCTGCCAGAAGACCTGGTGCAAGCAAAATCGCTAGCCGGTTCTAAGTGTGAACATGCCTGGCGTACTCAACGTGGTGAAAATGATTGGCAAGGTTTTGAAAAGAACTGGGCAGAAGTCGTAAAACTGTCTCAGGAAGAAGCCCAAATCCGCGCTGAAGTAACTGGTCTTTCCGCTTATGATGCAATGCTTGATATTTATGAACCGGGCACAACCACTGCATCATTAGACGCTTTATTCAGCGACGTAAAAACTTGGCTTCCAGAAATGATTAACCAAGCGATCGAAAAGCAATCTGCTGAAAATTTCATTGAGCCTAAAGGTACCTTTTCGAGTGATACACAAAAAGCCCTGGGCTTGGATGTGATGAAGCTTCTGCAATTCGATTTCGAACATGGCCGACTCGACGAAAGTGTCCACCCATTTTGTGGTGGCGTTCCCACTGATGTTCGTATCACCACGCGCTATGATGAAAGCGAGTTTGTTCAATCTCTGATGGGTATTGTTCACGAGACAGGTCATGCTCGCTATGAGCAAGGCTTGCCGAAATCTCTGGCTGGCTTACCGTCTGGACAGGCTCGTTCTATGGGAATTCACGAATCTCAATCTTTGTTCTTTGAGATGCAGATTGGTCGTAGTAATGCGTTTATTGAGCACTTAGCACATCTTGCTGGCGCTCACTTCACCGATCACGATCCTAAGTTATTCTCGCAAGACAATTTCCAAAAGCTGTACACGCGAGTGAAGAAAGACTTAATCCGTGTCGATGCCGATGAGATGACCTACCCTGCTCACGTTATCTTGCGTTACGAGATCGAACGTGACTTGATGAATGGTGTGATCAAGCATACCGACGTCCCTGAGTTGTGGGATCAAAAGATGCAGGCCTACTTGGGCTTATCAACCAAAGACAACTACAAAAACGGCTGCATGCAGGATATCCACTGGACCGATGGCGCATTCGGGTACTTCCCAAGTTACACATTAGGTGCGATGTATGCGGCTCAGTTCATGGCGGCGATGAAAAAAACGGTGGACGTTGACGGTGCTATCCAAAGTGGTGATTTAAGCCCTATCTTCACTTGGCTGTCAGATAATATCTGGAGCAAAGGCAGTCTCTTCACCACTGAAGAGTTAGTGCAACAAGCAACAGGTGAAACTCTGAATCCAACCCACTTCAAACATCACTTGGTCAATCGATATTTATAAGAGCCAGTAGTTAGGTGTCCGACTGGGCACCTAACTCAGAAATCACATTAGGCTTGAGCCAAATACTGACTCTCCACCCCAATAAAATGGCGTACGCCGAGCTTTCTGGCGGTCGATGCTCTGGATGAAAATCGATTCAGAAAAAATACTGAAATTACAAATACAACAGCGTTAGTAAAAAGGAAATACCATGAAATTTGCGATGTTAGGTGCAGGAGGCATCGGTTGTTATTTTGCAGCCCGACTCATTGATGCTGGCCACGAATGTGTATTAGTTGCAAGGGGTGAGCACTTAGAAGCATTACAAACTAATGGACTTCATCTGGAGCACCCTGACTTTCAGTATCATTCTTCGGTTGAAAGCACTGACGTGGCAGGATTATGTCAAGGCTATTCTTGTGACCATTTTGATTTGTTAATCCTTGGCGCAAAAAGTGGCGCAACAACTTCAATGCTTGATGAAATGAAGCCTTGGTTAGCACAGGGAAACACGCCTGTGTTGTCCATTCAAAACGGAGTAACCAATGAGGAACACATTGAGCTGCAAGTGGGACGAGAACGAACAATTGGTGGGTTAGGAAATTATATCAGTGGCCATATTGAAAGTCCGGGACATGTAAAAGTACAAGGAGCGGGACAAATCGAGTTTGGCGCGTGGCCGAATACAGAAAGTAATCCAACAATGGCTGAACTTTGTCATACACTAGAAGCTGCTTTTAAGGGTGCTGGCATACAGACTCGTCTTTATGAAGATGTCCGTTATGCGCTTTGGCGAAAACTCGTTTTGAATAATGGTGTCAATCCTCTGACCGCATTGACTGCTCAAAAAACAGGTTTTGTAACTACAGACCCTATTTTCAGTCGTACCGTTCGCAACATGATGGAAGAGACGGCTCGCGCTGCAAATGTGGCTGGCGTAAAAATATCCGCTGCTGATGTAGAAGAAATGTTTGATTTAATCAGCAATTTTGGCGACATCAAAACTTCCATGCAAGTTGATATGGAACGTGGTCGTAGTTTGGAAGTAAACGAAATCTGCGGGCCGGTGATCGAGAATTGTCGAAAAATCAGCCAACCTGCAGAAACGACTGAACTGATTTACAGGTTATTGGTAAACGCCGACGAGTTAAACATAAAACCCATACAATTCTGACTTTAACCTTTAGGACTAGTTGACGGCAACAAAGCCAGCAACATCATGTGCGCCGATATCGCGTTCACAAAATAAGTCCGGTAGTAATTTGAGGGTAAATTCCTCCTGAGTAACAAAGGACATCCAATTATGTCCTTTGCCTTACACATCTCTAGTTAGGCTTTTTCTGCCGCGATGGCTTGTGCGCTACGTTCAAGAGTCAGTTGAATGCGTTCACACATACCAGTCAGTATGTCTTTCTGCTCCTGCAAAAAACCAAATTCATCCAGTCTCGACAACAGTGACTCATTGGCAAGCTGAAACCTCGGGTCTTCTTTACCATGAAAAGCGCTAAGGTACGCATTCGCCAGCGCTTCCTGCCAGAATTTCAAAGATGAATCCAATTGATTATCTGCGACTCTTCGAACAATACGATGTAAACGCATGGAAACATGACCAAAATTTAATCCGGTTAACGCCAGGTCTGTAACGTTTCTCTCTGAACTGAGTGCTTTATCATAAGTAGAAATTCTTAATAACCGATCCCCCATTCGCGCATTGAACCACTGCTCTGGCGCGGTGTGCTTATCCATATCAATAAGATCACGTTGAGTCGCTTTCATCAGGCGAGACTGCATGAGTGGCAAGCTTGGGCCTGTGACTAATTTGAAAATCCAGTAAAGCACCGTTACACCAACAAAAATGGCCATTCCATTACTGATCGTCGTGTTAATGGTTAGTGCCCGGGTCATATCTGTACTTGGCATAACGAAGGTAGTAAACGGGATACAAATACCAAGACCGTACGGTAAGGTTGCTCGATTCGCTAACGCCAGCAAGCCTAGGAAATATGGACCAGCCAGTATGAGCACTAGCAGCTCAAAATCTTTACTGCTTGCCGCGACTAACGGTAGTGCATAAAAAATGGCCAATGGTAAGGCGATAACAATACCGACCAATAACCGCTTCAATACTGTGGTAAGAATAGCCATTGGTAAGCGAGCCATCATAATAGAAAACACCACTGGCAGTATCATAATCATCATGACCGAAGATGAGCCCGTCCCCACCCAGAGCCCGGCACCAACCAGAAATAGCAACACACTGCGAAGCCCGGTAGAAATTCCGACCAACGGATCACGATGGCTTTGAAAACTCGGTGCATTCAAATTGGTTGTCTCTTTGCTGGATAACTTTGCATAACCTTTCAGCAAAACAATCAACTCAGCACTCAACTCAAGAGCAATCTTAAGTAACCGTTTTTGCAGCGGCGTTTTCTCACTAACCTGATTGGCATATTCCATCTGCTTACGGCGCAGTGACTGGACAATAGCGTAGCACTCATCATAATCTCTTGAGGTTGCTATTTGCGTAAAGCTCATCCGCATCGAGTCCAGTACTGGCTCAAGAACCTCGCCGACAAGCTCCGGATGGCGACGTTGTAAACGCCCGAATATCTGCACCAGAGCCAATAGCGACAACACGCTATTACCAATCGCATTGGCAGCTCTGCTTTGACCTAAACCTTCCGGCCCTTCAAAGCTCACTGCACTGGAGTCATCACTCAGAGCCGTCACCGATTCGAGTATGCTATCAATTGTGTGGTGACGTTCCTGGTGAGTACCATTTTTATCCAGCTCAATGACTAAATAGCCTAACGTCTGGTTAATCACGTTCCTCGCGTTGACTACCAGACCATCTTTCACTTTCACTGGCCAAATCAGTTTACTGACCAGAGTCGCACAGATAACACCAATGACTATCTCACTAATTCGGGCCTGAGCAATGTCGAAAACGCGCTGGCTGCTCGCCATCTCTGGCTGAATCATAACAAGCAAACAGACTAAACACGCTGTCATGCCAGCCATCGCAAAGGCGTAGACTAAATTCTGGCGGCGCACCATTGCTGATAGTCCAGAGTTGATGCCCAACCAGAGCGCCAATAAGCCGAGTGCTATTTCAGGGTAAGGTGCGAACCATTGAAGAATTGTGATACCGACAAACCCGCCAACCAGTGTGCCGATAATCTGGTACATGCCCTTTTCAACAACCAGACCACCCTCAGGGCGGATTTGCAGAAATACCGCACCAATTAACGCCCAATACGGTCTGTCCAGATTCAGAAACATAGCGATGTACAGAGACAGCGCCATCGCAATCACGCCTTTGATAGCAAACTTTATCGCCTGTTTGTCAGGGAAAATTAGACTATTAAACAGTGCTTGCATGGTTACTGCATGTTCTCATCTAAATGAATAGAAACCGTCATCCCGGCACTAAGATTTAAATCATCAGGGTAATCATCCAATTGGATATCCACCGGGATTCGTTGCGCTAAACGAACCCAGTTAAAGGTCTGCTGAACCTGAGGTAGCAATTGGCTGTTCGCAGTCGTGTTACTGTCAGCAATCGCGTCACCAATACTCGTGACCGTTCCGGTTAGGGCTTTACCACCACTCATTAGGGTGATCTTTGCCTTCTGGCCAAGTTTGATCAGTGGGATTTTTGTTTCTTCAAAATACCCCGTCACATAAAAAGAGTTCGCTTTGACTAATGAAAGTACGGATTTACCCTGGCTGACATAATTACCAACGCGAAGAGTCAAATTGATGATGCTGCCATCCGCTGGCGCTTTGATAACGGTACGATCTAAGTTGATTTGGGCACTGGCAAGTTGGGCCTGCGCCAGTTTGTAATTGGACTTGGCAAGTTCCGTAGTGATACGGGCGCTCTCCGCCGTTTCTTCACTAATCAATTGCTTATTGGTTAATGTCTCACGACGTGAGTACTGATGTTTTGCCAATTCCCATGCATATTTTTTATTTTCAACCTGCGCTTCCAGTTCGGCTATCGCCGCTTTATAGCGAGCATCGTCAACGGTGAAAATAACATCGCCTTTTTTGACATCCTGATTGTCGCTGACCTCAACATCATTAACCCAACCAGAAACATCCGGAGCAATCGTTATCACGTGAGCCCTTATTCGTCCATCACGGGTCCAAGGCGAATACAGATAATGTTGCCAAATCCAATGGCCAAGAATAACGGCAATAACCAAAGTCGTAAGTGTGAGGGAGATGCGAACGAATTTTCCCATAGATGATTAGCTCCCAAATAGATAAATGACCAACGCGAGATAACAGACATACAAGCTGACTTCAAACCAAGGTGCCTTCCACAGTTTTGCGTATAAGCCTGATTTATGCAGCACAAAACGCGTACTCCATGACAGTAAAAAAGCAAGAGGCATAAAAACCACCAACGGACTAAACAGAAGCCCGGCAAAAGCTAACTCGTCAAACATAGGGCATAGTTCTCGATTCTTGGTGTTGGCTTGATAAAAACGGATTGTTAGAAAAGCTTAGTACATTCACTATACAACCCAATGAATGTAAAAAAAATAGCAGATTAAACAGGTTAGAAATGACAGGCCTCAGTGATCTAGCCTATCGAGAAAAAAGAGGCTCAATCCCCGTATCGTTTCACTTATCCAAATAAAAAGCCCCCAATAATCGTGAACTATTGGGGGCTTCAAAATGTTAAACCACTACTTAGCATTAACAGCTAAAAACGATTCACTAACTCATCGCAGGGATTAACTGAGGATTGTACAAACAATCTTCACCCTGCGGTCTGGTTTTAAATCGGCGGTGTAACCACATGTATTGACTAGGGCTCGCCATAATCGACTCTTCAACAATTTTATTGATAAAAATCGCCGCGTTTTTGGTATCACCTTTAGGAAATCCGTCAACTGGCTCCCTGATCGTTAATGTGTAATGGCCATCATCCCCTCTTACCATGGTAAACGGCACAATGGCACAGTCTGTTGCATCGACAAGTAAACTGGTGCCTGTTGTGGTACAGGCGTTTTTGACAGCAAACAAAGGCGCAAAGGTCGATCTTCTGGTTCCATAATCATGGTCAGGCGCATACCAAACACGCTTGCCTGAATTCAAAGCGTCCAGCATTCCTCTAACATTTTTACGATCGATCAAAGTACGATTGGAACGCGAACGACCCTTGTACTGAAAATAGTCAAAACAAGGGTTGTTATTCGGTCGATAAACACCCATTCCAGATTTTTGAATGCCAAATGCACGTGCACCCAGCTCTAAGTTCATGGAATGAACGGCAAGCATCAGCACCCCTTTACCGTCCTTTTCTAACGCTTCTAGGTGTTCCATCCCTTTTATCGTTACGTGTTTATTAACCCTGCGATCCGACCAGAACCAAGCCATCGCTGTCTCAAACAGTGCAATGCCAGAATTATCGATGTTGGCCTTCAGTATCGCTTCTCGTTTGCTCTCGTCCATCTTCGGGAAACAGAGCTCTAAATTGCGACGAATGGTGACCTGACGCTTTTTCATTAATCGCATGGCCAAACGGCCAATATTGCGTCCCAGGAATAACTGAAATTTGAAAGGAAGAAGGCTAAGTAAATACATCACCCCGATGATGAGTAGAGTTCCCCAGTACCGAGGCATTAGGAACCGAGCCTCGAAAACAGGCTCTTTTTGTTTGTTCATGAAAGAATCGCCAGATGTGCCCATCTATAAGTAATTAAAGTTAATGATAATTGCATAAACGTTTATCATTGTTTGCACTTCAAAAAAAGTTAAAGCGCGGGTATTTTATGGATCTTCGACACACTACACAGGGAACCCAAACTGACTTCGAATTAAATTGTAAAGGCGACAAAAGATTAGAGCACGTTAACATTGGTTAGAGTAAATTACCTACATACTTTCATGAACTTTTGAATAAATAGAATTTTCCTACCCGAAAATGCAGCGCATACGCTTTCGAAAGGACGATAAAGAGAGGTGTAAGAGAAATGTGTTGGAAAAACAAGCTAGAAAACTGTGCCACGCTATCGAAAACAGTCGCGGCACAGTGAAAGCATTAATGTAGCGTATTAGCCGCTTTGTGATGCTCCTGAGAGATAACAAAATAGATATGCATATCAATAGGCTCAGGAGTATTAAGTAGCATCTTTCCAACCTCACGCTGAAAGTGTCTGTAGTCTCCAAGCTCATCGATTAAACCCAGCTGTCGATAACTCGATTCACTACTGAACATGCCATAAGCATATTGGTGATGGTGGATATCTTTCTGCTTATCGTAACCAAGTTGCAGCAATGCAATATCAATTTCATCGGGAGCATAAGTGCTTTTATCGCCAAACATGCTGAGCAGTAAACTGGGAACTTCTTGAGCGATGCTCTGGATTTTCGTTTTTCTCTTAAAAATACCGAACATGGTGTCCTCCAATGACGATTCATCTCAAACTGCAAACCACAATATTATTTTGAGATGGATAAGTTTTACATGACTCGAATTTTGCTTACTCAGTCAACAAAGCCATATTAGCGTGATCACATAATGACCTTCAAATACAGTTCACTGTGTTTCAATGATGTCTCATCAAAACTTCTGATTTAGTCACAATTAGCCGGCCACGAAGGTATACCAGACACGAAAAGCGCAGATGTATTTATTGTTCAGATCAATGCGCAGGCATTAAACTTGTTTTAAGTCACATTTCGTATCGACATCTATAACGATTTGAGTTAGCTTTAGATGTATAGACGTCTAGATGACTAGAATTAGGGAGAGAAAGTCGTGCCAATTAGAATTCCAGATCAATTACCAGCAACTGACATACTAAGGACAGAGAACATCTTCGTGATGAGTGAGACTCGAGCGGCTAGTCAGGAAATACGTCCGTTGCGAGTACTGATTCTGAATTTGATGCCTAAAAAAATTGAGACTGAAACGCAGTTTTTGCGTTTGCTTTCAAACAGTCCTTTGCAAGTCAATGTCGAATTATTGCGGATTGATGATCGCCCGAGTAAAAATACGCCTACCGAGCATCTGGACAATTTTTATCGTCAATTTGAGATGGTTAAAAATAAGAACTTTGATGGCTTAATTATCACAGGCGCGCCACTTGGCCTAGTACAGTTTGAAGATGTGCTTTATTGGGACCATTTAAAAACAATCATGGAGTGGGCTAAAGATCATGTCACCTCTACCCTTTACGTATGTTGGGCAGCTCAAGCTGGGTTAAAGTTACTTTATGACCTGCCGAAAAAGACGCGTAAAGAGAAGCTTTCAGGTGTTTACCACCATCAAATTCATAACCAGTATCATCCAATATTACGCGGCTTTGATGATACGTTTTTGGCTCCGCATTCTCGCTATGCAGACTTTTCACCTCACTTCCTTGAGGAACATACGGACCTGGATATCTTAGCGACTTCTGATGTGGCTGGCGTTTACCTAGCGACAACCAAAGACAAACGAAACGTATTTGTGACGGGCCACCCTGAATATGACTCTCATACTCTCCACAATGAGTACATTCGTGATTTGGGCGAAGGAATGGAGCCAGCAATTCCGGTGAATTACTACCCGAACAATAATCCAGACAATGTTCCGAGTGCAAGCTGGAGAAGCCATGGTCACTTGCTGTTCGCAAACTGGCTAAACTACTGTGTTTACCAACAAACACCGTACGATCTTGACCATTTCAGTGAGTCTGCTTTCACTAAAGATGACTAATCCAAAGCGTTAACTTTGTGAACCGAGCCGCCATATGGCGGCTTTTTCATATCAGTTTGCAAACCCGCTCGCATAGTAATTTTTCGTCAATAGGTTTTTATCTCGCAATTCTTATCATGCTGTGAGATTTAGGGATACAGGGACGAGAAATGAAAACGATTAAGCTGGGCACACTTTTGCTGATGACTCAATTTTCACTGCTGGGATGCGTTACCGTAAAAGAAGACGGCTCTCCGATCGTTAAGCCCGACCCTATCGCTATGGCAGAGTCCCGTATCGCTCTCGGCTTGGGTTATCTGGAAGGTGGCAGCACTATCCGTGCTCATGACAATTTGCGACAAGCGCTTACTCACGCACCTAACTACTACCGTGCACAACTTTCTATGGCGCACTATTACGAGTCCGTCGGCGAAGAGTCAAAAGCCGAGGAAATGTATAAACGTTCACTCAACCAACATGCCAAAAACGGTAACGTGCTCAACAACTACGGCACGTTTTTGTGTAAACGTGGAGAATATAAAAAAGCAGATCTGATGTTTACACGAGCCATTGAGCAACCCTACTACTATTTGATCCCCGCGAGCTATGAAAACGCCGCGTTCTGCTCTCTTAAATCCAAAGACAACGATAAAGCAAGATATTACTTTACTCGCGCTATTGAGCACGATCCTCACAGACCAAAATCGATACTGCAACTCGCGAAGCTGGAAATTGAGTCGGGTGACTTTACCGATGCCAGAATTCGCTTAATGCGATTCAATCAAATGTATGGGGTAAAAAAGCCCTCATTACAACTTATGGTTGAGCTAGAACGTGTGGCTGGAAATGAGGCTCTGGAAAAAAGGTATAGAGCACAACTCGACCAAATGTAACAAATCAGATGAATCCGTCTAAAAGTCCCTGTTTTTAATAGGGAGTCTATTTGAAGTCTTGTCACACTTCTATTCTCTATTTAGTCAGAGTTCTGTTTACCAGCCTAACTATTTAGTTAGATAAACTACACTTTTCATATCAACTTTTTGAATATGGAAGTGTACTGTGAGCGGAATTTTTTCCTGGGATAACTTGTCTGTAAAGCAAAAACTATTTGGCTTAGTTCTTTTGCCAATTATGCTATTGCTTATACTGGCAGGCCAGCACGTACACCGCCTTTCAACCCAAGCCCAAGAATTACACAGAGCGCAACGATTTACTGACTATATCGATATCGTCTCATACCTTTACGACTTACCTAATAATCCGGAAGTTAGCGATAAATCCGTGGAAGCGCAGAGGCTCACGCTTGAGCTTAAAAAATGGACTCCTGCGATTTTCGGGTCAAATGCCGAAATTTCTAGTCTGTTGACGAGCTTTGAAGAAGCGAATGCCTCATTACTGTCTGCCAAAGAAAATGATGATCGACTGGACGCTATAGAATGGCGAACGGATCTTTATGAGCAGATCCTTCTGAGCTTAGATCAAATCTACTTTAATAATATCAGCCATGAAACCAGTAACGATCTGTCTTCTATTCTCCAGCTGGAATGGCTTATGTTTTGGTCAACCAAAGAGCATCAACTCAGTCATTTTCTCATCCAGTCAGTTGAAAAAGATCAGCACTATGACTCGGATATTCGTGACGAAATTAAGTCACTGGTTCAGAACCAGCAGCTATTGATAGAGCGCTTCGTGACACTGAACGCCAACCAAAAGCAGGTCAACTTGCTCATTGATACCTTTACCGACGATGTGTTTCGAATAAGCCAAGAGTTTCGAACCAGTTTACTTCAAGAACAAGAACTTCAGATGCTCAGCCCTCAACAAATTTCTGACGGGTTGGAAGCGCTCAACAAACGTCTCTCTCTCATCCACGATATCGACAACAAAATTGAGCAGCAGCTGCAAGCGAGTATCAGTCAGTCGATTACCAGAACAACTCAGCATCGTTTAGTCTTTATCGCTGCCATCTCGCTCGTCACTATCTTGGTGATTAGCCTGACGATACGACTAATTCGTAAAGTGACCGGAAATTTAAATGTCGTCCTCGAATTCCTTGCTCGCGAGAGTTATAACTCAGATTCACCGTTATCCGAATTGATAAAAGGCAAAGATGAGCTCAGCAGATTTGCCCGTGAAGTCGATAAGCTCAGCTTTGAGCGAGAGCAAACCAAACTGAAATTAACTCAAGCGAAAGAAGACGCAGAAAAAGCAAAAGATGAGGCGATCGAAGCGAGTAAAGCCAAAAGTAGTTTTCTGGCTAACATGTCACACGAAATACGAACGCCGTTAAATGGTGTCATTGGCATCTCCGAAGTCTTGTCAGATACCCCTCTGACCGCGGTACAACGCGACTACGTCGATACGATAGAAACCTCATCTCAACTGTTGCTGGGCCTTATCAATGACGTATTGGATTTTTCTAAAATTGAATCCGGTATGCTTTTAATTAGTCCACATTCAACGTGCATTCGCGAGTCAATCTACGACATCGCCTCCATCATATGCCCTAAAGCGAAAGAGAAAGGCATTGATGTAAAAGTCAATATCAGCCGAAATACACCCTACCATGTCATGGTTGACGATCACCGCTTGCGCCAGGTCATCATGAATTTTCTGTCCAACGCAGTAAAGTTTACGGAACAAGGTTATGTACGGCTTTCGGTTACCACTAAAGCGCTCACCGACTCTTGCGCCACCATTGAGTTTGCCGTTGAAGACTCTGGCATTGGGATTGATGAGCAACAGCAACAAATTATTTTTGCTCCCTTCGCTCAAGAAGATAACTCCACAACACGACAATTTGGAGGCACAGGTCTGGGACTCGCCATCAGTACTCAACTTGTCGATTTAATGGGAGGAACGATACAACTGGAATCAGCGAAGGGACGCGGAAGCCGCTTTTTCTTTGAAGTGACCGCCTCGGTGGCTCAGCAACATTTTACTCCTCACCATACGTTAAACCAAAGTCAGGTTTGGCTTGTGTGTGATGACGCCGAATTGGAAATGAAACTCCGTGATGAGTTGAGCGTCTATCAGATCGACATTCATCAGTCGGTCAATAAACTCAGCGCCTTACCAACCTGGATTAACGACAATGAAAATATCATCATTGTATATGCTGAGGGTGCACCCAATGTGGCGATCACAACATCCGATTATATGCGCAGGCTTGAAAACCAAAACATTCGCATCTGTTTAATTAAACATTTGCATAGTGACCAATTTGATTTTGGCAAAGTGGTCAGCGTCATTATCACTCAGCCACTACTCGGCCAACGCCTTCTCGCAGCACTTGAAAGATGTGAAGCAAGTTTCTCAGAACCTAGCTCACTTCATTCTGCTCCCCTTCACGTCCCCACATTGCCGAACGTCTTGATTGTGGACGACAACACCGTTAATCAAAAGATAGCCGGCCTGCACCTGACTAAAGCGGGGTTTAACTTTGATATTGCCGAGAATGGTGTGGAAGCCGTCGATATGTTCAGAAAGCACCAATACAGCTTGATACTGATGGATTGTATGATGCCAGTAATGGATGGTTTTGAAGCCACCGAACACATTCGTCAAATTGAAGCCAGTGAACAACGACCTTTTCGTATCCCGATCATCGCGCTCACCGCGAGCGTGGTCGATGATGATATTCAAAAATGCTTAGCTGTTGGAATGGACGACTACATTCCAAAACCCTTTAAAGCCGACATGTTAAAGGAGAAGTTGGATAAAGCATTTGGTCTTCGCTTTAAAAAACCTTTAAACACCGAGCATATACCAGAAGTGAAAGACGTAACCGATGCCTCACCTTTGCCTGCTCAACGTGTGGGTGAGCCAACGATTAATGCTTTGTCACTGAAAACAGAACGAGTTTTGCTGGTAGAAGACAACCGAGTCAATCAAAAAGTGGCGTCGTTACTGTTGGATAAGGCAGGCTATCAATATGAAATTGCAGAAAATGGCCAGGTAGCGGTGGAAAAATTCCAGCAAGATTCCGACTTCGCCGTCATATTGATGGACTGCATGATGCCAGTGATGGACGGTTTCGAAGCAACAAGGCAAATTCGTGCTTTTGAAAAGGAAAACGGGCTTAAAAAAACGCCCATCATCGCCTTAACCGCCAGTGTCGTAGATGATGATATCCAGCGTTGCTTTGACTCAGGGATGGATGCCTATGTGCCAAAACCAGTGAGAAAAGAAAAGCTACTGCATCAAATCGAAACGATGATTTAGGTTAACGGCTTATGGTGAGTCTCGGTCCTCGTTATCGCCCTTCCTCTTGGTCGTTTGCGACAAGCACGTTGATACTGGTTTATCTTCTGATCCTGAGTGCGCCCTTGTACGCCGCTGATAACTACGCCATTTTCTCGTTTAATTCAAAGTTTGATGCGCTAACAATAAACAAGGCAAGAAAACTCTACAGAGGTAAAACAAGCCTGTTACAAGGAGAGCGAGTAGAGCTTTCTGACTGGCCAGAAACGTCAACCGAACGGACAGAGTTTTACCGCTACCTTCTTAATAAAAATCTTGCCCAAATGAACGCACATTGGGCGAGTTTGTCGTTCTCAGGTAAAGCCCGCCCGCCCAAAGTCATCGAACAGCCAAGTATCGATGCTCTATTGGCATGGATGCAAGAACAACCCAATCGAATTGGCTACGCACCTGTAAACAGTCTGCCATCTAACGTCCACATTCTATATGTTGTAAGCTCGGAGAATTGATATGAAAAAATATCTGACCACAATACTACTTACCAGCATCGCTTTTCCGAGCTTAGCAACCATTGAAATAACAGATAATCTCTCATTGAGTGGGTTTGGTTCAGCCTCCTGGGCGAGATCAGATAACGACACGCCGTTACTGATCAACCGATTCATCAAAGACGAAAGCTGCTTTGATTGTGATACAACGTTTGGTGTGCAGCTTGATTATTTCTCCGGAGCATTGCGGTCGTCAGTACAAGTGGTAAAAAGGCCACAAGATCACTGGAGTGACCCGCAGCTCGAATGGGCGTATCTTGCCTATACGTACAAAAACTACGATATTTACGCAGGCCGATTAAGGCTGCCCTTATTTTTAGCGTCCGAGTATTATTACGTCGGGCATGCGCTCACGCCCGCTCGTGCTCCCACAGAAGTGTATGATAGTTTACTCGGTATCACGGCCTATAATGGATTTTCAGTTCGTTGGCTTTATGACCTCAATGACAAAGCAATGATTACTGCCATGCCATTTGTAGGCTTCAAAGACGATAGCAATATCACCATCAATGACAATACAAAACTTAAAGTGGATGTGAATGATGTCGTTGGCATCAATGTGACGCTAAGTGGTGACCGCTATCGCTGGAACTTTGTTTATTTAAATGGAGACTATGACCAAACCACCATTCTTTCGAACGCCGAACAAGACATTCCAGGCCTTGACACTATTGTGGTCGACCGTTTGACGCTTACAGAAAATGACTCAAAGATAGACCTGTATTCGTTGGGGACTAAGTATGAAATAGATCGATTCACTATAGCGGCAGAAGCCCAAACCAGTGATATCTCAACCACTTGGTACGCCACCGCCAGTTACAATAGGAACAAATTCACACCGTACACTGTCTACGGGCAAATCTTCGATGAACATGAAAATAAAACCGGAGATAGCTACCTATTGGGATTGAGATATGACATCACATACAACGTATCTCTTAATGCAGAATGGCAGTATTTTAAGGCGTTTGGTGATGGGTTAGGTACCTTCTCATCAATGCCGGAAGACGATAATGCCAACATGTATACGCTAATGCTCAACTTTGTTTTCTAGTTTTGCTTCTGTTGATTGGCACTTTTCTGCTTCATTTTGAGTTGCTTATCTTTTCGCCTTAACGCTCTAAAAAATTTCGACTCTTCGTGATACCAACCTAATACGCTAATAGGGAATCCCACCAGCATCATGATAAACAAATCCGCTGGCAACTGTTCAATGATATCCATAAAGGAGTGCAAGTCGCCAAAAATGAATAAACCAATTACTTTACCGACCAGCAACGCACAACAAATCATAAAAAACGACTTTAAGATGTAGTGCCATTTGCCTTTTTTACGTTCCTCTTTCCAGTAACTATATTTGTGCTCGCGGTTATACATCTCCCCTCCATACGTGACATTGTCACTCAGCACATAACCACTTGGTTTCAGTGCGCCACATCACTTTAAGCATAGTGTGAATAACAAGGCATTGCTGTCCAAACCAGCCGATCGGCCTAAATATTTTGGACAGCGTTATGGAGAGCATGACGCGATGCAGGCTAGTGACAAAACAAGTTATAACCCAAGCCTTTGCTCATGCAGGGTTAACCAGATGCGTTGTGGTTATTGCTTTCTAAACACCCAGACAGGGCCAATAAGAAGAAATTGTAAGTCTTCGTAAAATGAAGGCTTGGTTCCTTCTATTTTGTGCCCGATGAATTGCAACATCCAGAGAACACCAAAAATAAGTAAAGAGATATACAGAACCGGAAGTTGGAGCACTTCCAATGACCAGATTAAGCCAATACACGCCAATGTATAGCCCAGCATCATCATGAAGACACTGAGAGACAACCGGTAATAAAATATCCAAACAGGAATGACGGCTAACCATACCCAATTTATTTGATAACCGAGGATAGACAATTGAGGAATCGACCAAATTAACCCAACGACAGAAAGATAAATGCCGGGCACGGCTATCGCGTGAATTTTTCGATTGATTGGGTTTTGATGACTTTCCCCATAGGCTTTAAGCCAGTCAGATAGTGCTCGCATAGCATTTCCCTCTTTGCCCTTATACTTTTTATATAGCCTGTACTTAATAAAGGCGCGAGTTTTTCTGAAACACGAGCTAATAATTCAATTCGGTCATGGTGATAAGAGCAAGATATCCGTCACTTTCTCCTGCCAATACTCTGATTTATCTGTGCTCTAACTACGCGAAACCTAACGAAGCTCGCTGTGCTTTCGTCAACTTAGCAATGACAAGCTCGTATGAACGTTCACATAAATCCTGGATAAGTCCATCCTCGACATCTCCATTGAAATACACCGTGACCCAGTGTTTTTTATTCAAATGGTAACCGGGGGTGATATCAGTGAACTGAGAAGTCAGCACTTCACCATCCTCGGGTTTTACTTTTACACTGACGTAGTCTCGACCCTCTCTTTGGGCAAGTATTGCGAACATTTTCCCTTTGATCTTAAAGACTAAAGCTTCAGGTCCAAACGGAAAGTCGCTTTCCGCGCACATAAACGTATTAAGGTACGTTTCTAACGCTTTGATTTGCATCCCACACCCCGCAATTGATTTTATTCAAACTGTGGCAACAAGTTCTTTAACGCCTCATTAAGCTTTAACTTTTCTTCATCAGACAAGCCATGCATAAAGCCTCGTTGAACCTCAACATGTTCAACAATCAACTTATCGATAAGCATCAAACCCTTAGCCGTCAATTCAACCGTAACACTGCGTCTATCTTCCTTACTATGTTCTCTGACAATTAAACCTTTCGTTTCCAACTTATCTAATCGGTTAGTCATCGCGCCGGAAGTAAGCATCATTGACTCGATCAAGGCTGATGGCGTCAAACAGTATGGCGCTCCTGCTCGACGCAACGTCGCCAGTACATCAAATTCACCCATTTTAAGGTCATACTGCTTATGAAGATCTGCGACTCGAGTCTCCATGTGTTTGGCAATTCTCATTAATCGCCCCATGATGGCCATCGGCTGTGTGTCGAGCTCTGGCTTTTCTTTAAACCACTGCTCTACCAGTCTATCAATTGCGTCCATTTCTTACTTCTCTCCAAAGCAACGCGGCTTGTCTAATTACTTTAACATGAAGATACTTTACAAAAAGTAACCTAAGGCGTATCTTTGCACTTAATTATCTTAACGTAAAGATATTTGACATGAACATTTTACTCGCCATGATCCCGGCCTTTTTCTGGGGCACGACTTATGCGGTTACGCAGTATACGGTGCCAGATTGGCCTCCTATTCTGCTGGGTGTCCTGCGTGCGCTGCCTGCGGGCTTACTGCTGCTCGCGATAAAGCCGACATTGCCGAAAAAGCACGAGTGGAGAGCCCTGCTTGTATTAGGCACGATCAACATCGCGCTGTTCTTCTGCCTTGTCTTTGTCATGGCACTCACACTGCCTGCGGCGATTTCAGGCGTGGGTATGGTTTCATTACCCGTATTTGCGATGCTGTACAGTTGGGTGGTCTATAAACGCCGACCTAACGCGTTACAGGTATGCCGAGGCCTTGCTTTGGTTGCCCTCGCGTGGCTGCTATTTAATCCGGCAACCATCACACTGAATCCGGTTGGTTTGATTGCCATGCTTTCTGCCATTATGTGTATTGTGATCGGCAGCAGCGTTACTAAAGCACTCGGTACAAGAATGCATTGGTGGACGGTACTGACTTGGCAGTTGATCATTGGTGGCGTGATTCTGACGATTGTTTCCGCTGTGATGGCTAGCCTTGATCCTGAGCCATATCTCAGTGCGGTACGAAATACGTCGCTTACTAACATCCTGGGGCTGCTCTGGGTGATTATTCTTAATACCGCATTAAGCTACACCATGTATGTCTGGCTTCTGCAAAGAATGTCTGTGGTTGATTTTACCTTTGGCAACATCATTAATCCGATTGCCGGTATTTTATCTGGCTTGATACTGCTTGGAGAAAGCTTCACGCCTGTTCAATATAGCTTGATGTTGGGTATGATCCTGGTATCGCTACTACCGCAACTTGTGATGAAATTTTTCAAGTAGGCATGACCAACCTTATTTAGGACGGTACAGATTGATCAAAAAGAGGAAGTCACTGACTTCCTCTTTGAATTAAGGCTCGATTTGTTTACTGGGCACTACGCCAGCTCAAGAATGATTTTTTCCAGTTTGTCTAAACCTTCGTTCAGTACTTCTGACTCGATAGTCAGTGGTGGTAACAAACGAATAACGTTCGCTTTTACCCCACAAGAAAGCAGAATGAGACCGTTCTCTTGCGCTTTAGCAATGACCGCTTTAGTCATATCTTGCAGAGGCTTGCCAGTTTCTGGATCAGTAAATTCAATCGCCATCATCGCGCCAGTGGTACGGATTTCACCAATCGCAGGTACAGATTTTTGCAGCTCAGTCATACGTGCATTAACTACTTCGCCAATGCCCATCGCTTTCGCACACAAGTCTTCTTCTTCGATGATTTTCAGAACTTCCAGACCAGCAACACAACCTAGTGGAGAGCCAGCATAAGTACCGCCTAAGCCACCTGGAAGTGCAGAGTCCATGACATCTGCTTTACCAACCACAGCTGAGATTGGGAAACCACCCGCAATGCCTTTCGCCATCGTCATTAGATCTGGTTCAATACCCAGGTATTCGGTCGCAAACATCTTACCCGTACGGGCGAAGCCTGTCTGAATTTCATCGGCAATCAGCATGATACCGTGCTTGTCACACAACTCACGCAAGCCTTGTGCAAACGCTTCAGGTGCTTTGTAGAAACCACCCTCGCCTTGTACAGGTTCAAAAATGATCGCTGCAACGCGTGAAGGCTCGATATCACAAGCAAACAGATCATCGATCGCTTGTAGGCTTTGCTCAACGCTGATGCCGTGGAACGCATTTGGGTATGGTGCGTGGTAGATTTCATTTGGGAATGGACCAAAGCCTGCTTTGTATGGCGCGACTTTACCCGTCAGACCCATTGTCATATTAGTACGACCGTGGAAGCCACCTTTAAACGCAATCACGCCGCTACGGCCAGTGTGAGCACGTGCTACTTTCACTGCGTTTTCTACCGCTTCTGCTCCTGTTGTCAGGAAGATGGCTTTCTTCTTAGTCTCACCCGGAGCAAGTTCAGTTAATTTTTCCGCCAGCTCGACGAATGATGCGTAAGGCGTCACCATCGCACAAGTGTGTGAGAAGTTATCGAGCTGAGCTTTTACTGCTTCGCTGATGCGCTTATGAGAATGACCAGTATTAGTCACCGCAATGCCCGCTGCGAAATCGATGTACTTGTTACCTTCAATATCCCAAACATGCGCGTTCTCTGCTTTCTCTACGTAAAGCGGGTATAGCGCTCCCATGCCTTGAGCAATTACCTGGTTTCTTCTTTCGTGTAGTTGTTGGTTAGTCATTGTTTTTATCCTTAGTTACCGCCAAAGCAGAGATATTTCACGTCCATGTATTCATCGATACCCTGTTTTGCTCCTTCACGTCCGATGCCGGACTGTTTAACACCACCGAAAGGAGCCACTTCAGTAGAGATCATGCCTTCATTAATACCCACCATGCCGTATTCAAGCGCTTCTGCGATCTTCCAAACACGGTGAATGTTCTGGCTATAGAAGTACGATGCTAAGCCGTAAATCGTATCGTTCGCCATTTCGATAAGCTGTTCATCAGTATCAAAGCGAATCACTGGCGCGACAGGGCCGAAGATTTCTTCAGAAACAATCTTCATGTCGTGAGTCACGTCTTTTAGCACCACTGGCTGCATGAACAAGCCATCAAGCTCTTTAAGCTCAGTGACTGGCTTCGCACCTTGCTCGATAGCACCATCAATTAACGCTTGGATGCCCTGCTTCGCTGACTCGCTGATCACCGGGCCGATATTCACGCCCTCTTCCAGGCCATTGCCAACTTTAAGCTGCTGAACGGCGGCATCAAACTTAGTGACAAACTCGTCATACACTTTGCTGTGTACGTAGAAACGGTTCGCACAAACACACGTTTGGCCAGCATTGCGGAATTTAGACGCCATTGCACCAGTTACTGCGGCATCGATATCTGCATCATCAAATACGATGAATGGTGCATTGCCACCCAGCTCCATAGATGTGCGTTTTACGTCACCCGCACATTGCTGCATCAGCACACTGCCGACTTGAGTGGAGCCGGTAAACGAAAGCTTGCGGATCAGTGGGTGTGACGTGAAAATCGCGCCAATCTGACGAGAACTTTCCCCAAGAACAACTTGAAGTACGTCTCTTGGAATACCCGCTTGGTAAGCGAGTTCAGCCACTGCAAATGCAGAAAATGGCGTGGCTTCTGACGGTTTCACGATAAAAGTACAACCTGCCGCTAATGCCGGACCCGCTTTACGGGTGATCATTGCGATTGGGAAGTTCCACGGCGTGATGGCACACGCTACACCAATTGGCTGCTTGATGGTCACCAAACGCTTGTCTGCACTTGGTGCTGGAATGGTTTCACCGTAAGTACGTTTCGCTTCTTCTGCAAACCATTCGATAAAGCTTGCACCGTAAAGGACTTCGCCTTGAGCCTCTGCCAACGGCTTGCCTTGCCCTAGTGTCATCAGTCGGCCAAGGTCTTCTTTATTTTCTAGCAGAAGTTGGTACCAACGATTAAGTAAGCCAGAGCGAGTTTTAGCTGGCAGCGCCGCCCATTCTTTTTGTGCAACGCTAGCGCGTTCAATACCGTCCAGAATGTCGGTTTCAGTCGTCACTGGCGCGTAGCCAAGCACTTCGCCCGTGGCTGGGTTGGTTACCGCTGTACCTTGCACTTCACTCGCCACCATGAACGAAAGAAGGCTTTTGTTTTTAATCTGTTCCATGGTTATTCCTTTTAACCGCTTTTCAACAGCGCCACACTAACGAAGCAAGTCGTGGCGATGTATTTCGCTTTTTAAGCTGGGATCTGCTGTGTAATGCAGTGAATGTTTCCACCGCCAAGCAGCACTTCTCTTGACGGTATAGCAATGATTTGATGCTCTGGCATCGCGTTTTGCAAAATTTCGATTGCGATCGCATCCGTTTCTTCGTCGAGCATCGGCAAAAATACATGGTCGTTCACAATGAGGAAGTTCGCGTATGACGCACTGAGGCGCTCACCTGCTTGTCTGCTCATTCCTGCACTCGCATCAATACCATTGGCTTCAGCTTCACTGTAGTGCAGTGGCCCTGGTATTGGTAGACGGACAATCTCGATATCGCGTCCCTTTGCGTCTTGCTGTGACTTCAGCGCTTTTTCAGCTTGTCTGGAAAGCTCGTACTGCGGATCGCTAGGATCGTCAGTCCAACTCAACACGACTTTACCCGGTGCAATCACATGCAGCAGGTTATCCACGTGACCATCAGTTTCGTCATTGAATAAACCATTTGGAACCCAAATGACTTTTTCGATGCCTAGATAAACTTTTAACTGCTCTTCAATTTCCGTTTTGCTCAAGTGAGGGTTACGACCCGGACTAAGCAGGCACTCTTCTGTCGTGTAAAGCGTCCCTTCTCCATCGGTATGAATCGAGCCACCTTCAAGTACAAACGGGGCACGATAGTAATCAATACCGATGATGTCGCACACTGAGCCTGCAACTAAATCATCTTGCTGCCAGTTTTCATACAGGCCGTTGTATTCTCCGCCCCAAGCATTGAACTTCCAGCTAATACCACGGCGATCACCCGTTTGATTCACAACAACCGTTGGGCCAATATCTCGCATCCACGCATCGTTAAATGGAATTTCTACCAAACGAACATCGGGATGAAGCAACTTTCGCGCGCGGTCAAAGTTGTGAGAACACACTGCAACACTGACTTTGGTCACGTCGACAATTGCGTTGGCGATTCTGGCAAACGTCTCCTGAGCAGGAACCGCACCGTCACGCCAGTTATCACGTCTTTCGGGCCAAGCTAACCAGACTTCACTTACCGGCTGAAATTCAGCCGGAAAATAGAAGCCATCTTGTGCTGGTGTTGTAGATAACTTCATAGTAACGCCTCTTTAAACAGCCAACTTTCCAACGCTTGTGTATAGCTCAGGACGACGGTCGCGGAACAGACCCCAAGCGTGACGAGCTTTTGCTGTTGCTTCTAGATCGATCTCTGCGTAAATAATCGTCTCGCCTTCACGTGGCGCTTCCGCAATTTTTGCCCCCGTGTGGTCAGTAATGAAAGAAGATCCGTAGAACGTCGTTTCAATGCCGTCATCCACTTCTGTACCGACTCGGTTTGAAGCGATCACCGGCACTAAGTTTGCCGCAGAGTGACCTTGCATCGTACGCTGCCAGTGGTCACGAGAGTCCAATGTTAGATCTTGTGGCTCAGAGCCGATTGCCGTTGGGTAGAAAATCGCTTCTGCACCATGCAAAGCCAGACTACGTGCTAGCTCTGGGAACCATTGATCCCAGCAAATGCCCGCACCAAATTTACCAAACTTGGTTTGCCATACTTTGAAGCCAGTGTCACCAGGGCTAAAGTAGTACTTTTCGCTGTAGCCAGGGCCGTCAGGGATGTGAGATTTACGGTAGTTTTCCAGTACAGTGCCGTCAGCATCGATCATCACTAGCGAGTTAAAAAAGGTATTACCCGCTTTTTCAAAATAGCTAACAGGAATAACCACACCCAGCTCTTTAGCCAAAGCACTCATCTCTTTGATAAGTCGACAATTCTCTGTTTCTTCCGCTAATTCAAAGTATTTCGCTTCTTGTTTTTTGCAGAAGTAAGGCGCTGCGAATAGTTCCTGAGGAAGAATCACATTCGCACCATTTTGTGCCGCTTCACGAATCGCCTTTTTTGCTTTTTCTAGGTTATCTTCCAGATCCCAGCTCTTAGTTAGTTGAAGAGCTGCAAATTTAACTACTTTGCTCATTGGATATTCCTTATCTCTTAAATCGCTAGTTTGTCACGTAAGTTGTAGTAAGCCGCACCCATTGCTGTAAATGGAATTTGGAAGTGACGGCCACCCGGGAAGGAGTAGTGTTTTAGTGCTGCAAACGCATCAAAGCGTTCCGCGTGTCCGGTTAAAGCTTCAGCTAAAAGCTTACCTGCAAGGTGTGTACACGTAACGCCGTGGCCACTGTAGCCTTGTAGGTAGTAAATGTTGTCTGCAAATGAGCCGAACTGAGGCATGCGTGAATAAGTCAGCAAGAAGTTACCTGTCCACGCATAATCAATCTTAATGCCCTTCAACTGTGGGAAGACTTTTTCTAGTTTTGGACGAATCAACGACTCTACGTTTTCTGGATCACGAGCACCGTAAACGACGCCGCCTCCGAAAAGCATTCGCTTGTCTGCCGTTAAGCGGAAGTAATCCAGCAGGTAGTTACAGTCTTCAACACAGTAGTCACTGGTTAATACTTGCTTTAGCTGCTCTTCATTCAGTGGTTCCGTAGCAATAACCTGTGTTCCACAAGGAATCGCTTTATTACTGATATTCGGTGCCAGACCACCTAGGTACGCGTTACCTGCAAGCACAACGTATTTGCTCTTAACGCTGCCTTGCGCCGTTTTCACTACTGGATTAATACCTTTATCAATCGATAGCACAGCAGACTGTTCAAAAATTTGGCCACCCAGAGAAACAAATGCCGCCGCTTCGCCTAACGCCAGTTTAAGCGGATGGATGTGGCCACCACGCATGTCCAGCAGACCGCCAGTATAAACTTTCGTACCTACGGCCTTTTCAACTTCACCTGCGTCCAGTAAAGTGAGCTGATCGTTGCCGTAGCGTTCCCAGTTTTTCTTATGCTCTTCAAGACCTTTAAGCTGTTTCTTATTCAATGCCGTGAACAAGCCACCTTGTTTTAAATCACATTCAATGTCGTATTTATCAACCAGACCACGGATGATGTCGCCACCTTCAAAGATCATGTCGCACAATGCTTTTGCCTGGCGTTGGTCGTAACGGCTTTCAATGACGTCAACATCTCGGCTGTAACTGTTGACGATCTGGCCACCGTTACGACCAGTTGCTCCAAAACCTACTTTTGCACTTTCCAGCACAACGACTTTGAAACCTTTTTCTGCAAGATGCAGTGCAGAAGAAAGACCAGAGAAGCCTGCGCCAACCACACACACATCACACTCGATGTTGTCTTGAAGTTGTGGGTAGTCCGGCATGTTTGGCACAGAGTGCGCGTAGAACGAATCCGTATGCTTGTTCATATTGATATTCCTTTATTAATCGTCAGCTGGGTTAGAACGTGTGCCTTTTTAGGCGTGAAGGCGAATCCAAGTGGTCTTGGTTTCTGTAAATTTCTCAATGGCGTGCAGCGATTTATCTCGCCCATTTCCGCTCATTTTGAATCCACCGAATGGAACCGTCATGTCACCTTCGTTGTAGTTGTTCACCCATACCGAGCCGGCTTGTAGTCGTTTAGCGACTCGGTGAACACGGTTGATGTTGCTGCTCCAAAGTGCCGCGCCCAGGCCGTACTTAGAGTCGTTGGCAATTTCGATAGCTTGTGCTTCATACTTGAATGGAATCACACAGAGTACTGGTCCGAAGATTTCCTCTTGAGCAACGCGGTATTGATTGTCCACGTTATCCAAAATAGTTGGCTCGACGAACGCACCTTGACCTTCAACATTGCCACCACAGCGCAAAACGGCGCCTTCAGACTGGCCTAATGTAATGTATTCCAACACTTTTGATTTGTGGTCTTGGTCAATAAGCGCACCCATAGAAGAACTAGGATCCATTGGATCTTTTGGTGCAAAAGCTTTAGCCGCTTCGATCACTTTTTCGATGAACTGCTCTTTAATGCTTTCATGAATCAGCAGACGCGTTGCTGCCACACACACTTCACCCTGGTTATAGAAGCAACCCGCTGCCGTTTCAGCCGCTGCGCGGTCTAAATCATCACAGTCTTCGAATACGATGTTGGCGTTCTTACCACCTGCTTCTGCAAAAACACGTTTCAAGTTGCTTTCGCCAGAACGGACCATTAGCTGGCCAGCGATGCGCGTAGAACCAGTGAAAGCGATACAATCCACATCTTGGTGTGTTGCCAGCGCGTCACCCGCTTCATGACCAAAACCTGTGATGACCTGGAACACACCCTTTGGTAAACCAGCTTGTTCTGCAAGTTGACCTAAGAAGATAGCAGTGAGTGAGGACTTTTCTGACGGCTTAAGGATCACGCTGTTGCCTGCCGCAAGAGCTGGACCAAGCTTCCAGCAAGCTAGCCAAAGTGGGAAGTTCCATGGAACAACCGCCGCGACAACACCAATCGCTTGGTGAGAAATAAACGCGTGAACATCTTTTTCTGTTGGTGCGACTTCGCCATAGACTTTATCGATCGCTTCTGCGTACCAGCGTAATGATGAAGCCGCGCCAGGGATATCTGTAGAGAAGCTGTGAGAAATAGGTTTACCGGTATCCAGAGTTTCAAGCAGAGCCAACTCTTCACGGTTTTGGTCTATCAGATCAGCGAACTGTTTTAGAATCGCTTTACGATGTGCAGGGCTGCTTTCACTCCACTGACCTGATTGAAATGCTTTACGAGCGTATGACACCGCAAGATCGACATCTTCACTTTCACAACGAGCAATTTCGGTAAATATTTCGTCTGTTGCTGGATTAACGACAGGGATCGTTTTTCCACTTAATGCTGCGCTGTATTCACCGTTGATGTACGCCCTGTTTTCGATGTTTAGATTGTTTTTAAGTTCAATCCATTGTTCTTGAGTTTTCATACGCTCTCCTTGTTATCACACAAGGCAAGCACCACTTAGAATGTGGTTGGCGTATGCGCGCTTATCATTCGACAAGCCTTGTCTGTGTGATTCGTAAATCTGTGTGGCTGCGTCGTATCAATAACGTACGACTCGCCTTCTTTGATGACGAACGAACGGCCTTTGTATTCCAGAGTGATTTCACCCTCTAGTACCGTGCCAATTTCTTCGCCTTCGTGTTTTATTTCAGCTGAACCTGTTGTTCCGTGTGGTGCATATTCTTCGATCAGGAATCCAATCACCTGCTCTTTCGTGCCGTTAGTCACCAGTTTCATCGAAACGGTTTCACTGCCCATTTCGACCAGCTCTTCTGGCGTAACGACAACTTTCACTTCATCATTCTGAGTTTGTTCAAAAATGAAAAACTCCGACAGAGATAAAGAAAATACGTTCACTATTTTTTGCAACGAGCTAACCGAAGGGCTCACTTTGCCATTTTCAATCGATGAAATAGCACTGTGAGTAATGCCCGCTCGCTCGGCTAATTCTCGTTGTGACAATCCATGTTTTTTTCTTAACTGAACAATATTTCTACCAATCTCTTGATTGTCCATTCATGTGGCTCCAAAAATTAAAGAGAAGCCGCCATAATAAATTCTTTGAATAAAATTTGTGAGAAATGATTGGTTTTTGCTTTCCATTCTGGGTGCCACTGCACGCCAACGAAATATTTTTGCCCAGCCAGGCTAAAAGCTTCTATCAAACCATCGGGTGCTTTCGCTTCAACTTTAAGCTGTGGCGCTAGCTGATCAACACCTTGATTGTGCAGCGTATTAACTTCAAAGAAGGTCGTATTTTCCCAATGATTTTCAACTAACCATTGTTCAAATAAGCTCTCCTTTTGAACTAGTACTGCATGAGCAGGTGCGTATTTCTGTTCGAAATCATCAACAGGTGCTTCGCGGTGATCATTAAAACCAGAATCGTGAACCGCAGGGTTAAGAGTGCCACCTAATGCAACGTTCATCTCCTGGAAACCGCGACAAATACCAAGACAAGGAATGTCTTTATCTACCGCGTGTCGAATCAGGTTCAGTGCCAATTCATCGCGTGCTTCATCTTTCTTATTCTCAGTATGGCTAGCGTTGTAGCGATGTGGCGCAACATTTGAGTGGCTGCCCGGGAACAAGAAACCGTCACAAAGCTCCAGGATTGAGTCGACTTCATCACTCGACATATCCGGCGCTAACATAACAGGTAGACCACCAAAGTCTTTCACTGCGCGTAGGTAAAAATCATTGACTGCCTGAATTTGGTAACCACCTAACTCCTTGGTGCAGCTAACAACGCCAATGATGGGTTTGCGTGTCGTTGTCATAACATATCCGTGTTCAATTTATTTAACATCAACACTACAAATCGTGTACAAAATTATCAACATCAACGTTCGATATTATCGCCGCAATGTGACATAGAGCACTTTTTAGGCCATTAAATTGAATATTTATGCTCATTATATTGAACAAAACAAAAACGACTGTTACAAAATAGTTAACAACAAAGCACAAAAATAACCCATTAAAAAGTCAGAACACAAGATAAGTGGTTGTTTAAATTAAATATAACTGAATTAACACGCACATTAATTAACGCTTTGTAATTTAATTGTTAATTTAGCTATCTCTAATTTCTACTCATCTGGCTATTGGAGAAAAAAATGGAATCGTATCTACAGGAAGTTCAAAATTTTAAACAACAGTGGCCCAACATCGAGTTCGTCGACCTCATCTTTACCGACATCAATGCAACACCAAGAGGCAAACGTATCCCGGTAGAGGCTCTGGAAAAACTTAACAAAGGTGTCGCATTACCTCTTTCAACCATTACGCTCGATACGAAAGGTAATGTGGTAGAAACGGCAGGATTAGGCGAAGACTTGGGCGAACCGGACAATCTTTGTTTCCCGATCAGCGGTACATTGATGCCAACAGCGAAAGAACAAGTTGGCCAATTGCTACTGAGCATGATGGATGATTCAGGAAAACGACCAAATCCTTTGTTCATTCGCAATATCCTCGCTTCGATGCTTGAGAAGTTAAAAGCTAAAGATCAGTACCCTTGTGTTGCTCTGGAACTGGAATTTTACTTAATTGATAAACAGCGCGGTGAGAATGGCACACCTTTAACCGCCATCAACCCTACTAAGAAAACACGTGAGAAAGATACCGAGGTGTACGACTTAGACGGGCTTGATGACTATGCAGACTTCTTATCGGATCTCAACAAAATCGCATTGGAACAAGGCTTAAATACCTCAGGCGCTCTTTCGGAATCGGCTCCAGGCCAGTTTGAAATCAACTTTAACCACTCAAAAGATATCCTTCGTGCGTGTGACGAAATCATCATCGCTAAGCGCCTGATCCGTCAGGTGGCCCACCAGCACGGATTCGATGCAACCTTTATGGCTAAGCCTTTCGGCGAACAAGCTGGTAATGGTATGCACATCCACTTAAGTTTGATGGATAGCGCTGGCAACAACCACTTTAGCCAACAAGATGGCGAAGCGAGTCCCCTCTTTTATCAAACTATGGCGGCGATGCTGGAACAAACATCAGATGCCATGGGATTAATTTGTCCTAATGTTAACTCTTTCCGCCGCTTTGTTCCTGGAGCTTACGTTCCGACAAAAGCGGACTGGGGCGAAAACCATCGTGGTGTCGCATTACGTGTTCCTATCAGCGATAGTAAAAACCGTCGCATCGAACATCGTATCGCGGGAGCTGACGTTAACCCTTACATCCTCGCTGCAGTAGTACTTTCCGCGGTATTAGCGAGCGAAAACTATACCAAAGACCAATGTCCATCAACCTTAAGCGACGACGCGATTGACTTACCTGTGCGTATGTCAGAAGCTCTAGAGCAGTTGGAACACAGTGAGCTGGCTCAGTACATTTCAAGGGAATTTATCGATATGTATTTAGCTTGCAAACGCAGTGAACTCGCTGAATTTGAGCGCGCTATCACGCCACTGGAAATTGACTGGATGTTGCACTCGGCATAAACAAAGGAAATGTAATTTATGACTACGCAAACAAAGGCGATGGATGCGCCGTTAAAATTCAACATGCAACATATGATTATCTCGTTAATTTGTGTTGCGACATTCGTACTATTTACGACGATCGGATTAAATCACGAAGAGGGGCAAACCTACGGATGGATGAGCCTTCTTCCAACCGCATTGGTTTTAGTCTTCGCGTTAACGACGCACCGAACTGTAGAAGCGCTGTTTAGCGGCGCAATTGCCGGGGTTCTATTACTTAGCCCAACTGAAGCGGTAGAACAAATCGTTGATATCTCAATGACGGTGATGATGGACGAAACCATTGCTTGGATCATCCTGGTATGTGGCTTGATGGGCGGCCTGATAGCTATCCTTGAGAAAGGCGGCAGTATCTTAAGCTTCTCAGATATGCTGGTAACAAAAGTTAAGAGCCGCAAACAATCAATGGTAATGACGTTTTTGCTTGGTATTGTCATCTTTATCGACGATTACTTAAACGCGATTGCTATCTCTTCATCAATGAAGAAGGTAACCGACGGCTACCAAATCTCTCGAGAAAAGCTATCGTACCTTGTTGACTCAACGGCGGCACCGATCTGTATTCTTGTACCAATCTCGACTTGGGCTATCTTCTTTAGCTCTCTTCTTGAGTCAAATGGCGTTGCTGAGACAGGTAAAGGTATTCAAACCTATATCGAAGCGATCCCATACATGGCTTATGGCTGGGTAACGTTAGCCATCGTTCTGTTGGTTGCGATGGAAAAGATTCCAGATCTAGGTGCGATGAAAGCAGCAGAACAACGAGCTAAGAATGGTCAAGTTCGTCCTGACGGCGCGACCGATGTAGATTTTGGCTCTGATATTGCCGCTCATACTAATCCAACAATGGGTCTGATTAACTTCTTATTGCCTATGGTTGTTCTGGTTGCAGCAAGCTGGTACTTCGGTATTGACCTATTGGCTGGTGTATTCGTAGCAATTATCTTCACGGTTTGCTTCTACGGTCTACAACGACTCATCTCGATGAACGACATGTTTGAAGCTGTTTATGATGGCATTAAAGTCATGTTACTACCGCTTGCGACAGTAATCGGCGGCTTTATGCTGAAAAATGTCAACGACTCGTTAGGTGTAACACAATACGTTATCGAGACAGTTAGCCCATACCTGAGCGCGTCTTACTTCCCTGCAATCATCTTCCTGATTACTGGTGGTCTGGTATTCGCGACAGCATCTTCTTGGGGCACATTCGCAGTAGCAATGCCTATCGTTCTGCCATTGGGTGAGCAACTTGGCGTACCACTGCATCTAACGGTTGCGGCTCTGCTTTCTGCATCTGCTGCGGGTAGCCATTCCTGTTTCTTCAGTGACTCAACCGTACTTTCTGCACAAGGTTCTGGCTGTACTTCAATGCAACACGCAACAACCCAGTTCCCTTACGCATTGATCGGTATTATCGCAACAGCAATTTTCTTCCTTGTTATTGGATAATCACTGACCGTTAATACCAAAAGCCCCGCTGACAAATAGCGGGGCTTTGTTTTTTCTTCTATTCCATGCTTTTATTAATAAGTGTTAACTTTAATTTATATTTAATCATAACTAGTGACAATTAACGTTATAGTTTCATTTTAAACACACAACTCAATATAAAGTTAAAATTTAAAATACAATTAATAAGACAACGTTGCCACTGAGTCGTTACTAACGTTAATTGTTAGTCAATATCTTGACGATCTATTTTTAAAACCGTAATAAGTTTGTATTATGCTCTCAAAACATACATACAATAATATTGCTCAACATGAAATTTTCAGATTTTTTAAAAGCGTTGCGTACAGATTGTCAGCTGTCTCAACTACAAATGCTAAACAAACTCGCATTGAACAACGATCAGTTTGCAGATCTCACCGTCGTAACTTATAGCCGTTGGGAAAGAGGCGTCTCAACGCCTCCACTCATTAAAATGTTAAATATAGCAAAAGTATTCAACGTGGATATTTTTGAGTTTTTAACCACAATACAATTTAAAGAGTCCAAGAGTCAGATAAAATCATTTGATGGTTTTTCTGCACATTTTGCAAACGTAAGTAACCACTTCCGATTGCTACAACCCCGACTGTTTAATGAAGAGTTCTGCTATTACGGTAAAGATGAGCAAACCCCTCCTCAAGATTTTTTAGCCTCAGTTAAAAAGTACTGGAACGTTTTCTTAAAACAGCAAAATACGGATGATAATCTAATAAACACCAGCTATGTTGATAATGCACTGAACAATGGTTCGCTGTATATCACATCTTGCAACGAACCTGATGACCAAGAAGTCTTAGCTCAAGGTATCTACGTTTTGCAAAATACACATCGAGAGCAAAGTATACTTGATGACTTCTCAAATCAGACATTAAGTATTAAAAAGTTATCTTGCGTCGACAATGATTCGGACAAGTTCATTTTTGTGCCTTTAATCGCATTACACAGCGCGCCGTGGTTAAACTTTAATCTTTATAACTTTGTTAAAACGTTTACGAAAATTAAAGGAATTACAAAGATTTATATAGTAGCATCACAGGTTAAAACCTTTTCTAAGCTCAAATACCTAGGATTTAATATAGAGCAAACGATCAAGTCAGAGATTAAAAATAAGATCGGGAGTTCTTATGCTAAGTCAGAGATTTCTTTACATTTGATGTCTTGCGATTTTGATGAGTTTATCTGCAATCACGGGTTAGTAAACTTAATCAAGCATTATAAAGATTATTAATCGTCGTGTTTAATCTCCACACCACACGGCAACCAGTCACAAACGACACAAGCCTCTACCCGTGCGTAAATTAGCAAGAGTCGAGGCTATATCAGTTCATATGAATTTGAAATTTTCCATGGACGTCTTTGATTAACGAGACGTTGAAAAATGGTAATCTACAGTAATTTCAACCCGTCGATTATCAATCCTACCTTGTCGACTTTCATTGCTGGCAATAGGTTGTGTCTCACCTTTGCCTTCTACTGAAATGTTCGACTCTGGCATACCTACTTCTACCAAAAAATCTTTTACCGCTTGTGCGCGACGTTCAGACAACCGCTCGTTGTATTCTTCAGGCCCTGACGAATCAGTATGTCCAATAATGTTGAACACCGCGGTCGACTGTACAGAAATTCTGCTAATAATATTTAACAAGTGTTCTTTACCTGCTGATGTCAGTTCAAAGCTGTCAAATCCAAACAAGGTTGCATCTTGTAATTCAATGACGGTAACTGGTGTTGCTGCTGGCTCCTGTGTGACCACCTCAACGGTTTCGTATTTAAAGCGATTACTGAAGTTATAAGTGAATGACAAGTTGATGCTGTTAGAGTCGATATCTAACTCATCGTGGCCACCAACGGCACGAGTATATTGATAGCTCAAACCAGTCGAGACTTTATCCGTTAACCAATAATTAATACCTACTTCAGCCAGTGGAGATACACCATCATAATCTTTATTACTCTGAGTAGAGTGATCTTCAACGAACGCGAAGCCCATACCTGCGCGACCAAATAAGCTAATGTCTTCATTGATGTACGAATCGTAGCGCAGCGCTGTCTCGATCACATCAACATCAATATTATGCTGGGCTGATTCAATTTTCTCCCAGCTCTGGTAACCAATATCCCAGCTTATGTTGTCGTTAAGACGAACACCAGCAAACATGCCAAGATGGCTGCCATCAGGGGAACTGGCATGACTATTGTCATCATCAAGGATGTGATAACCGCCTTTCACGCCGAAGTACACATTATCAGACAGAAAGTTACCTTCTGCCGCCATTGTCTGTGATGCAAACAAAGACATCAGAACTATTAAGTTTTTATTATTCATAAGCGGGAAATTTATCTCTTAAGGACAGTCAATATCCGGCGATGGCTGACTGCTTAAAAATAGAATCGTGATTGAAGGGGCTGATGACAACCAGCCCCAAGTATTGGCATTACAGATAAGTCGCTTCTACGGTGATCGTAGCTTCGAACTTGCCGGCCTTTAACTCACCAAGTAGTGGAGATTTGTAAAATGCGGCCAAGAATTTTAATGTTGGGTTGGGATCATTAGAGAGATCAAACTCTTGAGCATAGTTAATCACTGAATTAAAAGCTGGAACGGGAATTCTGCCATTTGGTAAATCCTGATACAGCATTACTCCGACGTTTTCAGCAGCATTTGCCCCTAGGTGCTCATTTTTTATATAACCAATCGCTTCATTGCCCATTATTTCGATGCCTGTTTCAGCAGCGGTCGAAATACGGATAACTGGCTGATAATCCTTCTGCGTACCAACGCAAGACATACCGATTTCAAACGATTTCAATGAGGACTCCACTACGCCACTGTCAACATCCCCTGCCCATACAGTACCTAAATCAATGGTTTGTTCTGGTTGTGTCACCTCGCAGGACGTAGCGATTGGCTGAAAGTTGGTAACGATAAACATATTTTTTGCTCCCTGATCTTTCAGGCTCTGGCCACCAATGCTAGGTTCGTCACCTTGCTCATATTCCACATTAAACGGATGCAAATTGTTTAGCGTCACATCTGACAGTTGAGGTTGCTCGTAAAGGTCAGGGTTCAGTATCGTCCAAGTCACGTTGACATCTAGTGCCCCATCAAACCCCGCACTTTGTGAGTGATACAAACCATCACCCATGCGGCAAGCAAGCGTTGGACCGTCACAACCTGCATCATTATCGTCAATAGCATGAGGGCCGCTACCAACGTTGCTGATTGCAGCTTGGTTTTCAACGTTGAAGTGATCATCGTAAACCATTTCGTAACGTTCACCACCAGAGGTAATCACATCGCCATCAAAGGTAATCTCTGCTTTTACTCCAGAGCCAGGGATGGAAGGATGAGTACAGTATTCTCCTTCTGCCGTCCAGCCCTCTGCACATGTCAGCGTAATAAACAGCGATTGTTTGTCGACGATTCGGCCTGCCGCATAGGGTGAGGAAACCCAGAACGCGTTACGTTCACTCACATCACAGGCAATGGATTCACCATCAGAGATTGCTTCCTCGGTGCGACACTTTGCCGCGTGAGGGGTACGCATTAACAACGGGATGTATTTGCCCGCGGTTTCATCACCCATGTTATCCGCAGCGTTGCCGGCAACGTCACTGAGTCCGGAGAACAACTGGTACAAATCTGAACCCAACATGGTATCACTGTAAATACTGTCATTAATCGCGGTGGCTAAGTTGTCAAACAGTGTTTCCAGCTCGGTCAAAGACATGTTGTTTAACTGCGCCAAAATGTCATCGCCCGTCACGCCATAAGTCACTTCGCCAATATGACCGATCGCAGTACTTAAAATTTTCAAGCGCTGCTGTGGTGTAGTGACTGCTTTAAGTTGGGTGTACAGTTCCTTACGCTTAGTCGTTGGCATCGCGCGCAATTTTCTTTCTACTTGCTGTAGAATTTGATCAACAATACGCTGTTTGTCGGCTTCGCTCAGTTTATCTACCACCGCTTTTAGCATTTGTGGGTGAGAAGCAGCGAATTCGGACAACTGACTTTTTAAACGCGCTTTTTCTTCATGACTTAGTTGGTTGTATTTTTCTTTTAACGTCTTCTTAATCTTTGTCTTTTGCTCAGCAGAGAGCTGGCTCATCGCTTGACGCGCAGCCTGCTTTTGTTCACTGCTCATCGATGATAAGTGTTTAGCGGCCATGTCGAGTTGCTTTTGGTCGATGCCGGACGCGTTTGTACTGAAACTCAATAAGCCACAAAGCAAGGCTAGCGCTCCGCTAACTCGTTTGGTTAATTGTTTCATAATAAGATCTTTCATATTCTTTTGATAAGCAGTCCCAGAAGAGCAACGATACCCCACCGGAACTAGGAATTGCATCAATCGGCTAACGACATTCGATGGTTTGCTTTACGATACCCAACTCAGCGCTTACCTTTTGGGTACTCTGCGTCAGGTCATAAATGGCCGTACACGTTTGGTTACTCCACTGAACCTGCAGCTCACCTTTATCGTTCAGACCTGATAGATAAACTACGCTGTCGTTCCCCACATATGCGGCTTCATTAGAAATATCATCAGCTACTTTTACCACAGAGCCAAATGGGATGTTTTGCCCTTTGTGGCGTAGCGTTAACAAGGCTTTATAACCCTTGCGGACATTAAAGTTGGCTTTAACCACCGCACCCGCAGTCGGCGAAACGCTCTGGACGGCATTCGTCGCCTCCATATTTCCGCTAAGAGAATCGGTATCGATAGAGACTTCATTCTCGCGATAGCTGTTTACATAAGGAATCACCGCGTAACCAGCACCATCGGTATCAATACCGGTACCGTTGTTTACGTGAACATCTTCTGCATCATTGGTATCAACAATGACAATACCGTTGTATTCTGCACTGTTGACAGCCTGTGACATTGTCACGCCACCAGCATGGGCAACAATTGCACCACTCGCGCCGTAGCTAAGCTGCGTGCCATCTCGGCGTTTGCTCACCGTCGCATTTAACTCAGCCTGGCTGCCTGTGTAACCAATACTTGCAGAAGCTGCATCATTGTTCTCACCATCTTGAATCGTGGCAGCAAGGCTATAACTTAAATTGTCATCTTCTAGCGCGCTGTCACTATAAGCGACTCGACCAGTGGTATGGTGGTTATTATCTTCTGTTATCGAGAAGTCCACATACCCACTATCACGCCACCCACTCAATGGAATGCTCGCATTTAGCATCATCTGACGATCGTCAGAATAACGATCGGAATCCATCATGGAATAAGACAACGAGTAAGACACACGACCAATATTGTTGTTGTAACTTACCGAGAGGTTGCGATCAGTATTGTCGGTATCCCAGTACGCTTGCTTGTAGCCATAGAGTGATAGACTTCCCCACTCGCCATCTTTAATCTGTTGGTTAAAGCTAACCTGCAGGCGTTCTTTTTTATGGTCTTCAAAACCAAAAGTGATGCCCCCCGAATTCTCCGCAATTAAGTCTTCCAGAGTGTAAAAATCTTCCGTTGAATAACGGTAACTCGCCAAGGTAAACGATGCGCCGATCTGTTCGATATCTTTTGAATAGTTAAGGCTGTATGACTGCCCCTGCGTGTAACCTTCTTGATCCAGTTGCGCGATAGAGTGAGTGACATCGGCAGTTAGTGCGCCGAACATACCCAGACTGACACCAACACCGAATGCAAAGGCGTCATAGTCTTCTGAAAACTGCAAGCCACCATAAACGGTGAATCGGTTAGACAAGCCATACATCGCACTCATCTCTGCAACGAAATCATCAGAATCAATCGATGATGAATCGTACTCACCCGCGCTTAACGTGTACTTAAACTGCCCTTCACGTACCATGTTTGGCACACCTGAAAACGGCTGGATGAATGTTCGCTCTGAGCCATCTTCTTCGGTGATTGTAACCAGTAAGTCGCCGCTAAGAGACGTTGGATACAAATCATCAATCATGAACTGACCTGGTGATACCACAGTTTGGTAGATCACGGAGCCATCTTGTTCAACCGTCACTTTGGCGTTGGAATTGGCAATACCATGGATTACTGGTGCAAACCCTTGTTGACTGGTTGGCAGCATAGAATCATCAGAAGCCAATTGCGCACCGAGGAGTTTCATGCTGTCGAAAATGCTGCTTCTTGTACTAATATTCCCCGCTTCAAAGCGACTGCGAATGCTTTTTATGTCTCTGAAAACTTTGGTGCCAAGATTATCCCATTCGTGCTCTTCGATATCCGCAGCGTAACGATAGGTGCTGTAGTTTCTTAGTCTCCAGGCACCAAGGTTGAAGCCGCTGCGGAAATTACCGTAATAATCGTTACTCGTGCTCTCTCCATCCGTCCAACTATTGATGCCTTGCAAGTTATAGTTCAAGAGAAAAGCAGGGACACCGTCGTCCCATGTTTCTGGATTAACCCAACCTTGTTGCGTGCGTTCTACGTAAATTTGCGGTGCGAACAGGTCTAAACGCTGCTTCTTAGCATCAAATTTATAAATGAAGTTAGGGATGTAATTTTCCCAGTCAGCGATTGTTTCGTTTTCATTTATCTTGTTCGTCGCTGGTATTTCGCCCATCTTCACGCCGTAATCTTCCAGAGTACGCTTGCTGATAAGAGGACGAAGGTCTTGCTTTCCTTTTAAAGCAACAAACTCTAAATCCGACAGCGCCATGTAGTGATTGTTGAAGTAAACATCCACTTTATAAATGCCAGGCAACATACCATCCGTTGAATTTACAAAGGCTTCTAAGTCTTGAGGCAGTGTCGCGCCTTCATCAAGTTCCAACGCGTTGAGGTTAAAATCACCGTCAGTCGCGTTGGCCACAATTGGGCTACAAAAAATGGCTACGGCAAGCGCAACCTTAGTCATTTTGAACATTATTCCACACCTATGAACAAGGCTAATATGGAGTCAGCCTTATTCGGAATCCGAGGGGATAGCTAGAAAAGACGAAAAGTCAGTAGACGACGTTGATTCGTTATAGTTCTTGCGCTTTTTCTTCAGTGATCGCACCGAAATCGTTGATCGCTTTCCAGGTTACTTTGTGGTGATTCTCACCGCGATCAGACAACGAGAATTCGACTTGCCCTTTTGGTGGAACCATATCGTAGCCTGTTTCAACCTTAACTCCATCTACTTTTAGATCGAACAAAGAGACGTAAAAAGGAGTCGGGTTATTTACCACCAATTGGTGATCAGAATATTTGAACGTTAATTGTTCATAGCCATTATTGCCCTGCGTATATTCAGTTAGGACAGCAGCTGGACGATAAAACAGCTTAATACGGCTTTTTACTGCAATGTTCATGCTGTTGCCTGATGCAGTTTCGTGCACACGAGGAATCGCTTTCACGTTCACCCAAAATACCGACTCTCGGTCTTGAGGTAAGGTTTGCGCACCGGTAGAAACAACGCGCAGTTCATTCTTACTATTGGCAACGGATTTGACTAGCGGTGGAGTAATGATAAAAGGCGCTTTGGTCACTTCCGCGTGATCGCCAGCAGGACCTTTGTTATCCATCCAAGACTGCACTAAATAGTCGCTGTTATCTGTGCCATTATTGACAACGAATTTTGCTTGTTCTTGGTTGCCATCAAAGATAACGCGTGTGCTGCCAATACCAAAGCCACCACCAGCATTGGCAAACGTGCTTACCGTAATTAATAGCGCAGAAAGGAGTTTATATTTCATCGGATTCACCCTTTAAAATCGCGTCCCTGCGACTTACTTCTAGTAGTACCTAGCCGGTTCTAATTCTAATTATTTGTAGTTGATTGCAAACGTTGCATCTAGATCAGCGTGACCAGCCGTCATTTCTGAACCCGCTTTTGTTGCTACATATTGAGCTTCAACTTGTACAGAACCTGTACCCGCTGAAACTGGGTATGTTTTACTTTCTTCGCCGTAAGCAATCACGTTACCTTCGTCATCGTTTAGACGGATAGCAACACCTTCAGCACCGCCAGTTGCGATTGCGTAGTCACCCACTGCTGTTGCATCTTCACCTTCAGTAGAAGTAACGCGTAGAGAAACACCAGTGATGCTTTCAGGACAGTTGGTAAGTTCAAGGTTTAGTGGAACAGAAGTTGAAACATCACCTGCGTTTACAAAATCAGTGCTTACGTAAGTACCTAGGTCCAGACTTTCTTCAAATGGGTTTTCCATGCCGTTAACAGTACAAGTAGAGTCTGTGATAAAGCCGGTAAAGTGAACCACACCGCCCACTGCTTCAGCGCCTTCAATTGTTGCTGCAAATGCAGACGTAGATAGAGTTAGAGCAATTGCTGTCGCTGCGAATACTGATTTCATGAGGAATCCTCTATTTAATTTTTTTAATGTTAAAACACTCGGGGTAATGTTTGACTTCCCCTTAAAGACAGGCACATTATCTACACAGATCACAAAACAAGCGTTATCAGTTAAAAAAACTTTTTTTGAAAACGTTAATTACCAGAGCATTCCTACAACACCATCTAATCAATCTCACAGACAAACGTATAACGACATGGTCTCTAGCAGTGACAAATACGTACAGACCGTTATAGTTTTAGAGTTGACCACGTATTGAAGACATGGCTAAGAGTAGCCAATAGCATTGATAACGCAAAGTCGATATGAGAAGAATTTTAGGAGTACAGCGATGGAATATAGATTGAGTTTACAGCGGTTGCTTAAGGCTATTCTCTTAACTTTCTGTGTACTGGTAAGCGGCTGCACTCAGAGTGACTGGCGAACTGCCAGCCGCGAGCCTGCAGGTATTGCTCCTAACCCTACTGATGTTAAACAAGCGGTGATCGAATTCTATGCTGCGGATGCTTTTGGATGGCGTGGCTGGTTTGCAGTACACACCTGGCTAGCGATTAAGCCAGAGAACGCGAATGAATATACCGTCTATGAAGTGGTTGGGTGGCGTGTCGGCCGCGGACAACCCGCACTTTATACCTATCAAACAGCTACGCCTGATCGTTACTGGTATGGCGCTCGTCCCGAAAAAGTGCTCTCTATTCAAGGTGAAAAAGCCCGTAATCTCATTCCTAAAATTCAGCGCGTTGTAGAGCACTATCCTTACGCGAATGAATACACGCTATTTCCGGGTCCAAACAGTAATACTTTTCCTGCGTGGGTCGGTCAGCAAGTTCCCGAGCTTGATTTAGACATGCCGTTTCGTGCTATTGGTAGTGGTTACATTAACTAGGTGCTGAGCTGGGAAACTGTCGATTAGTCATCACATTACGAATAAAAATGTCTTCCACCTCGGGTGAGTTGTTATGTCACTATGCATTAAGTTGGTGACTTCATTTCTATAGAACAATTCACCCTATTTCAAACGAGCTTATCTAACACTCCCTTTCTTTAAAAGGCACAAATCATTTCCTCAACACAAGTAAGTAAAGCTTTCTCCTCCGCCCAGTAAACAGAGTCATTGTCTTTTTCAAACAAAACGACATAAATCTCTGGCTCACATGGACAATACGTAAAAAGCGGAGTCATCTCTTCTTTTCCACGGATTGCACCAATAACGTCGCTTTTTGTCACCGTAAATGAAAGTAACTGGCACTACCCAGCAACAGCTTAGGTTTTCTATTGTTAGTCGACAGGTACTTACCTAACATCTTGGAATCAAAAGGAGATTGATATGACAAACCAAGGAAGGTTCACCTTAACAGCGCTAGCATTGGCACTTTTATCCGGATGCAACAATGATGATGCAACCCCAGAAATCGAGGCTGATACCGTATTTTACAACGGTACGATCGTGACCATGGATGGGGATCAGAGCGTAGCGAGTTCTTTGGCGATCAAAGATGGCAAAATTGTTGGATTGAATGTCGAAAGTGACGACTACTCATCCGAAGATACCCGACTTATCGACCTCAACAATCAAACCATCGTTCCTGGTTTCATTGACGCACATGGCCATTTGTCGATGGTTGCACAAACGGTTAACTTCGCGAACCTTGCCCCATCTCCGATTGGAAACAGTGACACTATTGCCCTGTTGGTCAACGAAATGCAGCAGTTTTGGGACGGTAAAACTTTAGCTGAAGGACAATGGATAGTCGGGATGAGCTACGATGACTCCTTACTGGCCGAGAAGCGACATCCAACAAGATACGATCTAGACCAAATTAGTACTGAGGTACCGATTGTTATCGTTCACGTATCCTTTCATCTAGCGGTTGTGAATAGTAAAGCACTCGAGTTGCTAGGTATTGATGCCACCACGGCGAATCCAGATGGCGGTAAAATTGTTCGAGTGTCTGGAAGCAATGAGCCGAATGGGGTTCTGGAAGAAACCGCAATGTACTTAGCTATGGGCGGACTGTCATCCGCACCTCAGTCAGCCGATGCAGTAAAAACAACTTTTAAAGCCGCGCAAGAGTACTACGCTAGTTTTGGTATCACCACCATACAAGAAGGTGCAGCGAGTCATGAATCAGTTTTACTCTATGAAGATTTAGGAGCGTCAGGTGATTTGTTCTTAGATATCGTCGCCTACCCGACTTGGGATGCGTACAGCATGATGAAACTGGATGGCTACGCACCAAGCAAGACGTATACAAATAACTTTAGAATTGGCGGCGCTAAAATTGTCCTTGATGGTTCACCACAAGGCAAAACTGCGTTTATGACTCAGCCATATTTAAATCCACCAGCTGGAGAAGCGGCCAGCTATGTAGGGTACCCCACCCAGACCAGCGAGTTTCTCGAAACTAAGCTGAGAAGTTACCTAGATGAAGGTACTCAATTCATCGTTCACACTAATGGTGATGCGTCTGTCGATATGTATTTGTCCGCACTCGACGCAATTTCAACGGAAAGCGATGACTTTAGCAAAATTCGTCCGGTTTCCATTCATTCTCAAACCACTCGAGATGATCAACTAGAAGCGATGGTCAAATATCAAATGATCCCATCATTCTTTAGCGCACATACCTTTTTCTGGGGAGATTGGCATCGCGACGAAGTGTTTGGTGAAGAGCGAGCAATAAGAATCAGCCCGACCCGCTCTGCAAGTAACTTAGGTATTAACTATACCACTCATAACGATGCGCCCGTTGTTGACCCAGATATTATTCGACTCATGTACAACACGGTAAACCGAGTTACACGCTCAGGTCAGACATTAGGAGAAGACCAAAAAGCAACCGCGTATGAAGCCTTGGCATCAGTCACTAAAAACGCTGCATATCAATATCTTGAAGAAGACCAAAAGGGGACAATTGAAGTTGGAAAACTAGCCGATCTTGTGGTCCTTTCTGCCAACCCTCTAACCATCGAGCCTGAAAAAATGAACACCATAGAAGTGTTAAAGACCTACAAAGAAGGTCAACTCGTCTACGCTCAATAATGATTAGACCTAAAAGCTCAAAGAGCTAATTACCAAAACGGCGCAAGATACCTGCGCCGTTTTTCTTTTATCACACCACAAATACAGAACCCACCAGGCATCACTGGATGACTAGTCAACGAAAAATTGAGTGCCTTAGGCAACGTGAGTGAGGTCGCGCCTCAAACTATGTTTCTAACTTACAAAAATGAATTTTAAATTAAAACCAAATCCAAACTTGATCACATTAAAAAACCAAACTACGTTTTAATCATACCAAATGGTAATTTAATTACATTAAAGGGAATTATTATGTTGTCAGCTATCAAGGAAATGTTGGTTCATCCCAAAGATTACTCTGGTCACGATGTGGATACGGTGATCTCACAACTCGCCGCTCAAACAAGTACAGAGCCTTATATCTGGTCTTATATCGAAGAACAATCCGTTTACGAAAACACCTCAAATGGAATGCGCGTCTACCCGCACGAACTTCGACGATATATTTACTAAACTCTTACCAGCTCCACAACATGTGCCCTACGGTGTACTTCGGTTGTAGGGCACATTCTCTTTTTCACAAGGGCTGGCATTAAGAAATGAAGCGTTACGCAGATAACTCGCACAACGCTTCAATTGCAGCATCAGCTTTTGAAGATTGTACAAAGATATGATCGTGGTAATAGGCCGCAATGACATTAGCACTGATGCCTTTTGAAGCAAGTTTTGTGGCCACCGCAGCGGTTAGTCCGACGGCTTCGAGGCTTGAATGAACCGTCAGTGTAATTTGCTTAAACGAGCCTTCAAACGATAAACCAGCTTCTAGCGCAGCCGATTTTTCGATCACCAAAGTGAGCCCTTCAGCTTCGGTAAAGGTCGCAACAGGATTAAGTGACAAATAGTTTTTAAGCTCACCTGAAACGGTACAAAACACAAACTCAGAGTCGATGAGCTTAGGGCGTAGTGATTTAAGCAAATCATCTAATTCGGTTATCCCTGCCATTCAGATATTCTCCATAACGCTTAATAAATGATGAAACTCAAGCTTTCTTGACAAATTTCGCGGTGACCATCATTTCACCAGCGCCATCTACTTTGCAATCCAGTTGATGATCTTTACCTTCGACGATGCGTCTAATCACGGCTTTAGTGCCAATCTTTAAAACAAGAGAACTGCCTTTAACCTTGAGATCTTTCGCCAACGTGACTTTGTCCCCTTCTGCTAGCAATGTGCCATTCGCATCATTGACGCTAAAAGCTTCTTCAACTTCAGACGGATTCCATTCATAAGCACACTCAGGACAAATGAGATGGTTTTGGTCTTGGTAAACGTATTCGGATTGACAGTTTGGACAAGGAGGGAAAGCCATAGTTATCTCTTTTCTATTAAAAACTGGATGCTATGTTAATACGTCACGCTAAAAATGCACGCAATACCTAGGTGTCTTCCCTCACTAACGTTATCTCTACCCGCTCCTTTCCTTTGCCAACGTTTTTACGCTTTAAAGCGATTTTACCCACTTCCGACGTTCGTTTCAGATGCGTACCACCACAAGGAACTTGAGCGAAACCTTCTACCTTCCAATAACGCCTTTCTTTTGTTTGGTCAGAAAATTTACTTGTAATGATCGAGTCAGAATCAATTAAAGCTTGGGCTTTGGACTGAAGTGCGGGCAAAAGCGGAGCGATGTTCTCCGGCCATTCAAAATCGATGCGACTTTTGTCTTCTGAAATATGCGCGCCAATCTTAGTTATCGAGTTAAAGTTTTGCGTAAACAGCTCAAGCACAACCTCTGCCGCAAAATGTAACTTCATAAGCGCATAGCGTCGAGGCCAATCAATCTCAGTCACAACCTCATCGCCAACGGCAAAAGTTGGTCTGGTTTCAAGAGTATAAATAATACGCGAGCCTGATTTTTCAGCCTTAACCACAGGAATACCAGCGATGGTTCCTTCATCGCTTTCCTGACCACCCGACTCTGCGTAAAAAATGGTATGAGAGAGTTCAACGTTATTACCTGTAATTTGCGTAACGACGGAAATAATCTCGGGTTGATATGGATTGTTCCAAAACACCTTTTCTGTCATTTGCCTTCCTTTGCGTATTAAGTAGACTTACTCGCTAGCCATACTAAACCTGCACTGATATTAGTCAGCGTAGCTAATCTTATAGGAAAACTGCTAGTAACATCCTAATCGCCAATAAGGTGAGTAACGTTTTGATTATCAGAATGACTTTCTTATTGCCCGCGCTAAATCTCGCCTTTGTACCAATAAACGAGCCGAGAATCGATCCCACTACCATATAAACAATAACATTTAAGTTTGAAACCAGATCACTTGTAACCGCAGCGTATACCGGGATCTTAGCCAAATGACTGATGGTCAAAAACATAGAGCTCGTTGCGATAACAGCGTCATTCGATTTCAACTGTTTGGTCAGTACAGCGAGTGACAAAGGGCCCACAGCACCAACTATAAGCCCCAATCCCGTTTGTAGAAAACCAATCAGATAGTAGCTTTCGTACCGACGTATAAAGTGCGCAAATCGCTTACTCCAAAGATTCAATAAGATATACGAACCGATAGCGACAGGGACATACTCGAAAGAGAGTTTCGATAGAAAAAAACCAAATACCAGCATACCGATTAAAGAGCCAGCCAAAAACTTGGGAAGTAACGACCACTTTACATGAGCGAGCGAGAAGAACATACGCGATGAGTTGCTGGCGAGCTGTGTCACACCATGTATTGGTATGATTAAACTCGGGCTGAGAAAACTGGGTAGAACGGCGATCAATAGCATCCCCCCACCAAACCCAATAAACCCAGCGATCGCCGAGGTTACCATCGCAATGAACCCTAAAATAAACTCTACAGGCACAATGTTTCCTTCGTGTTAGCGCTCACTTCTTTTTAAGAATCAACGTTTAGTTCACCCAATGCCGCCAACCACTGATTTGGTTCTGCAATGATAAACTCGTAGGCACGTTGATCAGATAACGTAATGCGAATTGCTTCACTGGTAACGGGCATGATACCAGCCCCTTTTCCTATGCACTTTTCTACTGAAACAATTTCATCACGCTTTAAAATGTAGGGGCCAAATGCAAGTTTCTGACTATAGGGTTTAAAAATGACCTCGGTGTCTGTCAAAGACAACTTTCCATCTGCTCTTGCTACACCAACCTGTATCGTAGCAGTAGACGATTTAATAATTTCTCCAGCCATGATATCTCCTTATATTCTGACCGATTTAACTAATGCCTTGTTAAACACTCTCATCTTTATGACTAATCTGATTAGTGGTTTAAAGACAATTCGTCACCAAAATCATCATTAAACGCATTAACTATAGAGTATCAAGAGGTTGCCCGGGACATGTAGTAGAATCTGTCGTCTTCTTTTTCCACCTGAAAACCGCTCCTCTGGTACAAGTGGTAAGCCGGACTAATTTTGAAAACTTTGAGCCGAATAAGAACTCGTTTTGCTTCGTTCGCCAATCTTGCAGTTTCAGCCAGCGCTGCGGCGCCAATTCCCTTGTTTTGAAATGAAGATCGGACTTGAAGGTCACGTAAGTAGCAGTGCCCATCATCATATTCCAGGCGGATTGCGCCAACGACCTCACCATCAAACAAGATATCCCAACTTTCTAGTTTGGCGATGTGTTCCAATATCTGCTGTTGATCCCAGTCAACCGAATAATGCTCATAATAAGAACGCATATTATTAAAAGTGATCTCAGCTGACTCAGAAAAATCAGCCGTTGGCCGAAATGAAATGTTCATCATTCTCCTTTCTCCAGCTAAACACTAAAGGTAAACCACGGCTTCGACATTGTTGCCATCAGGATCTAACAAAAAGGCGGCGTAATAGTTAGGCGCGTACTTTTTTCTCAACCCTGGTTTCCCATTACAACTTGCTCCATGAGTTAAGCCTGCTTGATGAAACTCGATAACTTGTTCTTTATTAAGAGCAGAAAAAGCGATGTGGCTTTTCGCGTTGTTATCACCCTTTTCAATTAGAAACCTGACGTTTGGTTCCGTGGTTAAGCCAAAGCCTGCAGCAGAGTCATCTGCCCACTTTAACTCAATACCAAGTGGAGACAGTACATGTTGGTAGAAGTCGCGACAATTTTCAAAATCAACGACTTTAATTTCAAAATGATCGATCACTCTAATCCCTTGTGATGTGGTTTTTACGTTTCCTTGTGAATTCTATTAGGCATTAACTCTCTGTGAATTAAAACTTTAGCCCAAGTGATTTCAAGTCTGCCTCACACTGCCCGGCGTTTTCAAACTGAATCGCCGCCATGCCAACCGTTTCAGCGCCTTCGACATTATATGGCATATCATCAATAAACACGGTTTCTGACGCCTGCAATGCGTACTGAGTTAGCAAAGACTGATAAATTTCTGGTTGCGGTTTTAACAACCCTAGCTCAGCCGAGACTGCGGCCCCTTCAAAGAGATTCCAAAACGCATAAGTCTCTTTCAAGTGCGAAACAATTTCATGCACATTATCCGTGAGTGCAAACACGCAATAGCCAGCCGCTTTAACTCGCCTGATCAGCTCGACCGAGCCATAAATTAGAATCTGGGTTTGCTTCACGTAATAAAACAATCGCTCGCAATCAAGTTCGGAGAAACCAAGAAGTTGTTGATATTGAAGTTTTGCTTCACTTTCAGAAATAATGCCTTTGTTCAGATCTAACCAAGTGTCTGACTGAAAGATACTTTTCACCTTTTCTTCTGCGGAGTCGATGTTTCCAAACGTTAACCTGACGATTTCTAGCGGCGCCCAGCGAACAACCACATTTCCGATGTCAAAAACGACATTTTTAATAGTGTTCGATTCCATTTTGTACTCCTCTCTTACTGTCTATTTCAGACGCGTATACACGATGTAACGCTCTTCAAAACAAAATAAGCACCACTATAAAAACGGAAGTGCCACGAGTGACGAATCACCATCAATAATCTGGCAAAATTTATCTCTTGGCCATTGGATGGTCAGGGTTCAACTGAAGAAGATCCCAGAGGTTTCCGTACAAATCTTCAAATACGGCAACGGTGCCATAATCTTGTTCTTTAGGTTCACGGACAAAGTTGATTCCTATGGATTTCATTCGTTCGTAATCACGCCAAAAATCGTCAGTATTTAAGAAAAGGAATACTCGCCCACCCGCTTGATTACCAATAAAATCGAGCTGTTCTGGTTTTGAAGCTCTTGCCAGTAGCAATGCCACGCCATGAGAATTAGGTGGAGCTACGACGACCCAGCGTTTATCTTCTTCCGGCTGGTATGTGTCTTCGAGAAGCTCGAATTGAAGCTTGTTTACGTAAAAATCGATGGCTTCGTCGTAGTCTTTCACTACTAACGCTATATGGACAATATTTTGCTTCATTTCGATTCCTAATGGTCTGATTCGTTACCACACCAAGTGATAGTTTATTGAATGCTTACCGTCTAGTTGCCGCATACCAAATGAACAAAAAATGCATTCTGAATGTGAGCATCTAATAATAAGAGCAACACGATACGTACAACTCTTACTCAAAAAAACTGCAGCACCAAACAAGTCACAAATGCTGGTAAGCCCGCGATAAACAACACTAGCCCTGTTTGATAATTAAGTCGACGTTGTTCCTGCTGTTCTTTGTCAAAATCATGGCCTTTGACCATTTTGTAGACTTTATCAGTTCTGGGATTGGCGAGTCTGGATGCTTTACTGTCTACACCCGGCTCCCACATAAGCTTCGCCAAGATCCAAATCACGATGACCACAAAAAATAGAAAATCGACGAGCTGTGTTGCTGCAAAGAATGGCACAAACTTCGACAGAACAAACACAGTTAATGCGGCAACCATGTTAATGAGCAGTACCTTTTTAATTAAATCAAGCAACCCTTCCTCCTAGCGTTAAATCCGTTTTTAAGTGACATTGAGCTCACGACTAATAACCGTTCCATTAAAAGTATTTAACGACACATCGCTCACTGTTCGATTCCACACCAGGTATCTTTCGAGATTTTGTACAAGCAATGTCTTTCCAGTGGGTGCCCTTTTTCAACCTTAGGATGATTGAAGTTTTGCTCTGTATCGACCATACCAATCTTCAGCATAACGCGCCGCGAAGGCTCATTTTGTAAAGCCGTAAACGCATAAACAGATGGCACATCCAGTTCTTTAAAAGCAAATTCTAAAGCTTTATTCGCGGCTTCAGGTGCGTAGCCTTGTCCCCAAAACTCAGATGACAACCGCCAACCGATTTCAATAAACGGCGCATTGGGAAAACCACTGTTCTCATCTTGCTGATGCAGCCCAACAAAGCCTATAAACTGGCCTGTTGATTTGAGTTCAACCGCCCAAAACCCCCAGCCATTGTCAGCAATAAGGTTTTGAATTTTTTCCGCTTGTTCAAAGCTCTCCTGCTGGGAAAGTGGTGAGAGAAAATACCTCATCACATGGGGGTCTGAACATAGTTCAGCATAAGGCTGGAAATCTTCACTTTTCCACTGACGCAGAATCAATCTGCTGGTTTCCATCTTCATTTGTTTTTCTCTTAATGGACTTTACGCTTCGACGCACCAAAGCTAGTGACGCCGTCACTTACAGGCCACCCAATATCTGGCCAAAAGATTGGGAAACACCTTACCCATCACTACATTCTCAAGTTGACCACCGTTGGCTTCGATAACTTTTCGTGACGCGAAATTGTCCTCATCTGCTGTGATTAACGCTTGCTCAATACCCAGCTCTTTGGCTTTACGCAAAGCCAGCCTTAACATGTACTTTCCATGACCTTTAGACCGATAGGAAGGCGCAATGTCGTAGCCAATATGGCCTGCTTCTAATGTCAGAAAATCGTTGTTGATATTATGACGGACACGAATCGCACCAATAATGGCTTTGTCTGAATTGACGAGCCAAAAATGACTACAGGGTACGTATCCTTCTCTCAGGTTAACGCCATTCGCTTCATCAGTCAGTCGTTGAACGTAATGTACGAAATTCGATTTACCCTCTTGGTAGTACTCTGAGTTTTCAACATCATGTTGAGCAAAGTCATCGTAAAAGTGAGCAAAGGAAGACTCAAACTCTACTGATGGTACAACTAACTCCATGAAAAAATCCTTTTAAATGAAAATGCCTTAAACCGATACGCAGACACAAAACGCGCCGCACGTAGCGATTCAATCTTCAATCGTTATGCTTCGTTTTGATGTGATACTGCATTTCGATGAGCTGATGTTCACCAACAATTTCAACTTCTCGAATAAACTCAAAACCAAATTTCTCATAGTAATTGCGTAAATAACCATGAGCGTGAATTTCGATAGAACTTACCCCATCATTTCGAGCGTAATCCATTAGCGCTTGGACAACTTTAGACGCGATTCCCATTCCTCGATAAGGCTCTGTAACCGCAACTCTGGCCATAACGGAAGAGCCGCCCTCTTTTATCGTTAATCGTGCCGTTGCAACTAGAGCGTCCTTGTCCTCTACCAATGCGTGAATGGAACCTTCATCTAATCCATCTAGGTCTAACTCTCTCGGGATCTGCTGTTCAACAGTAAACACCTGATAACGAATAGCTTGTGCTTTTTGAATGATCTCTGAGCTGTTCCCAGTAATGATTTCCATGCCAACTTCCTTTAAGCATATAACGAGGTATTTAGAGAAACAGGCTAACACGCTAACGGATTCTTAGCCCGCTTCTGGATGTTTACTTTTTACGCTTCAGGGACAGGTATCAAATTGAATGTAGCATCAAAGATTGCTTTATCCTCTTCAGATAGCAGCCCTTGAAATACAAGCGCTCGTTCATAGCATTCCAGCGCATTGGTTTGTTCACCCGCAATCTGAAATGCATGACATAAGACGGCATTGGTAAACGCCTGAATCCAATCAGCACCTGTTCCATCAAAATAGTCAAAAGCAATTTTTGCGAACTGAAGGCTTAACTTCGATTCATTCACGCACAGTGCTCGCGCAACGGCTAAATGAGCGAGGTGTTTATTCTCATCGGTGCCTACTTCTGACCAATGATATAGTGATGAAAACGCAACGGTTAATAGTCTCTGTTTCTCTTCTGCATTTGCTGAACTCTCAGACAGAGACCAAAATTCATTGTTACTCTCAATAGCAAAGTATCGGTGTAAACGTGAGATATCTTCATTACTTGGTAGAGCCATAAATTATCCTTATTTTTTAATTACCTAATGCCCATTCAACGCCATGCGCTGCATGAATTTCCGTGGTGTCATACAAAGGGACCGTCGTGTCACTTTGCTTCACTAATAATGCAATTTCAGTACATCCCAGAATCACCGCTTCGGCGCCCTGAGCGTGTAAATTGGCAATGATTTTCAAGTAACGGTCTCGCGACTCGGTTTTTATTTCACCCAGGCAAAGCTCTTGATAAATAATATCGTGAACGACGGTTTGCTCATCGGCAGTAGGGACAACCACGTCTATGCCAAATTTCTCTGAGATTCTGCCCTTGTAGAAATCTTGCTCCATTGTAAAACGCGTTCCTAACAGACCAACTTTGGTGACACCGTCTTGAACCAGGCTCTCTGCGGTCGCATCAGCAATATGTAAAATTGGAATAGATGTCTGCGACTCAATTTCTGGTACAACTTTATGCATTGTGTTCGTGCATATCATTAAAAAATCTGCGCCACCACGTTCTACTGACTTGGCTGCTTCGGAAAGGATCAAAGCGGTTTCTGACCATTTCCCTTGATGCTGGAGTTTTTCTATTTCATCGAAGTCGACACTGTATAAGCAAATTTTTGCTGAGTGCAAGCCACCTAACCTTGACTTCACGCCTTCATTCAGTGCTTTGTAATAACTGGCGGTGGATTCCCAACTCATTCCACCTAACATGCCTACTGTCTTCATTTTTCTTCCCTTACTTGAACCATCAATCGCTCAATTATGATCGTTCCTGCCACGTATACTCCATTTGACGCGCGACCAAATCGGCTAGCTCACGACTATGTAGCTGTGAAACCAGATATAAGCTCATATCGATACCGGCAGAGATACCTCCAGAAGTGGTGTATTTTCCTGATGTGACCCAGCGTTGATCGTCAATCACCATTAGGTCAGGAAAGCGACGCGATAAATCAGGTATGTCTTCCCAGTGGGTTGTGACCGTTAAGCCCGAGAGAAGTCCGGCACTGGCTAATAAAAATGCACCGGTACAAACCGATACCACCCGACTTGCACCTTGATCAACCGATTTGATCCAGTTCAATACCGGTAACTTCGTCATTTCCTCAGTGTGTACACCGCCCACAACAACCAACAAATCAATATCGGGATGATCATGAATAGAATAGTCAGGTAAGACGTTGAAGCCACCTCTTGCGACAACGGTGTTTTTAGTTTCTGCGACGAGAAACACATTCCAATCACTTGTCTCTAATCGCTTTGCTGTACTAAACACTTCGAAAGGCCCGGAGAAATCCAGCACCTCTGCCCCGTCATAGATGTATATTCCTATATTCATAGTGCCTCCATGCACATAAGCTATTGTTAGCACTTTAGCTTTTTACCCATTGCTTGAGCAACCCTTGCATACTCTTTCCGACTAACACAATAAGAACGGCTCCCAGTAAAACAGGAGTAATAAGGAAAGCCCATCCCTGCCCTGACAGCATAATCAACAACGGATTTGCCCCTGCTGGCGGATGCGTGGTTTTCGTCACTAGCATCAGACTCACTGCAATCCCAGTAGCCAGTGCCAGAGTCAGAGGTGAAACACCAATATATTGAGTAAAAAACACCCCTACAAATGCAGTAATTAAATGCCCAAAGATGACATTTTTAGGCTGCGCCAACGGACTCTCGGGTACGCCAAAAACCAGTACAGCCGTCGCTCCAAAAGGCGCCATGAGCAGCGCTACATCGCTCATTGTGGAATCAAAAAATGACAGCAACCCTATTGCCAGAAATGCCCCAATGCCTGCGATAACAGATAAACCAAAATTCTTCATACTATTCTCCGAATAAAAGTAGACCGATTTGTCTACCAAACTAAAATAGACAAATCGGTCTACTTTTGTCAAACTACTTTTACAGGAGGAGCCTTATGAGTAAAAAACGTCAGTTATTAGTTGATACCGCGTTATCGCTTTTTTATGCCAACGGAATTAACACTATTGGCATCAATGAAATTTTGAGTGTCTCTGGCGTGGCTAAGCGCACACTTTACACTCACTTCTCAAGTAAAGAAGCGCTGGTACTGGCCGCTTTGCAGCAAAGGCACGACACATTTTCTAACTGGCTAGATCAAAAACTAGCAGGATCGAAGTCAGATAAAGAATTGATAAATAGACTATTTTCAGCATTAGCAAGCTGGTTCAACAATCAGGAACAAGATTTAGGGAATTTCAGAGGCTGCTTTTTTATCAACACTTCGGCAGAATTCAGTGATTTGAATAGTGAGATCGCACGTTTCTGTGGGCATCACAAAGAAGAAGTCCGACAAATAATCGCCAGTCATCTAAAAAGTACGGAGAGTACGTTGCTAAATGCCATTTGCATTTTAAAAGAAGGCGCGATTGTCACTGCGCATGTAAGTGGAAATAACCAAGATGTTACCCATCAATGTATTCAAATTCTGAACAAAATGATTGACGGTTAACAGCAGTTGGAGAGAGTAAATAAAGTACGCGAGCTTATTGAGCTGTGACGATTCGAACGATGCCCCATCGCAAAAATACGGCATCATCAAGGAGTAACTAACCTATAGAAACTTTACTCTCTCATCAATACACTCATAAGACCCCATTTCGAACTCGCGACATATCCAGGGCCGGTTTTCATATATTGAGCACATGTACGTTTCTCTGTCTAAAGCCGCACACCAACCATCATCCAGTCTCATCATGGTTTCACCACCATACTGGTCGCGGGAAATGAATTGCTCTGGAACACCTGTATCTGAAATGATCATAACTTCGAGGCGGCAGCAACACGCTTTGCAGTTTGAGCAAGACGGTGCTTCTGGAGAGGTATTTTTAATCGGTATATTCATGAGTAACTACAATTTCGTCAATTGTGCATGATACCTTAAATCTAATATGACTTTCGGAACTTTATAAGAAATATTTACGCTAGCATTGATTAAGAATGGCTAATTTATAAATAAACTGCACAGCAAACACGCTTTTAGGCTCGCTCTACCTTAGTGACAACAATTCTTTACTTGGTTTGTCAGAACTTACCTGAGACAATGGTCACAACTTACTACAGGCGAAACAATATGAAACTTTTAGTCCGCAATCTTGCGCGAACCACGACCGAACATGAAATTCGTGTTCTTTTTTCAGCCTACGGCACCGTCACTGAGTGCAACCTAGTATTAGACCAAGAAACTGGGCAATCTAAAGGCTTCGCATTCGTTGAAATGCCAGATAAAGATGAAGCGAAAAATGCACTTGAAAACCTTCATCTCACTAGCGTAGCCAAGAGCAAAATCCGAGTTAAATTCGCTCAAAACTAAGCAGCCTTCGGAGCCTGGTTAACCACGCGTTATACAGGTTCCTTTGTTTAACTTCACCAGCGTTAACCCTTGTTCCCTGTCTGATATCTTCGCCAGACAAAAAAACGCAACGTACACCTAAACGCTACACGTTGCGAATATCAATTTAAGTACTAACTTTTACGTGATATTACCTAAGCCATGATATGGGTAGCGCAAAGCTTATTACCCGCAGGATCACGTAAATAGGCAAGGTACATTTCGCGAGGACCAACCGCTCTTACACCTGGTGGATCTTCACAGTCAACACCACCACTTTCCAAGCCGGCTTTATGCCACAACTCGACTAATTCCGGGCTTTCCACTTTAAAGCCAATAGTCATACCATTTCCTGAAGTTGCAGCTTCACCATTGATAGGCGCGGTGATAGCAAAAGTTCCCTCAGGATGAAAATAGAAACAGCGTCCATGTGGGTCTAAGACACCTTCTTGGTAGCCTAAAACGGCTAAGATGGCATCATAAAATTGCTTGGATTTATCGATATCATTCGAGCCAACCATAACGTGACTAAACATTTATATGTCCTTTTTAGAGTGTTGTTGAACTAACCTACTCTGCTATATCAACTTTCTTATGTCTATTGATGCTTTGTTAAGGTGTGAAGCACGTAATATGGTATTTTATACTTTGCTAATATAACCAAAATTCAAAGGGTGAATGCGGAGCAAGCACCGAATCTGCTTCCTCCGATTGAGGGTTGTGTTAACCACCGATGTGGCAGGCAAATCCCATGGATTCAACTTTGCGTTTTAATTGCTCGATTTTTTCATCCGGGTTCGATTCCGTATTTTCCATTGGGTAAATACGCCCCATAAGCAATCACACACTATGTTGGTATCTTAAGTTTACACTTCGTCTGACCATGTGAAGATAGCGTATTAATACATATTCACAACTTACATGCCTGAACCCATCAGTTTTTCTGGATAAAATGAATAAGACAAAGATGCGTTCCAAAAAGCATGAAGTAAAATAGTAACCAATGTGGCCCAACAATGCCCATATTTAACTCGGAAGTATTCGTAAGTCACTGCAAACGCTACTCCCAGACCTAACGCATTTACCGCGTTTGCAATATTATTAGTCAGGTGAGTTAGAGAAAATAAAAAGCTCGCAATGAGTACAGATAAAAATAGACTGCTTGTGATTTTACGAGAAATATTTTGAATAATGACTTGGAAAATAATTGTCTCAATAACAGGAGCTAATACAACCAATGAAAAATAATCAATGCCAGCCCACACTTCAGCGTATGAATAAATAGAACTTAAATCAATATCAAAATAATGGTCGATTGCAGTAGAAACAGATAGCAGCGTATTATGCGTCAAACTAGACCAAGTACACATTAGCGCGTAAACAATAAAGATAAACTTAGCATTGGAGAAGTCAAAAATTTTCATCGACTTCTCATCATAAAATAGAAAGTACTTCATAACTCTCCAAATAAAGTATCAATATACCAATTAAAAACATAAACTTGAGTTAACATCAACTACGACTCACTTTTTGTCTTTTTTCTTTTTCATATCGTGCCTCTTGAATGACCCATGAGCACCAAAATGAAAAGGGTAGAACTAAAAGAATGACTACCATCTCGAGTGATTGTTCGATAATAAAGTCTATCATTGACACTTCATCGCTATTTATAGAATGCACGATAAAACGAATAGTGAAGACGACGAATAAAATAGATATGCTATTAAATAATACATATTGGATGAAACCTTTGGTCCGCGTTTTTGACCAATGCTCAAACTGTGATTTATTCATTTCTAACCATCTTTAGCAACCTGAAATCAAAGACATGCTAGTAAGTTGTTAGAAAATCACTACTACAAAATTCCAAATATTCGACCGGATTAAAAAAGTGATAGCTCCGAACAACAACAGATGATTTAAATCATAAAACCAAATGTTTATTTTTAATTACATAATCACTTAGTAATTGGAAACATTTGAAGTCCGTCGCATTCCCCACAGCCTGAGATAAATCATCCATAAAGGACGGACTTTTTGACATTCCCACCACCTTGAACACCTTAGTCTTATATTCTGGTGAGCACGTATGTGCTGATAACATCGACTGAACATTTGTTTGATCAGGCGATGGAATTTAAAAGGATGCGATCAGGTTATGGGTCGCTAAGAAACTATGCTCTTGTTTGTCCTTACTTTTTATATGACCATACAAGCATATTGTTTATCAATGTCTAAAGAATGGTATTGAGCAAGCGGATGGTTTTTGAACGCGCGAATAGTGACTCCGATTTGGTGGTTTTTAAATAATAAGGTTATACGACGTTTAAGGTATTCCACATGAATGTAAATATTAGTGCCGTTGCGACTGCAATTTCACTGTCTCTTTTGGCAGGTCATGCTTATTCTTCTGAACAAAATCAACAAAAGACAGAAGTAATACAATCGGTAGTCGATACTGTCGCCTCTTCGCTTGAAGTTCACATAGCATCAATTGAACATCAGCCAGCTGATACCAAGGCGAAATGTCCCGGAGGATATTGCTATCGCGCTGAGATCACCCTGACAAATAAAGGCAAAAAAGAGATTGGTGGAGACTGGGAAATCTACTTCTCTAACCTTCGCCGTATTTTGGATACAAAATCAGATTTATTCGAAATTACGCACGTGAATGGAGATCTTCATCGAATCGTACCAACCAGCAAATTTAAAGGCTTGAAACCAGGTGATTCCGTAGCAATTCAGTTTGACGCCGAGCACTGGAAAATCGTCGATTCTGACTACATGCCTCGCTACTACGTGGCAGCACAAGGAGCTGAAGCTCGAGTTATTCCAAATACTATTCCGCAGGAAGGAGATGGCCTAGCCGACTTGTCCGGTTACCTGGATTTGATCAGTACCGCACCGGAAGACGCCAATATGTGGCAACGTTACCCAGAAGACAGCAGCATCATGGCAACCGCTGGAACACGATATGAAAGAAACCTTGCGGTAAAAGATCTCGGCTTATCATCTGTCTCTGCCAAAATCATCCCTTCCCCTATCGATATAAAGGTGCATAACAGCAGTGTTAACATCAGCTCCGGGCTAAATTTGAAAATAGAAGAAGATAGCCTGACGGCAGACCAGCTAGATGCGCTCGAACACCGCTTCAACCAGCTTGGCGTCACACCGAATAAAGGGATTCCCGTTGTAATTTCTGTCGACCCTAAACACAAGGCATTTAAAGGAAAGACTAAGCAGGAAGCCTATACCCTGAAGGTGACACCAAAAGAAGTCCGGGTCGTTGGGGCTGATCCAGCAGGTGCATTTTATGGTGTTCAGTCATTAGCGGCGCTCGTCACAGTCGGCAGCCAGACTATTCCTGAAGTCACTATTGATTACGATGCACCACGATTTGAACATCGAGGTATGCATTTGGACGTGGCTCGCAATTTCAAATCAAAGGCTGAGATCAAGAAAGTACTCGATCAAATGGCCGCATACAAAATGAATAAGTTTCACTTCCATCTCGCAGACGATGAAGGTTGGCGTTTGGAGATTCCCGGCTTGCCAGAGCTCACCGAGGTTGGCGCACAACGTTGCCATGATTTGAGCGAACGTCAGTGCCTGTTACCACAAGTTGGCTCAGGTCCGGATGACTCCACATCTGGCTCTGGCTACTACAGCGTTGACGATTATGCGGAGATCTTAGCCTTCGCTTCAGCACGTAATATTCAGGTTATCCCGTCTATGGATATGCCCGGCCATGCTCGAGCAGCAGTAAAATCAATGGAAGCGCGCTATCACAAATATGCAGAACTTGGAGATATGGCTGCTGCTGAAATGTACCTACTTACTGACAGGCATGACGGCTCGGAGTATTTCTCGGTTCAAAACTACACTGACAATACGATTAACCCTTGTATGGAATCGAGCTTTGTCTTCATGGACAAAGTCATTTCAGAGATTGCTAAACAACATAAAAACGCGGGGCAACCTCTGGTGGACTATCATATCGGCGCTGATGAAACCCACGGAGCTTGGGTTGATTCCCCGGTATGTCGAGCACTGTTTGTCGATCCGACCAATAATATCGATAACGTGGCCGACCTTGGTGGATATTTCATTGAACGAATCAGCCATATCCTGGAAGCCAAACAACTAAACCTCGCCGCATGGAATGACGGCTTAAAACATGGCAGTTATATGGACCCAACCAAGCTTGCTGGTGACGCTTCAGCCTATACCTGGTCAGCCCTATTCTGGGGTGGTGCGAATGAAGCCCACTCCCTCGCCAATGCAGGTTATAACGTTATCTTGTCATTGCCTGAGGTCACCTACTTTGACCACCCATACGAAGCCGATCCAAGAGAACCGGGGAACTATTGGGCAGGACGTTATACCGATACGCAAAAAGTCTTTAATTTTATGCCGGAGAACTTACCAGCCAATGCTGAGACCATGACGGACAGAGACAATAACCCATTCGAAATCCCTGCCAGCACAGTAGCCCTTCAGGATGGTAAGCGCTTTAAAGGCATGCAAGGCCACGTATGGACAGAAATGGTTCGTACTGATGAACAGTTGGATCACCGTGTTTTCCCTCGCATTTTAGGCATTGCAGAGCGAGCATGGTCAAAAGCGGACTGGGAACTAGAGTACGATGCTGAAAAAGCGTATCGAACTAATACCTCAGGATATAAAGGCACTGACCATATGGGTAAACGAATAGTAAATCGTGATGACGACTGGACCGAATTTGCCAATACTCTGGGTTATAAAGAGTTTGCGAAGTTGGATGCCGCAGGTGTGGCCTACCGCCTTCCAGTTCCCGGAGCGAAAATCGACAAAAGCGGAAAGCTGTCAATTAATAGTGCATTCCCTGGTGTTACCGTTCAATACTCAGTCAATGGTACAAGCTGGCAAAACTACGATCACTCGAACAAACCAACAGTGAAAGCTGGCGTGAAGATACGCTCGATAGCCAGCACAGGTCGTGCAGGTCGACAGATTGTCGTTAACTAACCTATAGTTGGCTAACTGTGGCTACCTGATGGTTAACCCCCTCAGGTAGCCTTTTACCATGCACATCATTTGATTTTCGGAGGAGATGGATGCGTGTATTGATCGTCGAAGACAGTATTCAAATCGCGGCGAATATTGGTGAATACCTTGAAATAATGGGTCACTCGGTAGATTTTTCTTACACAGGACAAGCAGCTCTCGAGTTATTATCCGAGAACCAATTCGACGTGATGATCTTGGATGTTATGATGCCTGGTTTAGATGGGTTATCTACGTGCAGGAAAATAAGGGAGCAAGGTCGTGAACACCTGCCTATTTTGTTTCTCACCGCTTGCGATACATTGGAAGATAAACTGGCTGGTTTCGCAGCAGGTGGCGATGATTACTTAGTCAAACCATTTGCTATGCAGGAGTTACTGGCAAGGCTCGAGGCGCTCACATTAAGATCCAAAGGTGGCAGAAGTCACGAGATCACTTTTTCCGGTTTAACCCTTTCCACCGAAACAGAACAAGCTTTCTTTCAAAACAACCGATTAAAGCTGGACCCATTGTTGTTCAAGCTATTAAAAACCTTACTGCTGTCCGCTCCTCGTATCGTACATAAACAAGATCTTGAATACGAACTTTGGCATGGAGAGACCATCGATAGTAGTGTTCTAAGAACACATATTTATCGGCTGAGAAAGGTACTGCCTGAAGGATTACTAGAAACCGTACGAGGAAAGGGTTATCGCCTCAATGAGATTAACTAGTCAATATTTTCAAAATCGGCTTTATAACCGAGTTTTCGCTTTGATTATGGGGCTGGTCTTATTATTAACCCTTAGCCTTTTACTAATGGCTTGGATTAACGCGCAACTGCACACAGACAGCCTGGTCAATCAAAAGTTGAATCAGCAAATGCGCTTCTTATTAGATGATTCCATCAAAAAAGGTCGTCTTGTCAAAGTTAATTCTCCGATGTTTTCCAGCTTTGTGGGGTCGGATAAAGGCTTACCACTTTATTTGTCAGGCTTAACAGAACAAGGGGTATTCGAAATTGAACACCCGAAAGTGCACGTGCAAGTAGTCAGTTCTCCATTTTCCGATGGCTTGCTTTATCTGCTCTATTTCCCTGAAAAAGATCTAGAGAGAAGCCTTTATCAGAATAGGCTCAAATACTATGTTGTTATCGGTGTAATGGCGTTAATGGGCATAGGACTCATTGCCAGTCTTTACATCACCCGGATTATTGTTAAGCCCATCACCACTCTGCAGAAAAATATTGAATGTGCCAGCCCTGATTCACCTCCTGCCGTATTGGACAGGCAAGATGAGCTAGGTCAGTTGAGTCGGAGTTTTACTAACGCATTTCAGCGAATACGAGCATTTGTCGAGCGAGAGCACAACTTTACCCGGTTTGCCAGCCATGAGCTCAGAACGCCAGTCACTATTATACAGGGGGCATTGGAAGTCATCGCCTACTCACCGGATCTTGCTAAAGCGCAGCCAGCGTTGAGTAGAATTGAAAGTGCAAATAAAGATATGCAGGCCTTAATTCACACTTTTCTTTCTATTAGCCGAGAGTCCAAAACAGAGCAGGTAGAATTGTTGTCGTTACAAGAAAGTCTGGACTACTGCTTACAACAGTTAAGAACAGACAAGGCTGACATACTGTCGGTTCAATACAGTCTCAATTCAAAATCGGTGAATAAAATACTGGCCCATGTCGTGATACAAAATGTGTTAAGAAATGCCTTTAGTTATAGCGCCAATAGTGTGGCAATAGAATTAAAGTACGATCGACTGGTGGTTTCGAATGACATCGACCCCGACTGCCACTCTGGCTATGGCCACGGCATCGATATTATCAATGCTATATGCGAAAAAGCCGATTGGTTGGCTTTCTATCGGTGTCATAACAACAGGTTTAGTTGGCTCATCTATTTTTGATAGTGGTGAAGTAGCATACCACCTAACCCATTAAACCGTAGATAGGAATGCTATGTTAAACCCATGCCTTGGGCGTCACCCTCAAATGCGTGTTATATCCAAAGCGATCTGTTTAGCACCCATTTTTCGAGCTCTTCGTTATCATCATCAACCACCATGCCTGTAAACACGAAATTATTAGCATTGACAACATTCCGTGAAGCCAGATTCGTTGACGAAATCAAAGCAACTACGTTTTCAACGGCACCAGAGCCGAACGCTAAATTGCAAAGTTGGTTAACGGCAGACTTTGCCAACCCACGACCTTGTTGTTGAGGCGCAACATTGTACCCAATTTCCACCTCACCAGCTTTAGGGGCATCTTTAAAGCCGCAAAAACCAACGACATGATCTTGGGATAACATCATGTAAGGTAATGACCATATATCAGCCATCGCGTTTTGAGTGTGTTGAACTGAACGATTGAGAACATGCTTTGGAGGGATAGAACCGTTACAAAACTCAATGTCTATACCCGATGCATCCGCGATCAATTGATGAAGTTGTTTTTTATTTATCTGCTGAAGTTCCATTATCTACTCTTGAGAAAATGCCTCTGATGTATCTAAAAATGACCGCTGCCAGAAACCACCTCAAATCGACGCTATTCATAGCGAGGAAAATAAATAAGCTCCCACACCGAGTGGAATAAGCGTAATTACGCACAAAACAGCACTTCCGATTTTATCAAAATGTGAAGTAAGACTCTGAACTTTAATCGCCTTACGCAGCCTGATTAAAGATATCACTGAACCACAAAACCATACTGCAGTGAACATTATTATGTGACGATCGCTACCTTGGAGCCATACATTCTTTAGCGCAATGAAAAACACACCATGCATCAGCAAGGTGATTACAATAACAATTCTTGCCACTTTCATATCCCCAGCCAAAGCTTAACCCCACATTAAGAAAGGATTTACAGCAGCAAAATATCTGCAAATCACGTTATTATAATCTATTGAATCTGGCACATTGGATAGAATAGACAACTGACACCCTGTGTGAACCCATCCTATGTCAAAGTATTGTTACTTTTAACATTAATAGCAGAACTTATCATGTATTGGGAAGCCCAAGCGGCCATATAAGCAAATAAAATCAAGCTGCGTCGATACCTTGCTGATTCCAAGGTTGGACAATAGAGTATGCGGTCATAGAGGGATGAGATACCAAATTGCTTAGTTCAACAACAGGCATAGGTTTGGGTTTGGGTTTGGGTTTGGGCAACGGGAGATTAACCAGCCTTTATAGTGAATCTATAAACCCTGGAAATATTCTTAATGGCATAAAAAAGCTGGCTATTCGCCAGCAAAAAGAAAAAAAGGTAGCGCGCTCTGCCACGCGCTAACCCATCCGGGCCCCTACCATGCCCTACCAAAACGGATAAAAGGTTTGATTAGCCTAATGTTGGCATATTAAATGAGCTTGAGTGTTGCTCTAGACGAACATCGCTTGCAGGCCAGCGGCTAGATACTGTTTTCATTCTTGTGTAGAAACGAACACCGTCATTACCGTGCACATTTAATGGACCAAAAACAGAACGTTTCCAACCACCAAAGCTGTGGAATGCCATTGGTACTGGGATTGGGATATTGATACCTACCATGCCAGCTTGGACATTTTCACTAAACTGACGAGCCGTTTCACCATCACGAGTGAAGATTGCCGTACCATTGCCATATTCATGACGGTTAACCAGTTGGATAGCCGTTTCAAAGTCCGGAACACGAACAATCGCAAGCACAGGGCCAAAGATCTCTTCTTTATAGATAGTCATCTCTGGTGACACATTGTCGAACAACGTTGGACCCACAAAGTATCCATTTTCAAAACCATCAACACTCAAAGAGCGACCATCGATAAGCAGATCAGCCCCCTGCTCTACACCTGAGTCGATGTAACCAATGATTTTCTCTTTGTGAATTTGAGAAATCACCGGCCCCATATCATTCTCTTTACCTTCGACAATGCCAGGGCCAATGGTCATTTTATCAACGCCGGTACGCAGTTTATCGATAAGGTGATCCGCTGTTTCGTCACCAACGACTACTGCCACAGAAAGAGCCATACAACGCTCGCCAGCCGCACCAAATGCTGCACCGATAATCGCATTCGTTGCCATATCCAAATCTGCATCTGGCATTAAGATACAGTGGTTTTTAGCGCCGCCCAAAGCCTGACAACGTTTACCATGTGCTGATGCCGTTGAGTAAATGTACTCAGCAATTGGTGTTGAGCCAACAAAGCTAACCGCTTGAACACGTGGATCCGTTAGTAGTACATCTACCGACTCTTTATCGCCATTAACTACATTAAACACGCCGTCAGGAAGACCTGCTTCAGAAAGTAGCTCAGCCAGAATCAAAGAAGTTGTTGGATCCTTTTCTGACGGTTTTAGAACGAATGTGTTACCAGTCGCAAGTGCAATAGGGAACATCCACATTGAAACCATCGCAGGAAAGTTAAAAGGAGTAATGCCCGCACAAACGCCTAGTGGTTGCATCAGTGAATGGCTATCAACACCAGTACCCACGTTAGCTGAATGCTCACCTTTTTGAAGATGAGGAATGCCGCAAGCAAACTCAACCACTTCCAGGCCTCGAGTTAGCTCGCCCATTGCATCTGAGTAAACCTTTCCGTGCTCAGTAGAAATCGTTTTGGCAAGCTTGTCCATATTAGCTTCCATTAACTCTTTGAACTTAAATAGGATTCGAGCACGTTTTAATGGCGACATTTTCGACCATGCAGGAAATGCCTTAGCAGCAGATTCAATTGCCAGTTCCGTTTCACTCTTTGAGCTAAGAACGACTTGGCGAATTTGTTCACCAGTAGCTGGGTTAAAAACTGGAGCAAATTTGCCGCTTTGGCTTTCCTGAATGCTTCCACCGATATAGTTATGAATAGTCTCCATGACCAACTCCTATTTTAGACTGACTGAGCGACTTGTTTCGCGTTGTACTTATGGCTATTTCTGTTTTAAAAAGCGGTTTCTAACGTCAAATTGAGCTTCGTTTATTGATGTCAGGTTTGCTTTTCCTTATCGAACGAAACCATTCTATGAAATTAATTTTTCATTTTCAATATATATGAAAAATTTAATTTACACTTTTGAAACGCCAGATCACAAAAAGAAACATACGTCAGCTAGAAACAGAGTAAGTCCTTTACAACTAGGTTGGTTTCTCTAAGGGAGTGAAGGGTAATATTTAAGGACCACGGAAAGTATTTTGAAATAAGGACACTTTTTAGGTGTGGGTTCGCAAACGACTGAAACGCTGTACTCGTCGAATCTGTACACTGAAGTCAGAGCGTTTAATTAAATGTGAGTGGTTGGTGTTCGCTACAATGACTGACAGCAGGAACGTCCTTGATTAAATTGGAAATGAACAGACTCTGGCGAGTCGTGTTTTGGTAGAGATACGTTATGATTCTTCTCGAAGTACATCCAGTATTTCATAGTGGACTGTGCCACTATTCTGCCCTGCTGCTTCTATCTGGTGGTAATTTAAGTTCATCATCAACACTAACATTGGCGTTTTAGTTCACCTGACTGTTGTGCTGTCCTTTGGTCATAGTGCCACCAGCTTTGAGACTCGCCTTAACACCCTAGTCGGGTAGACTACTCAACTTTCCACTATTCCCGCGAAGTATTACTGCCTATTTATCTATTAAACTACTGACAGCATACGAGGTAAGCTCTTTATATACCTCTAAATTAAAAAATCATTTAATCAGCTGTTTTTATTAACTTTTATCCATGTAACACTGTAAATGATGTCACCAGAATTAGCAGAAAATACAACTCACTACCGTTACTCTTGGTCAACATCGGCATGTTGTTTTGTACAAATTCATTAAAAAGAAACGCTAAAGACTTTTGGTCCGCTTTCATCTTAATGCTATTGGTTTCTGGGTTTTCTTCCGCGTCTTTTACCATGTAGTACGCGTTGTAAGCGACTGCTCCGTACATATCATTCTCCTCATAAAGTTTGGGTTGCTTGTGGTTCAGGTACTGCTTTTTTGAAAAAAGCCATAAATGAAAAACGCTTTTTCTCTGTCTTCACCGCTTCGACTTCTGAGACAGCTTGATTCTCGCGCGCGTCTTTAACCATGTAGTAAGTGTTGTATGCGATTGCTCCGTACATATCGTTATTCCTTATACAGTTTGAGTTGTTTGTGGTTCTAGTACTGCTTTGTTGAAAAGTGCTTTAAATGAAAAACGCTTTTTCTCTTTCTTCACGGCTTCGACTTCTGAAGCGACTTGATTCTCGCGAGCGTCTTTAACCATGTGGTAAGTGTTATATGCGATAGCTGCGTACATAATTTATTCTCCAAATGTTTGTAAGTTTCCTACATCAACGGGAGTAAATATAGATCCAGCTCACACAAAATGCAATAGATATTTTAAATTTACAGGTAAATAAAATAAACATTTCCATACCGGAACATAATCAATTGAATTTATTGGACAATTCAATTTAAAGCCTGCCGAAGCTATGTTTCATGGCGTTCAGGACAACGAAAACAAAGCACTTTTTCAGCTAAAGAATGCCAGGCCGTGTAAGCGCACAGCCAAAAATTAAGCCGGAATGCCTTCTTGTAAGAAAAATACATTACGTAATTGGGCGAGCTTGAAATGAAAAGTTTGTTTATCAGTGGGCAAAATTGCAGGAAAGCACCATCTATCAACGAGTAAAGAGAAGTAATACTGAGTGGCAAAGCAGTGAGTGTAAGTTAGGCAAGAGTAAGCAGGCTTAGGGTGATAGACGCGCTCTTCAGCTGCTGGAAAGCAATTTGGAAGAGCGCGCTACATGATTTGAAATCGTGTGGCTTAGTCGGTAATCGATTGTCGACTTCGGACTATTCTATTCGCCTTCATTCCAAACCGTTTTGTAAAGCTCGATAGTTTCTTCTAAAGATGGAACGCGAGGGTTATTACCTGGAGAACCAGAATCCAGTGCTTGTTGCGCCATGGTAGATAGAAGCTCGAAGAAACGCTCTTTATCAATACCATATTGAGACGGCGTAGGAACGGATAGCTCTGTATTTAGTGCACGCAGTTCATTGACTAACTTCTTACATGCAATTGCATTGGTGTCAGACATAGAAGCAACACCAATAGCGCGAGCACACTCTGCGTAACGTTGTTCAGCGCTTGGAATGGAAAACTCGGTGATAGCAGGTAGCAACATTGCGTTTGATAAGCCGTGAGGAACATGGAAAAACGCACCAATCGGTCGGCTCATGCCATGCACTAATGCCACTGATGCATTAGAGAATGCCACTCCAGCCAACGTCGCACCAAACATCATATCAGAGCGAGCGGCCTCATCTTTTGGATTGTGATAAGCCTGACGAATACTCTTACCAATTTTTTCCATCGCGATCAGCGCTTGAGTATCTGAGAATTGGTTCGCTTTTTGACTAACATACGCTTCAATAGCATGAGTCAGCGCATCCAGGCCACAGTCAGCAGTGACGCGGGGAGGAAGTGACATGGTTAGTTCGTAGTCCACCAGCGCAGCGATAGGCATAAATCCAAGACCAGAACACAACATTTTTTCGTCATGTAGATCGTCTGTAATCACCGTGAAGCGCGTGACCTCTGAGCCAGTACCTGCAGTAGTAGGAATAGCAATGATCGGAAGCCCGGCTTCGCTAACATCACGAGGGAATTTGTAATCTCTTACTTGCCCACCAAATTTACCAACAATTGAGATGGCTTTGGCACTGTCGATTGGACTTCCTCCACCAATAGCAATAATGGAGTCAAATCCTCCTTCACGCACCATTTGTACACCTGCCTCGATTGAGCTTACTGTCGGCTCTGGAATCGTATCAGAAAATACGGAAGCCTCGATGCCCTGGGCAATTAGCGCCTCTTGAACTTTTGCTACATAACCTAGTTGAACCATCATCTTATCGGTGACAATTAACGGTCGAGATGCACCTACGCTTGCCATTACATCCGCAGCCTGAAGTGATGCACCTTTGCCTACATGCATAATCCTTGGTAATACGATTCTTGCGCTCATTCTATTTCCTTAATCATTACATTGGTCGTGAATTCTAAGAGTAGATGAAATACTTGCTCTTAAACGTACCATTCGAATCAAACTTATTGAAATGAATTTTTCATTTTATGTGAAGAATGAACAGTCCAAATACGCCTTATCTAGTGTTTTACTGTCTTTGATCAATATATCGGATGATTTACCTACATGAACTCAATCTTTCACTTTATTTAAAATAAAATGAATGTTTCAATTTAACCACATTTTGGAAATAACATTTGATTACATATTGGAGATTACCGTGGACGTTGGAATATTGGGCATATTGCTGTCGTTAGTTTTGTTGATGTACCTCGCGTACCGAGGCATGTCAGTCATTTGGTTAGCACCTATTTTGGCACTAGTTGCTGCTCTGTTTTCTGCCGGAACGTACATGATGGCCAGTTATACAGAAGTCTTCATGTTAAGCGCAGCAAACTATGTAAAACTCTATTTTCCGGCCTTTTTGCTTGGTGCGATTTTTGGCAAAGTGATGGATGACTCTGGCGCTGCAAAGTCAATCGCTAAAGTCATTGTGAATAAGGTTGGGAGTAATAATGCGATCTTAGCCGTGGTGCTCGCCGTATCGGTGTTGACCTACGGCGGTGTATCGATGTTTGTGGTTGTATTTGCAGTCTACCCTATTGCCGCTCAAATATTTAAAGACAGCAATGTGCCTAAACGTCTGATTCCAGGGACGATTGCGCTAGGCTCCTTCACTTTTACGATGACCGCTTTACCAGGGTCACCACAAATCCAAAATACCATCGCGATGCCTTTTTTCGGTACCACGGCATACGCTGCGCCAGCGCTTGGATTAGTTGGTGCCGGTGCCATGTTTGGCTTGGGCATGCTTTGGCTTAAACGCCGTGAAGCTATTGCTCGAACAAACGGAGAAGGTTATGGCATTCACAATGAGTCGGAGTGTGACGATAGCGAAGAGAATAACAACATTCCTTCTGCGACCATTGCATTTATCCCGATCGTTATCGTGCTGGTTTTAAACTTTCTGATCGTGACTTTCTATTTCCCAAGTGTCGATACCAGTTACCTTGCCAACTACGATACTACGCTGCAAAAAGTAAATGGCATGTGGAGCCTTATCATCGCGCTAACCACCGCCATTATCGTCGCACTCTTATTGTTTAAGAAATACATGAAGGACATACGCTTTTCTCTTAACGAAGGCGGTGAAAGCTCCATCATGCCGATCATGAATACCGCCGCCGCTGTCGGGTTTGGTAACGTGATCAAATCGCTCTCCTCCTTTGAATTAGTCAAAGAAGGGATACTCTCGATACCAGGAACCCCACTTTTATCCTTTGCGATGTCGACCAGTTTACTTGCAGGTATTACAGGGTCAGCCTCAGGAGGCCTGAGTATAGCGTTGGATGCACTTGGCCAGGTTTATATTCAAAAAGCTCTGGAGTTAGGGATTAGTCTTGAGTCTTTACACCGTATTGCAGCGATAGCTTGCGGCGGATTAGATTCACTCCCTCATAATGGCGCGGTGATTACACTGCTTGGGATTTGTGGCATGACTCACCGCGATTCGTACAAAGATATTTTTGTCTGTACGCTGGCGATTCCTGTCGTTGCTACTGGTGTTGTTTTAATTTTCGCGTCCATGGGCGTGGTGTAAATCGACTCTCACTATCAGTATCGATAGAATTCTTGAGTCCTTCATATACCTAAAAGCAGAGTATTCTTACTCTGCTTTTTTGTTTCCATTTCATTCATTTCCTATAACCGATGTTCTTATTCAGAATCTGAGGAAAAGGCTAGGTCCGGTTACTCAAATATTTTTCATAATCAGGAATTTCGATTTCCACCTCTCCCGACATACACTCAGATGCAAACAAAAAATCCGCCGTCGCTTGATTTGTGGCAACAGGAATATTCCACACACTGGCAATACGAAGTAACGCCTTAACATCAGGGTCATGTGGCACCGAGTTTAGCGGGTCCCAAAAGAAGATCAGCATATCCAGACTCCCTTGAGATATGAGGCTTCCAATTTGCTGATCGCCACCCATTGGACCGCTAATCATGCTAATAATGGTTAAATCAGTATTCTTCTGGATCATATGCCCCGTAGTACCAGTGGCATAAAGTGTGTGAGGTTTCAGTTGATCTTGTTTTGCGCCAATCCACTTCAGGAGTTGAGCCTTACAGTTATCATGCGCAACTAACGCGATATGTTTACTCGCAGGTATGATTCGAGTTGTCGTATCCATAACAGTCTTCTTCTAAAAGTAAAAGGGAGTACTGAGCAGGTGTTCACTCAGCCATCGTTGGTGGGTATTTTCATTGTTGATAAGAGCAAAGAAGCCATGAAAATCATGGCTTCTGGGGCGGATTTATTCTTTGTGATTCAGTTGGAGCCGAGACAAAATCGCCCTGCTCTATCGCAGATTAATCATGTTTTGCCGCATACTCTGGGCCATTAACCCAGTTATGGTCTTCTTCCCAAGTAAATAACCACTTACGTGAAGGGCCGGCCATAACATTGAGGTAATAGCTATCGTATCCCGCAATCGTCGCAACAGGGTGATACCCTTTCGGTGCTTTCACAACATCTTTGTTATAAGCAGCCATACACTCGTCTAATGAGCGGTCATCGGTATAAACACGTTGTAGAACGAAGCCTTGCTCTGGGTTTAGTCGGTGATAATACGTCTCTTCAAGATAAGTCTCATTTGGCTCGTTTGCCGTGTCGTGTTTGTGGCTCGGGAAGGAACTTGTGCAACCTTCATCAGTGTAAACTTCCACAACCAGCAATGTGTCTGCTTCGGCATAGTCTGGAAGAATGTTGTGAACATAGCGTTTGTTGTTACCAACGCCTCTCGCTTCAGCATCGATATTTTCTGGTGCAATCAAACGAGTAGGATAAGTGCCTTTACTTGGAGAGGTACACACTGCCAGCTCAATATCTGTCAATGCCTTCACTTCACAGTTATCACTTGGTGTCACATAAACTGCATAAGGTTTTTTGCGCTCGAATGGACACATACGATCGCCAATATTCTCGTATGTTGCCGAGTCCGTCACCACAGTTGCCTTACCAGCAACCAATACCAGGCAAGTCTCTACTTCTGAAGCTGGCAGAGAAAGGCTTTCACCTGCTTTTAACTCATAAGCTTTAAATCCAACATATCCCCAATCAGCATTTTCTGGGGTAATGTTTTGAGTACAACCGTCAGATGGAGACGCTTGATATTTCGATAGTAGATTAGACATTCAACTGTTCCTTATGCGTATTAATGTGCACTTCCCAAATGGGCTTTACATTTCAATTTAACCCATAATATGAAATGAAGATTTCAAAAACAATGATAAAGATCGGCTAATACCCTTATGTAGAGTCTTCTTTAAGATTTTTCCCTTCACAACTGAACATAGATCACAAAATGATGCCCGGCCTCTATTAACACACTTTATGAAATGAAATTTTCACATCGAAAGATAACTTGAAGGCAACCAGGTGACTGATAACACTTAGCTTCTGGTCGTCGTCTGAACCATCGTACCTGTATAATGTAGGCCAACCATGGATAGGTAAAAGTAAACAGCGTCCCATATACGCTGTATTTAGAATCAATAAAAATATTCTCGCTGCTATCAATACACTGTGAAAACCCGTCATGTCCAGAAAACAAGCCTTATTGCGCAACTGAGTGACTATTTGCGAGGCCACACAATCAGAATTTTCTTACCCTCCTTTCAGCTTAAGATCACATTTTGAACAAGCGGTTTATTGAAGAGAATACCCTTACCCCATTACTCTGTTTAGGTGCGGCAGACACCGTTATATCTAGCTATACGCTCTACTTTTAAGTCAGCGATTTAATGAAATAGAACATTCACTTTAAATAAAAAACAAAACAAATATTCCATTTTAAGTTCTACTTCACATTTGCTTGGCAACGCGAATGCTATATTAGCCTCCAGATTATCGGTAAATGAGTAAGTTACTTACTAATTCAATAATCAAAGTCTGAATGGTGAAACAAAAAAATCACTATCCGCACAAAAACATAATTAAGGATGAATATCATGTCTTTAAACATTACTGATCTAAAAGTAGGTGTAATTGGTGTTGGTGCTATCGGTAAAGAGCACATCAAACGTGTGAACTATCTCACGGGTGCTCATGTGACCGCGGTATTTGACGTGAATAATGACCAAGTACGCTCATGGCTGACTCAAGAAAATATTGAAGCGGAAGTTTTTGATAATGGTGTTGACCTAATCAATTCCGATATGGTCGATGCAATCGTTGTCGCATCTTGGGGCCCAACGCACGAAGAGTTCGTACTAGCAGCAATCGAAGCTGGTAAATACGTAATGTGTGAAAAGCCATTAGCAGTAACGGAAGAAGGCTGTCGCCGTATCATTGATGCTGAAATGGCTTGCGGTAAGCGCCTTGTTCAGGTTGGCTTCATGCGTCGTTACGACAAATCATACCGCCAGCTCAAATCCGTACTTGATCAAAAGATCATTGGTGAGCCATTAACGCTAAATGCCTGGCACCATGCACCAGAAGCACCAGGGTTTAGTGGTGACATGGCGATTACTGACTCATTCGTTCATGAAGCAGACGTTCTTCGCTGGCTATTGGATGAAGACTACGCGACAGCACAGGTTATTCTTCCTCGTAAAACTCAAATCTCTTCTGAGCCAGAGTTACAAGATCCACACATCATGATTCTAAGTACTAAATCTGGTGTTCATATCTCGGTTCAGAGCTTCGTATTCTGTCAGTATGGCTACGATATTCAATGTCAGATTACCGGTGAGAAAGGTGTTGCTGCCCTTCCTGATCCTGCGACAACTGTGATTCGTACCAACGCGACACTACAACAAGAAATTTTTGTAGATTGGAAAGACCGCTTCTTTGACGCCTTCGACGTTGAATTCCAAGAATGGATTGATGGCGCTCGTGCTGGCCAATTAACAGGCCCAACGTCATGGGACGGCTACTGCGTATCAGTAACGATCGATGCTTGTGTGAAAGCAAAATACTCTGGTGGCATTGAGAAAATCGAACTTCCAGAAAAACCTGAATTCTACAACTAATCAATGATTTATAAATCATTAGGTTACAAATTCAAAATCTAAACAATTTATATCGAGTAATACCTACAGTGTATACGGGTGCAGGGATTTGCACCCGGTTGCAACAAAGCAGTTCTGTTGCCCTACACAGAAAAATAAAATTCATTTAGGAGGATTCATGTCCACTAATAATCAAACTGTAGATACAAGTTATAATTTACGTTATATCCTCGTCATCTGTGCTGTTGCAGCGCTTGGTGGCCTGCTACTAGGTTATGACACCGCAGTAATTTCTGGTGCAATCACCCCTATTGCCACCTACTTTGAACTAAGTTCTATCGGCGTCGGTTGGGCTGTATCAAACGTTGCCATTGGTTGTATTATCGGTGCGTTCCTATCCGGTAAGGTCGCTGATAAATACGGCCGTAAAAAGGCCCTCATTTTATCCGCCATTTTATTTACTATTTCAGCGATTGGTGCAGCCCTTGTTGACACGTTCTTCTGGTTTATCGTTTATCGCATGATTGGCGGATTAGCGGTTGGTATTGCCTCTTCGGTATCACCGATGTACATGTCAGAAGTCTCACCGAAGAAAATCCGTGGTCGTGCGTTAAGTTCGCAAAACTTTGCCATCGTATTCGGTCAAGTGGTTATCTTCGTTGTTAACTTCTTAATTGCTCAAGGTATGACTCACGAATGGCTGGTTGATGTAGGCTGGCGTATCATGATTGGTTCTGAAGCTATCCCATGTGCGTTGTTTGTTCTTGCATCATTCTTCATCCCTGAGTCGCCTCGTTGGTTAGTGCTAGTAGGACGCGAAAAAGAAGCGCTAGAAGTCACTGGTAAAATCTTCAACCCTGCTTATGCGCCTACGGTTATTAACGCAATTCATAACTCTATCCACGAAGAAGCAGAAAACAAAGCGCAAGTTGAAAAGCTTCAAGTTCACAAACAACGTCGCTTTTGGGTTTTCGTTTTCATCGCAACCATGATTGTAATCTTCCAACAAGCAAGTGGTGTAAACGTAATGATGTACTTCGCACCAGTTGTACTTGAAAAAGTAACAGGTAACAGCCAGGTCGCGCTCTTCTTGACTATTTGGGTCGGTGTGATTCAGCTAGTGGGTACCTTAATCGGTTCTCTGCTCATGGACAAAGTTGGTCGCAAACCACTGCTAAAAATTGGTTCATTGGGTGCCACGTTCGGCCTGCTGTTGACGTCTTACTTCATTTACCAATCTGCAGGTTTGCAAGGTGAAGCCGCTATCCAAATGGGTTACTGGACACTGTTTGGCATGATGGTATTCATGATTTGCTTTGCGTTCTCATGGAGCTTAGGTGCATGGATTGTCGTATCTGAAATCTTCCCTAACCGCTACCGTGGTTTAGGTATGTCATTTGCTATCGGTGGCCTTTGGGTAACTAACTTCCTGATTGGGCTAATCTTCCCGGTAATGAATGACAGCCCGCTTCTCAATGAGATGTTCCGTGGCGCATTCCCTATGTGGGTATTTGCTTTCTTCATGATTGTTTCTTATTTCTTCGTAAATCGCTACCTACCAGAAACCAATGGTGTAGCACTAGAGAGAATGGAAGAGCATGTTATGACTAACTGGAACGGCCAACAGACCAAAAAAGTAGACGTACCTGCTTAATAGGTCCAATAAACCCACTGGCAATTTGTCGCTCATACTTAGGAATGTATCGATGAGAGACAAATTGCCAGACTAACTAATAACGACTTAATAATTACACGTGAAATCAATAATAGGTTGATTGATATACACTTTATTTGGAGGTTTTTATGAAAATCGCATTCGACGTTGATGTACTAGCAAAACAAATGAGTATCCCGGATATGGTGCACAAAGTTGCTGACTGGGGTTACAAGTATATCGAGCAATCGCCTCATCCACGTATCAACCCGTTCTACAAGCACCCACTATTTTCTCGTGAGTGTGAAAGAGAATACAAAACTGCCCTACGTCAGGCTGGCGTTGAACTCTCTTCTTTTATCGTTGTTTATCGTTGGTCAGGCCCAACTGAAGAACAACGTAAACATGCAGTAGCAAACTGGAAAAAAATCGTAGAAATCGCTGTTAACATGGGTGTAGAAGTAATCAACACAGAACTTTCGGGCGATCCAAACCAGCAAGAAATCTGTAACGGAATGTGGTTCCGCTCTATGGATGAATTACTACCTCTATTTGAAAGAGAAGGCATTCGTGTCGAAGTGCAATCGCATCCATGGGATTTCTGTGAACTGAATAATGAAACGTGTGACCTGGTTAAGTCCTACCGTTCGGACAATCTAAAGTACGTATACTCTGCGCCTCACGGTTTCTTCTATGATCAAGGCAAAGGTGACGTTCGCTCAATGCTAGAGTATGCAGGTGACGATCTTTCTCATGTATTGTTCGCTGATACCTTCAACCAAACATTGGATTGTCGTTATATCGCTAACCCACCTTGGTTGAACAATCAAGGTCGCAGTGATGTGGCTATCCACCAGCACTTAGCGATGGGTGAAGGCGATGTAGATTTCGATACTATGTTCTCAACACTAAGAGATATGGATTTTGCGAACAAGAAATTCGCAGTTGGTGGTGATTCAATTGCTTGTGTCTCTTATTTTGGATTCCCAGAAAAGATGGACGTGCAAGCACCAGCGGCAAGAGAGCGTTTAGAAAGAGAATTCTTACTTCGATAATATAATAGTTCTAACTATTATCTAGGTACGGGGCAATATTATCTGTCCCGTACCATTAAAACATTATTATTGTCGATTTATTAAATGTGATTGACGCGTAATTAGCGTTCCAGGCATTAGTATTTTGTTGTTACTATTAATATCAGAATTAAGTAGTTCAACAGATTTACTAACCAAAGGTATAAGTTCCTGCCTGAATGTCGTGAGGCTATATTTAGGGGATGACGCTAGATCTATATCGTCAAATCCTACAATAGCAATAGTGTTATCAATTTTGTGGTGATGTAATGCATCCAAAGCACCTATGGCTAAAATATCATTCTCACAAAAAATAGCGTCAACTCTCTGATTAACATCGGTTGTTTTTATGTAGTCAGAAAGGCAATTAAATGCGAGGTCTCTGGCATAGTGTTTGATATTAAATCTGTGCTCGAGTGGTATATCACACTCAGAAAGTCGACTGTTAAAACCTTGAAAGCGTAGCAGCCCTGTTGATTTTTGTTCTGGGCCAGACATGTAAGCCATTCTTTTATAACCTAATTTCATGAAAAGATTGGCCACTTGCTGACCCGCTGATATGCCATCAGTGCTGACAGAGTGAACGTTTGGCGTATCACAATGACGATACAGAGAAATGAGAGGAATATGCTCAATGTTTTTTTCAACGATTTCTTGAGGTAAGTCGGTGCCAAGAAATATGATGCCGTCGACTTGCAACTGACCAGCTAACGTAAGGGCATTCTTATAGTCTCTTTTAGAATGAATATTGAGAACTATTGGAATTAACCCCTTATTTTGTAGTTTTGATGTGAGTTCATCAAAAACAGTCAAAACAACCGGAGATCCTAACTCTGAAATAAGTATAGCGATCATGTTTGTTTTATTTTTTGCTAGGCTTCTGGCAAGTAAGTTAGGCTTATAGCCAAGTTCTTCAGCGGCTTTTAGCACTTTATTTAAACTAGACTCAGAAATTGAAGAGCCCTGAGTAAATGCTCGGGAAACAGTCCATTTCGATACACCTGCAAGTTTTGCCACATCACGAGCAGTGATATTTTTTGTGACTTTGTCTTTATTTTCTTTCATTGGCTCAACAATTATATTGACAGTTTATTTTTATAGGATTTAAATTGATTTTAAAATAATCATGACTCTGTGACTATATAAAATCACGAAATAATACAAAGTGTCATTAATCGCACCGTTGATCAATCTTTTTGGTCAACAAATGCGAAACTAACCAACTTTGCACCCGGTTGCAAAAAGGTGCTAAGAGATTTATCCAGTTTTTGAATCAAAAGTGAACAATTTAGAATATCGAGGTTAATACTATGCAACTAGCAATTTGTACTGATGTATACGCAGATCTTTCATTCACAGACATGTTAGATAAAGTAAAGTCAATGGGTATTGACGCTGTAGAAATGACAGCCGGTGGCTGGGGTGCGCGTAAGCATGTGAACACTCAAGAGCTTCTGGGCGATGAAACCAAACTTCAGGAGTTCCAAGCTGAGCTAGAAAAACGTGGTATGCGTATTTCTGCTTTGAATACATCTTGTAACCCGCTCTGGCCATCAGAAACGGGCGAGCAATACGCGAAGAGCATGTACGAGTGTGCAACATTAGCTGGCAAACTTGGCGTGAAGAAAATTGTTGCTATGGCTGGTTTGCCTGCTGGTTCTCCTGAAGACAGAACACCAAACTGGATCACATCGACAGTATCTTGGCCTGATTTCATGGCACCAGCTTACGAGTACCAATGGGAAGTCACCATCAAGTTTTGGTCTGAATATGTCGATCACTGCAAGAAGTGCGGCGTAGAACAAATCGCGATCGAAGAGTTTCCTGGCACTATGGTTTGGAGTGCGTCAACGCTGCTTAAACTGCGTAACGCGGTTGACCCAATGATCGGCATCAACCTTGACCCATCTCACATGATCATTCTTGGTGCGGACCCGATTGCAGCAGCTCGCGCATTAAAAGGTTGTATCTACCACGTACACGGCAAAGATGCTCGTATCGAACGTGGTCTAGCTGACATTGATGGCCTGTTAGAGCCACGCCCAGTTGAAGACAGTGCAGACCGTACCTGGAACTACGTTGCAGTAGGTTGTGGTCAAGATCTTCAGTGGTGGAAAGAGTTTTTCTCTGTATGTCATATGATGGGCTACAACGGTGATGTGTCACTAGAGATGGAAGACCTGACCATGACAGTGGATGCTGGTGTTGAAACCTCTATCGACGCTTTGAAAGCAACAATCAGCCAGTAATTGCTATTCTCTGTTGTTTAGGTGCTAAGATATCGAAGCCCAACAAACACGCTGAATGAAATTACATCGAATGGAGTAGCTCATACGAGTTGCTCCATTTTTGCGTAAGAGGGTTTCCAGCGCTCATTTGGTCCCCTTCCCTAGCTGGCAGAAAGTAGTGAACCAATCTCTACTCCAACCTATTTGTACGATATGGAATAAAAATTTCATCATATAATTTGTGAATTCAACACCCATCACACAACAGGAGTTTAATTTCACTTACAATCAGTAATGAAATAAAAATTCCACAAATTTAAAGCAGTTCGCTTGTTAACGCGATACCGTGAGAGGCTCAAAGTGAAAACTGAAAAGAAATTAGACCTGATTTGTATGGGACGAATCGCTGTTGACCTTTACGGCCAACAAGTCGGCTCTCGTTTAGAAGATATGGGCACGTTCGCCAAGTATCTCGGTGGGTCTTCCGGTAACGTTGCTTATGGAACTGCCGTTCAAGGCCTTAAATCTTCAATGCTTGCCCGCGTTGGCGATGAACATATGGGACGTTTCTTACGTGAAGAACTGGAAAAAGTGGGTTGCGACACCAGCCACCTTATTACCGATAAAGAACGTCTTACTGGCCTAGTCATTTTAGGCATCAAAGACGAAGACACCTTTCCACTGATCTTTTACCGTGAAAACTGCGCTGACATGGCAATCAGCAAAGAGGACTTTACAGAAGAGTATATTGCCTCGGCGCGCTGTCTCGCGATCACTGGTACACACTTATCAAACCCGAAAACGCGCGACGCTGTTTTAACTGCCCTTGAATATGCCCGCCGTAACGGAGTTAAAACTGCGCTTGATATTGACTACCGTCCGGTACTGTGGGGCCTAACTTCACTGGGTGACGGTGAAACCCGTTTTATCGCATCAGATAAAGTGACCGAAGAACTGCAAGACGTTTTGGGGTTATTCGATGTAATTGTCGGAACAGAAGAAGAGTTCCACATTTGTGGCGGCTCAACAGATAACGTTGAAGCACTCAAAGCCGTACGTAAGGTTTCTGGCGCAGAATTGGTTTGTAAACGCGGTGCTCTTGGTTGTTCTGTCTACACGGATGCAATCCCAGAAACTCTGGATGAAGGCATTACTGTACACGGTGTGCGTGTGGATGTGTTGAACGTGCTTGGCGCTGGTGACGCATTCATGTCTGGTCTTCTTCGTGGCTACCTCAACGGTGAAGGATGGGAAAAAGCGTGTACTTATGCCAACGCTTGTGGCGCACTGGTGGTATCTCGTCATGGCTGTGCTCCCGCAATGCCAACCAAAGTCGAGTTAGACAACTATTTAACTCGCGCTAACGATGTTAAGCGCCCTGATTTAGATCCTCAGCTTAACCACTTGCACCGAGTAACGACACGTAAAACAGGGGCATGGGACGAATTATGTATATTAGCGTTCGATCATCGCAGCCAATTGGTCGATATGGCGAAAGAAGTCGGTGCAGATGTTGGAAAAATTCCAGCGCTGAAAAAGCTCATTCTCGAAGCGAGTCGTCAGGTAAGTAGAGAAGCCGGTTTAAAAGGTCAATCAGGACTCCTTTGTGATAGCACCTTTGGTCAGGATGTGCTTAACGACGTAACGGGTGACAATTGGTGGATCGGTCGTCCAATCGAAATGCCTGGCTCTCGTCCTCTAGAGTTCGAACACGGCAACATTGGATCGCAACTGATCGACTGGCCTTTAGAGCATGTGGTGAAATGCCTGGTGTTCTACAGCCCGGAAGACGATGAAAGCATGCGCACTCTGCAAGAGAAGAAAATAGCAGAAGCGTACCACGCCTGTCTTAAGTCTGGGCATGAACTGCTACTCGAAGTCATCCTGCCTGAGGGTGTAGTGAAAGAAGATAGCTTATACATTGAAGCTGTAAGCCGCTTCTACTCTTTGGGCATTAAGCCAGATTGGTGGAAATTACCAGCGCTTGAAAGCGATTCATGGAACACGATGAACAGCTTAATCATCGAACAAGATCCATATTGTCGTGGTGTGGTGATTCTCGGTCTGGATGCGCCTGTAGAAGAGCTTAAAAAAGGCTTTGACCAAACAACTGGCCACGACTTAGTTAAAGGTTTTATGGTTGGCCGAACTATATTTGGTGAGCCATCTAAAGAATGGTTGTCTGGGAATATTAATGACCAAGCGTTTATTAACAAAATAAAATCAAATTACCTAGAAATAATCCACCTTTGGAAAAATAGAGGATAATATTCCTGAAGATGATGTGCCCTAATATTGCACATCATCTTATCCAAACAGCTAGAGCGAAAAAGAATTGAACAAGTAAATGGGAAAACAGGTGTGCAACTTGGACTACTCAGCACGAGGCGCGCCTGAACTTTTACAAGATTAAGCCATTGTTATTATGATATTTAATGTGCAAACCCTACCCTTCAGCACATTTAAAGGATAAGGCGTCATAAGCTTAGTAAAATTGGACATTCGTTTTCCTGTAAACCGTGAATATTGATCACCCCATAACCTCTGTGAAAACAAGGCAAATTCCGTATGGGTAAAATAATTAAACAGATAGAAACTTTCTTATTTTAATTATTTATTTTTCTGAATTAAACGATGAATTAGCGAGGTCTGAATGTTTAAGTTCGGGCCAGTAACATGATTTTTAGAAATGAAACCTTAAATTATTGGAGTAATCTATGCCAGTCACTAATATTAAAGAACTAGATGCCCTCGTCACTCGCGTTAAGAAAGCGCAAGAAGAGTTCTCTACTTACTCTCAAGAGCAAGTAGACA
>ERZ1673961.21-NODE-21-length-85106-cov-5.773019_pt1 | contig 85106 bp, 85 predicted proteins | sample MGYA00580189_ERZ1673961 | MGnify/ENA primary metagenome ERZ1673961 (study PRJEB41334, sample SAMN05608105) | rock metagenome | biome: terrestrial subsurface; feature: shale formation; material: shale | place: USA: Pennsylvania ... | reverse complement strand
AGCATGATCCTGCTTTAAGGAAAAATCAAGCATCTTCAATGATCACGGGTATATCCGTTATTTGTGAGTAAGGATCTTGGTATTTATCTTTTTTTCGAATAAAAGCCTTTGTAAGAAGAGACTCTGTTGTTTTGACTCTGCTGGATGGAGTCATTTTTACGTATTCATCGTACTTAGGTTTACTGTTACCTAGCAAATTAAGTAAGCCGGACTTAATCTCAGACAACACAAAATCAGCCCATGCTTCATACATAGGCTTTTCTTGTTCATAACGTGCAGCAAATTCTTCCTGGGTCATTTGTCTTGTTCTGAAAGCTTACCTTTGACCTGGATTGTTGTATGGTCATCAGTTGCTTCAATAATCTTCACTAACTCTGAGAACTTCTCTGCTGGTGCAGTTAGCTTTACATCACTAGAAAAGTTCATCTTACGAGTGGCTAACTTCCTCTTTATCAGAGAGGTGTCTTTTACTACTGCAGTAGCAGGAAAACCTTTTTTAACGACATAATCATTATAGTCATCCCGGTACTCCTCCGGCAGGTATTTTTCTGCGAATTCTGAGGCCTGGATTGTATTACTTTGATCAGTTTTTAGGTAGGTGTGTAGAGCTTGTTGAACATCTATTTTTTTCTCATCAGGTAGCCGAGAACCATTTATGTACTCTCTAGAATATTCGAAAAAGTCACGAGTTCTTTGTTCTGCATTTTCAGGCACTTGAAGGCCTAGAAAACCGGAATAGAAGTATTTAGCCGCGTTACGATCATCTTTTGCCTTAATGTTGCTATCGAAAACATAGGCCTCAAATTCGTCTTTATCGCGAATCTCATCAGCTAAGGATTTGTCATCTTGTTCGACAAAAACCCCCACTTTGTAAAGCCTCGCTTGGGGAGTAAGGATCAGATTTTCTATGTAAGACAGCTTGATAGTGTTTTCTTCTTGGCTTTCAATAAATCCGGCTTGCTGCTCGGCTTTTATTATGAATAAGCATCTCCGGTTAGCTGCACCAGATGTTCCGTCGATGATTACCAGTGTGCCACCGGGCCAAGATTTATTTGTATGGGCGGAAGTATGCAAATTTGCAAGTTCACACGAATCTTTTATGAAGTCACTGTCTGATGCGTCCAGTAGTTGACTGGAAAAGTGAAAGCAACTTGCTTTACCGTCTTGGGCTATGTTCATCTGTAAGCTATGTGAACTAGACCCTAAAACTGATGTAAGACGTTCTTCGAGCTTCTGTGAAGCGTTATGATCTAGTTGCGTTAAAACAGTACTGCAAAATGGTGTTACCAGTCCTTCATCATTTGGTGGGTATACGTTATGGAGAATGATTCGTTTGAAATTTAGATTGCTAAATGTTTCGGCCATTAAAGGCTCCTTCCCTGATGACGTTAGGTGAATAGATTCCAATTTGTATATATATGCATCAGTGGTAGCTTACTCTATATTCAAGCGATATGTTTATGATATGGCACACATTATAGTCATATGGCATTTGGTCTGGGTTAGGTCTTTTGCCAAATGAAACCTAATTTTAATTCTGAAGGTTATTGCTGAACACTAGATTTATAGGTTGAGTCAGGCTCAACCGTTACGATTCACTTAGCTATATCGATTTATGTCGGATTACTGTTATATATATAACTAATTGATAGTAAATAAATAATTGACACAATATAAGTATATCACCCCCTACGAACGAGCATACAAAATCTTGCATAATCATAACTGTATACGTAAGTCCTGTGTGGGACAGTTGAACCTGACATAAAGATATTGAAAGACTTTAGCGTTTTTTCTGGTAATAGTGATGGGTCGACCACCTTAAAGGATACATTTTCTAGGTTGAATTCTTTTAGTGTAGGGAGCAACTCGTCGAGATTTTCGTTCATCAGAGACCTCTTATGGATCCACAGGGAAGTGTGATTTTCTAGAAAGATAGATGGATTTCATGGATAAATGAGGGATAGTGGTCAAATTTACACGGAAAGAATATTTACATGATTCATGTAAATTCACGTTTCGTGTAAATTTAGGGGAAGCAATAGGTTCGGGCTTTAGGTTAAGTACAGAATCTACTTGTCTTAAAAATACAATTAAATACAAACTTTATTGTCGCTGCACAAGCGGGTCCAATTCATCGGTTACTTGCTCTCTTATTTGTGGGAAATAAGAGAGCAAGTAACCGATGAATTGGCTTAACGTGATTTTTGTTTGTAGCGGTCAAAAATAACGGCAGCCAGCAAGATTGCACCACGGACGACGTACTGTGCAAAAGGTGACATGTTCAATAGGTTCATGGCATTTTCCACGGTGCCGAGAATCAGCACCCCGGCAATGACATAAGAGACTTTACCAATCCCGCCTTTGAGCGACACACCGCCCAACACACAGGCGGAGATCACCACCAGTTCAAAACCGACCGACGTCATGGGCTGACCACTGGTCATCCGCGCCGCCAGAATTACCCCCGCCAACGCTGAGATAAATCCTGAGATGGTGAAAATCAGCATCTTGGTTTTAACCACATTCACGCCGGCCAGACGCGCCGCTTCTTCGTTGCCACCGATGGCCAGAGTGTTGCGACCATACACGGTACGGTTGAGCAGGAAAGCAAACACGGCAAACGTCACGATGGTCAGCCACACCGGGGTCGGAATGCCAAACAGCGACGAGTTACCCAAGGTAAAGAAGCTTTCTTCCGTGATGCCGACTGCTTTACCATCGGAGATGATGTAACCGAGGCCACGGGCAATCTGCATGGTCGCCAGAGTGGTAATCAGCGCGTTGATTTGCAGTTTGGCAATCACAAAGCCATTCAGCAGGCCAAACAGCACGCCCGACAACAGGCCGGCACCAATGCCCAGTACGACACTGCTGGTGGCGTTGATCGCTACCGCGGTCACGACGCCGGAGCAGGCGATGACGGAGGCGACGGACAGGTCGAGGTCACCACAGGCAAGGCAGAACAGCATCGCACACGCCACCATACCGCTCATGGAGATGGCCAGACCAAGACCTTTCATGTTCACAAAGGTCGCGAAGTAGGGCACGAACAGGCAGCACAGCAGAAACAAGCCAGCAAACACCATCAGCATGCCGAAACGATCCCAGATCTGGGCGAAGTTAAACCCGCCAGACTTCTGTTCGGAATTAACCATTTTGGTAGAACTTGATAGAGACATAGTGATATTCCTTCATTCTTAAGCTGCGGCTTGTTCTTGGCCCAGCATAGCGAGGCGAAGTGCAGTCTGTTCTTTAAATTCGTCGCGTTGGAGCTCTCCGGAAATCGCGCCGTCTTTCATCACCAACAGGCGATCGGAGATGCCCAGCACTTCCGGCAGATCGCTCGATACCACCAGCACGGTGACGCCGTTCTCGGCCAGCTTAAAGATCAGTTCGTAGATTTCCGATTTGGCGCCGACATCAATGCCACGGGTGGGTTCATCGAGCAGAATGACGCTCATGTCGGTGGAGAGCCAGCGACCGAGAATGACTTTTTGCTGGTTTCCGCCCGAGAGTTTACCGATGGGCTGATCCAGCGAAGCGGTTTTGACGTTGAGTGCCTGACGTTGAGTGTCGGCGTTTTTCGCTTCCCAGCCAAAATCGATCAGGCCACCGAGTTTCAGGTGCCACGGACGTGCACTGATGTTGGTGTTTTCCGCCACCGACATGATCGGCACGATGCCGTCGGCTTTGCGATCTTCCGGGCACAAGGTAATGCCTGCTTTGATGGCGTCGCCCGGCTTACGCACATTAATGTTGACGTCATGCAGGTACAGCTCGCCAGCGGTGCGTTTCTCCGCGCCGAAAATCAGTCGGGTCAGTTCGGTACGCCCGGCGCCAACCAGACCAAACAAGCCGAGAATCTCGCCCTGACGAATATCGAGTGAGACGGGCGCCGTCAGTCCGGGGCCTTCAAAATTTTCCAATCGCAGACCACTTAAACCAAGCTCACGTGAACGGTAGTTATAGATGTCGCTGATTTCGCGTCCGACCATCAGTTCAACCAGGCGATCGTGGGTCAGTTGCGACAGGTCATCAAACGTCTGCACATGAGTGCCGTCTTTAAAAATGGTGATCGCATCGCACAGGTTAAAAATCTCTTCCATGCGGTGCGAGACATACAGAATGATTTTGCCGTCATCGCGCAACTCGCGAATGACTTTGAACAGGTTTTGAATTTCACGTTGTGACAGGCTGCTGGTCGGCTCATCAAACGCGATGATTTGCGCGTTGCGGCTCAGCGCCTTGGCGATTTCGACCATCTGCCATTGGCCGATGGAAAACTCTTTCAGCGGGCGTGATGGATCAAAATCTTCGCCCAGACGCAGCAACTGTTCGCGCGCCTGACGATTGAGGGTTTCGGTATCCACGCGGCCGTTTTTGGTCGGCAGCTGACCGAGATAAATATTTTCCGCCACGCTCAGTTCAGGCACCAGATTGAGTTCCTGATAGATGATGGCAATGCCTTGTGTCAGCGCATCTGTGGTGCCGGATAATGACAGCTCCTGGCCGTCAATCGCAATGTGACCTTCCGTTGGCTGGTGTAGCCCGCTTAAGGTTTTGAGCAGCGTCGATTTACCTGCACCGTTCTCGCCCATCAGAGCATGAATACTACCTGCGTTGGCGCGAAAACTGATGTTGCTCAGCGCCTTAACACCGGGAAAGTGCTTTGAAATGTTGCGAAACTCGAGGTAAGAGGGGGACATCGCCATAACATTCTCTCCGTTCCAATAACGGGTGGCAGCGTAAAAGGACTGCCACCCCAACCGGACTTACAGTCCTTTTTTCTCCAGTTCTTTTTTGAAGTTGTCGCGGGTGATCAGGACAACGTCGGTCACTTCAACAAACTTGTTCGGTTCCACACCGTCTTTCACCCATTTGTACAGTGACTCAATCGATTTGTAGCCGTGTACGTCCGGGCTTGGCAGCAGCGAGCCGTAGAAGCCGGTCGCTTGTGATTTCGCCAGTTCGTTGACCGCGTCCACGCCGTTGATACCAATGCCAATCACTTTGTCAGCGGCAAAACCTTGGCCTTCTGTGGCGCGAATGCCACCTAATACGGTGTTATCGTTCATGCCAACTACCAGCCACTGTTTCACGCCAGGGTATTGCACCAGCAGGGAGTTGGCGGCATCCAATGCCCCTGGAATGTCGTTGGTTTTAGTGGGTACGCGATAGATTTGGTTGGCTGGGAAGCCAGCGGTTTTCAGCGCTTTGATTGAGCCGTCCACACGGCGGCGTGCGGTATCCAGTTCATCGGCGGTAATCGCCATCACGCCGGTAGTGGCGACATCAAAGCCGCGTTTTTGCATTTCGGTGTACAGCTCCTGGCCCTGACGTTCGCCAATCGCGCTGGCCGCCATCATCACCAGCGGCACGTCTTTCATCGGCTCGCCTTTGGCGTTGAGGAACTGGTCATCGACGGTGATGACTTTCAAATCATAGCTTTTGGCTTTGGCCATGATGGCAGGGCCCAATTTCGGGTCGGGGGTGCAGATCACAAAGCCTTTGGCGCCACTGGCGGCCAGAGTGTCGATCGCGTTCAGGGTTTTCTCGCCATCAGGCACGGCCATTTTGATCACTTCAAAGCCCATGTCCTTGCCGGCTTTTTCTGCAAATGACCACTCAGTCTGGAACCATGGTTCTTCTGGCTGTTTGACCAGATAGCCCAGTTTCAGGGTGTCGTCACTGGATCCAAAAAAAGCGTTGGCAGAAGCACTGAGCAGCGTCAGCCCGGAGAGGGCTGCGGTCGAGAGTAAGGTTTTTAGTTTCATTGTTATTCCATCCGCTGGTAGGGGTTTGTTTCGCTATCCATATTTGTTGATTCGATGTTGGGTTGAAGTGACCAAAATCACACCAAAAAATTGTAGCAAAATAGTCCATTCATTTAGCGCGAGTAGCCATGATGCAGATCTCAATTGCTGTTTTGTGGTGCGATGTTTCATATAAATGGTGCAAGTGTAAACGGTTAACTGGCTATTTTAATCAGATTTTATTCACGGTGAGCTTTTTTTAAACAACTGCACGATTTTATCCATGTGGCGTTTTTATCCATGAATCTAGCGGTGCGGTTCATGGTTGAAAATGGGGTTGAGCGTTATAACAAATGAAAAATATCACCCTACATGGAGTTGTTATGGAGCATTTCGCTACTCAACCAGCGCACGTCATCGGCCTCGATTTTGGTTCCGATTCGGTGCGCGCCTTACTGGTGAATGCAGTCAGCGGGGAAGAAGTCGCCTCCGGCGTGACTTACTACCCGCGTTGGATGCAGGGGCTGTATAACCAGCCGGAGCAGTCGCAATTTCGCCACCACCCGAAGGACTACATTGAAGCGATGACGCAGGCGGTGCGTGAGGCATTGGCCGCCGTGCCGGCTGAGGTCGTGCAGTCGGTGGTGGGCATTGGCGTCGACACCACCGGCTCGACGCCGGCACCGATCGATGCTGAAGGCAATGTGTTGGCGCTGCGGCCGGAGTTTGAACATAACCCACACGCGATGTTCATTTTGTGGAAAGACCACACCTCGGTCGCCAAAGCGGAACGCATTAACCAACTGGCGCACAGCGGCGACTTTACCGACTACACGAAATTCATCGGCGGCATTTATTCGTCGGAATGGTTTTGGGCCAAAGCCGCATGGGTGAGCGAGCAAGATGTCGATGTGGCCAAACATGCCTACAGCTGGGTGGAGTTGTGTGACTGGATTCCGGCCCTGCTCAGCGGTAATCAGCACCCCCACCACCTGCGCCGCGGCATCTGCGCGGCCGGCCACAAAGCGATGTGGCACGAAAGCTGGGGCGGTTTGCCGGATCAAGCGTTTTTGTCGGCGATTTCCCCCACCTTGGATGGCATACGCGAGCGCATGTTCAGCGAGGTCTACACCGCCGAGCAGCAAGCGGGTACCTTGTCATCTGAGTGGGCGCAAACGCTGGGCTTGCCGGAGGGTATCGCGGTCGCGGTCGGTGAGTTTGACTGCCACATGGGCGCTGTCGGTGCAGGCGCAGGCGCGCACGATTTGGTCAAAGTGATTGGTACCTCCACCTGCGACATTTTGATGGTGGACGCCGACAACGTGGGCGAGCGCACCATTCACGGCATTTGCGGACAAGTCAAAGGTAGCGCACTACCGAATTTGATGGCGCTTGAAGCCGGCCAATCGGCGTTTGGTGATATTTATGCCTGGTACAAACGCGTGTTGTTGTGGCCGCTGCAAGCGTTGGCGGAGCAGCAGCCTCAAGCGCAAGCCACGTTAGACGCCTTAGATAACGCTCTGATTCCACTGCTGTCTCAAGCGGCGGCGGATTATGAATTTAATGCTCATTCGCCGCTGGCAATGGACTGGCACAATGGCCGCCGCACCCCTTACGCCAACCAGCGTCTGAAAGGTTCGCTGTCGGATCTCAATTTAGGCTCAAGCGCGCCTGCGCTGTTTGCCGCGTTGGTGGAATCGACCGCCCATGGCGCCAAAGCGATTGTCGACTGTTTTGTCGATCAAGGCATGGCGGTGGAGCGCGTGATCGCGATTGGCGGCATTTCGCAAAAATCCCCGTACGTGATGCAGATGTGTGCCGATGTGATTGGCCGCGATATCGCGGTGGTGCGCTCAGAGCAGTGCTGCGCATTGGGCGCGGCGATTTTCGCCGCTGTGGCAGCAGGTGTGTATGACAACGCCCGGCAAGCGCAGGCGGCGATGGCAAGCCCCATCAGTGCGGTGTATACGCCCAATGCCGACACGCAGGCGCTGCGCCGTGAGCGTTACGCTGGCTATCGTGAGCTGGGTCAGCACTTAGAACAGTTGGCCGAATTTCATCAAGCCAAGGAGTGCGCTCATGAGTGAACACATCTTGATGCAACCCGTGTCGACCCAGAGTGAACGGCTGCGCAAACTGCGCCATGACGTGTGGCAGGCCAACCTCGATCTGCAACGTCACAATCTGGTGACCTTTACCTGGGGCAACGTCTCGGCCATCGACCGAGAATCGGGGTTGGTGGTGATCAAACCGAGCGGCGTGGCTTATGAAGATCTCTCTGCCGACAACATGGTGGTGGTGGATTTGGCGGGGCACGTGGTGGAGGGTGACCTCAATCCGTCGTCCGATACCGCGACCCATCTGGTGCTGTATCGCAGTTACCCACACATCGGTGGCGTGGTGCACACCCATTCGCCGCACGCCACTTCGTGGGCGCAAGCGGGCAAAGCCATTCCGGCACTCGGCACCACCCACGCGGATTACTTCTACGGCAGCATTCCGTGCACCCGTCCGCTGACCAATGGCGAAATCGCCCACGATTACGAACTCAATACCGGAGTGGTGATTGTCGAAACCATCGCAGAGCAAGACCCGATGGCGATCCCCGGCATCATCGTCAATGAACACGGCCCGTTCAGTTGGGGGAAAGATGCCCATCAAGCGGTGCACAACGCGGTGGTGATGGAAGTGGTGGCGTCGATGGCGCTGCAAACGCTGCAAATCAACCCGGCGGTGCAATTCATCAATCAGGCTCTGCTCGATAAGCATTACCTGCGCAAACACGGCGCGAATGCTTATTACGGTCAGACTGCGACGAACAAAAAATAATCAAGGGAAAGTTATGAAAGTATTCGACAACAAACAGGTGTGGTTCGTAACCGGCTCGCAAACCCTCTACGGCCCAAAAGTGCTGGAACAAGTGGCGCAGGACAGCGCACAAATCGTGGCCAGCTTTAACCAGGCCGACGCGATTTCCGTGCCGATGGTCGATAAAGGCACGGTGAAATCACCGGACGAAATTCTGCAAGTATGCCGCGCGGCCAACAACGATCCGGCGTGTATTGGTCTGGTGCTGTGGATGCACACCTTCTCCCCGGCGAAAATGTGGATCGCGGGTTTGTCGCAGCTCAACAAACCGTTCCTGCATCTGCATACCCAGTTTAATGCGGCGCTGCCGTGGGATGAGATCAACATGAACTACATGAACACTCACCAGAGTGCGCATGGCTGCCGCGAATTCGGCTTTATCGGTACTCGCCTCGACCTTGACCGCAAAGTGGTGGTAGGGCATTGGCAGAACCCGCAGGTGCATCAGGAGATCGATGACTGGTGCCGCGCAGCGATCGGGATTGATGCCGGGCAGAACCTGAAAGTGGCGCGCTTTGGCGACAACATGCGCCAAGTGGCGGTGACCGAGGGCAACAAAGTCTCGGCGCAAATTCAATTTGGTTATGAAGTGAATGCATATGGTTTGGGCGAACTGAGTGAGGTGGTGCAGTCGGTGTCGGATGCGGATATCGCGCGTTTGCTCGATGAATACGCGTCCACCTACGACATGAGCCCGCAACTGCTGAATGATCCGTCGCTGCTTAAACTGATGCAGCACGAAGCGCGTCTGGAAGTGGGCATGGAACGTTTTCTGACTGAGGTCGGCGCGCAGGCGTTTACCAACACGTTTGAAAACCTGACTGGCCTCGGCTCTCTGCCCGGTTTGGCCACCCAGCGTTTGATGGCCAAAGGCTTTGGTTACGGCGGCGAAGGCGACTGGAAAACCTCGGCTATGGTGCACATCATGAAACAGATGGGCAAAGGGCGTCAGGGTGGCACCTCGTTTATGGAAGACTACACCTACAACTTCGGCGCCACCGATCAGGTGCTGGGTGCGCACATGCTGGAAGTATGTCCGTCGATTGCTGCGGCGAAACCGAAACTCGAAGTGCATCTGCACACCATCGGCCTGCGCTGCGACGTGCCACGTTTGCTGTTTAGTGGCCGTGAAGGTCAGGCCGTCAACGTGTCGGTGATCGATTTGGGTAACCGCTTCCGCATGGTAGTGAACCGTGTTAACACCGTCGCCCCGCCGCAAGGTATGCCGCATTTGCCGGTGGCTCATGCGTTGTGGGAACCGATGCCGAATCTGCAAGTCGCGGCGGCGAGCTGGATTCACGCGGGCGCGGCGCACCACAGTGCTTACAGCCAACAGGTGAGTGTCGACTCGCTGGCTGACTATGCTGACATTCTCGGCATGGAAATGGTGGTGATTGATGAACACACCGAAACCCGCAAGTTCAAACAAGAGTTGAAAACTAACAGCTTGTACTACCGCTTGGCGTCTGGCGTGTAATAAATCGGCCCCCTCAGCGATGAGGGGGCGTTGTAGAGGTACTTATGACGGTTGACGAATCGAGTTTAGTGTCGGGGTTCGACATTCACTATCAGCGCTGGACGCTGCGGGTTGCGCGGGAGTGTCCGACCCGCTTTCAGTTGCTGCATGGCAATCAACTGATGTACGAAGGCACACTGGAGCTGACCAACAACAGTGAAGTGCTGGATGTGTCGCACGCACAGTGGAAGTTCCGTCACCGACCGGACCGGATAGAGCAGTGGTGCCAGTGGCATCACGCCGCTCAGCTATCGCTCAATATGAATTACTACTTTCATCAGGATGCCGTGGTGATTGAATATCTGGCGCGCAACAGCATTCCGACCCGGCTCGACATTCGTCATGTTATCCAGCCGCTCAATGCGGCGCGGGTCATGCTCCCATCTACTGATACGGCACAACCGGACTGGCAACGCACACGCCACGGGCTGCCAAGCGATTTTATTCGTCAGTCAGCCAAAACCGACTGGTTTCGTGAGGCGTTTTCCGCCACCCAATGGATCGTATTAGGAAAAGTGTGAACTCAGAAATCGCAATGCGGCAAGGTGCAACATACACTAAGCAAAAACTCAGCAACTGTTGGTCTATGCAAACAACCGATCCGCTCAAACCGGGATACAACTTCGACGCCCATCTGGTGGCCGGCCTGACACCGATTATCGAAGGCGATGAACTGGATTACACCATCGACCGCCCGAACGGCATGAAAGGCTATATCATCAACTTCACCAGTAAAGGCGAGGGCACCATCTTTTCCGGTGAGCAGATGTTTCATGTGAAACCTGGCGACTTGTTGCTGTTTCCGCCCAGTGCGACCCATTTTTATCACCGTAAAAGCGACAGCGCATCGTGGTTTCACCGCTGGGTCTATTTCCGTCCGCGCGCGTTCTGGAATGACTGGCTGAACTGGCAGGAAGAGCGCAACGGTGTTTACCTGACCCGTGGGCTGGACGTGCAGACCATGCAGCACATCGAAAACCTGTTTGTTGATATCGAGTACACCGCCAAATCGGACATGCCGTATCGCGATGATCTGGCGATTAACCTGCTGGAACAGCTGCTGATCCGCTGCAAAACCGTGCAGCCGGATGTGGTGAGCAAGCCGCTCGATCCTCGCATCATTCAGGCCATCAACTATATGACGCAGAACCTCAATCAGGACTTCACCTTGGAAGAGATTGCCGCGCACACCTGTTTGTCACCGTCGCGCCTTGGCCATCTGTTCCGCGATGAGATGAAGATGACCATTACCCAGTGGCGGGATGATCAGCGTATCAGCCGCGCCAAACAATTGTTAGTGACTACTCACTACTCGGTTAACCACATTGGGCGGATTATCGGCTATTCCGATCCGCTCTATTTCTCGCGCGTATTCAAGCGCAAAGCCGGGGTCAGTCCGAAGCTCTATCGCGAGCAAATTACCTGATAAAACTCTCAACACTTATCATTCCAAAGCGGGATTTCTGTCCTATAGTAAATCTGTTGGTTGCTAGAAGGAGTGAACGAATGAATCAAGAAGCCCTGATCTCCCGCCTGAATGAATTGCCCCGCATCGAAAGTATCCAGCAAGAACTTCTGAATATGGTCAATCGCGACAACGTCGACTTCAGCGAATTGTCGCGCAAGATGTCGATGGATCAGGTCCTCAGTGCCCGTGTGTTACGCATGGCCAATTCAGCGCAATTTGGTGGCTCGAACGGCAAAGGCGTCTCGACCATCAGTGACGCTATCATTCGCGTCGGCAGCAGCGCGGTGCGCACGCTGATTTCGTCTTCAGTGGTATCCGGGGTGTTTCCCCAGCTGCGCACGCTCAATATCAAAGATTACTGGTCCAACACGTTTGAAATCGCCATGATCGCCAGTAAGCTCGCCAAACCGCTCAAGCTCGACCCCAACGAAGTGTTCACCACTGGCGTGCTGCATAACATCGGCGAGTTGATGATTCATGCGCTCGAACCGGACCTCGCCGAGCAGATCGAGCAGCGGGTCAGACAAGGCGAAAAACTGGCCGAGGTGCAGCAGGATTTGCTCGGCGTTGACGCCCAGCAGCTCGGCGCGCAGCTCGCCAAGGAGTGGAACTTCCCGGCCGACATGGCCGATGCGATAGAACACGTGAATCACCCCGGTCAGGCGGGGGAAGCTAAACGTTTAGCGTGCGTGTTGTATCTGGCGCGCGATATTCACAAACGCTGGGATTCGCTATTTGATGCGCAGGAGAAGCAGGCGTTTCTCAGCCGTCACCCTGCCGCGAAGGCATTGGCGCTGGCTCCGGAAAGTTACGGTTTGATCGATCAGGTGCGCGGTCAGGGAGCCGAATTGGCGCATCAGCTGTTCTGACGCGCCTTGGCAGGCTGGATAGTCGCTCACGCCTTTTCGGCGGCGAGCTTTTTGTGTTTGCGTTTGACCTGTTGCACCACCAGACCTGCGATGATCAGCACCAGACCGAACAAGGTAGTGGGGTGAATTTCTTCACCGATGATGGTGGAGAGCAGGATCAGCGAAATAAACGGTGAGGCGAAAATCAGGTTACTGATGCGAGCGGTGTTGTTGGTGTTTTTCAGCGCGCTGAGCCACAACACAAAGGTAATGCCCATCTCAAATAAACCCACGTAAGTCACCGCCGCCCAGCCTTGCGGGCTGATGTGCTGCCAAGGCGCACCTTCGTAAACGCTGAGCGCAATCGCAAACGGAATCGCAATCACAAACCCCAACAGCACGCCCACCACCGGATCGGCCTGATTTTTAGTATTGAGAATCCAGTAACCGGCCCACAGCAGCGTAGACAGCAGCGCCAGCCCGACACCCAGCGGGCTATCGAACTGCATGCCGAGCACATCGCCTTTGGTGGCGATGACTACCACGCCGAAATAACTCAGCGCGCAGGCAATCCAGTCCTGTTTACGGATTTTCTGACCGAGAAACACCGCCGCCATGAGCGTCAGGGTAATCGCCCAGCTGTAGTTGATCGCCTGCGCTTGTGAGGCGGGCAGCAACGCATAAGCTTTGAACAGGATCAGGTAATAGGCGAGCGGGTTAATCAGGCCCAGCAGCAGGTAATACCAAGGATTGGCAAAGAAGGTACTCATCACCAGAGGCAGCTTGCCCTGAAGCGCACAAATCACCAACAGGGCTAAGGCAGAGACGATACTGGCGATGGTCAGCATCTGAATGGGTGAGAACTCTGCCAGCGTGAGCTTGAACGCGGTGGCGACCGTTGACCAAAGCAATACAGCAGACAAGCCCAGTCCGAGGGCGCGGCCTTCATTCATTCCAAATTCCCCATATCCATGTTAGGTAAACCTGCTTTCAGGTGAATCGCTAGTCTATCGGCTGAATAATTGCCCGGCAAACTGGACATTTATCCAGTATCGAAATACTCTTTTTATCAACAACCAACATCAAGTAACTCATTATTATGCAATGGATTCTCGATAACCCCGCTCTGTGGATCACTACCTTGTCTGCTGCCGTTGTGTCGGCCGCCGCCGCTGGTTGGTGGGTGAAACAGAAATATCAACTGCAGGCGCAACTGCTCGAACAGCAGCTGGCAAGCGATGCACGCTGGCATGAACAGCAGATTGAGCAGCTCAAACAGACGCTGAGCGCTGCGCAGCAGGAGCTGGATGAACTCGACCAAGAGCGCGACAAGGCGGAGTTTGAGCTCAAGCAATCGCACGGTAAAGTGATGGCGGTGATGGAGAAACTGCGCTATTTCGAAGCGATCAAACAAGAGCGCCAGCAATACGCCGACGAGCTCAATCGCATGCGTGAACAGAAAGCGCAGCTCGAGGTGCAACTGCGCGAGCAGGAAGCGCGTCATCAGCAGCAACTCGAGGCCAGCCAGGATAAGTTGCAACTGCTCGAACGCGCTGAAGAGCGCCTCAAGCAGCAGTTTGAGCACCTCGCCAATCAGGTGTTTGAAGCCAAAACCGCCAAGGTCGATCAGCAGAATCGCCAAAGCCTCGATGGTTTGCTGTCGCCGCTGCGTGAGCAGTTGGATGGCTTTAAGAAGCAGGTCAACGACAGCTTCAATCAGGAAGCCAAAGAGCGCCACACTCTGGTGCATGAGCTGCGTAATTTGCAGCGCCTCAATGAGCAGATGGCCAAAGAAGCAGTCAACCTGACTCAAGCGCTGAAAGGCGACAACAAGCAGCAGGGCAACTGGGGCGAAGTGGTCTTGGCACGCGTGCTGGCCGAATCGGGGCTGCGTGAAGGGCACGAATACCAAACTCAAGTCAGCCTGCAAAATGAAGCGGGCAAGCGTTATCAGCCGGATGTGATCGTCCATCTGCCGCACAACAAGCAGGTGGTGATCGACTCCAAAATGGCGCTGGTGGCGTACGAGCGTTATTACCACGCCGACACCGATGCCGAGCGCGATGTCGCTCTGCGCGATCATTTACTGGCGCTGCGCAACCACATCAAAGGCTTGGGGCAGAAAGATTACCACCAGCTTAAAGGCATTCAGTCGCTCGATTACGTGCTGATGTTTATTCCGGTCGAGCCCGCGTTTCAGGTCGCGATTCAGGCCGACCCGAGCTTGGTGAAAGATGCGATGGAGCAGAACATCATTCTGGTCAGCCCGACCACGCTGCTGGTGGCACTGCGCACGATTGACAACCTGTGGCGTAACGAGCGCCAGAACCAGAATGCACAGCTGATCGCTGAACGGGCGAGTCGTTTGTACGATAAGTTGCGCCTGTTCGTAGAAGATATGGAAGGTTTGGGCGGCGCGCTCGACAGAGCCAACCAGAGTTACCAAGGCGCAATGAATAAGCTCGCCACCGGACGCGGCAACGCCATTCGTCAGGCTGAAAGCTTCAAACAGCTGGGAGTGGAAATTAAGCGTTCTATCAGCAATGAGTGGGTAGAAAAGGCGGAGCGTGAGCCAGATTCGGAAATTGGCCCTTTAGTAGAAAGACATCACGCTGAGGATAAAGTAAACTAATCGCCCGCAGTCGCAGTTTGGTCGTGAAAACTGCCCAAGAGGAAACACAATGACGGATACCAGCGTGCAAACGAATACAGCAGTAGAGAATCAAGACACCACTCATTTCGGCTTTGAGACCGTACGTAAAGAAGAAAAAGTAACCAAGGTAGCGGAAGTATTCCACTCGGTTGCGGCGAAATACGACATCATGAACGATTTGATGTCGGGCGGGATTCATCGTCTGTGGAAGCGTTTCACGATTGATTGTGCCGGCGCGCGTCCGGGGCAACGTATTCTGGATCTGGGCGGTGGTACGGGTGACCTGACCGCAAAATTCTCTCGCATCGTGGGCGACAAAGGCCACGTGGTGCTGGCGGACATCAACAACTCCATGCTCAATGTGGGCCGTGACAAGCTGCGCGACCGTGGCATCGTCGGTAACGTTCATTACGTGCAAGCGAATGCGGAAGAGTTGCCGTTCCCAGACAACTACTTTGACTGCATCACCATCAGTTTCTGTCTGCGTAACGTGACGGATAAAGACAAAGCGCTGCGTTCGATGTTCCGCGTGCTGAAGCCGGGTGGTCGTCTGCTGGTACTGGAATTTTCGAAACCGGTGCTGGATCCGCTATCAAAAGTGTACGACGCGTATTCATTCCACATTTTGCCGAAAATGGGTCAACTGATCGCCAACGACGCCGACAGTTACCGTTACCTGGCGGAATCGATTCGTATGCACCCGGATCAGGAAACGCTGAAAGGCATGATGATGGAAGCCGGCTTTGAACAGGCCAGCTACTACAACCTGACCGGCGGTATCGTGGCTCTGCACCGCGGCTACAAGTTCTGAGGACTTGCGTATGCCGTTTGAACCGCTGATCACTGCGGTGATTGAATCATCGCTCAATACCCTGATCAAAGACGACCCGGAACTGGGTCGTCGTCTTGCTCGTCTCAAAGGCCAAGTGATTCAGGTCCATCTCAAAGAAATCAATAAAACCCTGACCTTCATTTTCAGCCAGCAGATCGATGTGCTGGCCAATTACGAAGGTGAGCCGGATTGTTATCTGTCACTCAATCTGTCGGTGCTGCCGGAACTGCGCGAACAGGCCAACATCACCAAGCTGATCAAACAAGACAAATTGGTGCTGGAAGGCGACATTCAGCTGGCGCAGAAATTTTCGCAGTTGATGACCGACTGCAAACCAGACATCGAAGAGTGGTTGTCGCGGGTGACGGGGGATGTGGTGGCCCACACGGTGGTGCAAGGCGCGAAAAACGTCGGTGCATTGCTGAGCGCGCAAGTGAGTAAACACCAGAACCATCTGGCGCAGGTGCTGACCGAAGAGTGGCGCGTGGCGCCCGGTCCTCTGGAAATTGCATACTTCTGCGATCAGGTCGACGACGTGAAAAGTCAGGCCGCTCGCCTGGAAAGCCGTCTCAACCAGTTATTGGAAAAAGGCGCGTAGACCCCGTATGACTCCCGCCGAAATCAAGCGTTTATACCGAATCATCAAAGTTCAGCTCGAATACGGGCTGGACGAGTTGTTACCCGAGCATCAACTGACCAAAGCGCCGCTGTTGGCGCGCAAATCCATCTTCTGGATTCGTAACCAACACGCCGATAAACCTCTGGGCGAACGTCTGCGTCTGGCTCTGCAAGAACTTGGCCCGGTGTGGATTAAGTTCGGCCAGATGATGTCGACCCGCCGTGATCTGTTTCCACCGCACATTGCTGATCAGCTCGCGCTGCTGCAAGACAAAGTCGCCCCGTTTGACGGCGGACTGGCCAAGCAGCAAATCGAAAAAGCGCTCGGTGGCCCGCTGGAGACCTGGTTCAACGACTTCGATCTCAAGCCTCTCGCCTCTGCGTCTATCGCCCAGGTGCACACCGCGACTCTTAAGTCCAACGGGCGAGAAGTGGTACTGAAAGTCATTCGCCCGGATATTCGCCCGGTGATTGATGCAGATCTAAAACTGATGTACCGCTTAGCGCGTATAGTCGCTCGTGCGATGCCTGAAGCACGTCGTTTGAAACCGCTTGAAGTGGTGCGTGAATACGAGAAAACGCTGCTCGACGAACTGGATTTGCGCCGTGAAGCGGCCAATGCGATTCAGTTGCGCCGCAACTTTGAAGGCAGCGAAGAATTGTATGTTCCTGAAGTTATTACCGATTTCAGTAATAAAACTGTCATGGTTTCTGAGCGAATATATGGCATTCAGGTTTCCGATGTCGAACGCTTGCGTGCCAACGGCACCAATATGAAGCTGCTGGCTGAACGCGGAGTGAGTGTGTTCTTCACTCAGGTGTTCCGCGACAGTTTCTTCCATGCGGACATGCATCCGGGCAATGTGTTTGTGAATCCTGATCATCCGGACAACCCACAATGGATCGGTCTCGACTGCGGTATTGTCGGTACGCTGAATGCGGAAGACAAACGCTATCTGGCGGAAAACTTCCTCGCGTTCTTTAACCGCGATTACCGCAAAGTCGCGCAGCTGCACGTCGATTCAGGCTGGGTACCGCAAAACACCAATATCGATGAGTTCGAAGTGGCGATTCGTATTGTGTGTGAGCCGATTTTTGCTAAACCGTTGTGCGACATCTCCTTTGGCCATGTGCTGTTGAACCTGTTCAACACCGCGCGTCGCTTTAATATGGAAGTGCAGCCGCAACTGGTCTTGCTCCAGAAGACGTTGCTGTACGTAGAAGGGTTAGGACGTCAGCTGTATCCACAACTGGATTTATGGCAGACGGCGAAACCGTTCTTGGAAAAATGGATGATGAATCAGGTCGGTCCGCAAGCGGTGGTGAATGCCATCAAAGAGCGAGCGCCGTTCTGGGCAGAAAAATTGCCGGAATTACCCGAATTGCTGTACGACAGCCTGAAACAAGGGCGAAACCTGAATCTGCGTATGGAGCAGTTTTATCAGGGCTACCGTGACAGCAAGCGCCAGCAGGCGACGGGCAAGTTTTTGTTTGGTGTTGGCGCCACTTTAGTCGTATGCTCGGCTATATTGGTGTCCAGTCACTACGAACCGTGGGCAGCCGGCAGTGCAATTGCGGGCGTCACATTTTGGTTGTTTAGTTGGCGAGCTTATCGTCAATAAACGTTAAACTCTTGAAATGTTTGTGTAACACATAACCCGAGGTAGAAAGAATGGGTGGTATCAGTATTTGGCAACTTCTTATCATTGCTGTCATCGTTGTATTGCTGTTCGGTACGAAGAAACTTCGTGGTATCGGTGGCGATCTCGGTAGCGCAGTGAAAGGCTTCAAGAAAGCGATGTCAGACGACGATCAGTCTGCAGCGAAGAAAGATGCCGATTTTGAACAGAAGAATCTGGAACAGCAGAAAACAGACGCAACTGCTGAAACAAAGAAAGACAAAGAGCAGGCTTAAATCGTGTTTGATATCGGTTTTTGGGAACTGGTATTAATTTCTGTCGTGGCACTGGTTGTGCTCGGCCCGGAGCGACTGCCGCATGCGATTCGCAGTGTGGCTAAGTTTGTCTCTGCGGCCAAAAACATGGCCAACAGTGTCAAAGATGAGCTGGCGCACGAGCTAAAAGTGCAGGAGCTGCAGGAAAACCTGCGTAAAGCCGAGCAGATGGGGATGCAAAACCTGTCGCCCGAGCTGCAGGAATCCGTCGACAAGCTCAAGCAGGCGGCGCAGGACGTTCAGCGTCCGTACTCGACTGCGGCAACCAGCCAGACAGAGGATGAAAAGCCGCAAACCCCGGCGGAAACCCTGTCCGTCGCGTCTGAGTCAGATCAGCCGAAAACGGCAGAAAAGAAAGCCGACTAATAGTCTTTGTAAAGAGTTACCCCTAGCGCGGTAACTCTTTTTGATCGGTTACATGAGGTTTCAATGTCAGTCGAACAGACTCAACCTTTGATCAGCCATTTACTGGAACTCCGTGATCGCCTGCTGCGCAGTATTGCCGCGGTGATTGTGGTGTTTGTCGGGCTGATTTATTTCTCCAATAACATCTACGAATTTGTTTCTCGGCCGCTGGTTGACCGTTTGCCGGAAGGGGCAACGATGATCGCGACCGATGTGGCATCGCCGTTTTTCACCCCGCTTAAGCTGACGCTGATTGTCGCGGTGTTTCTTTCCGTGCCGTTTATTCTCTATCAGGTATGGGCGTTCGTGGCGCCGGGCCTGTACAAGCATGAACGCCGACTGATCTTTCCACTGTTAGTGTCGAGTTCACTGCTGTTTTACTGCGGTGTGGCGTTTGCCTATTACGTGGTGTTCCCGTTGGTGTTTGGGTTCTTTACCGCGATATCGCTTGGCGGCGTAGAGTTTGCTACCGACATTGCCAGCTATCTCGATTTCGTACTGGCGCTGTTTATGGCGTTTGGTATTGCGTTTGAAGTGCCGGTTGCGATTATTCTGTTGTGCTGGACAGGTGCCACCACACCCAAAGCGCTGAGCGAAAAGCGCCCGTACATCATCGTTGGTGCGTTTGTGGTCGGTATGCTGCTGACACCACCGGACATGATTTCACAAACACTGTTGGCGATTCCGATGTGTTTACTGTTTGAAATCGGTCTGTTCTTTGCCCGTTTCTACACGCGCAAAGACGACGAGAGTGATGTGGAAGAGTAAACCTGAAGAGAAAAAGAAAGCGGCCAGTGGCCGCTTTTTTATTTGCTATCGAATCCGTCGCTGGGATTACTTAATTTTAACTGTCTGCCCGCATTGCTTGCAGACATACACTTCCTTGATGCCCAGCAATTTCTGCCAGAGCGTTCGACGTAGTCGCTGCAGTTGATTGGTGTGATTACACTTAGCCATGACGTTTGTATGAATATAGTTCTAAAATTTGGCCGAAGATAATACACAGGGTGCATATTTATTAATGTGATCTTGCTCCCATTAATAAATGTGATCTAGTTATCTATATTTTAGTAATTTATAAACTAAACAATAATTTAGCATTAGTCGTTGTAAGGGTATCGACCTCGGCCAATGACAGTTCGCGCAGGTCTGCGACACGCTGGGCGACCAACTGAGTGTACGCCGGCTCGTTGCGTTTGCCGCGGTGAGGGACGGGCGCGAGATAAGGGCAGTCGGTTTCCAGAATCACGTAGTTCATATCCAGATGTGGGATCACCTGATCCATGCCGCCGTTTTTAAATGTCGACACGCCGCCCAAGCCGAGGTGAAAGCCGAGATCGTTGATTGCTTTGGCTTCATCCGTCGTACCGCCAAAGCAGTGGAATACGCCGCGTAGCTGACCATTTTGCTCCTGTTTGAGCAGAGTGAGTGTCTCTTCAATCGAATCACGCGTGTGGATCACCACCGGCAGGTTCATCTCTTTAGCCCAGTTGAGCTGGGTAACAAACGCCATTTCTTGCTCAGCGCGAAACGTTTTGTCCCAGTACAGATCGATACCGATTTCGCCTACGGCAATGAAATCGTGCTTGGCAAACCAGCTGTAGATCGTGTCGAGCGTCTGAGTGACGTTGCCATCGACATAACACGGGTGCAGTCCCATCATGGAGCGGCATATCGTCGGATAGGCGGCTTCGGTTGCCAGCATTGGTGCAATTGACTCCAGATCGATGTTCGGCAACAGAATGCGTTCAATGCCTTGCGCCAACGCCCGACTGACGACGTCATCGCGGTCGTGGTCAAATTCACTGGCATAAATATGGGCGTGGGTATCAATCATGGCAACGTCTCGTTTTCGGTAAGCTTGGCGGCAGTATACGTGAGTGTGAGCTTGGGGTCATTTTTTGCATTTTTCCGCTTTGAGCCTAGCGTCGTGCAATCAGAGTGATATGATTTCGCCAACACAAAAAGCCTGATATTGCGCGCCAGCGCTGTGGTTCAGGTAGACAAATAAGGAGAGTCGAGTGTCTGTATCTATCCAAGGTCAGTTTCCGGGGCGTCGTATGCGCCGTCTGCGCAAGCACGATTTCAGCCGTCGTCTGGTGGCCGAGAATCAGTTGTCTGTGAGTGATTTGATCTACCCGATGTTTATTCTGATGGGCAAAGATCGTCGTGAAGCGGTGGAATCGATGCCGGGCGTTGAGCGTCTGTCTATCGACCTGATGCTGGAAGAAGCGCTGTATCTGGCGAACCTTGGCGTGCCGGCAATCGCTCTGTTTCCGGTCGTGAATCAGGATGCAAAAAGCCTGTGTGCGACCGAAGCCTACAACCCGGACGGTTTGGTGCAGCGCGCGGTACGCCTGCTGAAAGAACACGTGCCGCAAATTGGTGTGATTACCGATGTGGCGCTGGATCCGTTCACCACCCACGGTCAGGACGGCATCATCGACGATGAGGGTTACGTACTCAATGAAGAAACCACGGAAGTGCTGATCAAGCAAGCGTTGTCACACGCGGCGGCAGGCGCGGATGTGGTGGCACCGTCAGACATGATGGATGGCCGCATTGGCAAGATTCGTGACGCGCTGGAAGAAGCGGGACACATTCATACACAAATCATGGCTTACTCGGCCAAATACGCATCATGCTATTACGGCCCGTTCCGCGACGCGGTCGGCTCGGCGAGTAACCTGAAAGGTGGCAACAAGAAGAACTACCAGATGGATCCGGCCAACAGCGATGAAGCGCTGCATGAAGTGGCGATGGACGTCAATGAAGGTGCGGACATGGTGATGGTGAAACCAGGCATGCCATACCTGGACGTGGTGCGCCGCGTGAAGAGTGAGCTGCAAGTGCCGACGTTTGCGTATCAGGTGTCGGGGGAATACGCGATGCACAAAGCCGCGATCATGAACGGCTGGCTCAAAGAGCGCGAAACCGTAATGGAATCACTGCTGTGCTTCAAACGCGCAGGCGCCGACGGCATCCTGACTTACTTTGCCAAAGATGTGGCTGAGTGGCTGGCGGAAGAGAACGCACAAGCGGCGCAGCATCTGCGTTCAGAATAACTGTGTTCGAACGACATACGAAGGCTGGCTCTGTGCCGGCCTTTTCTTTTTTAGGGTTAGAGTGACAACCTTGGGGGCTCGCCAGGCCCGATGTTCAAGAAAATCATGAGGTGGTGAATGCAGATTCGTTTAGGCACATTGGCGGAAGCGGCGCAGGTGGTGCAGGAGATTGGCGAGTTCATTCGCAAAGAAACGGTCGAAACTCTGGCGCAGCGTTTAGCAGGCAAGCGAGATTTGATCCTGATCGCCGAAGAAAATGGCCAACTGTTGGGGTTTAAAATTGGCTATGAGCTGGATAGCGAAACGTTTTACAGCTGGTTCGGCGGCGTATCGTCTCTGGCACGCAATCGCGGCGTAGCGCAGCAACTGCTGGATGCGCAAGAGCAATGGGTGGCAGAACAGGGTTACGGCAAGCTCACAGTGAAATCACGCAATCAATTTCCGGCCATGTTACGCCTATTGCTGAGGAATAGTTATCTCATTGAAAATTTTGAAAAAACAGAACCATTAGCGGAAAGTCGGATTCATTTCGTCAAACATTTTTCAAATTAAATGAGATTTTTTCTCATTTAATGCTTGACTGTTAAATGAGAATAATTATTATTAACTATGTCTTAGGGAATGAGTGAAGTTCACCAGGACGTTGAGTTACCCGCCTGAATGGTTCTTTAGGTATTCGGTAATCGACAAACCCATTTGAACTTGCACACGTTCTTTTTGACACGACATTGCTCACATTGCTTCCAGTGTAATATTTAAGCTTTATGGTAAGGCTGAACAATCGGTATTGGCTTTGACCTGTTATTGCTAGGCGACATCCTCGGGTGTCGCTTTTTTTATGTCAGTTATCCACCGCGCAACGAACCCGCACGCAAAAATGTCCAACTTTCGATCCTGATCTGTGCAAATGTTCAGCAGAGTGTCTGGATCCAGATCTCAGGTTGAGTAAAAGGGCAGCGAGTGTCTTTTCCACAATTCATGATCGCAAAAGGATCGTGATGGGAATGATCGATCTTTGTAAAAGATTAATAAAAACAATAAATTAAAAACACAAATAGTGACTTTGTACGCGGTTTAATAACCGGTGGATAAATTCTATAAACAGAGTTATCCACAGATAGCAAAGGGTGGCGTAGAATAATTCACCGTGCCAGGCCAGCGGGTTTCCGCCTTGAGCATGGAAACCAATCATCAGTCATGGCATCCTAAGCCCCATTGTTTCTTGTTGGATAGCAAAACTATGGCTCGCATCCCTGATAACCCGTTAATTCTGATCGACGGCTCTTCTTATTTATACCGCGCATTTCATGCCTACCCGGGCACGATGAGCAACGGTGAGATCCCGACTAACGCTGTGTATGGCGTGATCAACATGGTTCGCGCCATGATGCGTCAGTTCGCCAGTGATCGAATGGCGGTCGTCTTTGATGCCAAAGGCAAAACCTTTCGCGATGATCTGTACCCTGAGTACAAAGCGCATCGTCCGCCAATGCCGGATGATCTGCGTTGTCAGATCGAACCGCTGCATAAAGTGATTCGTGCGATGGGGCTGCCACTGCTGTCGATTGAAGGTGTGGAAGCGGACGACGTGATCGGCACGCTGGCTCATCAGGCGTCTCAGGCGGGCATTCCGGTGCTGATCAGTACGGGCGATAAAGATATGGCCCAGCTGGTGGACGACAATATCACCCTGATCAACACCATGACTAACGTCGTGATGGATCGCGACGGAGTGATTGAAAAATTCGGCATTCCGCCCGAGCTGATCATCGATTATCTCGCGCTGATGGGCGATAAAGTCGATAACATTCCGGGCGTGCCGGGGGTGGGTGATAAAACCGCGACCGCGTTGCTGCAAGGGATCGGTGGCCTGACGGCGCTGTACGACAATCTGGATAAAATTGCTGACCTGGGTTTCCGTGGGTCCAAAACCATGGCTAAGAAGCTGGAAGACAACCGTGCTAATGCCGAGCTGTCTTACGAACTGGCGACCATCAAACTTGATGTCGAGCTTGATTGCACGCCAGAAACGTTGCTCAAAGCCACCCCGGATCGCGATGCGCTGATTGAACTCTACGGCCAGCTGGCGTTTAAATCTTGGTTGACCGAGCTGCTTGATGGCGGAACCGGTGTGGTCGAAGCGGCCGAGAAAAGCGCGGCTAGCGCCGCTGTCAGCGGCACACCTAAAGCCGCGCCTGCAGCGGATATGGCCGCAGTGAAAATCGATCGCAGCCACTATGAGACTATTGTGGACGAAGCGGCATTCAGCCGTTGGCTCGACAAACTGCGCAGCGCTGAGGTGTTTGCGTTTGATACCGAAACCGACAGCCTCGATTACATGGTGGCCAATCTGGTGGGTGTCTCTTTCGCAGTCGCGGAAGGTGAAGCCGCCTACGTGCCGGTGGCGCACGATTATCTGGATGCGCCACAGCAACTCGATCGCGATTGGGTGCTGGCACAACTGAAACCGATTTTAGAAGATGCGCAGCAAGCCAAAGTCGGCCAGAACCTCAAGTACGATGCCAGCGTTCTGGCGCGTTACGACATCGACATGCGCGGCATTGCGCACGACACCATGCTCGCGTCATACGTTTACAACAGCGTGGCTGGTAAGCACGATATGGACAGCCTAGCGCTGCGTTTCATGCAACACAGCTGCATTTCGTTTGAGCAGGTGGCGGGTAAAGGTAAGAACCAACTGACCTTTAACCAGATTGACCTTGAACAAGCGGCGCCTTACGCCGCAGAAGATGCCGATGTCACGCTGTGTTTGCATCATCGTCTGCTGCCTTTGTTGGAACAAGACGACAAACTGCTGAGCGTGTATCGCGACATCGAGATGCCACTGGTGCCGGTTCTGTCGCGCATTGAACGCACTGGCGTGCTGATCAACGACATGCTGCTGGGCGCGCAATCGCAAGAGATTGCGCAGCGTCTGGATGAGCTGGAGAAGAAAGCGTTCGATATCGCGGGCCAAGAATTTAACCTCAGCTCGCCAAAACAACTGCAAACCATCTTCTTTGAACAGATGAAACTGCCGGTGATCAAGAAAACACCATCCGGTACGCCATCGACCAACGAAGAAGTGCTGCAAGAGCTGGCGCTGGATTACCCGTTACCAGCGGTCATTCTCGAATACCGCGGTCTGGCGAAGCTCAAATCGACCTACACCGATAAGCTGCCGAAGATGATCAACCCGGCCACGGGCCGCGTGCACACCTCGTATCATCAGGCGGTCACCGCCACCGGGCGTCTCTCTTCGACCGATCCGAACCTGCAGAACATTCCGATTCGTAATGAGGAAGGTCGTCGCATTCGTCAGGCGTTCATCGCGCCGCATGGTTGGAAAATCATGGCGGTCGACTACTCGCAAATCGAGCTGCGCATCATGGCACATCTGTCGGGCGATAAAGCGTTGTTGGAAGCCTTCCAGCAAGGTAAAGATATCCACGCCGCCACCGCGGCCGAAATTCTGGGTATCAGCATCGATCAGGTGACCAGTGAACAGCGTCGCCGTGCCAAAGCGGTCAACTTTGGCCTGATTTACGGCATGAGTGCGTTTGGCTTGGCGAAACAACTCGGCATTCCGCGCGGTGAAGCTCAAGCGTACATGGACACTTACTTTGAGCGTTACCCTGGCGTGATGCAATACATGGAAGACACACGCAGTACCGCTGCAGAGCAGGGTTACGTGGAAACTTTGTTTGGTCGTCGTCTCCATCTGCCGGAAATCACTTCGCGTAACGGTATGCGCCGTAAAGCGGCGGAACGTGCGGCGATCAACGCGCCGATGCAGGGCACCGCGGCCGACATTATCAAAAAAGCAATGTTGCTCGTGGATGAGTGGATCGAAGCGGAAGGTGCAGGGCGCGTGAAGCTGTTGATGCAGGTACACGATGAACTGGTATTTGAAGTCGAAGAGTCAGCTTTGTCCGAAATTGAAAGTAAAGTACAGAAACTGATGGAATCTGCGGCAGAGCTGAAGGTGCCTTTGGTGGCTGAGGCAGGGCATGGCGATAACTGGGATGAAGCACATTAAGCCTAAAATCGCCTAAATTACTGAAATTATATGAGCCAGCGCACAGTCGTTGGCTTTTTTTATCCATAAAAAAAGTAATCACCATGTATCTATTTATGTTGCTTAATAAAAAATTAATGAAAATAAACTACAAAAACAGTTTTCATTTGTGACCAATTGTTGTACATTAGCTTCCGTAGGGTACAGAGGTAAGATGTTCTATCTTTCAGACCTTTTGTTTCACGTTATTGGATTAGGCTGATTCAGCCGCCCCAGTCACCATTTGACTGGGGCGTTTTTTATTGGGCCGCATTCCACTTTGCCCTCGCAAAAACCTCTTGCATTTCAAACCTCAGACACCCCAATTTTTCCTGCGCGTAACGTGGTGCAACTTCTGACAGCAAAGTTCATTTCTGTAACTAATCTTCAATCACAGTTTTGGTTATTTCTAAAAGAAAACTAAGCATGTATTTGCATGGTTTTTTTCATAACACGCTGAATTTATTTGATAATGCGAAAATTACCGCCAAAAACGGCTGAGTGGAAATCGTGATCTGAGCATATTGTAATCTTGCGGCGATTAAGGAATTCTAGCGCCATAACAATAATTACCTCCTATTTCTCTCCCGTTGCCCCACCAGGATGGTGGGGATTTTTATTTCTGGTGTCTGCCGATGGCGGGAAAGACCACATTGAGATAACAAAAAGCCCCGCCAGAGGCGAGGCTTGTGTGAGCGCGGAACGGATTAGGCGTCTTGAGCGTCGTCCTGCTCTGGTTCAGCGTCAGCTTCTGCTGCCAACTGTGCCAGCATCGGAGCAAACCAGCTGTCGAGTTTGTTGCGCAGTACATCGACACCGATACCATTGTGAGAAGAGAACGCATCCACACTCACGTCGCCGCCAAACGACAATGCTGCTTCACGCACTTTTAACACCTGAGCTTTACGGGCACCACTTTTCAGTTTGTCGGCTTTGGTCAGCAGTACTTGAACCGGAATGCCACATTCTACGGCCCAAATGACTAATTGTTGGTCAAGATCTTTCATTGGATGACGAATATCCATCAGCACCACCAGACCTTTCAGGCAGGTGCGTTTCTGAAGGTATTCACCCAGTGACTTCTGCCACTTTTTCTTCATTTCCAGTGGTACCTGAGCAAAACCATACCCAGGTAGATCGACAATATGACAGCCTTCAGTCACCTTAAACAGGTTGATCAGCTGAGTACGGCCGGGAGTTTTACTGGTTTTGGCCAAGCTCTTCTGGTTAGTTAACCGGTTGAGAGAACTGGATTTTCCAGCGTTTGAGCGTCCTGCAAACGCGATTTCGATACCTTCATCAGTGGGAAGATGGCGAATGTCTGGCGCACTGGTGATGAAATGCGTGTTTTGATAATGAATTTTTACGCTCACTGTTAACTCCATCTCGACTTTGTGTAGTCGATTGATTACTTTTTTGTGAAATTGTGTAAAATAACCGTGCTCGGCATAAGGTCGCTTATTGTACCATGAGTGGTACCCCGTGGTACTGGAAGCTTGATAATTATAAATGGAATGTCATGAAGAAATTAGCGCTAATCTTAAGTCTTTTAGCCAGCTGCTCTGTATGGGCCCAAGGCAGCATTGAAGCTGGTAAAGCAAAATCCCAAACGTGTGTTGCCTGCCATGGTGCGGATGGCAACAGTCAAATTACAACTTACCCTAAACTTGCCGGTCAGCACGCTAAGTATATTGAGAAGCAGCTAAAAGATCTCAAGCTTGGTATGACGAGCGGTGGCAAACAAGGTCGTTACGATCCTGTGATGAGTGGCATGGCGATGCCACTGAGTGAAGAAGACATGGCTGATTTAGCGGCGTACTTCTCTTCACTGCCTATTTCGTCGAACTCTACACCGGAAGACGTGGTCGCGAAAGGGAAAGTTCTGTACAACGCTGGCGATGCGTCACGCGGTCTGACTGCATGTACCGCTTGTCATGGCCCGCGCGGTAACGGAACCGAACTTTCTGGATTCCCTAAAATCTCCGGTCAACACGCGGACTACATCAAAGCTCAGCTACAGAAATTCCGCGATGGCAACCGCGGTAATGACATGAACGAGATGATGCGTGATGTAGCGAAGAAATTGACCGACGCTGATATCGAAATTCTGTCTAAATACGTTGGCGGCCTGCACTAATAGCCCTACACGTGTTCGAGCATAAGTGGTAAGAAACAGCCCCGTCTATCGGGGCTGTTTCTATTTCTGCGCCAGATTGCCATCTTTCGTGTAAGACATTTGCCATAGCGACTGTCGGAATTCGGGTAGCGATCTTTATAACTGATTGAAAATAAATAACTTGATTCTAGCTCGGCAAAAAAGGCGCAAAAATGTGCACTCGATCCGTTGTTTGCTGGGGTGGTTGGCGTAAAGTGTCCAGGTCGGCAAGAGGCTGACGAGGAATTCAGACCAGGCAGGTCTCCAGGGAGCCGGAAGGAATCTGGCAACAGGACAGGGATAACGGTTTCCAGGATGGGAGCCGGGATAGGGATGGTCAACTGGTCTAAAGGTGTAGACAGTGACAAGGATTCAGGCAACGGATTCGCCCAGCTACAGGAAGTAACAACGGACAGCCAAAACTCATCAGGACGATGACAAACCACACTTTTTGGCAGGGAAAGCTCGAAAAACAAAGGGACTCTTGGTGCACCGATTGAGTGCGACCCAGTTTTGTCACGCTCTGTGACCACTTAGAAAGCGATAGGGAAACCTATCGCTTTTTTTATCTTTGACGGCTTTTTTTGCAAAATCGCTGAGATTTTGTACGATCACTCTCCACTCTCCAGCCAGTTTCTGGTATGTTTCGCATCCCCTGTTGGAAGGATGTCAGAATGCACTCATGCCCTTTATGTCACAGTGACGATATACACGCTTACTATGAAGACGCGCATCGTGCTTATCTGCAATGTCAGCCTTGCCAACTGGTGTTCGTTAATCCTGAACATCGACTGAGTGCGCAACGCGAAAAAGCGTTTTACGACCTGCACGAGAATGACCCGAATGATGCCGGCTATCGCCGCTTTTTATCTCGTGTGTGTACGCCTATGCTTGAAAGAGTAGCACCGCACTCACAAGGGTTAGATTTTGGTTGCGGCCCTGGCCCGACGCTCTCTCTGATGCTGGAAGAAGCCGGCCATCAGGTGGCGCTGTATGATATTTTCTATCATCCGAACGAACAGGCGTTGGCAACCACTTACGATTTTATGACTGCCACGGAAGTGATTGAGCATCTGCACGATCCGCACCGAGTGTGGCAGCAATGGTTAAATTTAGTTAAGCCGGGTGGCTGGATTGGTCTGATGACCAAGATGGTCAAAGACGTGGACGCGTTCGCGACATGGCACTACAAAAACGATCTCACCCACGTGATCTTTTTCAGTCGCCACACGTTTGAATATCTGGCAGAGCGGGATCAGCTCGAACTTGAATTTATAGGCAATGATGTAATTTTACTGAGGAAGCCCCAGTAATGTCTCGAGAAAAGAAATCCAAAACCGGCATCAATGGCGATCTGGTTTTTGCACGCAAACACAACCGTACTTCTGGTGAACTGGAAGGACGCCTGCGTAAGAAAGCGAAAAAACGTAAAGGTCTGAAAACGGGCAGCCGTCATTCAGAAGGTTCGGAAGTCGCTGAACGTAAGGCTGCGCAGCAACGCGACCCGCGTTTGGGCAGTAAGAAGCAAATCCCACTGATCGTGGATGCACCGAAGAAGCTGAACAAGCAAGAACGCCGCATCTCAGCAGAGAAAGAGCTGGCGATGCTGGAAAATGACGCGCAGCTGAACGTGTTGCTGGATCGTATCGACAACGGTGAAAAACTGGGTGCCGGTCTGCAGAAATACGTGGACGAGAAATTGGATCGCATTGAAGTTCTGATGAATCAACTGGGTCTGTTTGAAGACGCAGAAGAGCCAGAAGAAGAGGAAGCCATCGCGCCACAGCCACAAGCTAAAGCAACCAAAGGCAAGGCGAAAACCGATGACGACCTGCTGTCTCAGTTTGAAAATCTCGATCTGAACGATTACAAAGGATAAGGTGCCACAATGAATGTAACCCTATTAGCGATAGCTGGAGCTGTGATTATTCTGGGCTTAGCGGCCTACGCGGGTTACCTTTTGTTGCAACTGAAAAAGCAAAAGGAGCTGCAACAGCAGCACCAGGCGTTGGCGATCGAAAAGCGCAATGCGAACATTTTCGAGAACGTCAACATTCTGTGCATGGCCGGAATTCAAGGGCAGTGTGATTTGTCGGAAATCAGCATCCGCGTCTACTGCATCATGGATTACGTGCAGGGCGAGAACCGCGTTGATTTTGACCGTGAGTACCCGGCAACGGCCGAGTTGTACCACATTGTCAAAGACATGCCGCGTGGTGAAGCCCGCCAGCAGATGGTGAAGAAGGAACGTATGCAACACAACCTGATTCGCCAGAAAGCAGAAACCCGCCTCAACGACGCCATCGTCGAAGAGTTAAAAGCGCTGCAGAAACGCGTTCAGCCACTGAACAACCAAATTGCCATCCAAATGGTATAAGTGACACTCCCTCTTTCGAGTGAGTGATCACGCTAGCAGTTTCGAACATTTTGTTCGCAAATCCTATTTTTGCCACCCGACGTGTCAAAGTCGTGTGGCAAAATAGCCCGTCAAAGATTGAAAACGGAAAGAGTTACTATGTCGTCGCAAGTCGTACCCAGTCAGCAGATCGTTTGGGATCAAGCCATTTTAGACAAGTACAACTACTCGGGGCCGCGTTACACTTCCTATCCGACCGCTGTGGAGTTTCATGAAGCGTTCACCATTGCGGATTACGATATGGCGTGTACCCAGTACCCTGAGCGACCGTTATCGCTCTATATTCACATTCCGTTCTGTCACAAGCTTTGCTACTACTGTGGCTGCAACAAAGTCATCACCCGTCATTCGCACAAAGCCGACGAATACCTAGATGTGCTGGAACATGAAATTCGCCAGCGTGCATCGCTGCTGGTGGGGCGTCATGTGACTCAGCTGCATTTTGGCGGCGGCACCCCGACGTTTCTGACCAACAAGCAGATCAGCCGTCTGATGACGCTGCTGCGTGAAGAGTTCCAGTTCGAAGCGGATGCGGAAATCAGTATAGAAGTCGACCCACGCGAGATTCAGCTCGATGTGTTGGATCACCTGCGCAGCGAAGGTTTTAACCGCCTGAGTATCGGCGTACAGGATTTCGATAAAGAAGTGCAGAAGCTGGTGAACCGCGAGCAGGATGAGCAGTTTATTATCGACTTGGTCGCGCGCGCGAAAACCTTGGGTTTCCGCTCCACCAACCTTGACCTGATTTACGGCCTGCCTAAGCAGACGCTGGCAACTTTCAGTCAAACTCTGGCTCAGGTGCTGGAGATGAAACCGGGTCGTTTGTCGGTATTTAACTACGCGCACATGCCGCAACTGTTTGCCGCACAACGTAAAATCAAAGACGAAGACCTGCCCGCGCCAGAAGAGAAAATGGCGATTCTGCAATACACCATCAACACGCTGACGGATGCGGGTTATCAGTTTATCGGTATGGACCACTTTGCCTTACCGGATGATGAACTGGCGGTGGCGCAGCGTAATGGCGTGCTGCACCGCAACTTCCAGGGCTACACCACCCAAGGCGAGTGTGATTTAGTCGGCTTTGGGGTTTCGGCGATTTCGATGATTGGCGATGCCTACGCGCAGAACCAGAAAGAGCTGAAAAAATACTACGCTCAGGTCAACGAAATGCGTCACGCGCTGTGGAAAGGGGTGTCGCTCGACAGCGATGACCTGCTGCGCCGTGAAGTGATTAAGCAACTGATCTGTAACTTTAAACTCGATAAGAGTGCGATTGAGCGCCAGTTCCGAGTGCGTTTCAATGACTACTTCCGCCAAGATTTGGCGCTGCTGCAAACCTTTATCGACGATGAGCTGGTCACGGTCGATGAGCGGCACATCAGTGTGACGTTGCGTGGCCGCTTGCTGATCCGCAACATCTGTATGTGCTTTGACAAATACCTGCGCGATCGCGCGCGTCAGCAGCAGTTCTCACGCGTGATTTAAGCACGACTCAGCATGAAAAAAGCCAGCATCTCTGCTGGCTTTTTTGTTATGCGGTGCGCGTTAAAACTTACGCCGATTCCAGTAGCGACAACGCTTTGCGCGTCACTTCGTGAGCGGCTTTGGTCAGGTTCTGTTTTTCTAACGCATCGGCCAGATAGGCGTAATCCGACACGCTCGAGCGCAGTGACAAGGCTTTTTCCAGATGCTGCTGCGCATCGGCCCATTGCTGCTCACGCAGATAGAACTGGCCCAAGGCGCTGTGCGCCTCGGCATTGTTGCCATCGCGGTTGAGCGCATCTTTAAGCAGCACAATCGCCGGATGACGGTCACTGATGTTGAGTTCCGGCAACAATGCGTAGAGTTCTGGCGATGGGCGTTTTTTCAGGCTCTCTTTGATCAGGGTGAAGGCTTCGTAGTCGGCTTTGCGCGAAATCAGCTGGCGAATCAGGCTGAGTTCCAGCTGAGCTTCGGCTTTCAGTTTACGTGGTAAGCTGTTCCAGTGCGCAATCAATCCTTCGCTGCCTTTCTGGCTGGCAATGGTTTCCATCACTCCTTGCTGGGCGGTGAGTGCCAGCTTATCGGCTTCATCCTGCGTCATGCGTTTGGCTTTGACCAGTTTTGGCAGCAGATCCAGCAGCGGTTGCCACTGTTTAAGCTGAGTGTAAGTCTGTTTGAGCAGATTGAGCACAATCGTATTATTCGGATGCTCAGCTTGCAGTGCGCTTAGCGTGCTCAGCGCGGCTTGCAGTTCGCCATCACTTAATTGCTGTTTGGCACGAGTCAGTTCTACCGCCAATGCCGAATTTTCCTGCTGCGCGGCGAGCGCCAGGTAACGGTCGCGTTTGGCGCGATCGCCCATTCCATTTGCGGCTTCAGACGCTACCAGATAGCACAGCAGCGGCATGTCATGGTGATTGGCCCAGCGCGTGACTTTCTTCTCCGCCTGTTTCCAGTCACCTTCCAGTAGTTTGATGATCGCTTCGTTGGTGTAACGACGCGAGCGGCGCAGCTTACGTACGCTGAACCAGTTCCAGGTATTGGAACTGGCGTAAATCAGTTTTTTCAGCAGATATTCCAGCGCGAACAAACCCGCCAGAGCGCCAATCACGAAAATCACCAGCGTGGTGACGCTCATTTCAATGGTGTGGCTGGCGACTGAGATCAGCACGTAACCCTGCTGGCCGGCATATTGTGTGCCGGCAAACAGGCCTAAGCCTAATACGACAAACAGAAACAGTAAACGGACCATCAGTTAGCCTCCGTTGTCATCGAGCTGACCGAGCGGCGCAGACGTTCAGTGATCACATCCGCCAGTTGCTTCTGGGTTTCCAGTTTGACCGGATATTCAACCTGCACCTGCTGCTGCGCCAGTTGCTCCAGTGTCTGGTTGAAGGTTTTCACGCGGTTGTCACTCTGATTGAAGAACGACTTCGACCATTGATCGGCGGTGGTGAGTGAGACTGTGTAGATTTCCTGCTGCTCGGTGTAGACCGACTTGATCGCCGTTTCCAGCTTGGCTTTGAGGTTTTCTTTGAGATAGAAATGTTGCTGCGGTGACAGCAGCGGTACCACGTTGCCATCGCGGGTACGGAAAGTGATGAAGTTGTCGGCGAAGTCTTTCAGCGATGTCATCAGGTTCTGTTGCCAGTTGTTGATGTCTTCTGAAATCGCTTGCTCGGTTTCCTGCGGCGCATCCGGCAGAATGGCGTTGGCCAGCGGTAGGTGATCAACTTGCTGTTGCAGGCTGGTAAGACGCAGTACCAGACCGTCACGATCCAGCAGGGGAATCGCTTTGAGTGTCGTGATGTCGTTCGCCATGGCTTTGCGCAACGGTGTCAGACTGGGGTCGTTTAATGCGGCGATGCGCTGGTCGGCGCTTTCCATTAGCTGGGTTGCGCTGTCGACATCGTGCTCAAGGAACAGTTTACGTCCGGCAAGCTTAACCAGGTAATCGGCTTCGGCCAGCAGCCAGTCGTTCGGGCGGCGGCCTTTCATGTCCGCTACGGCCAGTTGCAGGCTTTCAATGCTCTTTTGCTGCTGGGCCAGCACCACTTCGGCGCGGTGAGTCATCTCAGTGGTTTTACTCAGTGCCTCTTGCTTCGTCGCATCGAGTTGTTCGTTGATGCTGCTGCGCGTCTGTTCGAGTTCGGCGCGCAGCGCTTGGATCTGCGCCTGGTATTCGGCTTGTTGTTGCTGGCTGTGCAACGTCAGGCCTCCGCCAAACAGCACGGCCAGCACGATAGCGATGGTGCCGAGTTTGACACCGCGCTTACCTTGTTTCTCTTCAAAAACCGGTGTGGAGTCTGGTTGACTCTGAGGTTTAGCCTCAGTGTTAGTTGGCGCCGCCATTGTGCTGTCAGTAGCAGAGGCTTTGTCCGTTTTATCTTGGGGAGTGTTATCGGCAGCAGGGACAGGTTTTGGTTGTTGTTCAGGTTCCTGCTGAGGATTGTTGTTTTTACTTGTCATTGCTAAGAGTCCTGTGTGTTAGGGCTGGAGAGCCGCCACTAAATCTGGGTTCGCCGCACTTCCTGTAGTCACGATAGTTTGAAATCCCAAGGCTTTGGCATCGTGGGCGATTCGGTCACTGGGAACCAGTAATTTCAGACCAAGCACCCAGCTCAGGCTGGATGCGGTCAGTTGCGAAACAAAAAACATCAGTTGATGGCTGCTGGTGATCACCAGCGTATCTACGCCAGCTTGCTGCCAGGCAGCGACGCAGGTATCACTGGCAAATGGCAGATCAACCCGCTGATACACTTCGCGATAACAGACGCGCGCGCCACGTTCGCCCAGTGTGTCGAAAATCAGTTCACGCCCGCCGTTGCCACGTAAGATGGTGATGGATTTTCCCTGCACCGAGTGCAGTTCAGGCAGAGCCAGTAAATGTTCGCTGTCGCTGATGTCCGGGTAGTGTACTGGTTGCGCAGAAAGTTTGCTTAAAACGTGTGCAGTTTTTTGACCAACGGCAAGGTAAATAGCTGAAGTTGGCCACAAAGATCGCTCAGATTGCAAAAACTGGTGGGTAAATGTCACCGCATGCTGGCTGACGGCAATCAGTATATCGCAGTGATAAAGGTCGGGAAGTAGCAGAGGCAGGCCGGCGCCTGCCTCGATGGCGATGAGCGGATGGTGGAGGGCATCAATACCAAGTTGTGTCAGCTGCTGACACAACTCCTGTCCCTGCGCATCGGGGCGCGTCACCAATACGGCCATGGCTTATTCGTGCTCGGCGTACAACTTGGTCAGAATGTCGCGCGCGCCGTTGGCCAGCAGTCGATTGGCCAGTTCGACACCCAGACGTTCGGCATCCTGACGCGGGCCGCGGATTTCGCCACGCACAATGTGGGAACCGTCCGGCTCGCCGACCAGCGCACGCAGCCACAAATCGTCGCCTTCCAGCAGCGCGTAGCTGCCAATCGGCACCTGACAACCGCCTTCCAGCGTCAGGTTCATTGCGCGCTCACACAGCACGCGATCGGTGGTTTCAGCATGGCTTAGCGGTGCCAGTAGTTCGCGCAGGCGCGCATCATCCAGACGGCACTCAATGCCGACCGCGCCTTGTCCGACCGCCGGCAGCGACTGCTCTGGTTCAATAAAGCTGCGAATACGCTGCTCCAGTTTCAGACGTTTGAGACCCGCTGCGGCGAGAATGATGGCATCAAATTCGCCCGCATCGAGTTTGCCCAAACGAGTACCGACGTTGCCGCGCAGCTCTTTGATCACCAGATCAGGGCGCGCTTCTTTCAGCTGGCACTGGCGGCGCAGGCTACAGGTACCGACGATGGCGCCATGTGGCAGCTCATCCAGTGACGCATACGTATTGGAGACAAACGCATCACGCGGATCTTCGCGTTCACAAATGGTTACCAGGCCAAGGCCTTCCGGAAAATCGACCGGCACGTCTTTCATTGAGTGCACCGCTAAGTCGGCGCGGCCTTCCAGCATCGCCACTTCCAGTTCTTTGACGAACAGGCCTTTTCCGCCGACTTTCGCCAGTGGGGTGTCGAGAATCACGTCGCCACGGGTCACCATCGTTACCAGTTCCACTTCGAGCCCGGGATGGGCAGCCTGCAGCGCGTCTTTTACATAATGCGCCTGCCATAGGGCGAGTGGGCTTTGACGAGTGGCAATTCGAATGGGGGTGGTAGAGGTCATGATATTCCCGTTAGACAGTCAATAATGGCCTCATCCTACCATTAAGGGTGGGGAAATTCTCACTCCAAGATCACCGTGATGCTGGTTTGATGGACGATTCACACTGATCACGCAAAATAGTGTGACTAGGCTCTCGTTTGTAAACTGAGCTATTATTACAAAGCAACCGTTAGCGCCGACACTATGGCGGGCCGGAAATCTGCATCTTCTGGCTCTACGACTTTGGTGTGACATGGCGTGCAGATAGCTTTACCAACACAAATTAAAGTGTTAAATTGATCACGTTTTGTTGGCGCATTCGCGTAAAACATAACCAAAACGCGCATTTATGTTTCAACCAAGGAATCCACCTTGCAGGCTTACACAACGACCTTAATACAGAGACTGGATAAGCTGAACCGGCAACGCACTGAGCGTGCGCTGGCGCTTATGGATTTACAAGGTCAGCGTGTTTTCCATCTGATCCCCGCACTGTTTCATTACAATCACCCGTTAATTCCCGGTTATTTTGCCGACGATGTTCCGCATGGCGTACACCAATTTGAGCTGAACGAGATTCAGCAACAGATGGTCGATGATACCGAGCTGGCACTGAATCAGGCATTGGCAACGGCCGCACATCCGCAAATTCTCGGTTTGTATACCATGGGCAGTACCTCATCGATTGGCCAGAGTACGTCGAGCGATCTCGATATCTGGGTGTGTGTCGATGCAACTATGGGGTGTGATGCGCGTGAACGTCTCGGCAACAAGTGTTTGCTGATCACCGACTGGGCGAAAAGCCAGGGGGTGGAAGCGAATTTCTTTATTATGGATGAGCAGCGTTTCCGCCATAAGCAGTCAGACGAAATGACGGGCGAGAACTGCGGTTCTTCTCAGCATTTGTTGCTGCTCGATGAGTTCTACCGTTCTGCGGTGCGACTGGCGGGGAAACGTCTGCTGTGGCAAATCGTGCCGCCTGAAATGGAAGAGTGCTACGACGAATACGTTAAGCAACTGTGTGCCAATGAGTACATCAACTGCTGCGAATGGATCGACTTTGGTCGTCTGAATCGCATACCGGCCGAAGAGTACTTCGGCGCCAACTTGTGGCAGCTATACAAGAGTATCGACTCACCGTACAAATCGGTGTTGAAAGCGACTCTGCTCGAAGCGTATTCGTGGGAGTACCCGCACACTCAACTATTAAGTATCGACACCAAGCGTCGTTTCTTTGCTCATGAGCCTGATCTCTACAGCATGGACGCCTACTATCTGATGCTGGCGAAAGTGACCTGTTATCTGGAACGCATCGGCGATCATGCCCGCCTCGATCTGGTGCGTCGCTGTTTCTACCTCAAAACCCACGAAAAACTCTCACGTGAGCCGGGTGTTGGTTCGGTGGCTTGGCGCCGTGAAGCGCTGAGCGACATGATCAAAACCTGGAACTGGGGAGCGGACGTGATTGAGGAACTCGACAACCGCCGCAACTGGAAAGTTGAGCAGGTGAAAGGCGTGCACCACGCGCTGTTGGACGCACTGATGCTCAGCTACCGCAACCTGATTCAGTTCGCACGCCGCAACGACATTACCTCGGCGATCAGCCCGCAGGATATCTCGATTCTGGCGCGTAAACTGTACGCCGCGTTTGAGGTACTGCCGGGTAAAGTCACGTTGCTTAATCCACAGATTTCTCCCGACCTGCATGAGCCGGATCTGACCTTCATCGAAGTGTGTCAGGGCCGTACCAACAGAGCGGGCTGGTATCTGTATAAGCAGCCGCTGGTGCCGCATCGCATTCTGGGTCAGCCGTATCTTGAGCACAACGAATACCTGAGTAAGCTGGTGGCGTGGGCGTTTTTCAACGGCCTGATCACCGAATCGACGCGTCTGCATTCGGTGGTGCGTGAAGCGCACCTCGACATCGACAAGTTCTATCAGATGGTGAGCGACCTGCGAAACACCTTCTCACTGCACAAACGTCGCCCGACCATGTCGGCGCTGGCGAGTCCGTGTGAGATCAGCCAGCTGGCGATGTTCATCAACTTTGAAAATGACCCGACCGCTGAACTGAGTGGTAAGTCGCTCAAAGTGGATCTCAAGAACGTGGATATCTTCAGCTTCGGCGCGGAGCAGCGCTGTCTGGTCGGCAGTGTGGATTTGGTCTATCGCAACTCGTGGCAGGAAGTGCGGACGTTGCACTTTGAAGGCGAAACCGCGATGCTCGACGCGCTGAAAACCGTGTTGGGTAAAATGCATCAGGATGCTTTGCCTCCGGAATCGGTGGATGTGTTCTGCTACAGCAAAAACCTGCGTGGCGTGATGCGTAATCTGGTGTATCAGTTGCTGGCCGAGTGCATTGATTTGCGCCTCAAACCGGTTGAGCAGGAAAAACGTCGCCGCTTTAAAGCACTGCGTATCGGCTCGCAAATGTACGGTCTGTTCTTTGAACGTCGCGGCGTATCGGTGCAGCGTTTGGAAAACTCGGTTGATTTTTACCGCAGTATTTCCAGCAACAAGCTCAAAGGTTCTCCGCTGCTGATGCTGGATCGCGAGCAGGATTATCAGTTGCCGGACGTGGTGGATGGTTTTGCCAGTGAAGGTTTGGTGCAGTTCTTCTTTGAAGATACCGATAAAGGTTTCAACATTTATGTGCTGGATGAAACCAACCGGGTGGAAGTGTATCACCAGTTCAGTGGTGAAAAAGATGAGATGATTGCCAGCGTTAACAGCTTCTATACCTCGGTACGTGATGACAGCCAGCTGGCGTCGAAGCTGATTAACTTCAATCTGCCGCAGTATTATCAGATCATTCATCCGGAAGAGGGCGGCAGCTATGTTGTGCCGTACCGCAACGACTCAGCGGTGTATTCCAAGCCTTCCAAAGCCGTAAACGCCTGAACCCTGCGTTGATTCAAACCAATAAAAAAGAGCACTTCAAGTGCTCTTTTTGCGTTTTGGGCGATTAAGCCCAGTCGATGCTTTCACCCGCGTGTTTTTCACACTCTTGCTTCACCATCGTAAACAGTTCCATTCCCGTCTTAGAGCAAATCCACTGCTGTTCTTTCCACTGAAAGTGAAAGCCACCGGATTTCGACGCCAGCCAAATCTCTTTCATCGGCTCCTGACGGTTGATGATGATCTGGCTGCCATCATCAAATTCCAGCGTCATCACGTTGCCGGAGGTTTCGAAATCGATGTCCGCGCCGGATTCATCAATGGCTTCTTCAATGATTTGCATCTGGCTGTCGACCAGTTGATGAAATTCAGTCTCGTTCATCCTGTCTATCCTATTGCTTTTCCTGATTGTGGTGCGATTATAGGGGGCATTGATTCAATAATCACGATATGCAAAATGAAAAAGTCCATCACCGCACTGTTTTTACTGTCCCTTCTGACATTGGCAGGCTGCGGTCAAACAGGCCCGCTGTACATGCCTGATGACGCTCAACAGAGTGAACAAAATCAGTAAATTCAAACAATTATATTAAGGGAAAGTATTTTGGATTACTTCAATTATCAGGATGATGGCCAACTTTGGGCGGAAAACGTATCACTGGCTCAATTGGCTGAGGATTATGGCACCCCGCTGTATGTTTATTCACGTGCGACGCTGGAGCGTCACTGGCACGCGTTTGACAAATCGGTCGGCGATCATCCCCATCTGGTGTGTTATGCGGTGAAAGCGAACTCGAACCTGGGTGTGCTCAACACACTGGCTCGTCTGGGTTCTGGCTTCGATATCGTGTCGGCTGGTGAATTGGAACGTGTGGTGGCGGCGGGCGGTAACCCGGCGAAAGTGGTGTTCTCGGGCGTGGGCAAAACCGCGGCGGAGATGAAACGCGCACTGGAGCTCAATATTAAGTGCTTCAACGTAGAATCAGAACCTGAGCTGGAACGTCTGAACCAGGTGGCAGGCGAAATGGGCGTGAAAGCCCCAATTTCGCTGCGTATTAACCCGGATGTGGATGCCAAAACTCACCCTTATATTTCCACCGGCCTGCGCGACAACAAATTTGGTATCGCGTTTGACCGTGCGCCGGATGTTTACCGTCTGGCACAACGTCTGGAAAACATTTCAATTCACGGTATCGACTGCCACATCGGCTCACAGCTGACGGCGATTGAACCTTTCATTGATGCTACCGACCGCCTGCTGGCACTGATTGACAGCCTGAAAGCGGAAGGCATCAACATCAAACACCTGGATGTGGGTGGCGGTCTGGGTGTGGTGTATCGTGATGAATTACCACCTCAACCTTCAGAGTACGCCAAGGCGCTGCTGTCGCGTCTGGCCAACCATCAGGATCTGGAACTGATTTTTGAACCGGGCCGCGCGATTGCCGCTAACGCGGGTGTGCTATTGACCCGAGTCGAATTCCTCAAACACACGGAACACAAAAACTTCGCCATTATTGATGCGGCGATGAATGACCTGATGCGCCCGGCGCTTTATCAGGCATGGCAGGATATCGTGCCGGTTTCTCCGCGCGAAGGTGCTGCGCTGACCTATGATTTAGTAGGGCCTGTGTGTGAAACCGGGGACTTCCTGGGTAAAGACCGTTCACTGGTGCTCAAGCAGGGTGACCTGCTGGCGGTTCGTTCTGCTGGCGCATATGGTTTTGCGATGTCGTCAAACTACAACACCCGTACGCGTGCGGCGGAAGTGATTGTCGACGGTGACAAAACCCACTTAGTGCGTCAACGTGAAGAGCTGTCGAGCCTGTGGGCCCTTGAGAGCCTTCTGCCGGAGTAAAGTGACGCATTATGCATTTCCATTTTTCTAAAATGCACGGTTTGGGTAATGACTTTATGGTCGTGGACTGCATTACCCAGAACGTATTCTTTTCCCCTGAGCTGATCCGCCGCATGGCGGATCGTCATACTGGGGTGGGCTTTGATCAGCTGTTGGTGGTCGAAGCACCTTACGATCCGGAAACGGACTTTCACTACCGCATCTTCAATGCTGACGGCAGTGAAGTGGAGCAGTGCGGCAATGGAGCGCGCTGTTTTGCCCGTTTTGTGCGCATGAAAGGCCTGACCAACAAATACAGCATCAGCGTCAGCACCAAGAAAGGCAAAATGGTGCTCAACGTTGAAGACGATGACCAGATCACCGTCAACATGGGTGTGCCGGAGTTTGAACCGAGCAAAATCCCGTTCCGCGCCAAGCAAGCGGAAAAGACCTACATCATGCGCGTTGAAGAGCAGACGCTGTTCTGTGGCGCGGTCAGCATGGGTAACCCGCATGTAGTGACCGTGGTGGACGATGTCAAAACCGCCAACGTTGAAACGCTGGGCCCGCTGCTGGAATCGCATGAACGTTTCCCTGAGCGCGTCAATGCCGGCTTTATGCAGGTGCTCAATCGCAGCGAAGTGAATCTGCGCGTGTATGAACGCGGCGCGGGCGAAACGCAGGCGTGTGGCAGTGGCGCGTGTGCCGCGGTGGCTATCGGCATTGTGCAGGATTTGCTGGATGAGACCGTGACGGTACATCTGCCGGGTGGCGATCTGGAAATCAGCTGGAAAGGTCCGGGCAAACCGCTGTACATGACTGGTCCGGCGACACACGTCTTTGACGGCCAACTCTCTTGCTAATAAGGATTTGTTTTGTCGCAACTGGAAGCTGATGCACTGACGGCCGAAGTGGTCGCAGAGTATCTCAAAGACCATCCGGACTTCTTTTCTCACCGTCCGGATCTGGTGGACAGGCTGGCACTGCCTCATCAGGAGATGGGGTCAGTGTCGCTGGTACACATTCAGATGGCGCGTCAGCGCCAGCGGATCGAAGAGCTGGAAGAAGAGATCACCACCTTAATGTCTCTGGCAGCCAACAACGATCGCACTTTCCATGAATTTATGGACTTGCAGGAGCAGATTCTGCAATGCGCCAGTCTGACCGAAGTCTGCCGCGCGATTGAAGCCAAAGCACAATTGCTGGGTTTGACGGCCTATGTGCGTCTCATCGGTCATGACCACCCGCGTTATGCACTGAGTAAAGAGCAGTGGCAACGTTTTTCAACCAATCACTTCAACGGCAAAAGCGCGTATCTGGGCCGTCTGCGTCAGGTGGATCGTCATCATCTGTTCGGCGAAGATAATCTGGCTCCGGAAATGGGCTCGTACGTGATTCTGCCGCTGGTGAAACGCAGCCCGCAGGGCGTGCTGGCGTTTGCCAGTGACGATGGCGGCCATTTCCAGCCGTGCATGGACACGCTGTTCCTGCGTCATCTGGCGCTGGTACTGTCGCATCTGATAGAAATTCTACCCTGGCAGGTGACCGAGCATGATCGACTCAGCCAACCTTCTGCCTGATAGTCTTGGCCGTCCTCTGGAGCGCTTTTACGAGTATCTGCGCAGTGAAAAGGGGCTCAGCCTGCACACCCAGCGCAACTACAAGCAGCAACTCACCACCATGGCGCAGCATCTTAACCAGATGGGGCTCAAGAGCTGGCAACAGGTCGATGCCGCCTGGGTACGCCAGCTGGCGAGCAAAGGCATGCGTGAAGGGATGAAAGCCAGCAGTTTGGCGACCCGGTTGTCGTCGCTGCGCAGCTTTTTTGATTTCCTGATCCTGCGCGGAGAGCTGAGTGCCAATCCGGCCAAAGGGGTGTCGGCGCCACGTAAGAAACGCCCGTTGCCGAAAAACCTCGATGTCGATGAAATGGCTCAGTTGCTGGAAGTGAACGAAGATGACCCGCTGGCGATCCGCGATCGCGCCATGATGGAACTGATGTACGGCGCTGGCCTGCGTTTAGCAGAGTTGGTGGCAATTGATGTGCGTGATGTCAGCCTCAGCGCCGGAGAAATCCGCGTGGTTGGTAAAGGTAACAAAGAACGCAAAGCGCCGTTTGCCGGTCAGGCCAAAGAGTGGGTTGGTAAATGGCTCAAGGTGCGTAGTTCGTTGCTCAAAGGCGACGAACCCGCACTGTTTATCTCCAAACTGGGCGTACGGATTTCGCATCGCAACGTGCAAAAACGTATGGCGGAATGGGGGCACAAACAGTCGGTGGCCAGTCACATCAGCCCACATAAACTGCGTCACTCATTCGCCACACATATGCTGGAATCGAGCAACAACCTGCGCGCGGTGCAAGAGTTGCTCGGGCATGAGAACATTTCGACCACCCAAATCTATACGCATTTGGATTTCCAACATCTGGCGCAGGTGTATGACCAAGCTCACCCGCGTGCCCGCAAAAAAGACAAGGAGTAACCGATGCTGATTTATCGCAACCTGCAGCCGATTCAGGCCATGACTTTTGACCTGGATGACACGTTGTACGATAACCGTCCGGTGATTCGTCACGTCGAGCAGCAGGCGGCGTTGTGGTTGCATCGTCAACATCCGGTTACGGCGACGCAGCCGATGCCGTGGTGGAAAGCGCTGAAAATGCGCCTCGCCGAAGACAACCCATGGTTGACTCATGATGTCACGCTGTGGCGTTTTGAGCAGATTCGCCAAGGGTTGATTGCGCTCGGTTATGGCCCGCAACAGGCGGAACAAGCGGCCAGTGATGCGCTTGAGGAAGTGATGCGACTGCGTAATCTGGTCGATGTGCCGGAGGAAACACACCGCGTGATGGCTCAGTTGGCAGCAAAAATTCCGCTGGTGGCGATCACTAACGGCAACGTCAATGTCGAAAAAATCGGTCTCGGCCACTATTTTCAGTTGGTGCTGAAGGCGGGCCCGGATGGTCACGCCAAGCCGTATCCGGACATGTTTGATAAAGCGCGCACTTTCCTTGGTTTACCCGCTCACGCCATCCTGCACGTTGGTGACCACTTGGTGACAGATGTGCAGGGCGCTAAGCAGAACGGCTTTCAAGCCTGCTGGTACAACGATCAAGGTCTCACCTTACGTGCAACAGCCAAGGCAAGACTACTGCCAGATATCGAGATCCATAAGCTATCTCAACTTAATCAGTTAATTATTTGAATAAAGATTGTTATTTTTGTGCTCTGCAATTAACTTATTAATCAGTATGTTTTATGGTAACCAGTCCACCGGATCGCCAGTCACTCATGATGAGTTAGTTGGATTACATGTTCACATCCTCGCTTTTTATTCCAGCACATCAATCGCTTAATCAAGCCTTATCGGCCTTCTCCTTTTCTGCTCGTGGCAGTACGCTTATTCAATTGTTCTCCAGTCTGCCTGCGCAGGAGATCGAGCCCTTAGCTGAGCAACTTGTGCATATTTATCCACAAGCCACGCTGATTGGTCTGAGCTCAGGGCAACTCATTCATCACGGTGATATTCACCATCAGGGTACGCTGCTGCTGTTCAGCCGCTTTGATGACACGACGCTCAGCAGCGCGGTGAGTCGCTACAGCAGTAATCCGGTGCGTGATACGCAGAACCTGGTGACCGATTTAGCGGTGCAGGCCAATACGCGGGCGATCATCTGCTTTGCAGAGCGCATGAGCATGGAGCGGACCGAACGTATCGGTGCGTTCAATCATCTGACGCCGGGTGTGCCGGTGGCTGGTGGTGCGGCGGGGCAGGTTAATGGCGAGCGGTGGGTGCTACTTGGCACCAAAACCTACCAGCATGCGATGGTGTCGGTGGCGCTGCATGGTGACAATTTGCATGTCAGCAATGCGGCTTACACGGAATGGAACCCGATCGGGCGCAATTTCCGCGTCACCAAAGCTGATGGCAATACGCTGTATCGTCTTGATGATTTGCCAGTGCAGGACGTATATAACCGCTACTTGGGCGATGGCCAGCATGTGCCGTTTGAGCTGCTGCACAACTTTCCGCTCATCAAAGGGGATTTGCAGCGTCAGGACGTGTACGTGCCGATGTATGAGGATGAGCCTGGTCTGGTCCTGAATAAGCCGTTGTCGGTGGGCGATGAAGTCCGCTTCTGTTTTGACCATCCGTCACTGACGCTTGAGCAAGTGTACCTTGGCGCTGAGCAACTGCGCACCTTTCAGCCTGAACAGATTTTTGTCTACAACTGCACTTCGCGGTTGGAATTTATCGAAGAAAACCAAGAGCTTTTACCATTGCAGGCCGTCGCACCGACGCAAGGTTGTTACTGCTTTGGCGAGCTGTGGCATGACGGCACCATGCAGCGTACGCTGCATCACAGCATGACCTATCTCGCCCTGCGTGAAGGCGACGTGGTGGAACGGCCGAGCGAGCCTTTCAGCTTTGGCCGCCATGATGTCATTGCTCCTCTGTTCAGTCTGATTCGTAATTCGCTGTCGGATCTGGATGAGATGAACCTCAACCTGGCGCACAAGATTCAGAGTCAGGCCAGCATGCTGACGGCCAGTTATCGTGTCGACCCGCGCACCGGATTGCCGAACCGGGTCGTGCTGCGTGAGAAATTACTGCGCATGGCTGGCAACCATCATCTGCTGGCACTCAAACTGACGAACTTCAACCAGATTAATGAAAAGTATGGCTATCAAGTCGGCGACCGTCTGCTGCAGGATCTCAGCGCTCATTTTCAGCACTATCTGCATCAGCATCTGGCGGGGCGCAGCGAGCTGTTTGCTATCGGTGTGGGCGAGTGGGCCACACTGTTTCGCAGTGAAGCGGATGAAGAGTTCATTCACCTGACGTTCTCTCAGTTTGTTGACCAACTGGAGCATGTGAACTTCGAACCTTTCGGTCTGCCGGAGGTGGATTATGTCTCGGTGTCGCTGTGTGCCGGTTTGGTCAGCCGCCGTGATTTTCCGGACAAAGATCCGGATGATTTATTGCTGCGCGCGATAGAGGCACGTCGCCACGCACAGCAGCACAACCGCCATTTCTGTAACGCCAGCCAATTGCGCGCCCAAGAGCAGATGCGTCAGGAGCGGCTGGGTTGGTTATCGTGTGTGAGCCGGGCAGTGCTGGATAACAACGTGCTGGTCTACGCGCAGCCGATTTTCAAGGCACACAGCCATGAACTCGCGTCGTATGAATGTCTGGTGCGGATTGAAGATGACGGCGAAATTATTTTGCCGGGGCGTTTTTTGCCGATCATCGAAGGCACGCATCTCTACACTCGTCTCAGTCGCCAGATGATTAATCGTACCTTTGATTTGATGCGCGATCGCAGCGAAGCCTTTTCCATCAACCTTGCGCCGCAGGACTTTATGAGTGAGCGCACGCTGCTCAATCTGGAAGAGGCGATCAAATCGCTGCCGGATCCGAGCCGGGTTGGTCTGGAAGTACTGGAAACCGAACAGATTAAAGATTATGGCCATATGATCGAAGTGTGTAACCATTTCCGCTCACTGGGTGCGAGCATCATCGTCGACGATTTTGGTTCCGGTTATTCCAACATTGATGAAATCGTCAAACTGGAACCGCAGGTGATCAAACTGGATGGCAGCCTGATTCGTAATATCGATCAGGATGTGAAGCAGCGCCGTATCGCTCAGCAACTGGTGCAGCTGTGTCAGGTACTGAATGCCAAAACTGTGGCTGAGTTTGTCCACAATGATGACGTGCGCCGCATCAGCGAAGAGATGGGCGTCGATTATCTGCAAGGCTTCCATTTGGGCGCGCCGCAGCGCCTCAGCTAAGGTGAAGATTCACGCTTAACATTCATGATTAAGGGCGCTGCCAGCGATGGCCGCTCTTATCGGCCTGAAAAATCGCCATAAATTCTGCAAAAAAAGCGTCGAGTTGCTCGGCATTGTGCGCTTCGCCAATCGCACGCAACAGCTCGCACCCCACTTCCAGTGTACACAGATGGCCGTCACTCTGATTGCGCCGCAGCCGATAGCGCGACAGCTGCTGCGGGCTGAGGGTGACTCGTGGCAAATCCTCGAGCCACGGGCTTTTGCGCTCCATCTTTTTCGCTTCCTGCCAGGTGCCGTCGAGCAGAATAAAATGCGGTTGGCACCCCAGCACGCGTGCCTGCTCCAGCGCGTCATCCAAGTTCAGGCTCTGCTCTCCCGGATATACCAGCAGCGAGTAATAGTCAGGGTCGGCGATGCGCTCGTTGAGCGCGGCGTTAGGCTCAACCCGGCTCCAACTGAAACTGTGGCAGTCAGGCAAGGCTGCATTCAGCCAGCGCCCGGTGTTGGTGTCACGCTGAGCTTCGTTGTCGTGCATCAATAAGGACAATTGCAATGCACTGCTAAGCTGGGGTACCTGAGGGCACACGCACTGGTGTACCAACAGGCATTGCGGGCAAGGTGTCACAGTTTCACTCCGGCCTGCTTGGGTGATAAGCCGTCAGCAAACAGGGTGACGCCACTGATGTCATCTTGGTTGGCAACGTCAGCGATGCTCGGATTGACCGGGTAGCTGATGCCGTTGTATTGCAAACGGTGGGTTGCGGCTTGCGCGCCACCGCCACTGACCGGCAGCATCAGGTCCTGCCATCCGTGTGTGTTCTGCTTACCGAGTTGAAAGGGCGTGCGAACCAGCGTAATGCGGCTGTTAAAGCGCCACTCCTGATTCTGCTGCTGGAACACCAGCAACGTGCAGCCACCGGAACCACACCAGTCCAGCTGTACCAGCAGTTCAGGCTGGCTGTCGCCGTTCAAATCGTATTTCAGCCAGCGGTACTGCGTGTTTTCCGGCGCGGTGTTATGCAGCGCAAAGTAGCGGCGCAGCGCTTGGTCAACATCTTCTTCGTAGTCATCGCGGGAGGCAATCTGCTGTTCGCTTATCGGTAACAGCATTGCTTGCGGAGCCGTTACCTGACTGGCAGAAAACAGCACCAATCCGCCGTTGGCGATCGGGTAAACCACGCTGCCGACTTTCTCTTTGTCGGCGCTGAGCGTGCTGCCGTCGCGAGTGAAGACGCGTTCTGACAGTAAATACTGCTGCTGATGTTGGGTCATCACCACTTGAATCTGACGCGGATTCAACTGCTGCCAGTAACCGCGCTCAACGATATCGGCTTCTCCGCTGCTGTAGTGATAGCGGGTAGTGGCCATATGATCGGCATCGAGATTGAGTGTGACGCTAAAGCCGTTGTTCTGGGTTGAACTGGCAAAGTAAGTGCCAACCCATTCCTGCGTCGGGTCACTGTTGCCCAACGTCGCGCAGCCTTTGTATTCGCCGCCTTTGAGGCTCAGTTCAGAACGCCAGCCATACAGCGTGTCGCTCATGCCATCGGAGCAGGATTCACGCGTCAGGGTCAGTTCGCCGTCGTTGAAACGGTAGAGGCGTTGGTTGGCAGACAAACGGCTGCTGTCAATCTTGAACGTCTGTTTAGGGCCACCGAGCGGCTGAAAACTCAGGCCATCTGCGGTGTAATTCATGTTCCAGAACGGCTCGGTACCAAACGCGCGGGTTGGCGTGGCGGCTAAGTTGCAGCGCTGCGGGTTTTCCGCACTCAGCATATTCACTTGCTCTACTACAAAGCGCGCGGCGTAATCACCGTTGTAGCCAGTCTGGCTTGGCGGCGCTAGGTGACCAATGACTTCGCCATACATGATTTGGTAAGGCGACTGGCTCAGCTCGGTCGCCTGTTTCACCAGCGCTTCCGGCATATCGAGTAACAGCTGCTGATTGCTGCCACAAGGGGTCAGAGCGCGCACTTCCGGGCCGACGACCATCTGACCACGCAACACAAACTGTTGTGGCTGAATCGACGCGGGTTGATCCAGGCTGGCTTTGGGCTGCTCAGTTTCGGTCGGCTGAGGGGCCTGGCTGCTGGAACAGGCTTGCAGGATAAGGGCGGTCAGGATTGCGGCTGGGTTTCTCAGCGCCTTCATGTTATATCTTCCTCGTGACAGAACATTAAACGGGTTTCATTATGGCATATTGGCTGTTCAAAACAGAACCAGACACCTTCTCTATTGACACTCTGCGGACACAAAAGGTTTCGTGCTGGGAAGGCGTGCGCAATTATCAGGCGCGCAATATGTTGCGTGATGCGATCAAAGTGGGCGATGAAGTGCTGATTTATCACTCCTCGTGCAAACAGGTTGGGGTGGCAGGCATCGCGCGCGTAGTGCGTGAGGCGTATCCGGATCACTTTGCCTTTGACCCAAGCAGTGATTGCTTTGATCCGAAATCGTCACCGGACAACCCGCGCTGGGTGATGGTCGATATCGAGTTTGTGCGTAAAACGCAGCGTGTGATTCCGCTGAGCGTGCTAAAAGCGATGCCAGAGCTGAGTGAACTGGCGCTGGTGAAACGTGGTAATCGTTTGTCGGTGATGCCAGTCAGTGAAGCGGAGTGGCAGGCGATTCTGAGTAAAGAAACGCTGCGCTGATGTCAGCAATTTACGGGTGAACCCGTCACCGATACAAAAAAGGCAGCCGAGGCTGCCTTTTCTGCGCTATCGAAACAAGCGCGAGATTAAATCAGGTGCGTTTGCAGATAGTGCGGCACCGCGTCATCGGCGTTGCTGCCGATCACTTCGTTATTTGGCAGGGCGCGCATCACTTTCTCGTGTGCGGTCCCCATCACCAGACCTTTGCCGGCCATCGACAACATTTCAACGTCGTTCATGCCGTCGCCGAATGCGATGCAGTTGTCGAGCGTCAGACCCAGTGATTCTGCGACCGCTTGCAGCGCATCGCCTTTCGACACGCCGGCACACATCACTTCCAGACACCATGGGGTTGAAAAGGCAACGTTGACCTGATCGCCAAAATGCTCATTGATCAGCGTTTCGTATTTCACCAGTTGCTCGTGGTCGTGGCTCTCATTGCTGAAAAACACCTTGGCCACGCCGTCGGTCGGCGCTGCATTGACGTCAAAAATTTGGTAGGTAAAGCCGGAATCTTCATGGAAGTCGCGCAGCACTTCATCTTCGCGGTTCAGTAACCACTCGTCATCGCGGTACATGTGAACGTAGATGTCTTGCTCTTCTTTCACCAGATCAATGATCGCCTGCACTAAATGTGGCGGAACGTTTTTGCTGTACATCTCTTGGTCATTCTGATCATGCACGCGCGCACCGTTCGAGGTGATCATATAGGCAGGAATGCCCGCAATTTCACGAATGCCCGCCACATCAACGTGGTGACGACCGGTGGCGAAAATGAACGTGAACCCTTTCTGGTGCAGATCTTTCAGTGTCTGTTTGGCAAACGGACTCAGTTGATGATTCGGTGCCAGCAGCGTGCCGTCAAGATCGGAAGCCACAATGCGAAATGGTGATGCGTTACGTTCAGTGGTCATAAAACCCTCTTAATCACAGGTGAAATAGCGGAGAAGCAGGCGCGTCTCTGGGTGGTTAGTGTACGTGAAGCGAAAGAGGAAAAAGAGGGTAAACCTGCCGGAGCAAAATTTCCTCTATTTGGCTTGGTTCACGTTCGCAAAGTGGTTGAGTAATGCATCCAGCGCCTGATTACGATACTGATCCTGTTCAAACAGCAGCTCGTGGCGCGAGCCGAGGATCACTTTAATCGCACTGTGTGGATTGGTGCGCGCCAGCTTGGTGACAAAGCGGGTTTGCGCTTCGTTGCTGACAATCGTATCGGCTTCTGCTTGTAGCACCAGCGTTGGCAGGCGTACCTGGCGGGTAAGCTGAATACACTGTTTGGCAGCCATCAGGCCCTGCCAGACCCAGCGGGTGCTGGGGCCGCCCAGTTTCAGTTCCGGCTTGGTCTCGTAAAGCTCGCGGAACCAGCGGTAGCGCACTTCGCTCTGAGTGAGCGCGTTAATCTCAAAGGGTTTGGGAAGATAAGTGCTATAACCGGGTGCGTAAGTGGGTTTGCTGTACAGCGCGGTTAACATCTGTGACAGCGACAAAGCCACCGGACGCAGCTGCCAAGGCATGTTGACCCCAAACATCGGCGCGCTGAGTGCCATCGCCGCGAAATCATGATGCGGGTGCGTTTGCACATAACGGGTCGCAATAGCGCCTCCCATGGAATGCCCCAGTAGGAAGCGTTGCTGATAACGACGTAGATCCCACAGTTCGAGCAGGCCGGACAGGTCCTGTACGTAGTCGTGGAAATCGCCGACAAACCCCATCTCTCGCTCGTCGATTAATCGATCCGATAACCCCTGACCGCGATGATCATAAGAGTAAATATCGTAGCCCTGGCGGAACAGATCGTAGAACAGTTCCTGATATTTCCAGGCCGATTCGATGCGGCCATTGACCACCACAATCGCTTTGCTGTGTTCCGGCTTGGTGAGGGAGCACCAGTAAAGCTTTGTTTTATCAAAAGAACGATAAAATCCTTCGGCGCGAGTGTGCCAGAAATCGGCGATCTCATGTTGGATCGCTTGCTCAAAGTTTGACTCTTGAGTATAAGGTGAGGTCATAACACTCGCTCGGTTCATCACATGGGGTGAGTATCAAATTGGTTGTCTAAGGTCGCTAGAATAAGCGAGTTGAGAGGAATTGCAATGGATACGCATGTTTGGCTGGCCTATGTGGCCACTGCTATTGTTTTTAGTCTGGCGCCGGGGTCCGGTACGGTGAACTCAATCAGTAACGGACTGAGTTACGGCACGCGCAAGTCGCTGGCGTCGATCGCCGGCCTGCAGATTGGCCTTGCCATTCACATTATGCTGGTGGGCGCCGGCATTGGTGCGTTGGTGGCGCAATCGGCGCTGGCATTTACCATCATCAAATGGGTCGGTGCGGTGTATCTGGTGTGGCTTGGCATTCAGAAATGGCGCGATCGCTCCAGCCTGGTCGCCGATGCGGCCACACAAACGCTGAGTGCCGGAACTTTGCTGCGCAAAGCGGTTCTGATTAACCTGACCAACCCGAAATCGATTGTGTTTCTGGTTGCGTTGTTTCCGCAGTTTCTTGATCCGGCCAGAGATCAGATGACCCAGCTCTTGGTACTCGGCATCACAACCGTTACCATAGATTCTTTCGTGATGCTGGGCTATACCTCGCTGGCCTCACAAATGGGACGCTTTATTCGTTCCGATCGCATCATGCGTAAAATTAACCGAGTATTCGGCTCGATGTTTATGGGGTGTGGCGCGCTGCTGGCGGCGGCTAAAGCCTGATAACCCACGCCGAATGCGCTTGAGGGTGACATGTATACCACTTATGTAGCACGACAACCCATCTTAAATGCGAAGCGGCAGACATTAGGATATGAGCTGCTGTTTCGTGATGGGGAAGAGAATGCGTTTCCTGAGCACATGGACTCTGATCGTGCGACATATCGACTGATTGTCGAAAATTTTCTGGCGATGGGCACGAATCCGTCCATCGCCCGTTCCCGCTGTTTTATTAACTTTCCCTACAAAAGCCTGTTGCGCAGGTTGCCGCTGACGTTGCCCAAAGACCAGATTGTGGTCGAGGTGCTGGAGACTTGTGAGCCGACCGATGAACTCTTAGCTGCAATCCGTGAACTCGGTTCACGCGGTTATCTGATCGCGCTGGACGATTTTGTGTTCGCGCCGGAGTGGGAGCGTTTTCTGCCTTACGTGCACATCGTCAAACTCGACATTATGGCGCTGGGCATTGACGAAGCGTGTGCCATTGTTCAGCAACGTCTTGAGCGTGGCAGTCGTCGCCGTTTTCTTGCTGAACGGGTAGAAACCGAGGAGCAGTTTGAACAGACCCGCCGCGCTGGTTTTACCTTCTTCCAAGGCTACTTTTTCAGCAAGCCGCAAATCATGAAGCAGCGCTATGTCAGCCCGGAACACGTGCTGGCAATGCAACTGTTTCAGGAAGTGTGCCGCCCCGACGTCAATTTCGAACGTATTGAGCACATCGTGGCGCAGGATTTGGCGTTGTCGTACAAGCTGCTTCGCTTTGTGAACAGCATGTCAGATCGGATTGCGGTGCCGATTTCCTCTTTTCGCCAGGCACTGGTGTATCTGGGTCAGGATCGGTTGAAAATTTTCGTGTCGCTGGCGGTAGCATCGTACATTTCGGCCAACAAACCGAAAGAGCTGTACAACCTGTCGCTGCAACGGGCGCAGTTCTGCCAGTTGATGGCCGCCAAGCGTCCCTTTACGGAACATAAAGACCAGGCATTTCTGGTCGGGTTGTTTTCGCTGCTTGATGTCCTGCTGGATACGTCGTTGGATGAACTGGTAGAGCAGTTGCCGCTCAGCAAAGCGATCAAAGATGCGCTTAATCAGCGCGTCGGCCCGTTTGGTGAACTGCTCAATCTGGAAGAGTGCTTTGAGCAGGCTGATTGGCAAGGGGTAGAACACTGTTGCCTGCAACTGGGATTGCAAATCAATGATGTCACTCAAGATCTCACCGCGGCGGCACGCTGGAGCCAGGACGTCAACCGCGTCGAATAGATGAAACTTTTATGACAACGAGAGCACGCGCATTGACGCGTGCTTTTTTGTATTTAAGATATATGGATATGTGAATATATTGGAGTCGCCAATGCTACCTCACCAATTTTTTAAGCTGCTGGCGGATGAAACGCGTATGCGTTGCCTGCTGCTGATTGCCCGTGAAAAACGCCTGTGCGTGTGCGAACTGACGCATGCGCTGCAGGAAAGTCAGCCGAAAGTGTCGCGCCATCTGGCGCAGCTGCGCCAGAGCGGCGTACTGGTGGACGAACGTCAGGGCCAATGGGTCTACTACCAGATTTCAGACCAGCTGCCAGGCTGGCTGAACAAAATTATCGACGGATTAAAACAATCCAACTGTTTGCAACAACAATACGGTGTCGACAGTCAGCGACTGGCGACCATGGCCGACCGCCCGTGCTGTTAAGGAGAGAAAAATGACCATTAAAGTCGGAATCAACGGATTTGGCCGCATTGGCCGTTTGGCAATGCGTGCAGCATTTGACTGGCCAGAAGTCGAATTTGTGCACATCAACGATGTCGCTGGCGATACCGCGACACTGGCGCACCTGCTGGAGTTCGATTCAGTGCAAGGGCGCTGGTCCCACGCGGTGGAAGCGCAAGGTAATACCATGCTGATTGGTGACGCGCGCATCACCACCAGTCAGGAGCGTGACATCAGCGCAGTGGACTGGTCGGGTTGCGATGTGGTGATTGAAGCCACGGGCGTGCATCGTAAAACAGCGTTCCTGAACCAGTACCTGGAGCAGGGCGTCAAGCGTGTGGTGGTGTCGGCACCGGTCAAAGAGCCGGGCATTGCCAACATCGTGGTCGGTGTGAACGACCACATTTTCGACCCCGCGCAGCACCGTATTGTCACTGCGGCCTCGTGCACCACCAACTGTATTGCCCCCGTGGTGAAAGTGATTCACGAAAAACTCGGCATTGAGCAGTCGTCGTTCACCACCATTCACGATTTGACTAACACGCAAACCATTTTGGATGCGCCGCACAAAGACTTGCGTCGTGCCCGTGCGTGCGGCATGAGCCTGATCCCGACCACCACCGGCAGCGCGACGGCGATTGTGGAAATTTTCCCGGAACTGGCGGGCAAGATTAACGGTCACGCGGTGCGTGTACCGCTGGCGAATGCGTCGCTGACCGATATCATTTTTGATGTGAAACGCGATACCACCGCCGAAGAAGTTAATGCACTGCTAAAAGAAGCCTCGCAAGGTGAGCTGCAAGGTATTCTCGGCTTCGAAGAAAAACCGCTGGTGTCGATTGATTACCGCGGTGACCAACGTTCGACCATCGTTGATGCTTTGTCGACTATGGTGGTGGGCACGCGCATGGTGAAAATCTACGCTTGGTACGACAACGAAATGGGTTACGCGACCCGCACCGCTGAACTGGTGCGTAAGGTTGGGCTGGCGAAATGATGCATCCGACATGGGAATTGCCGGTCGAGAAAGCGGCGCTGGTGCTGATGCCGTGCCCGGGCACCAAAGACGTCAGCCTGTTTGACAGCCTCACGCAGCTGAAAGCGAGCGGCGTCAGTGTGATTGTCAGCGCGATCACGCGTGAAGAGATGGAGGCCAAACAGGTTGAGCAACTCGGTTATACCGCCCAAGCGCTTGGCATGATGTGGATTCATCTGCCAATTGAAGACGACAGTGTGCCGGATGAGCTCTTTACTGAGCACTGGCCAACCGTCAGCCCGCAACTGCGCAGTGTGCTCAAACGCGGCGACAAAGTGGCGATCCACTGTATGGGTGGCTCGGGCCGTACTGGTTTGCTGGCCGGGCATTTGCTGCTCGATATCGGCTGGCCGCTGGAGCAGTGTATTGAACGTATTCAGGCTCTGCGTCCGGGCGCGTTTACTAAAGCGGAGCAGCGCTGTTACATCGAACACGTCGCGGGTGTGATCAGCTAATCGGGCTTTGGGATCATCATGATCCCAAAGCTCATTTTGGATCGGAATATGTTGAAAACTTATGCCAAATTAGACCACTCGATCCGTCAGTACATGCTGGTGACGTTCAACTACTGGAACTTCACGCTGACGGACGGCGCGCTGCGCATGCTGGTGGTGCTCTATTTCCATCAGCTCGGTTACGACACGCTGGCGATCGCCTCGCTGTTTCTGTTTTACGAGTTCTTTGGCGTGGTCACTAACCTCATCGGTGGCTGGCTGGGCGCGCGACTGGGGCTCAATCGCACCATGAACGTCGGGCTGGCGATGCAGATCGTTGCATTGGGGATGCTGGCGCTGCCCAGCGTGTGGCTGACCATTCCCTGGGTCATGGCCGCGCAGGCGCTGTCCGGCATCGCCAAAGACCTCAACAAGATGAGCGCGAAAAGCGCGATCAAAACGTTGGTGCCGGATGAGCAACAGGGCGCGCTGTATCGTTGGATTGCGATTCTGACCGGCTCGAAAAACGCGCTCAAAGGCGCAGGATTCTTTTTAGGTGGTGTGCTGCTGACGTTGCTCGGCTTCCAGCTCGCGGTGGCGTGCATGGCTGCGGTGTTGGTCTTGGTGCTGATTGGCAGCCTGACCTGGCTGAGTTCAGATATCGGCAAAGCCAAGGCCAAACCCAAGTTCTCGGAGATTTTCTCTAAATCGACGTCGGTGAACATTCTGTCGGCGGCGCGTCTGTTTTTGTTTGGCGCGCGCGATGTGTGGTTTGTGGTCGCGCTACCGGTCTATCTCGGCACTGTGTTTGGCTGGGATCACATCTGGGTTGGCGGTTTTCTTGCGCTGTGGGTCATCGGCTATGGCGTGATTCAAAGCATCGCGCCGCGCATTACGGGTAAAGCGCAGGGTAAATTGCCGGATGGTCATGCTGCACTGCGTTGGGCGGTGATGCTGTGTGTGGTGACGGCAGGGGTGGCGCTCGGTGTCACCCTAAACTGGCACCCGCAATGGGTGATCACGGTAGGGTTGATGTTGTTTGGCGCGGTGTTTGCGGTCAACTCGTCCCTGCATTCGTATCTGATTGTCAGTTATGCCAAGGGCGATGGGGTGTCGCTCGATGTGGGCTTTTACTACATGGCCAACGCGATGGGACGTTTGATTGGTACGATTCTGTCGGGTTATCTGTTTCAGGTAGGGGGGCTGGCCGCATGTCTTTGGGTGTCTTTGGGCTTCCTCATGCTGACCAGCCTAATTTCGCTCGGATTACCTAAACTGTCACAACAAGCCCGTTAAACGGGCTTGTTTTTTATTGGCTTATTGCAACCACGCGTTCAACATCCACACCAGTTTTTCCTGTTCACGAATGTAGTCACCCATTTGTGAGGCAGTCCCTTCATCACCAGCCTCAGAAGCCAGAGCCAGAATGGCGCGTTGTTGTGTTATCAATGCACCAAAGCCGTTGACCAGCCCTTGCATGGTGCTTTTGCCATCGGTCGCGTTGGTGTGTTCCTGAATCTCAGTGCTGTCCAGATAGCTGCTGAAGCTGTGCAGCGGCTGGTAACCCAGCGTCAGAATACGCTCAGCCAGTTCATCAATCTTGGTTTGCAGATCGGTATAAATCTCTTCGAATTTTGCGTGCAGCTCAAAGAACTCTTTACCTTTGATGTTCCAGTGGTAACCGCGAGTGTTCATGTAGAACACCTGGTAGTTGGCCAGCAGGCGGTTGAGTGACTGGGCAAGTTGTTGGCTGTGGTTGCGGTCCAGGCCGATCAGATTAGTAGTCATAACACTCACCTCATTAGTAATTGAAAATAGATGGATTTCTGTGAAATCGTTGAGTGCATAATAACCTTGTGATTTGTATAACTATATTCGATTGTGTGCATTATTGTGATAGGCAATAACTATCGTTCTGAAAATAAGTTAAGGATCTCACCAATCATTAACCTTTCTCTTACACAGCACATGGTTATCGTTCTATAGTGAGTTCTATGGCGGCTTGAGAGCGTGGTTTATGACTAAGCGAGTGATTTTTTTTGATTTGTTGCGTTGTGTCGCGGCCGTGGCTGTGATTGGGATTCACGTGCTGGCGCCGTATCGGCAAGAGCTGGGGAATATCCCGTTTTCGGAGTGGCTGACGGCGGTCACCATCAACGGGATCAGCCGCTGGGCGGTGCCTGTGTTTATTCTGATCTCCGGTGCTTTGATGCTCAGCGATCCGCGTCCTTTTGATCTTCACTACTATTTGCGACGTCGCTTGGGCAAGGTGCTGGTGCCATTCATTATTTGGTCGCTGTTCTATGCTTATCTTTCCGGTTGGAGCGCGAATGGGTTTGACGGCGCACTGGCGCTCGATACGCTCAAACATAGCCCGCAACACGAAACCTATTACCATCTGGGCTTTTTCTATTACTTCATTCCGCTCTATTTTGTCATTCCGTTGCTGCAGTGGTTGGTGAAACGGGTCGATACGCTGGCGATTTGTGCGTGGGTGGCAATTTGGCTTGTTACCGCGACGCTGTTCCTGTTCTTCATTGATGGCGTGTGGAGCGCGGAATTGTGGCTCTACAGCGGCTACCTGTTGCTCGGCTATTTGCTGTATCAGAAAGTGCCGAATACGCCTTGGGTAGTCTGGACTGCGCTGCTCTTGGGCGGCGGTGCTCTCTATACCACCGTGTATTCGGTGGTGACGTTAAGCCTGGAGTATCAGGGTTACACGGTCGGGCGCTGGCTCTCTTACAAGACACTCAATACCATTCTGGCGGCGAGTATGATTTTTATTCTTTGTCGCGCGTGGGCAGAGCATCTGTCGCAGCGGGCGCAGACGATAGTGGCGTTTATCAGCCAGCACAGCCTGGGGATTTACCTGTTGCATCCGATATTCCTGTGGCCGATGAAAGCTTACGGCTGGTATCAAGGGCATCCGGGTTGGGTGATTCCGCTGTGGATTGTATTGAGCGGCGCGACTTCGTTGTGGGTTAGCTGGTTGGTCTCTCGCAGTGGCAAGACCCGCTGGTTGTTGCCTTAGCGCTGCAAGGCAAAGTGTAAGAACTGGGTACCGCGATAAGTCAGCACGCCGCGGTCCCCTGGATTCAGAGCGTGAAAGTAGTGCACTCCGACCTGAAACTCGCGTTTGGGCCCCAGTTTTCCTTGTTGCACGTAAATCCAGTACTCTCGATCTTCCTGCCCCGGCAGGGGATGTTCAACCGAGATGCTTTGTTTATCGAGAATGATAACTTCGGTGCTGCGTTCGGGGGCGTTTTCCCCCTGAATATGGCGGCGATAAAACTGGCTGAACAGCCAGAGACCCAACAGCAACAGTACAATAATCGCAATCCAAAATACGTTCGGCATCGTCGTCCCCGTCTGACAGCAAGTGGAAGCTAATAATCTGATTTTATAAGCACTTTGACGAAATAAACCGGTAAATGCACAGTGAGAGAGGCGAGTTTTTCGGCTGGTGTCACACTTTGACCTGCTATTTGAAGGCTAAGCTAGAAGTGAGCATTGCTCACCCTTATCTATAGATCAACAGATTCTGAAAACAACTATAAACACAAGCGGATGAGCAGGGAGGCAGTGATGTCTGATATTGAACAAGTTGTCGAGCGAACGCGGAAACTGGAAACCTTGCTGAGGACCCAATATCACGCGCAGGGACAAAACCTGGAAGAGCTGATCAACAGCTGTGAAGAGCGCCTGCCACATGATGTGCTGGCCAAACTGCATTACGTGGCCACGATTAGTAATCAAGTGGTGGAAGAAGAGCACTATCAGTTGGAAGACAGAAAGGCGTTTGTCGCAGTGTGTATCGAATGTGAAAAGGAACTGACCCCAAGAAGTGGTCGGTTTATCTGGCGTGTGGCATTAATGCTAATGATGCTGATGACGCTCGCGGCGATGGTGGTGTACTACCTGCACTGGGAAGAGTTGTCACAACATCTGCAATAATTGAAGAGTGAAGAACTAAAAAAGGACGCTTTGGCGTCCTTTTTTTGTTTTGTAACAGATGTTTAGTACATCATCGGCAGTGTCATTAAGCCAACGATTACTGCGATCATTACTAATCCTTGTTTCTGAGATGAAGAAATCATAACACTGCTCCTTTATTCGGTTTCATTCAGTGAGATCAGAATAGCACTAGTTTAACGGCTTGATCAAGCCCATCTTTTCAAAATGCTTAAAAATACCATTCTATATCTTAAGATCTGCCCTGAAATGGTGAGTTAGATGTGTGGTTTTGGTGCGATTATCAAATAATCATAGTGAGTTTTAAATAATCTCATTTTGGTATAACTCATTGTTTTTAATTAACTTAATTAAGTTAAATTAATGTTTCATTAATCGTTTTGTCAGTTTTTTGCTTGCTAGAGGTTGGTAGGTTGTCATTTTTCCATTAATTCCCATTTTTTAAGAAATAAAAATTCATAGATGAGATTTAATGTCATTTGTGTATGGTCTAACCAGTAGTATTGGAAGGTAAACTGGTTGGTGAAGCTCATTTTTGGTTTGGGAGGATCTTTATTGGTTTGTTTGTTGTTATATTGTGCTTATATTATTGTTTTTAATATATTTTTATTAACTTAATTCTTAGTTTAGTAGTGACATTAAGTGTAATTTAATCTGGTTTGTATCATTTAAAACGTTGTTTTTCATTGTTGATGGCCTCTGCGGCAGGTTTTTCTGTTTTGTTGATGAAAGAGTAAACAGTGTAAATGTTCGTCCGTTTTTTGCCTCAACAAGGAATCGCAATCAAGATCCAACTTTTGCAGCTTGGTTCTGGACATCGAAAGTCACATGCCTACACTGGCGGCAGATTTTAGAAGAGGTATAGGCATGTGGAGCTGGATTTCTGTCGCGGTATCGGGACTTATCAGCATTTCTGCTTTTGAAAACAATAAACTAAAGCACGCTCTGTTTTTTAAAGCGGTGAGTTTAGCCTTGCTTCTGTCCATCACTGTCACGCAATCCGCCGCCTTTTCGGCTCCGGTTCTGTGGGTGACGGTGGGGTTGAGTTCTGCCTTGGTCGGTGATTCACTGCATCTGCTGAGATTTCGCCCCAAAGCCTGTTTTGGCGCTTTTCTGCTGGCCCAGCTGTTCTATAGCAAAGCGTTTTGGGTTCAGATTTCCGGTTCAATTGTCTGGTGGTTGCCTGCACTGCTGATCGCAACCAGCATCGTCGCCTTCTTCTTATTGCTGCCTCAACTGGATACCTTGATTTTTCCAGTCACCATCATGGGCATCATGTTATTGCAAATGACGTGGGCTGCCGGAGAAGTGTGGCTGAAGTTACCATCATCTGCATCGCTGGCCGGATTCATCGGCAGTCTGCTGCTCATGCTGTCGGCGCTTTTGCTGGCAATCCATGACTATCGGCGTCCACTGCCGTTGGGTCAGTACTTAATCTCCGGCAGCTATTTGCTGGCCCAGGGGCTGATTGTGGCGTCTGTGGTGCTGCTGCCCTGAGCTAAATCAAAGCCGGATAGGGCGCCTTTGGTTACAGTCTGAGTTTTCCATCCTTGCGAGAACGACGATGACAATTGAAATCCATGCCCACCAAGTACTCAATCTACTCAAACAAATGCCAATGACGGAAGCGGCGCTGCGTGAAGCGGTCAGCCGGGAATTTGGTACGCATGCCCGTTTCCACACCTGCAAGCTGAACGGGATGGATTTAGATGCTTTGCTGGCTTTCTTGCAGGACAAACGCAAAGTGATAATTGAAGCGGGGATCTGGCATCTGAATGAAGCGCGCATTTGCCAGCATTAAGGGTGGCAAAATGGCCATTTAGCGCAGGAATACACATCGAAATCGATAAGTGACGCTGATATACTGCGCAAAATTTTTGTTGTGGTATTGAGGTGTTATGGAGATTTTATCGGCTGCAACCATGCTGTTTCTGATCATGGACCCGCTGGGCAACCTGCCTATTGTTCTGTCTATCCTAAAGCACCTTGATCCCAAACGTCGCCGTGTTGTGCTGGTTCGCGAGCTCTGTTTCGCGCTGGTGATTCTGATGCTGTTTTTGTTTGCGGGGAAATCGATTCTCAGCTTCTTGCATGTGCAGCCGGAAACCTTAAGTATCTCTGGCGGTATCATTCTGTTTATTATCGCGATTAAGATGATTTTCCCGAGTGCAGGTAGCATTACTGGTCTCGCGGCGGGTGAAGAGCCGTTTATCGTGCCAATGGCGATTCCGATGATCGCCGGCCCGTCAGTGATTGCAGCGCTATTGCTGCTGTCGACCCAGTACCCGGATAATCTGATGGAATTATCGGCGGCGGTGATTCTTGCCTGGTCGGGTACGTTCCTGATTTTGATGTTCTATGGCTTCTTTCACAAGGTACTGGGCGAGCGTGGTCTCAAGGCGGTTGAGCGTCTGATGGGCCTGTTGTTGGTCATGATGTCGACGCAGATGTTCCTCAACGGTATTAAGAGTTACGTAGGGATGTAAAAAAACCGCCATTCGGCGGTTTTTTTACATCATGTGTTTGCGGCGAATATCGAGCAGCGCAAAGATACCAAAAATCAGAATGGACCATTTTTCCCAGCCATTCATTTTGACTTTGTCACCAAACGCGCCAACGAAGATCAGCATCTGCAAACCGTGCATGAAGAACAGGAAAGCGGTCATGATGTACAAGGCGATCGCCGCTTTGCCCGGAAATGGCATAACGATGTTGATCAGCAGTACCAGCCAGACAAACGCGATGGCGGCTTTGGCCAATGTCAGCAGAATTTTCATTCGGATGTCCTTTCAAACAGTCGGTAACACACCTGACCCGCGAGCTTCTCGCGATACAGTTGCCAGCTTTCCGGCAACTCAGTCAGGGGCAGTTCTTTTTCGCTCTCAATATAAATCATTGCGTTAGCGGCTAGCCACCCGTTTTGCTCGAGTAACTGTACCGTTTCTTGTAACAAACCTTGACGGAAGGGCGGGTCGATAAAGACCACATCGTACGCTTGGCCGGGTTGCTTGAGGTAGGCGAGCGTATCGGTGTTGACTGCTTCAATGTTGCTGGCTTTGAGCGCCGCGATGTTGGTTTTGAGCTGTGCAAAGGCCTGCGGATTCATCTCCAGCATGGTCACTTTATCAGCTTGGCGAGAGGCTGACTCAAAGCCTAAACCGCCGGAGCCGGCAAACAGGTCAAGACACTTGGCGTGCGGAATATCCTGAGCGAGCCAGTTAAACAGCGTTTCTTTGACGCGATCGGTGGTCGGGCGCAGGCCTTCGGCATCGTGCACCGGTAGTTTACGTCCACGCCACAGGCCGCTGATGATGCGAACCTGACCGCTTGGCGCGCGTTTTTGTGATGGGTTTTGCTGACGACGTCTTAGCATAGATTTTTTGACCGCTAATTAAGTGTTACTATAGCCAGTCTGTGCGCCTTTTCGCCGGGCGAACAGAAGTTTGGCATTCAAAATTATGGCAAAGTGTATCAAGCAAGCGTAAAAGTTTTCACTGCTTTGTCATTATTCTTTGTGCAAAAGCGATAATTCTTTAAGAAAAGAAGACACACCCAAGTCACTTTGATGCGGCCCATCGCCAAACCTTCGCTGGCTCAACAGCGCAAGGCACAGTTGACTTAGGTATGTGAGTTAATTAAATCCAGGATATCCCCAGATGACGGAAAAGAAGAAGCGTGGCTTACTGTCATGGCTTGGCTTTGGTGATGAAGAACAGAGCCAGAAACCAACAACCGAAACAGAACAAGACGAACAACAGAACCCGGTTGAAGAGCCTGTCGCGGAACCAGAAACTGAATTAGCAGAAGCAGAAGCAGAAGCAGAAGCAGAAGCAGAAGCAGAAGTTGAGATTGAACAAGACATTCCGGTCGCCGCTCAGCCAGAACGTATTCAAGAGCAGGAAAAGCCAACCGAAAGCTTTTTTGCGCGCCTGAAACGCAGCCTGAGTCGCACCAAAGCCAACATTGGCGCCGGTTTCTTTGGCCTGTTTAAAGGCAAGAAAATCGACGACGACCTGTTTGAAGAGCTGGAAGAACAACTGTTGGTGGCCGATGTCGGTATGGACACCACGCTGAAGATCATCGAAAGCCTGACGGAGAAATCGTCACGCCAGCAACTGCGTGACGGCGAAGCCTTGTATGGTCTGCTCAAAGAAGAGATGGCGGAGATTCTGTCCAAAGTTGAGCAGCCATTGGTGGTCGATAGTAGCAAAACACCATTCGTAATTCTGATGGTCGGCGTGAACGGTGTGGGTAAAACCACCACCATCGGTAAGCTGGCCAAACAGTTCCAAGGGCAAGGTAAGAAAGTGATGCTGGCGGCAGGTGATACCTTCCGCGCCGCGGCCGTAGAACAGCTGCAAATCTGGGGCGAGCGCAACAATGTACCGGTTATTGCGCAGCACACTGGTGCCGACAGCGCCTCAGTCATTTACGATGCGATTGAAGCGGCGAAAGCGCGTGGCGTGGACGTGGTGATTGCTGATACCGCCGGTCGTTTGCAGAATAAAGCGAACCTGATGGAAGAGCTGCGCAAAATCGTGCGCGTGATGAAGAAGATTGACGATTCAGCACCGCACGAGATCATGCTGACGCTTGATGCCGGTACCGGCCAGAATGCCATCAGTCAGGCGAAACTGTTCAGCGATGTTGCGCCGCTGACCGGGATCACGCTGACCAAACTCGATGGTACCGCCAAAGGCGGGGTGATCTTCGCGATTGCCGATCAGTTCCAGATTCCAATTCGTTACATCGGTGTCGGTGAAGGCATTGACGATCTGCGTCCATTTGCAACGCAGGAATTTATCGACGCGCTGTTCAGCCGCGACGAGTAATTGAATCTGCCACACAGCCAGAAGCAATGCTTCTGGCTTTGGTTTACGGTCAACAGGGGAAGGATGCGTGATCAAGTTCCAACAAGTCAGTAAAGCCTACCGCGGCGGACGCCAAGCACTGCAAAAAGTCGACTTTCATTTGCGCCGTGGCGAAATGGCCTTTTTAGGCGGCCACTCGGGAGCGGGGAAAAGTACGCTGCTGAAACTCATTTGTGCGATTGAGCGCCCGACTGATGGCAAGATCAGTTTCAATGGTCACGACATTACGCGAATTCCTGCTAAAGACATTCCTTTTCTGCGTCGCAACATCGGTATCGTATTTCAGGATCACCGCTTGTTGATGGACCGCACTGTGTTTGAAAACGTGGCGCTGCCAATGCGCATCGAATCGATTTCTGAAAACGACATCAAACGCCGTGTATCGGCGGCGCTGGATAAAACCGGCCTACTAGACAAAGCGCGTTGTCTGCCGACTCAATTGTCCGGTGGTGAACAACAACGTGTTGGTATTGCCCGAGCAGTCGTTAACCGCCCGACCTTGCTACTGGCTGACGAACCGACTGGTAACCTGGATCCGGAATTGTCGAATCGAATACTGCGTCTGTTTGAAGAGTTTAACCGTGCTGGCGTGACGATTTTGCTCGCCACCCACGACATCAATCTGGTCAACTCGCGTCCGCAGTACCGCCATCTGGAACTGAATCAGGGATTTTTGAGTGAGGTAGAAGACTATGGCCATTAAGCCGAAAGCCAAGAAACCCGCCAAAATTCGGGAAAACAAACGTGGCCAGACCGACGGCTTTTTTACTGTGCATGTTAAACAGGCCAAAGCGTCATTTGCCGCGTTGTGGCAGCGCCCACTGGGTAACCTGCTGACACTGGCGGTGATTTCGATGGCGTTGTCGCTGCCAGCTTGTCTGTATCTGCTGAGCAAAAACATTGCGTCGGTGGCGGATAATGTCGCCAGTCCGTCACAAATCAGCGTGTATATAAAAGAGGGCACGCCAGAGCCGCGCATCATGGTGCTTAAGGATCAAATCGAAAGTCGCAGTGATGTGGCGGTGGTCGACTACATTTCACCGCAGCAGGGGCTGGATGATTTAAGTCAGTACGCCGGATTTGATCAAGCGATCAGCCTACTGGATGAATATGCGCTGCCGGGTGTATTGGTCATCACGCCGGGAGTGGACAACAAAGAGCAGATTAAAGCCATCGTGCGTGCAATTCATGGTGAAGACGATGTCACCGACGTACGTCTCGACGAAGACTGGCTGGCAAGGCTGGACGCGATTCGTAATCTGGCCAGCATTGTTGTGGTCAGCCTGTCGATATTGATGCTGGCGTCGGTATTCCTGATTGTCGGCAACACACTGCGTTTTAACGTTCAGGCCAATAAAGAAGAGATTCAGACTATGAAGCTGATTGGTGCTACCGATGGTTACATTCTGCGTCCGTATCTGTATTCAGGCATGTGGTTTGGTCTACTTGGAGCCTTATCGGCCTGGCTGCTGACCGCGCTGATCACCATTTTGCTGAATGGTGCTGTGGAAGATTTGGCGAAGTTGTACGACAGCCGTTTTCGTTTAATTGGCCTTGGCTGGGACGAATCTCTGTTGCTGTTGATGTTGGGCACTTTCCTTGGCTGCATTGCTGCACGGGTGTCGGCACGCCGTCATCTAAAAGAAATTGAACCGGTGTAAGGTTGGCGTGTCATAAATGGCAGTGTGCAAAAATCAGAGCTACTGACTGACTTGTCACCACCGACAGTTTGTGCATAATGACCAATCGAGTCTTGAAACCTGTTCATTTTGGGTTCAAGATTGATGGGTTAAAACTTACTCCAGATCAGAGATTGATGAGGATTTGAATGACTAACCAAGCGTATCCAATGGCTCTCGTTTCACAGGACAGCTTAGACAGCTACATCCGTTCAGTGAACAGCTACCCAATGCTGACCGCTGAAGAAGAGCGTGAAATGGCAGAGCGATTACATTACTCAGGTGATATTGAAGCCGCGAAAGGGTTGATCCTGTCGCATCTTCGATTTGTTGTTCATGTTGCTCGTGGTTATTCCGGCTACGGTTTGCCAATGGCGGATTTGGTGCAGGAAGGGAATATCGGTCTGATGAAAGCGGTCAAACGCTTCAACCCGGATGTGGGTGTTCGACTGGTGTCGTTTGCCGTGCACTGGATTAAAGCCGAAATTCACGAGTACGTGCTGCGTAACTGGCGCATCGTGAAAATCGCCACCACTAAGGCGCAACGTAAGCTGTTCTTCAACCTGCGTAAATCGAAAAAGCGTCTGGGTTGGTTCAATAACGGTGAAGTTGAAACCGTGGCACGCGAGCTGGGCGTGGAACCGTCCGAAGTGCGAGAAATGGAATCGCGTCTGGCGGCACAAGATGCCACGTTCGAAATGTCGAACGATGACGATGATAACCCGAATGCTTACACCGCGCCGATGTTGTATCTGGAAGACAAACATTCCGATCTGGCTGAAAACGTCGAAGCACAGAACTGGGAAGCGCATACTAACCAGCGTCTGGCGTTGGCTCTGTCGAGTTTAGACGAGCGCAGTCAACACATCGTGCGTTCACGCTGGCTGGATGACCAGAAAGCGACGCTGCAAGAGTTAGCGGAAATGTACAACGTCTCTGCAGAGCGTATTCGTCAGCTAGAAAAGAATGCGATGAAGAAATTGAAGGATGCGGTTGGCGAATTCTAAGCGGCCAACAGCTTCTAGCAAATTGCTGAAAACCGAGATCTCCGGATCTCGGTTTTTTTATGTCTGATCGAAATGCGCGATCAGAAGTAGGAAACTTTCTGTGGATAACTCTGTGACAAAATTATTTCCTGACTGTCATCAAGCTGGGCAAATCAAGGCTTGAACGCTGTTTTCTATTTGGGGATATGTTTCTCTTTACACACAACTAAATAAGGATCATCACAAGATGTTGTGGATCGAATAGATTCAAACCACTTTATCAACGCAATCCACAGAATTATCCACAAATGATGAGAATTTGATCGCTGGTGGATAACCTTACTCCGCTCGTGTACTTGTTCAGCTTTGGATAGGTTACAATGTGTGCCGTAAAATAACGCTCAAATGAGAACTCAACATGGAACAATTTCAGCATATCGATGTTGCGGGTGCGCAAGCGCTCATCGAACAACACGATGCCAAGCTTGTCGACATTCGTGATCCGCAGTCGTTTGCTGTGGCGCACGCTAAAACGGCTTACCACCTGACTAACGACTCGATCGTTTCTTTCATGGATCAAGTCGAGTTTGATCAACCAGTATTGGTGATGTGCTATCACGGCATCAGCAGTCAGGGCGCGGCGCAATACTTGGTTAACCAGGGCTTTGAACAGGTGTATAGTGTCGATGGTGGTTTTGAAGCCTGGCATCGTGCCAACCTGCCTGTCGAAGCGAGCTGATTTATGATTAGACTGATTGCCCTCAATAACCCGCGCGTGGCGCAAGCCTTCATCGACTATATGGCCTCTCGCCATATTGAGATTCAGATGATGCCGGAAGGGGGGAATCAGTTTGCGTTGTGGCTTGTGGACGATCAGCATCAGGTGGAAGCCGAGGCTGAGCTGAATCTGTTTCTGCAAAACCCGCGTGATGCGAAATATCAGGCCGCCTCCTGGACGATGGCCGAATCCCGCCAATCCAAATTCTATTACCGGTCACCGAGCATGATGGCCATGATCCGGGCGAAAGCCGGCCCGCTGACGCTGTCGGTGATGGCGGTCTGCGCCGTCATATTCGCACTGGCGTTTTTGGGCATGGGTAATCAGATTTTTGATGCGCTGCATTTTCCGGCGCATGCGGGTCAGCAATGGCAGCTGTGGCGCTGGTTCAGCCACGCGTTGCTGCATTTCTCGGTGATCCACATTGCGTTTAACCTGTTATGGTGGTGGCAATTAGGCGGCGATATTGAAAAGCGACTTGGTAGCGGTAAGTTGCTGCAAGTGTTTCTGATCTCGGCCGCACTGTCGGGCGCTGGCCAGTATTGGGTGGAAGGTGCCAACTTTGGTGGCCTGTCTGGTGTGGTGTATGCGCTGGTTGGCTACTTATGGATGCTCGGGTTGCGCGCGCCGCATCTTGGCCTCGGCATGCCCAAACCCTTGGTCGGTTTTATGTTGGTGTGGCTGGTGCTCGGTTATGTGCAGCCATTTATGGCGATCGCTAATACCGCTCATCTGGCGGGACTGATTACGGGTGTGGTACTGGGGCTGCATGATGCCGGACGTTTTCAGTCCAAGGCGACGCAGCAATAAGATAAAAAAAGCGGCTGATGGGCCGCTTTTTCATTGATGACGTTGTACTTACTGTTACTGGTAAATGTATTTGGTAAACAGTAAGTCTGCGATGAGCGGACGGCCAGTTTCCGGCAACAGAATATTGTTGAGCTGCTCAACCAGCGTTTTACGTAAGTCTTCGCGTCCGGCCAGAGACTTAATGGTGTCTTCGGTCTGTTTACCGAGCAGTTCCACCACGGCATCGCGGATCAGCGGTTGGTGACGTTCAACCAGTGGCAGATCGACACTGTTGGCGACCATAATATCGATGCGCACCTGAATGTAGCCGAGCTTTTTGCCTTTGGTATAAAAGTTGGTGGTCAGATCGGGTTCGAGTGTGAAGTAGGCGAGCTTAGGCGCATCTTCTTCGCTGGCGCCGGCAACGAATGGAATCAGCAGGCTGACAGCGAGCATTGTTTGGACTAGGTAACGTTTAAGCATATTTCTGTCTGTTCTTTCTTCGGTTCACGATACTCGAAACGCCCGAGTCTTGTTACAATAGCGCATCTAATTGTAAACAAAATGCTTGATAGGGTTCGAAAGGTCAGGGAAACCTCCCTGTTTGGGCCTTATTGTATGACGATTAAGCGTCATATTGAATACTAGTATGAATCAAACAACTTCGCTTTATCTGACTGCTTTGCGCCAGGTCACGTGGCAGCAGCCGGAAAACTTCCAATATCCTGATGAGAATGCCAGAACCTGGCTGCTTGAGCAGGGGTCATTGTCGCATTTGATGGCGCAGCATTGCGACCATTTCAGCGTGAACCTGTTACACAATCAGTTAACGGGACATGGTTCACTGCAGGCGGATGAAATGACGCTGCTGGCGCAAGAAGATTGCCTGCTGCGCCAGGTTTTGCTGCTTGGCGACGAGGTGCCCTGGGTGTTGGGGAGCACGCTGATTCCGCGTTCATCCTTGCAGGATCAACCCCACGATTTCACTCAACAGGGTGAGATTCCGCTTGGCTTAACGGTGTTCAGCTCCGACAATGCCAAGCGTGACGCGTTGCAGGTCGGCTGGGCGCAAACGTCACACGGCCCGCTGCTGGCGCGCCGCTCCCGCTTGTGGATGAATCACAAACCTATGCTGGTGGCAGAACTGTTTCTGCCCGACTCACCAATTTACTCTAAGGAGAGAGTGTAAATGATCGCTGCAAAAGCCCGCGCGTACTGGCAGTTAACGCGCATGGATCGTCCGATTGGCTCACTATTGCTGTTGTGGCCGACGATTTGGGCTCTGATTTTAGCTGCGCGAGGCATGCCGGATTTGAAGGTACTGGCCGTGTTTGTGATTGGTGTGTTTGCCATGCGCTCGGCGGGGTGTGTGATCAATGATTTCGCTGACCGCAAAGTCGATGGCCATGTCAAACGAACGGCGCAGCGTCCGTTACCTGCGGGTAAAGTCACGGCGCGTGAAGCGTTTACGCTGTTTCTGGTGTTGTCGTTGCTGTCTTTTCTGCTGGTTCTGACCATGAATCCGCTGACGATCAAACTGTCGTTTGCTGGCTTGGTACTGGCATTCATCTATCCGTTTATGAAGCGCTATACTCATCTGCCGCAGTTCTTTCTGGGGTTGGCATTCAGCTGGTCGATTCCGATGGCGTGGGCTGCTCAGGCGGGAGAGTTGCCGCTGGTCGCATGGTATTTGTTTGTCATAAACGTGCTGTGGACGGTGGCGTATGACACTCAATATGCGATGGTGGACCGAGATGATGACCTGTTGATTGGCGTGAAATCCACGGCGATTTTGTTCGGCCGCTTTGACAAGTTGATCATCGGGGTGCTGCAATTACTGACCGTCGCCATGTTGATTGCGTTGGGTTACAGCTACCAATTGGGCGCCAGCTACTACTGGGGATTGCTGGCGGCCAGTGGCCTGTTTGTGTATCAGCAGCATTTGATTCGCCATCGCGAACGTATGCCGTGTTTTCAGGCTTTCCTCAACAACAACTACGTCGGTATGGCGGTTGCTGTGGGCCTGTTTATCTCTTTCCTGTAAACCTCGCACAAGAAAAAAGGCATCCCTCGGGATGCCTTTTGTGTTTCTGACGCTGAGTTATTCAACCTGACAGATACTTTCCTGAATGGTCAGACGCACTTCCGGATAGAGCATGGTATAGAGCATGCGCGAGAAGTGTTTGGTCTGTTCCAGATGGCAGTTACCGTCGCTGTCGAGGTAGCCTTGCTGTTTTAGCGTGACGAACAGCGCGGAGAACACGCCCTTATCGAAAAATTCCGGCGCGTTGATGCCATGCAGGCGACCCAGACGCTGCGCAATTTCCTGGCTCTTGTTTTCCAGGTCCGATTTGCCCAGGTCCGGATTGGCAACCAGCAAGTTAAGCGCAATCGCGTAACGTTGCAGCGTTTCCGAAATCGTGCGGCCCAGCAGCATCAGAACCTGAGTTTTGGACTGGTTGATGGTGGCAACGCCGTTGTCCAACGTCACCAGTTCCTGACGTTGCAGTTCGGCCAGATAGTGCATCACCACATCATCCAACTGCGACTCGTCGTAGCTGAGGAACAACTCCTGTTTGAGGAACGGGTACACCTTTGCGACGCACGTCTGAATCTGCTCAACCGGCATTTGTTGCTGGCGGATCAGCATCTGCGCAATCAGTGATGGCAGCGCCAATAGGTGAATGATGTTGTTGCGGTAGTAAGTCATCAGAATCGACTGATTGCGATCGAGCGAAATGATGTCGCCCATGGTGTCGGTTTCTACCACAAATTTATCCAGCGACTCCGCGTGTTGCACCAAGCTTTCGGCATTATCTTGCGGCACGGTGAATGTACTGGAGTAAGGCACGTTGCGCAGCAGTTGCAGGTAACAGTCGATCTGCTTGACCAGATTGTCGCGTGCCAGTGCGCGCTGACGGGACGCCAGTAGCGCTGTGGCACACAGCGTCATTGCGTTAGCCGCAGCCGCATCGTTAATGTGCGTCATCATCTTGGTCGCGAGCTTGTTTACCACCGGTGTCATCCATTGTGGTTTGCTGGCGCCCATCGGATCGATATCCTGAGTCCACTCTGGCACTTGCTCATTCAGGAACTGATTGAGTGGAATCGGCTCACCAAAGTTGACATAACCCTGGCCGAAGTTGCGCAGTTTTCGAATGGTGCGCAGCACCAGGCTGGCATTCTCTTTCTCTTTACGTTTGCCGCGCAGCTCTTTGGCGTAAGTGCCCACTTCCATCACGTGCTCATAGCCGATGTACACTGGGACCAGCGTGACCGGACGGTTGAGCCCGCGCAGCATAGCCTGAATGGTCATCGCCAGCATGCCGGTTTTGGCCTGCAGCAGACGACCCGTACGTGAACGGCCACCTTCGCTGAAATATTCAACCGCATAGCCTTTGGCAAAGAGCTCAGCCAGATATTCACGGAAAATCGTTGAGTACAGTTTGTTGCCTTTAAAGCTGCGGCGGATAAAGAACGCGCCGCCACGACGGAAAATCGGACCCGCCGGGAAGAAGTTGAGGTTAATCCCCGCAGCAATGTGCGGCGGTACCATGCCTTCGTGATACAGCACGTACGACAGCAGCAGGTAGTCCATGTGACTGCGGTGACACGGCACATACACAATCTCGTGACCATCTTGCGCCAGGCGACGCACGGTCGCGGCGTTATTGATGTTCAGGCCCTGATAAATACGGTTCCACAACCAGCCCAGAATGCGATCGCCTTTTTTCACCAGTGAGTAGGAGAAGTCGGCCGCAATCTCATCAAGCATGTCGTGCGCTTCTTTACGCGCTTTTTCCAGCGAAATGTTTTTTGATGCCGCTTCATCCGCGATGGCTTTCTCAATCGCCGGAGAGTTCATCAAACGCTGGAACAGCTGATAGCGTTGCGGCAGGTTAGGGCCTGACGCTGCCAGCTTCTGACGCGAGAAGTGAATCCGCGCTACGCGTGCCAGTTTGTGGGCAATTGATGCATCGGTGCCGTGTGAGTCGGCCATGTAGCGCAGCGAGACCACCGGGCTGAAACGCACCAGGCAATCACGTCCGGCAGTAAACACCGCTTTGGCTTTTTGTGGGCCATTGAGTGCCTGCAGATAAGGACGTTCGCGGCCTTCTTTGCCCGGTTTGCGTCCCCACAGCACAGTGGCAGGAATGACCTGCACATCCAGCTCTGAATCGGTTTGATGCAGGCTCAACAGCTCGCTGAACGTTGCGATGGAGTCGGTTGGAACATAGTTATCATCCTGCAGCAACGTTGGGCGCGAAGAGATAAACACGTAACGCTTGAGTGTCTGGCCGTTGATGGTCAGCGGCTCAAGTGGATCGGGCAGACCAGCCTGCAGTGCGTGTGTTTGCAGCGTCAGCAGATCGACATTGGAGCGAAACGGTAGTGCGTAGACAATCGGCTTGTTAATATCGATGTCGAGATCATCTATCGGATTGGATGGAATGGCGGTTCCTTTTACCAACACAGACAGTGGTAACTTTAACAAGGAACGCGAAAATGAGTGTCCGGAAGACATAAGAGTTCAAGGCCTCAAGAATACATACAAAAACTGAAGCGCATGTCTATTTTCATAAGAAACAGAGAGCATGAAAATTGAGATACACTTCAATCGGTGTCTTTTTTTGAGCAGCAAGCATAACAGAAACTGGTCGAACCTTTTAATTTTATTGATTACCAAAACGTCATTTCTGCGTGAAATGTCTGGAACGGGAAATACACGTGCATCAGAAAAATCCTCAAGGAATCAAACGCGTCATCAAGGCTACGCGCTACTCATATCAAGGGCTCTGTGCGGCGTTTAAAAACGAAGCTGCTTTTCGTGAAGAAGTCATCCTCGCCTGCGTACTTGTTCCGCTGGCGGTGTGGCTCGACGTCTCTCAACTGGAACGCATGCTGATGATTGGCAGCGTATTGTTGGTGATGGTGGTGGAACTGCTTAACAGCGCAGTGGAAGCGGTGGTGGATCGCATCGGCCCGGAACATCACGAACTGGCAGGACGCGCCAAAGATATGGGCTCAGCGGCGGTCTTTATCGCGATGGTCATCAGTGGCTACATCTGGGTGGAAGCGCTGTTTATCTAACCCGTTGATATAAAAAACGAGCAATTGGTTTGCATTTCACCAAATACTGGATATACTCACAGGCAACTGTATAAAAAGACAGGTGACTTATGAAGCCGTTGACGCCACGCCAACAAGAAGTGTTCGATCTTATCAGAAGCAAGATCGATGAAACCGGAATGCCACCCACTCGTGCTGAAATTGCGCGTGAACTGGGTTTCCGTTCTGCCAATGCGGCGGAAGAGCATTTGAAAGCTCTGGCACGTAAACAAGTGATTGAAATCGTACCGGGCGCCTCTCGCGGTATCCGTATTCTGGTGGACGCGGCGAACGACAGTGCAGATGACGCTGGCCTGCCTTTGATTGGTCGTGTGGCTGCAGGTGAACCGATTCTCGCTCAGGAACATGTCGAAGCGCATTATCAGGTCGACCCGGCGATGTTCCGTCCACAAGCAGACTTTCTGCTGCGAGTGCACGGTGAGAGTATGAAAAATATCGGCATCATGGATGGCGATCTGCTGGCGGTACACAAAACGCAGGATGTACACAACGGTCAGGTTGTGGTTGCCCGCGTTGAAGACGATGTCACCGTAAAACGCCTGGAGCGTAAAGGCGCGAAAGTGCTGCTGCATGCGGAAAACGAAGAGTTTGCTCCGATCGAAGTCGACCTGAGTTGTCAGGAGCTGACCATCGAAGGCATCGCGGTTGGCATCATTCGTAATACCGACTGGATGTAAAATACTCTTGAGAGCCATTCTCAATAACTTGTCAATCTAATTGATATTCATTATCATCTTCTTTGTGCGATGTAAGGAAGATGATAATGCGCTCAACTCGTTCCCCCTCAGCAAGACGTTATCCGATACCTGCGAATTTGATGCAGCCGTTGTGGTTGCGTAGTCGCGAAAGCTTGGTTGATAACGGTTTGGTTTATGACCCGATTGCGGCGACCGCTTGTCAGCGTTGTCTTCTAGCGCCGGAATGCCTGTCTGGCGATATCGATCAAAAACAACTTCTGCACGTCACTCTGACCCAACTGTGTGATCAGCAGGTCCGCAGCTTCCTTGAAGCGCACCCGGACGGCTGGATTATCAATGTGGGCGCGGGGCTGGATACGCGTTTTTATCGCGTCGACAACGGCCGCTGTCACTGGTTGGAATTGGATATTACGGAAAACCTGTTGTGGCGTCAGAAGCTGTTTCACAGCAGTGAGCGTTACCAGCACTGCTGTGGTAGCGTGACCGATTTATCCTGGCTCGACAGCTTACCTGTTCCGGAGTACGCACCTATCCTGATTGTCTGCGAGCATGCACTGCTTGATGGTGACCGTGCACAGGTGTCCCGTTTTATTCGTGCGTTAGGGTTAAACTTCGTCAATGCCAGTGCGTGTTTGGTGTTGGCGGGCGATCGCACCGCAACACGTCTGGGGCAGAAAATGGGATCGGGTCAGTATCAGCATGGTTTTGCTCATGCGGGTGAAGCGGTGTTGGATTGTCTGCCGTGGGCACGCTCAGTCAGCACTCACTCACCGCTGGATCGCCATTGCGGCCGCTGGAAATTCTGGCAGCGCGTGATCAGTAAAATTGGTGCGCTCAAACATCGCTATACGCCCGTGGTGGTTTACGCCCGCTGGTAATCACGCCGCGCAAAACATAGCCGTTGCAGCTCATCTTCGATACACTTTGCTCTCAATGACTTGAGGGCGAAGCAGTGCAATTTCTTTTCCAGACTCTTTCCAACAAAGCCATGCATCGGCAGGTGCTGTGGCTGGCCATTCCGATGGTGCTGTCGAACATCACCATACCGCTGTTGGGACTGGTCGATGCCGCCGTGATTGGTCACCTTGAACACGCCTGGTACCTGGGCGGGGTGGCGCTGGGTAGTACCGTCATCAGTGTGACGTTCTGGTTGCTGGGCTTTCTGCGCATGTCGACGACTGGACTGACTGCGCAGGCGTTTGGTGCTGATAACCGCGCCGGGCTGGCGCGCGTGTGGCTGCAAGGCATGCTGATGGCGCTTGGGTTTGCTGCGGTGTTTTTGCTGCTCCATCGCTTCATCGCCGATGGGGTGTTCGGTTTCAGTTCGGCCAGTGCCGAGGTGAAACTTTACGCGCAGCAATATTTTGTGATTCGTGCCTGGAGCGCGCCTGCTTCGCTGGTTAACTTTGTGCTGCTCGGCTGGCTGCTGGGGACACAAAACTCACGTGCGCCGATGTGGATGGTGATCATCACGAACGTGGTCAACATTGTTCTCGATTTGCTGTTTGTGCTTGGCCTCGGCTGGAAAGTGCAGGGTGTGGCGCTAGCCTCGGTGATCGCCGATTATTCGGGCATGGGGTTTGGTCTGTGGTGTGTGTGGCGTTATTGGCTGCAACATCAGTTGCCATCGCCGCTGGCCCTGCTGCGTGAATCCACTCAGGGGCTGAGTCGCTTTGTGCGTCTCAATCGCGATATCTTTCTGCGGTCACTGTGCCTGCAGGCGGCATTTAGTTTTATGACGTTTCAGGGCGCGGCGTTTGGCGATCAAACGGTGGCGGCCAATGCCGTGCTGATGAGTTTCCTGATGATGATTTCCTACGGCATGGACGGTTTCGCCTACGCGATGGAAGCCATGGTGGGTAAGGCGATTGGCGCGAAAAGTGAAACTCAGCTCAAAGCCGCGATGATTGGCAGTGCGTTCTGGAGTGTGATCATCTGCTTGCTGTTAACGTTGGCGTTTGGCTGGTATGGATCGGCGCTGATCCGGCTGATCACTGATATCAGCGCGGTGCAGCAAACGGCGCAGGTTTATCTACCTTGGCTGGTGGCGATGCCGCTGACTTCTATGTGGTGCTTTTTGTTGGATGGTATTTTCATTGGCGCGACCAAGGGGCGCGAAATGCGTAACAGTATGTTCGTTGCTGCTTGCACCTTCTTTGTGGTGTTCTACGGCTTTGCTTTCTGGGGTAACCATGCCCTGTGGCTGGCGATGCTGAGCTTTATGGCAATGCGCGGTTTAAGTTTGGGTATTGTGTTGCTTCGCCAGTGGCGGCAGGGTTCTTTTCTCGCCTGATCACAGCCAATAAAAAAACGCAGCTCAAGGCTGCGTTTTTTATTGCTTGGCGTCAGCGTCAGAACAGGCGGTTAAGACCATTCAACGCTGCCACGCGGTACGCTTCAGCCATCGTCGGGTAGTTGAAGGTCGTGTTTACGAAGTACTCGATGGTATTAGCAGAACCTTTCTGTTCCATGATCGCCTGACCGATGTGGATGATTTCTGCCGCGCGTTCACCAAAACAGTGAATGCCGAGAATCTCTTTGGTGTCGCGATGGAACAGGATTTTCAGGCTGCCGACGTCTTTTCCGGAGATCTGAGCGCGCGCCAGATGTTTGAACGACGATCGGCCCACTTCGTACGGCACTTTCGCCGCAGTCAGTTCCTGCTCGGTACGACCAACCGAGCTGATTTCCGGAATGGTGTAAATACCAGTTGGAATATCGGCAATCAGTTGATTGGTCGCGTTGCCTTTGGCGATCGCTTGCGCGGTAAAACGGCCCTGATCGTAAGCCGCGCTGGCAAGGCTTGGGTAACCAATCACATCACCGACCGCGTAAATGTGGTCAACCTCGGTCTGGTAGTTCGTGTTGACGGTGAGCTGACCGCGTGAATCCGGTGACAGGCCAACCACTTCCAGATTGAGTTTATCGGTGTTACCGGTTCGGCCGTTGGCATACAGCAGGCAGTCGGCTTTCATCTTCTTGCCAGATTTCAGGTGCACAATGACGCCATCTTCCGTGCCTTCAATTTTCTCGTAGGTTTCGTCGTTACGGATGATCACGCCGTTGTTCCAGAAATGGTACGACAGCGCGTCGGAGATTTCGTTGTCCAGAAACGCCAGCAAGCGGTCACGGGTATTGATCAGATCGGTCTTCACGCCCAGGCCACGGAAAATCGACGCGTACTCACAGCCAATCACGCCTGCTCCGTAAATGATGATGTGGCGCGGGTCGTGTTTCAGGTTAAGAATTGAGTCGCTGTCGTACACGCGAGCGTGGTTGAAGTCGACATCATTCGGACGGTATGGGCGAGAGCCGGTGGCAATCACAAACTTATCAGCAGTGTAGAGATCGACCGTGTTGTCGCTTTTGGTCACCGCTACGGTGTTGGCATCCACAAACTGTGCGGTACCGAAAATCAGCGAGCACTGGTTGCGGTCGTAAAACCCCTGACGCAGGCGGGTTTGTTTGTCGATGACGGTTTTGGCGTGGCCGAGAATGGTTGAGAATGTGGCATGCAGACTGGTGTTGTTCTTACAAAACAGCGGATTGCTGTTGAATTCGATGATACGGCTGACCGCATGACGCAGGGCCTTAGACGGAATGGTACCCCAGTGAGTACAACCGCCACCGACGCTGCTCTCTTTTTCGATAATGGCGACATTCAATCCCGCTTTGCTGAGCCCCATCGCGGCACCTTCTCCGCCTGGTCCGCTGCCGATTACGATGACGTCAAAGTGGTTGTTCTGTGCCATAAGGATTTCCTTGTTATTTTCGCTTAACATTGCTGTAGCGAGATTTTAACTGATTCCTCGATGCGGTAAATCGTGTTCCCATCAGAGAGTGCAGGGGATCACGTCATCGCAAGAAATATTAGGTGTTTCACTCTAGTGCTGGCCGGGTGGTTGCACGCGAGTAACAGGGAACCACACGGCAGGATAAATTGTCTGCTGGCTCAAACGGACGCATTTTGTCTCTTAGACAAGTTTCACATTCGCGTTATAGTATGGGCCACTATTGGAACAGGCAGAGAACTTACGCAGTATGAAATCTACGGGTATTCGTGCACAACAAAAAGAGAAAACGCGTCGTTCACTGATTGATGCCGCCTTCAGCCAATTAAGTGCTGATCGCAGTTTTTCTAATTTAAGCTTGCGGGAAGTGGCCCGTGAAGCGGGGATTGCCCCGACATCGTTCTATCGCCATTTCAAAGATATGGATGAGTTGGGTTTAACCATGGTGGATGAAGGTGGCTTGCTGCTGCGTCAATTGATGCGTCAGGCGCGCCAGCGCATCGTCAAAGAGGGCAGCGTGATTCGTACCTCGATCGAAACCTTCATGGAATTTATTGAGAGCAGCCCGAACGTGTTTCGTTTGCTGCTGCGTGAGCGCTCCGGTACTTCGTTTGAGTTTCGTACCGCAGTGGCGCGCGAGATTCAGCACTTCTCGGCTGAACTGACCGAATATCTGGTGAATACGGGTATGAACCGCGAAGAAGCGATAACGCAGGCGGAAGCCTCGGTTACACTGGTATTCAGCTCGGGAGCAGAAGCTCTGGATTTAGACAGACGTTCTCGCGAGGAACTGGCTGAACGTCTGATATTACAATTGCGAATGATTGCCAAAGGGGCTTTCTGGTATCGCAAAGAACGTGAACGTAATCGACTGAAAGGCGGGATAGATTAATGTCGAAGGAAAGCAATAAAACCAATCACGGTTCAGAACGTAAAACGCTGGTACTGGCATTGATTGCTGGTATGTGTGGCGACGCATTGTTGTCGTGGATGACGATGAGCGAAGTCTCTTTTTCTATTTTCCCTCTGATTGCGCTGGTGCTCTCGGTGCAGGCGCTGTATCAGGAATACCTGCGTCATCCGGTGTCAGAGGATATTCCTCTGGTCGGCTTAGCGTGTTTCTTTGTTGGCGCGTTTGGCCACAATGCGTTTGTGAAAGCGCAGTATCCGGATTCCGGCTCCAACTTCTTTGCGATTGTGGTCGCATTGCTGCTGCTGGTGTGGATTGGCCGCAAGCTGGGTTATCTCGGCCGCGCCGCCTGAGAGGCAAACGAATGAAAAAAAACGAGCCAATCGGCTCGTTTTTTTATGGTTAAGCTTTACGTTCCAGCAGCACACCTGCTTCCATGTGGTGGGTGTAAGGGAATTGGTCGAACAGTGCAAAACGGGTCACATTGTGGGTTTCGCACAAGACATCCAAGTTCTCTTTTAGTGTTTCCGGGTTACACGAGATGTAAAGAATACGCTCGTAACCTTGCACCATCTTACAGGTGTCGATATCCATACCTGAGCGCGGTGGATCGACAAAAATAGTGTTGCAGTTGTAGCTCTTCAGATCTACGCCCGCATCTTTCAGGCGGTTAAACTCACGTTTGCCTTCCATTGCCTGAGTAAACTCTTCTGCTGACATACGAATGATCTGTACGTTGTCGATATGGTTCGCGGCAATGTTGTATTGCGCTGATTCTACAGAAGGCTTGGCCAGTTCGGTGGCCAGTACACGCTCAAAGTTTTGTGCCAGAGCCAGAGAGAAGTTGCCGTTACCGCAGTACAGCTCCAGCAAGTCACCTTTACTTTCCTGGGTGCAGTCGACGGCCCATTCCAGCATTTTCTCCGCCACTTTACCGTTGGGCTGGGTAAAGCTGTTTTCAACTTGCTGATAAATGTACGGTTGGCCGTTTACGTGCAGTTTTTCCACCACGTAATCGCGATCCAGCACGATTTTCATTTTACGTGCGCGGCCAATCAGGTTGAGGTTGAAGCCCTCATCATTCAGGCGCTGTTTGAGTTTCTTCGCAGCCGCGGTCCACGCGTCATCCAACTGGCGGTGGTAAAGCAGCGATACCAGTACTTCACCGCTCAGCGACGAAAGGAAATCGACCTGGAACAGTTTACGACGCAGCGTGTCATCGCCTTTCATGGCATCCATCAGCAGAGGCATCAGATCATTGATCAAACGGCTTGCAGCCGGGAACTGATCGACACGGTACTTTTCGCGAGTTTCCGGGTTGAACATGATGTAGTACATGTCTTCGCCTTCGTGCCACACGCGGAACTCAGCGCGCATACGGTAGTGTTGCTGCGGCGACTCAAACACTTCCAGCTCCGGTACCTGATAGGCCTGGAACATGTCGGTCAGGCGAGTGACCTTATCGTCCAGCTGAGCTTGGTAGTGGTTCGGATTTACGTCGAGAGTCGCCATGGTTTTACCTTTTGGGTGCATTCAAATAAAGAGCGCAGATTTTATTCAATCCCTCGCGCTTGTCCAGTTTTGTCCCTGAATTGGTGAAAATCGCGTCTGTAAAACTATAGCTTATGCCAATCTGAGCTAGACAATTCATTAATTGCTCAATACTATCAGCGCCAAGCTGGTGTGATTTAGCTGCCTAGATGGCTAAATGACTGAAAAGGGAATCTGGTGAGAATCCAGAACTGACGCGCAGCGGTAAGAGAGAACGAACACTCAGGTGACACTGCAATGTGCGGGAAGTCGAGTTAGTAGGTGACAGTGCTCTCAAGTCCGAAGACCTGCCAGCAACTGAGCGAAGAAGCGGCAAGAAGCCATGCTCAGTCGGATTAACGCGATTTAGGACAATATAATGAATAAATCCCTTCTAGCGGTGGCAGTGGCGTCGCTGCTTCCTTACGCCTCTTTTTCATTCGCTCAGGACACCTCCGCAGACGAAACCGTTGTGGTGACTGCGAACCGTTTTGAGCAAAAACAAGCTTCTGTTCTATCCGCAACCACGGTGATTAGCCGTCAGGAAATCGAACAGTATCAAGCTAACTCGCTCACTGAAGTGCTGCGCCGAGTTCCGGGTGTCGAAGTTGCCCAGAATGGTGGCCGTGGTCATAACGCGTCAGTGTTTATGCGCGGCACTAATAGCGGCCATGTGCTAGTGCTGGTCGACGGTGTGCGTATTGACTCTGCAGCTGGTGGTGTGGCAATCAACCGTTTCCCTCTCGGGTTAGTTGAACGCCTTGAGGTTGTTCGTGGTCCGGGTGCTGCCGTGTACGGTTCTGATGCGGTTGGTGGGGTGATCAATATTATTACCCGCTCTCATCGTGGTAATAACCTTAAGCAAGTGACGGTTGGCATTGGTAGTAATCAGGCGCGCAAAGGGGATGTGGTAGCCAAGGCGGATGTGAATGAGCAAGGTCATCTGCAACTGGCGGCTGGTTTTGAGAAAACCGACGGTTACGATATCAAAAGCACACAGACGGGTGTCGATTACGGTTATGAAAGCCAGAATCTGATGGGTGGTTACGAGCATCGCTTTAATGACAACTGGCTGGGTTATGTGTCTGCCAGCTGGTTTGACAGTGATGTGGAATACAACTCGTCCGGTACGCTTTACCACGGTTTCTCCGACAACCAGAGTTTTACTGGCCAGTTGAATTATGAAGGAAGCAAGTTAAAGAGTCTGCTTTCTCTTAACTATCAAAAAACCGATAAGCGAGATTACAGCCAGAGTGAAGGGAAGGATAATGCCAGCACACTAGCCAACATCGATCTGACCCAGATTCAGTGGGCTAACATCTATCAACTAAATGAGTACGTTGAGTTGGGTGGTGGTGTTGATGGGCGTCGTGAATCACTGGGCGATGATGCGTTAAGTTACGGCTATGCACATGCTCTTGCAGGCGAGAGCCGAGATACCAAAGGAGCATTCGGTTCGGGTCGAATTAGCGTGAATAACTGGGTTGTCGAAGCGAACGTGCGTTATGACAAGCATGATAAGTATGATGACTACACAACGTGGTCGTTAGCAACGGGTTATCAAATCAACTCGAATTACCGACTCAGAGCAAACTACGGAACGGCATTCAAAGCGCCGACGTACACCAACTTGTCAACATCGCCAGACCTTCAGCCGGAAAAGTCGAAGAATATCGAAGTGGGTGTCGATGCAACATATTCTCTGGCTCGAGTTAGCTTGTCGGCATACGACAACAAAGTTGATAACTTGATCATCTGGTATTCCGATCCGAACCGTAATATTTGTGATGTGGTGAGTTACGGCGGTTGTTCATTGAATACGGACGCGCGTATTAAAGGTGTGGAATTGGAAGTGAACTTTGACACAGGCCCGATCAACCATACGTTAGTTGCAGAGTACAAAGATCACAAAGATGACAACGGTATTCAACTGGCTCGCCGTGCGAAACAAAACTATAAGTGGATCACTTCGGCACAATTCGGTGACTTCGATATGAGCACCACCTACACCTTCACCGGTAAACGTCTGGATCTGCCAAAAACAGAGGCGACCGATGAGGATTACATTCCTGCCACCAATTTATGGGATGTGTCATTGGGTTATTGGGTCAGTGACGCTTTTGTAGTTCGCTCTCGAGTTGAAAACCTGTTCAACGAGCAATACGAAACAGCCCAAGGTTACCGTTCTCCGGAAAGAACGTACTACCTGAACGCGAGTTACCAGTTCTAACCTCAAGCCGCCTTCGGGCGGCTTTTGTTATCCAGAGGCACAGATGAAAAAAGTGATTGTGAGCTGGTCATCCGGCAAAGACTCGACGCTGACACTGCTGAGGTTGCAAGAAGACCCGCGCTACGAAGTGGTGGGGTTGTTCACCACGTATGTGGCTGATGAAGTGCCGTTTCAGGCCACGCCGCTGAATGTGGTCGAGATGCAGGCCGAGGCACTCGGGTTACCCTTGGTCAAGATTGCATTACCCGAAGTGTTTCCCAGTAACCCGGTCTATCAATCTCTGATTGTTGACGGGATTAGGCACAGTGGGCTGAGCGTGGAAGCCGTCGCGTTTGGCGATATGTTCTGTAACGGCATTGCCGAGTATCGTAAAAGCTACATTGAGCCCGCTGGCTTGGAATGCGTGTTGCCGTTATTGGGCGAAGACTCGTCTGCGCTGGCTCAGGAAATCGTGGCGCGCGGCATTGTAACGCTGGTGGTCACCACGGATGGTCAGGCCTTGGATGCATCCTATTGTGGGCAATGGTACAGCACTGAGTTTATCCAAAGCTTACCGGAGGATGTGGATCCCTGTGGTGAAGATGGTGAATTCCACACATTAGTAACATTTGCGCCTGGGTTCCGAGAGCCTATTCAGCTTACTTTGACGCATGTGCAACGTGGCGAGCGGTTTTGCCATCAACGTTATCAGGCATCGCTGGAGGAGATTTAGCAGTAGTTGCCTATTCACAAAGAGGGAGTATGATCGGAGCGTTTTCTTTTCCGACTGATGCTAACCATCGGGGTATTGCGTGTCTGAACATCCTCAATATAAAGCGCTTATTTTTGATTCTGGCGTGGGTGGGTTGTCTGTCTATCGAGAGATACAGGCGCGTCTGCCGCAAGTAAGTTACACCTACCTGTTTGATAACGCTGCCTATCCTTATGGCGAGTTGGCTCAGGAAACGTTACTGCAGCGCGTTGATATGCTGATCACTCAGTTGGTGGCCGAGCAAGGGTTCGATATCGTCGTGATCGCCTGTAATACTGCCAGCACGGTTGTTCTGCCACGTCTGCGGGCGAAACTCTCTATTCCGGTGGTTGGTGTCGTGCCGGCGATAAAGCCAGCCTCCATGTTAGCCAGTAAAGCAGTTGGGCTTATCGCCACTCCTGCAACAATTACACGTCAGTATACGCATGATCTGATCCGCGATTTCTCTTCTGATAAAAATGTCGAACTGCTGGGCTCAACACGTCTGGTCGATATGGCGGAAGAAAAGCTGCGTGGTAAAGCCGTTGATATGGATGAATTGGCAAGTATCTTAAGTCCGCTTCGTCAGCAAATTGATGTCGCTGTGCTTGGCTGCACCCATTTTCCTCTTATTAAAGAAGAAATTCAGGCGGTATTAGGCAAGGATGTCATGTTGGTGGATTCGGGAGAAGCGATTGCAAGGCGGGTACAAGATTTACTGCATTTAGATACAGGCTGTGCACAAGGACATCGACACAGCATTTTCTCCAGTGCGCCTCCCTGGGAGGAAGACGCACTGAATGAAAAGCTGGAACAACTAGGATTTAGTCCTGTTCGTCCATTCCCTCTTCAGGGTGCTTAGGATCATTCGCAATTCGTACCTTTAATGTACGCTGCATATAATCCTGCTCATTTAAAGCATCGATGGCCGCTTGTGCATGACCGGCGGCCATAACCACAAAACCAAACCCACGACGCTTACCCGTACGTTTATCCTTCATTAAGCGAACAGCAAACACATCACCATGTTCTGCGAACAGATCGCGCACATGGGATTCATTCGCCTTGTAAGGCAAGTTACCAACATACAGTGTTTTGGTTGCAGTCGAAGACTCGTCGTGAGACTCCTTGGGTGAAGAAGTAGAAGTAAAAAGTTTAAAGATAATAGCTGCAGCCACTACACCAAGAACAAAACTCACCGAAGGATGAGTCGATACCTGAGAGAAAATAACAGCGCCCAGAATAACCAGCGCGATAATCCATAACATCGATTTATTAGAGTTCATATTGAAATACTACTTATCAGATAAAAATAAGATGCATGTCTACGATTAACAAAATAGACACATGAATCTTACGTATATGCTTGGTTTTTTTCCAACCAATTGCTGTGACCCCCCTCAAATGTTGGAATTTTATTCGATAAACAGCGATTTGCTGGCTTTTTAATCGAACGAAAAATTATTTAAAAAAAGTGCTTGTCATAATTCCAGACCTCCCTATAATGCCGCCTCACCGACACGGAGTGAGACAAAAATCACAAAGTGGTTAGCGGTGAAGAGTTAAGAAAGTTTGAAAATAACTGTTGACTCTCAGAAGTTTAAGCGTATTATACGCACCCCTAGCGACAGTGCTTTGAAAGCAAGGTCGATAGCGGAAAAGCTCTTTAACAATATAAACCTATCAATCTGTGTGGGCACTCGTTGATGATA